>SWCB01000109.1_pt1 | contig 39464 bp, 31 predicted proteins | sample 4692901 | NCBI WGS metagenome assembly SWCB01 (sample SAMN10267276, study PRJNA491770) | bioreactor metagenome | isolation source: DHS bioreactor inoculated with subseafloor sediment | place: Japan: off Shimokita Peninsula | collected 2006-08 | reverse complement strand
AAAAAAATAAATGTAAATGGCATTAATTTTGGCAAAATTGAATTTTACTTTAAGGAAGATTCTGAAGTATTTGATGACAAGCCCTATATGGATGAATTAAAAAATTTCCTCACTACAATAGTTTCCAATTTACAGGATTATATTAAACAGCATCGTTACGAAAAGAATCATAAACAGTCGGAAATGAGATTTAATACAATCTGGCAAAATTCATATGATGCAATGAGGTTAACAAATTCGAAAGGGATAATGATTGCTGTAAATGATGCATTTTGCAAGTTGGTAAATATGGAAATGCACGAGCTCATGGGAAAACATTTTTTATATATTTATGAAGAGGGAACTAAACAAGCAATTGAAAATGAGATAGTTAAAAATTATCCTGAAAATAATACAAAATATATTGGACCTTTTAAAAAAGAAGTAATACTTAAAACCAAAGCTAAATTACAAATTGAAATTTCATTTTCTGTTATCAAATGGGAAGATGACGATTATTTAACTCTTGCAATAATAAGAGATATAACAGAGAAAGTTAGGCTTGAAGAAGAAAGAAAAAATAATGAAAAACTTGCTACAATAGGAAAGCTAACCTCATTTTTAACACATGAAATTAAATCATATCTAAATCCAATGAAAATGACTATAGGCTATCTAAATAAAAATATAAAATTTGCAGATAATGAACTGTGTTACTTCAAATTGCTGGGACAGCAGGTTAATAGATTAGAACATTTAGTAAAAGAAACTCTTGAATTTGCAAAGTATAACAATATTCATCTGAAAGAAATAAATTTGTTCTCTTTAATTGACTCATTAAAATTATTCTTTAAGCAAGTTTTAGAGCAAAAAGAAATTGAATTTAAGAATAATATAAATCCTAAAATTATTTTAGAAGCAGATTATGAAAAACTTCAAGGGGTTTTTCTTCATATAATTGAAAATTCAATTGAAGCATCACCCCATAAAGGCAAAATTGAAATATCTAATGAACTTGATCCAAATAAAAAGTGTGTTTATATAAGAACTAAAGATGAAGGAAATGGAATAAGAGAAGGCAATAAAATTTTTGAACCTTTTATTACAACAAAATCATCGGGAACCGGATTAGGATTACCTATAGCAAAAAAATATCTTGAAATGCATAAGGCTGAAATAAAATTATTAAATAATGAAAAGGGCAATACTGTTTTCGAAATAATTTTTCCATGGAGCGGAGTAAAAGATGGACACAATTCTAATTATTGATGATGACGAATACACACGTGAATTTATTTATATGTATTTAACGGATTTAAAGTACAAAGTTTTATTAGCAGGAAATGGAACCGAGGGATTAAAAGTAATTAGTGAAACAACTCCCGATTTAATTATTACAGATTTGAGAATGCCGGATATGACAGGAATTGATATCCTGCAAAAAGCACGTGAAATTGATTCTTCTATACAAGTTGTATTAATAACTGCGTTTGAAGATATGCAGTCAATTATTAAAGCGATGCAGATGGGAGCTTATGATTATATTGAAAAACCACTCGAAATAGAACTTTTTGGTCACACCATAAAACGTGCTTTAGAAAGCAAAAAACTTAGCGAAAGAATGGCAATTTCAATTTTTGAGGATACGCGCGATATTTCAATAAGTGAAAGTATTGTTGGTAAAACTTCAGCTATAAAACAAATATTTAAGAAGATTGGAAAGATTTCTAACAGCAGAGTAAATGTTTTAATTCAAGGAGAAAGTGGGACTGGAAAGGAATTAATAACGAAAGTAATTCATCATACCGGAGTTACAAAAAATCAACCATTGGTTGCAGTAAATTGCACAGCTTTAACAGAATCTCTACTAGAAAGTGAATTATTTGGTCATGTTAAAGGAGCATTTACAGGTGCAATACGGGATAAAAAAGGGAAGTTTGAACTTGCTGAAGAAGGAACAGTTTTTCTTGATGAGATTTCAGAAATTTCGACAAAACTTCAAGCAAAACTTTTAAGAGTCCTACAAGAAAAGGAATTTGAAAGAGTTGGCGGAGAATCCACAATTCCAATGAAAGCAAGAATTATTGCTGCAACAAATCAAAATCTTTCTGAATTAGTCGATTCTGGTCAGTTTAGAGAAGATTTGTATTATAGATTAAAAGTTTTCACAATTGAAGTGCCGCCACTGCGTGAAAGAAAAGAAGACATTCCGGATTTAGTAGTTCACTTTCTAAAGAAAATTAATAGAGAACTTCACAAAAATGTTAGAAAAATTACTTATGAAGCTATGGAGCTTTTACAGAATTATAATTGGGTTGGAAATGTAAGAGAGTTAGAAAATACACTTTTGCAGGCAGTTGTTTTGGCAAATGGAAATGTAGTTGAAAAGGAACATATTTTGCTGCCAAAAACTGAAATTAATTCAAATAGTAATGAAGATAGTATGAGTCTTTCTCAAATTGAGGCAATGCATATTAAACGCGTTTTAGAAAAAGTAAATTGGGAGAAGAAAAAAGCTTTAGAAATTTTGGGGATTTCTAAGCCAACTTTAAACGCAAAAATTAGAGAATATAAAATCGAAAAAACATCAATAGTTTCTGAATAATGGATATAGAGTCCTTAAATGAATTGGAAAGAAATTTTACTACTATAAAATTAATTTACATTAATTGTTATTCCCTCAAAAAAATTCCGCATAAAAGCCTCTTAATAGAAGATTAATTATGGCATTTTTATTGCCATAATATAAGAAACATTTAAAATATCTTTCTAATGCCAGAAAACTATAACGAAATACAAAATGCTCAAGGATTGATAATTTATGAAATTTCGGACCAGAAATTTTGCACGGATATCGCAAAAATAAATAACATACTTAAAATGAAATTTGTTGAACTACCTGAAAACTTTAGCAAAAATATTTCAACTAAAATTATTATTGATGATTATCAGTTTCACCTTCTAAACCTTTCAAAACTTCTTCGCTTAAAAGAAAAACCAATTTCGGAAAAAACACGATTATTATTATTCGATTATTCAAATGTTAAATTCTATTTCATGGTTGATCAGATTCATCACATCGTAATTCATGATGCTCAGTTTAAGGATACTGAAGAAGTTATTAAGCCTCAACTTCATAACGATTTTCTAATTGGTGCAATCGACTTTGAAAACTCCGAAGTCTCAATTTTAGATTTAGAAAAAATTGGAAGAAGTTTTTCAACAACAACTCACAAAGAAAATTCAAACCAGCATTAGCTAATTAAAAAAACACCAAATCCAAATTGAATACAGGTAAAGCGATTTTCCCTTTTTTACGAAATTAAGTTTAAAACAATTAAAAAAATATATAAGAGTTTCAAAAATAAATCCAATTGTAAAGAATTTTTAGCGAAAGGTAAAATTGTTTTCCTTTAGCAAAATAAAAATAAAGTTTTTGTTGAAAATAGATAGTATTTGCAACTTTTGAATGTGGCATTCTAATTGCCTTTAAGTTATTTAATTATGTTCGAGCTTTTCTTAGAAAGCTCGGATTAGTAAACACCCCAAAAATATCATTTCAGTAAGTAAGAAATTGTGACTTACACCAGCGGAGCTTTGTACTTAATCCTAATAAATAAACCAAAAAATTATTCACTTTAATTACGAGATGATTATGAAGGTTCCTTTCTTAGACTTAAAGTCTCAGTACGATTCCATTAATTTTGAGATCAATAATGCGATTCAAGAAGTATTTAATAGCACACAATTTGTTTTAGGTGATGCTGTCAAAAATTTTCAACTCAATTTTGCCGCCGCGCATAAAGTAAAACATTGTTTAGGAGTTTCGTCCGGAACTTCCGGAAATCATATGGTTCTTTGGGCTTTGGGAATTGGGCCCGGAGATGAAGTTATTCTTCCGGCAAATACTTTTATTGCAACAGCTTGGGGAATCACTTTGTGTGGTGCTCAACCGGTTTTTGTGGATTGTGAAAAAGAGAGTTATAATATTGATCCGGTAGAAGTTGAAAAGGCAATAACCCCTAGAACAAAAGCAATTGTTGCTGTTCATCTTTATGGACAGCCTGCAAATATGGCGGAGCTTTTGCGCATTTCAAAAAGATATAAAATTCATTTGGTTGAAGATGCGGCGCAGGCTCATTTAGCTGAATACAAAGGATTAAAAGTTGGAGGAATTTCTGAAGCTGCTTCATTCAGCTTTTATCCAGGCAAAAACCTAGGAGCATATGGCGAAGCCGGTGCAGTAGTTACAAATGATGATGATCTTGCAGTAAAATTTAGAATGATAAGAGATCAAGGTCAAAGTCAAAAATATTATCATGATGTTTTTGGACATAATTATAGAATGGAAGGAATACAAGGTGCAATTCTAAATGTAAAACTTAAATATTTAGAAGAGTGGACAACAAAAAGACGACAAATTGCAGAGAGATACAATGAATTGTTAAAAGGAATTGATGAAATAATACTTCCTAAAGAAATGGATTACGCAAAACATGTTTATCACTTATTTGTTATTAAAATAAACTCTAATGATGATACGAGAAGAAAGCTTACAAAATATTTGTTGGATGAAGGGATTTCAACTGGAATGCATTATCCGGTTCCAATTCATCTGCAGAATTGCTTTTCTTATTTGGGACATAAAAAAGGTGATTTCCCAAATACGGAACTATTGGCTGATAGATGTTTGTCGCTTCCAATTTATCCTGAGATGAACAAATCGCAAGTAGATTATGTCTGCCTAAAAATAAAAGTATTTTTTACAAATGGAAATCGTTACAAACTTCCGGTTGATAATAAGATTGACGAATTAATATTTCAAAAAATTCCTAAATGATTTCCTAAAAAATTAATCTAAACTTTTAAGAGACACTTAATGATATTTTTACCACGATATAAAATTCTCTTTTTGTTTTTGGATATGCTGGTTTTACTGAGCTTTCTGGTAATCCAAAATGTCTCCGCACTTTCCGGATCACTAATAATTAGTAAAATTAATTTGATAGTTTTTCTAAAAATCTTACTAAAATTAGTTGTTTGCTCTTCAATAATTTTGTTTGTTTTTAGAGGTAATGATCTTTATAAGATGAATGTAATATTGAATCGATCAATGCACATAAGAAGAATATTAAATTCAATGGTGAAAATTCTTTTGGCAGCCTTTTTAATAGCAATGTTATTTGATAGATTCCTACTTTTTCAAACAGATAAAATTGTAATAAATTTACTTTTTCTTACACCCGTTTTTTTAGTAAGCAGAGTTTTTATTTTCACTCCTTTGTACAGACACATTTCAAAAAAATATTTAAGAAATAATATTCTTCTTGTAGGAAACGGAAATTTTGGCAGAATTATTTCTGCTGAATTTTTTATCAATAATTCATTACCGATAAATATTATTGGAATGTTGAATGATAAATTAAAAAGAGGAACAGAAATAATTCCGGGAATTAAAATTTTAGGAAAAGTATCCGAAATAAAATCAGTTATAAAATATTATAAAATTGATGAAGTAATTTTATCTTATGATGAAACTGATTATTCTGAAGTTCTACAAAAATTAGAAAAATTAGAAGAGTTAAACGTTAGAGTAAGAATATCAACCGAACTATTTAATTCAATAAATGAAAGAACTCATCCGGAAAAATATTATGAAATTCCGCTGTTAGATATTCATCCAATAAACCACTCAAATAAATTGCAAAAGTTTATTATATACAAAAGAATATTTGATCTTTTCTTTGCTTCAATTGGAATTGTTTTGTTAACACCTGTATATGTAATCACATTTATTCTAGTCAAAATTACTTCAAAAGGTCCGGCAATTTATTCTCAAGAAAGAATTGGAAAAGATGGAAAAGTTTTCAAATTCTATAAATTCCGCTCTATGACTATAGATGACAAGGATGATGTAAAACGCCAAAACGATATGTTGAAGTTTATTGAATCAAATCAACAAGGAAATGATGAATACAAAGTAATAAATGAAAACAGATTAACAAAAATTGGAAAGATCATTAGAAAAACTTCAATTGATGAATTACCTCAATTGTTCAATGTTATCAAGGGCGACATGAGTTTAGTCGGGCCTAGACCATGCCTGCCTTATGAATATTGCAATTATAAAAATTGGCAAAAGAAACGGCTTAATGTGCTTCCGGGATGTACCGGTTTCTGGCAAATTTTTGGAAGAAATAAAGTTTCATTTCTCGATTCTACAGTGATGGATATTTATTACACTTATGTAATGTCACCACTTAATGATTTAGAATATATAGTAAGAACATTTCCGGCCATGATTTTAGCAAAGGGTAAGTAAGAAATTCTCATATAAAAATCTTTGAGGCAGTTATGAAAATAGGAATAGTTGGTATAGGTTATTGGGGACCAAATTTGGTAAGAAATTTTTATTCTCAAAAAGAAGTTGAGAGAATAATTGCTTGCGATTATGATGAAGACAGATTGGATTTTATCAAAATGCGATATCCCCAAATCGGGTTAACTAGCAGATATGAAGACTTGTTAGCCAGTGATGTAGATGCAATAATAATTGCCACTCCGGTTAGAACTCATTATCAATTAGCAAAGGAAGCCCTGTTGGCTGGAAAACATATTTGGGTAGAAAAACCATTTACTGCCAATTCCAAGCAAGCTAATGACCTTATCAGTTTGGCAAAAGAAAATAATTTAAGATTATTTGTGGATCACACTTTTCTTTATACCGGAGCGGTAAAAAAAATTAAAGAAATTGTTTCTAATGGTGAACTTGGCGATATAATTTATTTCGATTCTGTTAGAATAAATTTAGGATTGTTCCAGCATGACGTAAATGTAATTTGGGATTTAACTCCTCACGATCTTTCAATTATGTCTCATATAATTCCGGATAAAACAGTTTCATCACTAACTGCATGCGGTGTTTCCAATTTTAATGAACAAGAAAATATTGCACAGCTATCTCTAAATTTTAGAGATGACAATTGCTTTGCACATTTTCATGTTAATTGGACATCGCCGGTAAAAATTAGAAAAATGATTCTAGCTGGAAATAAGAAAATGCTTGTATTTGATGACATGGAAAATTCAGAAAAGATAAAAGTTTATGACTGTGGAGTTGAAGTAAATACGAAGGAATCGATTCACAAAATGCTTGTTGAGTATCGAACCGGTGATATGTATTCGCCTAAAGTAATGCAGACCGAAGCTCTATCACTTGGAGCAAAGGAATTTATTAATTCAATCAACGAAAATAGAGAACCGTTCACAAATGGTGAAGATGGTTTAAAAGTTGTAAAAATATTAGAAGCAGCAGAGTTCTCAATCAAGAACCAAGGCGTAAATGTAAAATTTGATTATGAACCGGAAAACAATTTTAAAAGAAATATTACTATAAAAAGAAAACCGGTTTATAAAAGTAAAAGAGAAAAAATTGCTCTTTGATTTTTAAAAGAGTTCTCAAAATTGAATTGTGATTTACTATAACTAAAATATAGGATTGAGAAATTGATAGCACAAAATATTAACAATGTGAAATTAGGCTTAAACGTAAAAATTTATGATTTTGTAAATCTTTATGGCTGCTCAATTGACGATAATTCAAAAGTTGGTACTTTTGTTGAAATTCAGAAAAATGCATTTATTGGAAAAAATTGTAAAATATCTTCACATACTTTTATTTGCGAAGGTGTGCATATTGAAGACAATGTATTCATTGGGCATAATGTAACATTTATAAATGATAAATATCCCCGCGCTACTAACGGAGATGGCGAACTTCAAACAGAAATAGATTGGAGTGTTACGGAAACATTTGTCAGAAAAGGCGCAAGTATAGGTTCATCAAGCACAATATTATGCGGAGTAACAATTGGTGAAAATTCTATAATTGGTGCCGGGGCTGTAGTTACTAAAGATATTCCGGCAAATACAATTGCCGCCGGAGTTCCTGCAAAAGTTATAAAAAAAAATAATATTCCTGCTCCTGAAATATCTCTTTAAAATAGAAATCCACTTTTACATCAAAAATATATCCAGTCAAAATAATTAGAGGACACAATGAGAAAATGGACAAAAGTCATGTTCAGTATCTTCTTTATTTACGGTTGCTTTTATGGACAACAATTAAAACCTCTTGACGGAGTAAGAATTACAATATTCAATATTCCGGAGAGCGTAACAGGAGAATATTTCATCTTAGAAAATAATACGCTGCAGCTACCGTATCTTGGACCAATAAACAATAATCAAAAAACTTATGAAAATTTGAAAGATGAAATCATTCAAAAGTACACTGCAATTTATAGAGATCCGGAGCTGGCAATTGAGCCCCTATATAGGGTTAATATTTTAGGTGAAGTTAAGAATGCCGGCGCATATTACATAACAGGAGTTGAAACAGTAACTGATGTTGTGGGAATGGCTGGCGGTGAAACTTTGGACGCAGACTTAAGTGAAGTAATTGTAACAAGAAATAACAATGAAATTACCATTGATCTAGAAGATATACTAGAAGATGGTGAAACTGAAAAAGATATTTTAATAATGCCGGGTGATAAATTGTACGTCACAAAAATATGGTTTGGGGGTGCAAGAAATACATCCGTTATTTTGTCGGCATTTGCAGCTGTTGTTGCAGCAGTTGTAACAATTGTGGTTAGTAACTAAACTACTTGCCTAGTAACAAATAAAGGATAATAAAATGAAAAATGATGATTTTCTAAATTTATTTCATAATCTATCGGCTTCAAATCAAGAAAAAAATATTGTGGAATATCTAAATATTCTAGCCAGAAGAAAATGGATAATTATCGGGACAATATTAGTATTTGTAAGCGCAGCATTGCTTTACAGCTATATAACTCCCAAAACTTACGTCTCTTCTGTTTTAATAAAAAAAGAAAATGTTGATAATTCTTATCGCCAAGATGAGCTGAAACAAATCATAGAAACAAATAATACTGATAAGATTGAAACAGAAATGAAGCTTGTAACTACAAGTGAAGTTCTAGATAAAGTAATTGATGAATTGAGATTGAACGTAATAATTAACAAAATTGAAATACCTTCTAAAATCAGTAAAGTTATTGATGACAACTATTTGAATTACACTAATGAATATTTAGTTGCTAATCCAAATGGAATCAATTACCCGAGATTTATTGAGTTTAAATCTATCAATAATGGAACAAAGGAATATGAGCTTTTAAAAACCAAGGAAGGTTATTTTGAATTATATGATATTGAAACCGGAAAGCTTCTTCAAAAATCTACTTCACTTAAATCAGCAGCAATAAATACACAACTGACGGAATTAATAATTGATTGGGTGAATGCACCTGAAGGATCAAAATTATTTTTTACAGTCCTTAATAATAATGTTGCTTTAAGGCAGTTAGAATCTTCAATATCCTTAGAACAGGAAGAAGAAACTAATTTATTCAGAATAATAGTTGAAGCATCTTCACCAAAGAGTGCTCAAATACTAGCCAATACTATTGCTGAAAAATTTAAGGAAACTAGAATTGATCAGCAGAAAAGAGCAATAAGATATTCATTCAAATTTGTTGATGACCAATTAGATGAAGTAACAGATAATTTAAAAAGAAGTGAAGAAGATCTGCTTGTATATAAATCAAAAAATAGAATGTTGTCTATGAATGAAAATTCATCACAAATAGTTGATTTATTAAGCAGACTGGAAGTAGAAAAAGTTAACGTAGATATGGAATTGAATGGATACACAAATAAATTAAATGAAATTAATAAAGAGTATGGATCGAAGGGATATTTTGATCAGACTTATTTAACACCGGAAAAATCATCAGAAAATTATACTCCATTTTCATCACTTTTACTTAAGCTTGCAGATCTTGAAGTGATGCGCATTGAAACACTAAATAGAAAAATGGAAAGCCATCCGGAAGTTGTAAAAATTGATGAACAAATTGCTGAAATTAAAAATCGGCTGTCTGATTTCAATCAAAATACAATAACAGCTTTTCGAATAATAATAAACACTTTAGAAGAAAAGCAGAATAATTTAGAAAAATTAATTGGGAAATATAATTCTCAATTAGCATCACTTCCTGAGAAGGAAAATAAATTTGCTGAGTTGCTTAGAGAAAAAAGTATATATGAAAAAGTTTATACTTTACTTCTCGATAAAAGAGAAGAACTAAGAATGGCAGAACTTTCAACTCTGCAAGATATTGAAGTTGCCGAACCGGCTCATGTTCCTCTTGCTGCATCTTTTCCAAATACAAAATTTAATGTGACCTCAGCTGTGTTTTTAAGTTTAGTAGTTGGATTATTTTTTGTAATTGTTCTGGAAATAAAAGATAAAAAGAAACTTCATTTGGATGATCTCGAAAACGAATATTTAATTCCTATCTTTTCTATTATACCAAATTATAGCAAAGAAATTAAGAAGCGAATATTCAATTCTAAAAAAATAGAAGACCGGTTTGTTGTTTTGATGAATTCTGTTGAAGGATACAAAGAGACATACAGAATATTAAGAACGAAGATATTTAATTCAAAAAATAAAATTAGAACAATAATGTTTACAAGTTGTGAAGAGAATTCTGGTAAAACAACGGTAGTATCAAACTTGGCTTTACTTCTTGTTCAATCAGATAAAAAAGTATTGATGATTGATTGTGATCTTAAACGAGGCAGACTTTCAAACATGTTTAATGTCAGTAAGAATTCACCTGGAATTATAACCGCAATTAAAGATCAGAAACCAAATCCTATGATTTACAGTCTGATTAAAGCCCCTAAGAATAATGGTAATTCAAAATACGATTTACATTTAATTCCGCCCGGAGGAATTTTAGATAACTCGAGCGAAATATTAGAATCAGAAAATTTTAAGAAATTTATTAAAACACTTGAAACTTCACAATACGATTATATTTTAATTGATACGCCACCCGTTAATCGTGTTGTAGATCCACTTATCATTGCTAAGCATATAAAAGATACAATTCTAATCGTGCGTGATGATTACACAATGAAAGATGGTTTTAAGTGGGGAGTTCAAGAATTAAATCAATCCGGTACAAAGATTCACGGAATAGTTATTAATGCTTGTGATATTGAAAACTCACCTTTTAAATATAAGTATGGCTACGCGGGGAAATATTCATGCAACTATACTGATGAAAAGTCTTTGCCTCTAAATGGAAATGGCAATAAGACCACAAAGACATTGTCTCAAAGTGAAGTCTAAAAAAAGAAAATCTCTCAGTAATTAAAAGTCCTAGTCATGGTAAATCAAAAGAAAATTCTTGTCACTGGTTGTGCGGGGTTTATAGGGTATCACCTCTGTAAGTCATTAAACAGCAAAGAATATCAAGTTATAGGAATTGATAACTTGAATGATTATTACGATGTGAGTTTGAAAATATCCAGACTAAAGAATATAAACAATCAAGCTAATTTCAAATTTTATAAAATTGATATAAAAGATCGAAATCAGCTTAATGAATTATTTCTTAAAAATCAATTTGATTTAGTCGTTAATCTTGCTGCACAAGCTGGAGTTAGATATTCACTTACAAATCCTTTTACTTATATAGATAATAACATAACAGGATTTTTAAATATTCTTGAACAATTAAAAAATTCAAATAAAACAAAACTCATATATGCCTCATCAAGCTCTATTTATGGTCTAAATAAGAAAACGCCATTCTCAGAAAGTGATTTTGTTGATTATCCAATTTCAGTTTATGCAGCAACAAAAAAAACAAATGAATTATTTGCGCATTCTTATTCTTCATTATATGATATTAAAACAACCGGTCTTCGCTTCTTTACTGTTTATGGAGAGTGGGGAAGACCGGATATGGCTGCTTTTATTTTTACTAAAAATATTATTGAAGGGAAACCAATAAACCTTTTTAATAATGGAAATCTCAAACGAGATTTTACCTATGTAGCAGATATAATTAGGGGTATTAGAGGAATTATGAAAAAAGAATTAAGTAATACAAATGGTGCAGAAGAGAAAAAATATAGAATATTTAATATTGGAAATAATTCTCCCGTTGAACTAATAAGATTTGTTAACATCATTGAAGATGAATTAAAATTAAAAGCAAAAATTGAATTATCCCCTATGCAGGTTGGTGATGTTTATGAAACATATGCCGACATCAGTTCATTGAATGATTACATTGGATACACTCCGCAAACTACTATAGAAACTGGACTTCACAAGTTTATCTGTTGGTACAAAGAATATTATTTGTCTGTGCCATCAGTTAAAATATCAAATAGAGAAAAATCAAAAATAGTTTTTGATAAGATTGACTTATGACTGAATTAATTACCTCAATAAAAAAGAGCAGCATTTTAATTTCTACTTTTTTAAATAGTGGAAATCAACGCACAATTCAAATCAAAAAAAATGTGGCTGGGTCAATATTGATGCGTGGAATTGGAATGATGATTGGATTTATTCAAGTTCCAATTACGCTTAATTATTTACAGCCAACTGCTTACGGAATATGGGTAACAATTGGTTCTTTCATTACACTATTTAGTTTTTTTGATATTGGTCTTTCAAATGGACTTAGAAATAACCTAGCCAAAGCAATAGCTGAAAAGGATAACAAATTAGCTCGCACTTATACAAGTCTTACATATTTATTAGTTAGTGGAATTGTAAGTATTATTTATTTTGTATTCCTTTTGATTTACCCTCATATAAATTGGCTTGCAGTTCTTAATGCTCCGGCAAATTATAAAAATTCAATTGATGCCTTAGTGCTTATTGTCTTTACATCGTTTTCGATTGGATTCGTGCTTCAAATAATAAGAACTATTCCAATAGCTGATCAAAAACCGGCATATGTTGATTTAATAAAACTCTCAGCAAGTCTGTTAACTTTGATAGGAATTATAACTTTGTCTTTAGTTTCAGAAGGTTCAATTATTTATGTGGGTTTAGTTTTTGGTTCAGTTCCAATAATTATTTATGCGGGATTCAGCATTTATTTTTATTCAAGATTCTATAAAAAATATAAACCTTCTTTTCACTCAATAAATTTTAATTACACAAGTGATTTAACATCATTAGGAATAAAGTTTTTCATAATTCATATTTGTGCGTTAATATTATATTCATCTGATAATATTATCATTGCACAGATTCTTGGTCCTTCTCAAGTTACTCCTTACACAATTGCATTTAAATATTTTTCAGCAATTTTATTAATATTCACATTAATTACAACTCCCTATTGGTCAAGCTTTACTGATGCATATCATAAAAAAGATTTTGTTTGGATTAAAAATTCTATAAAAAGTTTAAGAAAGATTGCTATTGCATTATCAATATTTGTTTTGATTATGATTTTTATGGCTGAGTCCGTTTATAAGCTTTGGATTGGAAATGTCATTACCATTCCTTTTTCACTATCATTCTTTATGGGACTGAATGTAATGATAATGATGTTAACAATTCCATATGTAAATTTTATTAATGGTGTAGGTATAATAACTCTTCAGCTAATTGTAGGAGTTTTTGAAGCCGGAATAAATATTCCCCTTTCAATATTTCTGGCAAAAAATCTTAATATGGGAATAACCGGAGTAATTGTTGCTACATGCATTGCAAATGCTATAGCATTTATTCTATGGCCTATTCAATATAAAATGATAATAAATAATAGGGCGAAGGGAATATGGGCAAAATGAAAGTTGTTTGGCTTTGTAATTATTCATTAAAGTATCTAAGCGACTCGCTTAAGATAGATATAGATTTTTCAGGTAAGCATCCACTTCCATGGCTCTATCATTTAGTTACAGAGATATCAAAAAGAAGAAATATTGAACTCCATATTATTACTCTAAATAAAGAAATTGATAATGATAGTCATATATCAGAAAATGGAGTTTACTATCACCTCATAAAAGAGAAATCCATATTTGTCCCAATTTATAAAGCCGGAAGAATTACGAAGAAGAAAATTCAATCAGCTAATATTCTATGGAAAAACAAAGTGTTGAGATTGATAAATATGATAGATCCGGATATAGTCAATGTTCATGGTACTGAAGGAGCTTTACAAATATTGGGAAATGAGGTAAACAAACCTAAAATATTATGGATGCAAGGTTTGATGAATATGGTAATAAAACAACAAGAAAGTGATAAATATAAATTTTGGTTGGAAAATGAAAATGAAATAATTAAACATCATAATTATTTCATAACATTTCCAGGAGATATGGAAGGTTTCATAAAAAAAACAAATAACAATGCTCACTTTTTTAATATTTATCATCCTAATCCCCAGTATGCATTTGATTTATTTGATTATGAAATTACTGCAAATGCAGATTTGGTTTATGTTGCAGAAATTGTAAAACGCAAAGGGATTGAAGACTTTATTGAAATAGTAAATATTTTAAAACCCAAATTAAATGTATCTGCTAAAATAATTGGATTCTCAGGAAATTCTGAATATTTGGGATTCATTCAAAATAGAATTAACACTTTGCAATTATCTGAAAATATTAGATTTGTGGGATACCTGCATGAACATGCAGATGTATTTATGGAAATAAAAAAATCAAAATTATTAGTTCTGCCAACTTATGTTGATACAGGTCCTAGAACTGTTGCCGAGAGCATGACAGTAGGAACACCGGTAATATCCTATAATATTGACGGTTTACCTGAAATGATTTCAAATGATTTTAGCGGAATGCTTGTTGATTGCGGAAATGTAAATGAACTTGCTTCCATTACGTACGATTTATTGATAGATGAAAAGAAAAGAAAGTACTTAAGTCAGAACGCATATAAGACAGCTGTAATTAAGTATTCCCCAGCGAAAGTGGTTGATCAATTATTGAGTTTATATACTCACGTTGTAAATGAAAACCGCACCATTCTTGTTTAACCAAAATATAAAATCATAAAATAAATATAAACCAGTGAGGTAAAAATGAAAGCTGTAATCTTAGCTGGCGGCTTAGGAAGCAGACTTAAACCTTTTACAGAAGTAATTCCAAAACCTTTGCTTCCTGTCGGTAAAAAAGCTGTTCTAGAAGTTCAGATAGAAAGATTAAAATCCCATGGATTTAATGAGATATTTCTTGCCACAAATTATCGATCAGAATATATTGAGAACTTTTTTGGAAACGGAACAAAGTACGGCATTAAGTTAAATATAAGTAAAGAAGATAAACCGCTTGGCACTGCCGGACCACTAAAATTATTAGCTGAAGAATTTAATGAACCTTTCTTAGTAATGAATGGTGATATTCTAACACTAATGGATTTTTCGAGATTTTATGAATATGCAATAAGCAAACATACTTTGTTATCAATTGCAATTAAAAAAATTATTACTCCTTATGACTTTGGAAATATTTTATTTAATGGTGATTACGTTACAAACATTACTGAAAAACCTGATATGATAACTTATGCACTTGCCGGAATTTACATAATGCAGCCGGAAATTCTTCATCTCATTCCAAACAAAGTTTATTATGGAATGGATTATTTGATAAGAGATTTGCTCACAAGAGATATCCCAATATCCAAATATGAATTAAAAGAATATTGGCTGGATATAGGAAAGCCGGAGGATTACGAAAAAGCACAACATGATTATTTTTCACAATTAGCGGAAGTAAAATAATGAGCCGGAAAATATTAGTTACTGGAGCAGCCGGGTATATTGGGTCAAAGCTGGTAAGACTTTTACTTAATCATAATTATCAAGTAGTTGGGATTGATAGTTTAAAGTTTGGTGATGAATCAATATTAAATATTTATGACAATCCATATTTCGTTTTTCACAGGGGAGATATACGAAATAAAAGTTTAATAACAAGAGTAACAAAAGATATTACAGATGTTGTTCATTTGGCTGCTATTGTTGGAGATCCGGCATGCTCAAAAGAACCACAGGAAGCATTTGAAGTTAATTGGATGGCTTCTAAAAGATTGTTTGAATTATGTAATCAAAATCAATCAGTTCGGAAGTTTATATTTGCTTCTACTTGCAGCAATTATGGAAAAATGGATAATGAAGAATATCTTGATGAAAACTCGGAACTTCGTCCAGTTTCATTATATGCAAAACTAAAAGTCAAATTTGAAAAACATCTTTTAACTGCAGAAGTTAGAAAAGGTTTTTACCCTACAGCACTGAGATTTGCCACTGTTTACGGAGCTTCTCCAAGATTAAGGTTTGATTTAACTGTAAATGAATTTATAAGAGATGCTGCATTAAGACATCGTTTAACTATTTATGGAGAAAAATTTTGGCGTCCCTACTGTCATGTGGATGATATAGTTAGAGCGATACTTTTAGTTCTTGAAAGTGATCCGGAAAAAGTTGCACAAAAGGTTTTTGGCGTTGGAGATAATAATGAAAACTATCAAAAGAAAATGATAGCTGATGAAATATTACGAATTGTTCCTGATACAATAATAAATTATGTGTTTAAGGAAGAAGACCCGAGAAACTATAAAGTTAATTTTTCAAAAATAAGAGATGAGCTAAATTTCCATACCACTAAAGTATTGCCAAATGGTCTTAATGAAATTTATGAATTACTAAATAACAAAACTATAGAAAACCCTTATTCAAAAAAATATACGAACATATAATGAAAACACAAATTAAAATCCCCTTATTTGATCTCAATTATGATGAAGAAGAAGAAAATGAGATCTTAAGTACAATCAGATCTAAATGGATCTCGATAGGTCCTCAAAATGAAAAATTTGAAAATCTCTTTTCTGAAATGATCGGCGTTAAGTATGCAATTGCTGTTTCAAGCTGCACTGGCGCGCTTCATATGGCTATGCGGTCTTTAAACATCAAAGAAGGTGATGAAGTAATATGTCCCTCACTCACATTTGTTGCTACAACAAATGCAATAAAATTTGTAAATGCACAACCAGTATTCTGTGATATAGAAAGCTTGGAACATCCTACTATTGATCCAAATCATATCAGATCTTTGATAACCGAAAAGACAAAAGCAATACTAGTTATGCATTATGCAGGTTTCCCTTGTAACATGGATGAAATAGTACAAATCTGTAATGAGTATAACCTTAAATTAATTGAAGATGCTTGTCATGCTCCTTTATCAAAGTATAAAGGAAAAACTATTGGCGGCCAAAGTGATATTGCCTGTTATAGTTTTTTTTCAAATAAAAATATTAGCACCGGTGAAGGGGGCATGTTAGTTACAAATAATCATATATATAAAAATAAGGCAAAATTATTAAGGTCACACGGTATGACGTCTCTATCATATGAGAGATCAAAAATTTATAGTAATGGTTATGATGTAATTGAGCTTGGATATAATTATCGCATGGATGATATGCGCGCTGCGCTTGGAATTGCCCAATTACATAAATTAAAAAATGATATTTCTAAAAGAATTGAACATCGAAAGAAATACATAGAATTATTAAGTGAACTAGATGAAATAATAATTCCATTTAAGGATCATATAGAATATTGTTCTAATTATATATTCCCGATAGTTCTTAAAGATTCTAATTATATAGAAAGAGGTGGTGTTAGATATCAGCTATCGAAAAATGGAATTCAAACAAGCATACACTATCCTGCAATTCATCTCTTCGGAATATATAATCATAATGGAGTCTACTTACCAAAGACTGAATATTTTTCATCTACTGAAATCACATTGCCATTATATGCAAAGTTAAGTGAGGATGATCTTAAATACGTATCAGACAACTTAAAGAATGCAATTGTAAAAGTAAGAAAAGGACACAGAATTTATAATTCAGAACGGAAATAAAATGAAAGCAAATCTAATAGCAAAAAGTATTTTCATTTATATAATTCTTGTTCAAACATTATATATAATTACAGGATCTGAAATTGCCAAAATATTAGTCCTAAAATTCACTTTGTTTGAGTTAGGAGTTATTGCCGCATTTATTTTTATGGCAGTTAGATTTATACTATCTCCAAAATCTGAAATACTTTTAAATAAAATATTTTTGTATTTAATTCTTGGACTAGTTCTTTATCAGATTATTGTAATTATACCATTATTATATATTGAAGGACTATCAATAAAGGAAACATTGTACAGCACATTTCGAAGATCATATTTCCTTGTGATTCCATTTATTTATTTTTACGTATTGCCGGCTTTCAAGAATAATGAAAAACCAATAATGATTATTAATGTCAGCGGATTAATTCTTGTTTTGTTTTTTATTATTAATTATTTAAATGGCTTTATTGATTTTACCAGCACTGGAGAAGCGAGAATAGCTCCTGGAGTTTCAACAATCATTTTTGCTTTAATGCTTATTAACAATTTATCATTTTTCTCGGGACAAAAAAATAATTACTTTTTTATTACCCTGTCATTGCTGGGTTTTGTATTTGCTAATCATAAATCAGCCTATTTAGGATTGGCAATAATAAGTTTGTTTGCTTTCGCTAATTTAAAAGCAATAAAAAATAGATCTAAAACTGCAATACATATAGCATTATTAATTGTGCTGATTCTTATCCCGCTATCACAAATACCATTTATAGCTGATAATTTTTGGGGAAGAATCACGTCATCTTTTACTACAAAAGACCCAAACGCTGAATCCAGATTAATGCAATACGAAAAGGCTTGGGAATATTTCATGCAGAATCCAATTAACGGATCGATGGTAAGCATAAAATATTATGCTGATTCTTCAATGGATAATATTCCTCCTCATAGTTTTATTTTTCAATTGCTAGCTTCTCAAGGAATAGTAGGATTTACATGGCATTTATTAATTCTATTTTTAATCCTATTTATTGGATATCGAAATAGAAAGGATCCTTACTCATTTCAGATGTTTTTGGTTACTATCTTCTATGTCTCGTTTACAATTCTAAACGAAAATTTTTATAGCCCAAATAATATTATGATTTTGAATTTTGCATGTGCAATGATTCTCTTCAGAAACAAATGTATAGAAAATGCAAAGAAGATTCTAACCCCATATTTAACTGCGAAAATAGAAAAAATAAAAGAAAAGAATGAAGAGCTTGTTCCAACTGCTTAAAACAAAAATTTATTAAAATGCATGGAAGATAATCACAAATATTACCCAAAAGTGTTGGTAATAGGAAATACATTCCACACAAACAGCGGTGGTGGAATTACAATGTCAAATTTATTCAAAGGATGGGATCAAAATAGAATTGCAGTTTTAACATATGCAATGCACTTGAGCAAACCCGGAATTTGCAATACCTATTATCAGCTAGGAAACAAAGAAGATATTCGACTTTTCCCTTTTAATATTTTTCATAGAAAAATAAAATCCGGTGAAATTCATTTAACCAAAGAAAACAATTTTATTAAAAAAGATGATCAAGAATTACGAGGAAAAACAAGGAAGAATCTCTATTACTTTATTCATTTCATCGTTGAGAAATTAATAACATTTATTGGGATATATCACTTTGTATATCGCTTAAGAATATCAAAAGAATTAACCAGATGGATAGAACAATACAATCCGGAAATCATATATGCACAAGCTTCAAATATACAATTAGTAAGATTTCTAAATTCTGTTTACAAGAAATTTAAAATTCCATACGTTCTTCATGTCATGGATGATTATTATAACACTATGGTCAAGGGCGGTATGCTATATCCGTATTGGAAAAATAAATTAGGGAAGGATTATAAAACCCTATTAAGGAATGCAGATTCTCTATTGAGCATAAGCGAAGGAATGAGTAAAGCTTATCGTCAAAGATTTCACATGAATTTTATTCCTTTTCATAATCCAATTTCAACTGAATTGTGGATAAAAAATTCTAAAGAAAATTGGAAAAGTAATTCAATATTTACTTTGATGTATGCCGGAAGAATAGGGATTGGATCTGAAAAATCACTTATCGATATAGCAGAAGCAGTTGAAGAATTAGCTGATGAGGGACTGTCTATTAATTTAAAAATTCAACAGAATATGAATTGCTCAAAAATCCCAAGAAGACTTATGAAATTAAAATCCACAAGATTATCTAGTGCTTTAGATTATATACAATTGCCTTCTCAACTTTCTAGTGCCGATGTTTTAGTTTTACCCATTGATTTTGATAAGGAATCAATTAAGTATATAAAATATTCAATGCCTACAAAAGTATCTGAGTTTATGATTACTGGTGTCCCAATACTAGTTTATGCCCCCGAAAATACTGCGCTTGCAGAGTATGCAAAAAAATACGACTGGGCATTAGTAGTTTCAAAAAACACCAAAAATGAATTAAAGAAAGCAATTATTGACCTTTATTTAAATGAAGAATTACGAAAACAGCTTGGATGTAAAGCTAAAAAGTTAGCCATAAATAAACATGACTCCAAAGTAGTATGTGAAAATTTTCGAAAAATATTATCGCATGAATTAAAATGAATATCAAAATAGTTTTTAATGGTTCCTATCCGATTGGAAGAGCTTGCACAAACAGAGGTCATTTATATGCAAAAGGTTTGGCGGAAGCTGGAAATAATGTTGAAGTGATTATTCATAGACCAACAGAAGTTTATGGTTATGAAATCTTAAATAAAGAAATATCTGGCGTTTACGATGGAATTCCTTTTTGCTATACGGCAGGCACAACATTAAGATCAAAAAAATTTATAGTCCGAAGATTTTATGACTTAAAGGGGATTTTAATTTCCGGCTGGCTGCTTTTTAAAAATCGTAAAAATATTGATGCATTAATATTTCTTGGCATAGGACTAACGCAATCATTGTATTACAAAATTATTACATCAATTTGCGGAATTTTATATTTACATCATAAAGTAGAAATATCATTTCTTTATCAGCGTCCAAATGCAATTAAAAAAATGTACCAAAAATTATATGTGAAATATTTATACAGAATATTTGATGGATTCATTGTTATTTCTGAAAACTTGCAAAATTATTTAGTTGATAAAATATCAAAAAAAGCAAAAATGGTTTTAATTCCAATACTTTCAAACTCTTGTGAATTTAATGACTTTATAAATAGCACCAGCACTTCTTTGTTCACAATATTCTATGCCGGAACTTTATGTCAGAAAAAGGATGGTGTTCTTGATTTAATTAGAAGTATGAAAATAATTATTGAGAAAAATTATGATGCACATCTTTTCATCGTCGGTGATACACAAAATCAAGATGACAAAAGAAAAATACATGAACTAATAAGTGAGTTAGATCTTGAAAAATATATTTCCTTAACAGGATTCATCTCAAGAAAGGCTTATTTGGAATTATTGAATCAGGCAGATTTACTTGTACTTGCAAAGCCCAAAAGTATAGAAGCCGAATACTGTTTTCCTACAAAGCTTGGTGAGTATTTGTTGACAGGAAAGCCAGTTTTGATAACTAGAACAGGTGTAATTCCAAATTACATTATTGATGGAACTAATGGTTATTTGGCAGAGCCTGATAATTGCAAGGACTTTGCAGAAAAGATAGAAACAATAATCAATGATTATGATAATGCAATAATATCCGGTAAGGCAGGGCGTGAGCTTGCAATGAAAGAGTTTGACTATAAAAATAATGGAATAAAACTGAATAAGTTTATTTCTGACCTTTTAGAGGAAAAGAAAAATAATATTAGTAGAAAAATCAAAATAAATTCCGAAGAAAAGTCTATTCATTAAAAAATATAATTTAATAAATTATGAAAAAGATGGTACAATGAAAGTTGCAATTCATAAAGACAGATATGGAAAATTAAATTATAAGATAGAAAAGTATCTATCAATACTGGAGTATAACGATATTGAAGCTGTATTGGTTGATGTAAGTGATAGTAATTTCTGGAACATTATGAAATCTGTCGACTATTTTATTTTTAGATTTAGTTTGTATGATGACCAAAAACAAATTGCTCAAGATATAATTCCAGTTATTGACAAATACTACAAAGCAAAAATATTTCCAGATGCAAATACATGCTGGGCTTATGATGATAAGATTAAAGAAACATTTTTATTGAATAATGAAAGCAATGTATTTGTTGATACATGGATTTTTTATGATAAAAAAGCCGCTCTTTCATGGATGGGAAATGCTGAATTCCCGCTTGTATTTAAATTAAAAAGTGGTTCAAAATCCACAAATATATTTTTAATAAATAATAAGAAAGAATGTGAAAAAATAATAAACAAAATGTTTGGTAAGGGAGTTTACTCCGGGAATGTTCATCTAAATGGCAGTGTATTTTATAAAGATATGTCAATTAAAAACCTAATTAATATCCTTGGATCAAAAATAAAAAGATATATAAATGATGAAGATATTCAATTGTATTGGTCAATTCAGAAAAATTATTTGTTACTTCAAAAATTTTTACCAAATAATTATTATGATACTCGCATTACAACAATTGGGAAAAGAGCTTTTGGTGCAAGAAGATATACACGAGACGGAGATTTTAGAGCATCTGGAAGTGGTAAATTAGTACTGGATAAAGAAAAAATTGATTTAAGAATGATTGACATTGCATTAAGAATTTCGAGTAAATATAATTTTCAAACTATGGCTTATGACTTTATTTATAATGAAAGTCACCAGCCGAGAATTGTAGAAATGTCTTATAACTATCCTGACAGAGCAATAGAAAGATCAGAAGGCTTTTGGGATATAGATTTCATTTATCACCGAACTCAAAATTGTCCAGAGTATTATCATCTTATAGATTTATTAAATATTCCGTTTCTTAAAGTTCCTCCTAACCTAAAGTTGGCACCAGTTAAATAAAAAATTAATTAATTAAACTAAGAATTATAATGGATGACTCACGTTACTTTACTTCAATTATTGAAGAAAAATTATATTCTTCAAAAAAGCATCTCAAGTATAAAACTAGAAAACTTTTCCGAAACATAGATTTTGCAGAGAAAAATGTTTTAGATATTGGCGGGGGAGATGGGTTGTTTAGTTTTTATGCTGCTATAAAGGGAGCTAAAAATGTTGTGTGTTTAGAGCCTGAAACTGATGGCAGTTATGGAGAAATGAATAAAAATTTTGAAAAATTAAAATCAAAAATGCAATTGACTAATATTTCATTACAACGAAGTACTTTTCAAGAATTTAAAACAAATGAAAAATATGATATTGTATTACTTCATAATTCTATAAATCATCTTGATGAAAATGCATGTGAGCAATTACTAAAAAATGAAAAAGCTAAAGAAAACTATATAAATTTATCTAGAAGGATTTATGATATTATGTCAAAAAATGGTCGTCTTATTATTTGTGATTGCTCATCAAAAAATATATTTCCTTTTTTAGGTATCAGAAATATTTTTGCTCCAAACATAGAATGGAATAAACATCAAACACCAAAAACATGGACTGATATATTTGAGAATTCTGGTTTTGTAAAAAATCGGCTAAGTTGGAATTCCCCTAAACAGCTTGGTTATTTAGGTAGTTTACTTTTTGGAAATAAATTTGCTGCATATTTTATTGCAAGTCATTTCAGATTAGAGCTCCTTCGGTCATAAATCTCACTTAAGGTTCCTAACATGTATTTCGTAAATCCTGATTCCTTCAAAGAAAAAGTTAAAGTACTAATGCTGACCGATAATCTTGCATGCGGTGGAAAGGAACGTCGTCTTTTATCATTATTAAAAGTTTTGAAGAATAACAATTTATTTGATATTGAACTTGCCCTGATTGATAATCAAATATTTTATGAAGAAATACCTCTGTCAAAAAATAAGATTCATATAATTGGCAGGAATATAAAGAGAGATCCAATTGTTTTTTGGAAAATAGTAAAATTGATATATCGATTAAACCCAGCAATTATACATAGTTGGGGCTCTATGCCTTCTATCTATTCTATTCCGGCTGTCAAATTGCTAAATAAAAAATTGCTAAATGCAGAAATTGTAAATGCTCCTAAGTCAGTTCATTATATAAATAAATTAAGAACTAAAATTTCTTTTAGATACTCTGATTTAATTGTTTCAAATTCTGAAGCTGGGTTAATATCTTATTCAGCACCTAAGGAAAAATCAATATACATACATAATGGATTTGATTTTAATCGACTGAATAATTTGGAATCTGTTCAATTCGTAAAAGAAAAATATAATATCAAAACAGAAAAAATTGTTGGAATGGTTGGAGCCATTTATCCCAAAAAGGATTACATCACATTCTTGCTTTCAGCAATGGATATATTAAAGATGCTTGATGATGTCACTTTTGTTGTTGTAGGTGATGGTAAAATGCTAAATAATTATAAAGAATTAACAAAAGATTTTGATCGTATTATTTATTTGGGAAGTCAAAAAAATATTGAATCAATTATCAACACGTTTGATATAGGTGTACTTTGTACAAATTCCAAAATTCATGGTGAAGGAATATCGAATTCAATAATAGAATATATGGCGCTATCAAAACCTGTTGTTGCTACTGAAGGAGGCGGGACTTTGGAAATTATTAATGATGGAATAAATGGCTTTATTTGTAAATCTAGAAATCCAAATCATTTGACTGAAAAAATTATGCATCTTCTAAATGACAAATCAATTGCAAAAACTATGGGTATGAATGCTCGTAAAACTATTGAAACCAAATTTTCTATTGATTTAATGGTTAGTAAAACACTTGACGCATACAGCGCATTATTGAATTCCTCAATACCTCTAAATGAAAAAGTAAATGAAAATACAATTGATAAAACAAAAGAAGTCATATTATGAATATTTGTGTTTTTACAAAAACTCTTCTAAAGGGGGGAGCTGAGAAACAAAGTGTTCTTTTGTCATCAATATTGGCTAATAACTTTAATGTGATTCTTGTGAGCTGGCATGGTCAAAAAAAAAATAATTATAGTGAATATACTTCAGAAAGTAGTTTCAAAACTTTTCTGCTCAATGGAAATCCTATTTCAAAATTCATAAATCTTATTAAGATTATTAAACAAAACAGAATTGATGTGATTTTTAGTTATCTCCTTACTACAAATATTATTGCTTCATTTATTGGAAAATATGTTGGAGTAAAATTTATTGTTGGCGGAATTAGAAGTGTTTATCATCCTTACTGGAAAGAAAAAATAATGAAATATCTTCATAATCATGTAACAACTTTTACAATAGCAAATTGTATTACGGCAACGCTATTGCTGAAGAGCAAGGGATTCAATGCAGAAAAATTAGTCGTTATTCCAAATGGAATAAAACCAAAAGAATTGTTTATTGGTAAGATATTTCAGAGTGAAATAAAAATATTAACTGTCGGAAGGTTTGTTAAAGAAAAGGATTATTTGACAGCAATAAAGACTATTAATTATTTAAAATATCACTTAATGCATAATTCTCCTTATCATATAAAATATTATATAGTTGGCTATGGTGAACTTAGAAGTAAAATTGAAAATGAAATTGCAAAGAGAAAACTAAATAATGTAATTGAAATTGTTGATGATTCAGATTTAGAAAAACTTTATATGAATGCTGATATCTATCTATGCACTTCAATTTATGAAGGTATATCAAATTCCATTTTAGAAGCAATGAATAATTCCCTCCCGGTTGTAGCAACCAATGCTGGTGATAATATATACTTAGTTGAAAACGCAAAAAATGGTTTCATCTGCAATACTAAAGACTGGAAATCAATTGCAAACTATTTATACATTCTTATCAGGTATCCTGAATTTAGAGTGAAAATGGGTAGAGAGAGTTATAAAAAAATTGAAGACGAATATTCATTGAAAATATTTGCAATGCGGTATTGTAAATTATTAGATCAAATGCAAAAAATAGACCAAAATAACAAATCACACTTCAGCTTTGCTTCAAATAGTATACTTGCAAAATAATATTTAGAAAAAAATTATAAGAAAAAATAAAATGAAGATTGCATTTATTGGGCATAAAGGTTATCCATCTCTTTACGGTGGTGTGGAAAAAGTTGTTGAAGAAATTGTAAATCGCCTTGCTGATAAAGGGCATACTTGCATTGTCTATTCAAGATCTCATTATGTTAGTGAATATAAAAACAGAAAAAATGTTCAGAATATTATAATCAAAGGACTAAAAACAAAAAGACTTGATACGTTATCACATACATTTTTATCCTTGATAGATGTTATTAAACGAGACGTTGATGTTGTTGCAATAAATTCATTTGGTAATGCAATATTAAATTTTATTCCAAAAATATTTCGTATTCCGGTAGCTGTTCATCTGCACGGATTTGAATGGGGACAAAAGAGATTCTCTTTTCTTGAAAGAAAAATATTATTACGTCTTCCATTATTTACACTAAAATATTTATCAGATGTTGTAACTACAGTATCAATAGATCAGAATAGTGAATTAAAACGGAGAAATATAAATAACATATTCTTGCCAAATGGTATAAATGTTAATTCAAGAAAAAATAATACTGCAAAAGATACGGATGAAAAATATCTTTTATATGTTGGACGAATTGCTTTTCAAAAAGGTATAGAATACTTAATACAAGCTTTTAACATATGCTCATGTAAAAATATTAAATTAAAAATTGTGGGCGGATGTGAGCATTCTGTAAAATATTATAACTTACTTCTTGATTTGGCTAAGGATAATGACATGATTGAATTCCTTGGTTATAAGTATGGAGAAGAACTTAACGAACTGTATAAAAAAGCTTATGTTGTTATAATCCCTTCTGAAACCGAAGAATGTCCAATGGTTCTTCTTGAAGCACTTGCATTTAATAAATGCATTATTGCTTCTAAGATTCCGGGCATCTACAATATTGCTGATGATAACGTTCTTTATTTTGAAAACAAAAATTACTTTGACTTGGCATCAATAATTATCAAAGTTACTTACAATAAGAACATAAAAGAAGAATATGAATTAAAAGTTTCTAAAATAGATATGGGAAAGTTTGATTGGAAAACAATAGTTAATAAGTATGAAGAATTATATCATGAGATTATTCTTAAAAAATTATCAATTCAGAAACACATTATTCCGAATATTAGTATTTCTTCAATTGTAACTGATATCCCGGAAAATAAAGATCATTCACTGAAAATTCTAAAAGATATTATTCAACCTTTTGGTATTAAACAAAAGCTTTATTACAATTATTTAAGACCAAGATTAACTTGTAATAATAGAAAAAGAATTCAAAAAATTGTAAGAAGCAGATTAGCTTATAACAGTAATTTTATTGAGCAAACAAATAACGATTTAACAATAAATAAAAATCACTTTGATATCTATCCAAATGGATATAATAGTTCTGTGATTTTAACGCACGATGTTGATTCGCAGGAGGGATTTAATTTTATTCCAAAAATTATTGAATTATCTGAAAAATATAAATTAAAGTCGTGCTGGTATATTATTCCATATAAATATAAAATTGATGAAGGAATTATAAACTTAATTAAAGAATCTGGTGATGAAATTGGAATTCATGGTTTCAATCATGATGGGAAATTGTTTTTATCAAAAAAAATATTTGATTCACGAGCTAAGTTTATAAATGAAGCAATTAAAAAATATGATGCAAAAGGATTTCGATCTCCTATGGTACATCGGAATTTGCTTTGGTTGCAAGAATTAAATATTATGTATGATGCTTCTTGTTTTGACTATGATCCATTCCAACCATTTCCAGGCGGGACACACACAATTTGGCCTTTTCAATTTCTAAAATTGATAGAGCTGCCATATACAATTCCGCAAGATCATACCATATTTTATGAACTGAATCAAAGCACAATTGACATATGGATAAAAAAAATTGAATGGCTTATTGAAAAAAAGGGAATGATACTTGGTATTACTCATCCGGATTATTTAATGGAAAACAATAATCTTGAGCTTTATGAGGAATTACTTCAGTACATCAGTGGTTTACAAAATTCATGGAAATGTCTTCCTTATGAAATGGCAGAATATTGGAAAGAAAATCATTCTTTTCAAACTAAGCAAAAAGTTGCTAATAAAGTTTATCAATGATGAACATCATTTGGAAAATACATAAGCGAATTTGTAAATCATTGGCAAAAATATTTCCAATGAATAATGTAAGATGCAAACTTTGGAAATGGGCTGGATACAAAATTGGTAAGGATGTATATATTGGCGAAGACCTTATAGTTATTGACGAACTTGAAGATAAAGGATTAATTACAATTGGAGATCGTGTTGCATTTGCTGAAAGAGTTACTCTTGTAACTTCATCTTATCCGAATAATTCTAGAATAATTCCATTTATAAATAAAATTCATGGACAAATAAAAATATCAGAAGATGCATGGCTAGGAACAGGCTGCATTATTTTACCGAATGTTACTATTGGCAAAGGCGCTGTTGTAGGAGCTGGCGCTGTTGTCAGCAGAGATGTTCCCGATTACACAATAGTATTAGGTGTTCCGGCTCGTCCGATTAGAAAAATAAACATCGATCCTTCCTTAGTATAAATTAATTTAAAATAATCACGAATTTAAAATGAAAAAACAAGTTGGTGCAATCATTACCGGCGGAGATTTCCAAGGATTAGCTGTGCTTAGGTCCCTAGGAGAAAAAGGAATTCCAATTGTATTAGTTGATAATGAAGTTTGTATTGGAAAATATTCAAAGTACAAGAAAAAATGTTTTAAAGCGCCATCACCTAAAAATGTTGATGAATATTGCCATTATTTAATTAATCTAATTAAAAAAGAAAACTTATATGATTGGGTAATATTTCCAAATAGTGATCAGATTGTATTTAATATCTCAAAATATTCTGATGTGCTTAGCAGATTTATTAAAGTTCCGGTCCCCAATCTAGATGTGATTAATAAAGTTTATAATAAAAACAATACTTATAAAACATGTGCTAGAAATAATATTCCAATTCCAAAAACATATTTCGCAAAAAGCTTAAAGGAATTACTTGCTCTTGACCTCCAGTACCCATTGGTAATTAAGCCTGCTATAAGAGATCATTTTTATTCAATAATAAAAAAGAAAGCGTATAGAGTAAATAATCAAAATGAATTAATAAAGACTTATGAGCTTGTAAATTCTGTAATAAAGTCAGATGAGATTTTGGTTCAACAATTTATTAATGGCGGACCGAAAAATTTATATTCATTTTGTCCGTTCTTCAAAAATGGCGAAATAGTTGCTTCTGTAACTGCAAGGAGATCGAGACAACATCCAATGGATTTTGGTCATGCCACTACTTTTGCTGAAGTAGTAGAAATCCCATTGCTCCAAGAATTAGCTGAAAAATTCTTGAGATTAATAAATTACTACGGCATTTGTGAAGTAGAATTTATGTATGACGAAGAGGAAAACAATTATAAACTAATTGAAGTCAATCCAAGAGTATGGGGATGGCATTCCCTTGCAATTGCTTCTGGCGCAGACCTACCATACTTATTATACCTTGATATGATAGGGGAAAAACTGCCAAAGAAACAATTAACTGAAAAATTAAAATGGATCAGATTGACAACAGATACAATTACTGTTGCAAAAGAAATATTTGGCAATCGCATGAAAATCTCTGAATACATAAAATCATTAAAAGGGAAAAAGGAATTTGCTGTTTTTTCTAAAAAGGATCCACTGCCATTTTTTGCCGAACTAATGTTGATTCCATATTTGTGGAAGAAAAGAGGATTTTAAGTAAAAGTGAAAATTATCAATCAAAAAGATTTGATGATTCCTAAATAACAAAAGGTAATATTATGCGTTTTCAAAAAGTGCTATTTGTTAGTCCCCCATCAAACAGTCGCTATGGAGGTTTACGCGTGCCAGCCGGAATTGGTTATTTGGCTCAAGCTTTATATGATAATAAAATAGATTATGAATATGTTGACATGAGAATTGGTTACTCTTTCAAATATTTAATAAAAAAAATAAAAACCTACCAACCGGATTTAATTGGGATAAGTATGATTACCCTGGGTTATAAACATACTTACAATTTAATTGACAGAATAAAAGATCAATACCCGAATATCCCTATTGTGGCTGGAGGGCATCATGTCACAATTATAAAAGAAGAGGTTTTAAAAGAATGTAAAAGTCTAGATTATGGGGTTGTTCATGAAGGTGAAGAGACTCTAATAGAATTGTGCAAAGGTGAAACACCAATTGAGGAAATGCTTGGCATAATTCATAGGAAAAACGAAGAAGTAATTTTTAATGGATACAGACCTTTGCAAAAAGACTTGGATTTATATTCATTCCCAAGATATCATAAATTTAAGATGAGCGATTATTCTAAACAGATCCCAATAAGTTCTAGCAGGGGATGTGTGCAGCTTTGCACTTTTTGTCCAAATAAATTGCTGGGTAGAAAATTTAGAAAAAGGAGTGTAAATAATTTTGTTGATGAAATAGAATACTGGAGAAATAGAGGTTACAACCAGTTTGCGATTGATGATGATAATTTTACTTTGATAAAAGAAAGAGTGTTTGAGATTTGTGATGAAATTGAAAAAAGGAAATTAAATCATTTATTAATCAGATGCTCAAATGGAATACGAGCAGATCGTGTTGATAAAGAAATGCTTAAAAGGATGATGGATATTGGAGTTAGAGAAGTTGGCTTTGGTGTTGATGGAGGAAATAATAAAGTTCTAAAAAATTTAAAGAAGGGTGAAACATTCGATCAGATTGAAAATGCAGTAAAAATTGCTTGTGAAATTGGACTTGATGTTAAAGCGTTTATAATTGTAGGAACACCGCATGAGACTGTTGATGATTTCAATGATGCAATAAATTTTGCAAAAAAATATCCGATTGCTCGTGTCAATTTTAATAATGCAATTCCATATCCGGGAACAGAAATGTTTGATTACATAAAAGAAAACAACCTATTCATTGTTCAGCCTGAAGAATATTTAAATGAAGCCACAGAGGAAAAAGATATTCCGGTATTTGAAACTCCTGAATTATCAAAAGAGACTAGAGTAAGTATGTTAAAGAAATGTCATGAAATTGAAGAGGAAGTAATGAGAAATACGGCAATAAGAATGTTTAAAAATATTCCATTCTCGAAATTCTTGATTCAGAACTTTTTCAATGTCATGTTCTTCGAGAGGCTGTTTTTTAAAAATTTATTTTTAAGAAAAATATTTGAAAAGATTAGATATAAAAAATTACTAGAAAGAAAAATATATCAAACATGAGTTAAATATTTGCAAGGACTAACAAAATTCTAATTCAGTAGGAACAACTCCAGAGTTGCAAATGAAAAAAGAATATTATCAAGAAGCTATTAAGATTAGGGAAACTGAAGAAACCTTTCTCAATCTTTTTTCCGAAGGGAAATTAAATGGAACTGTTCATACATGTATTGGACAAGAATTCTCTGCAATTTCTGTTTGTTGCTGTCTTTGTGAAAATGATTTCGTTCTTTCAAATCACAGATGCCATGGTCATTATTTAGCATTTAAAAATGACTATACAGGATTAATAGCCGAATTAATGGGGAAATCTAGTGGAGTTTGCGCTGGAATTGGAAGCAGCCAACATCTTTTTAACTCTAACTTCCTATCAAATGGAATTCAGGGTGGTATTGTTCCAATAGCAGCCGGTATAGCTTTAGCAAAAAAGAAAAAGAATAATAAGGAAATTGTTACTGTATTTATTGGCGATGGAACGTTTGGAGAAGGAGTTATTTATGAAACTTTTAATATTGCTTCTTTGTGGGATTTGCCATTACTGATTGTCTGTGAAAATAATTCATACGCACAATCAACAAGTATTAATGATAATCTTGCCGGCAGCATTACAAAGCGACTTGAATCTTTTTGTATAAATACTTTTCATGCAAATACTTGGGAGTTGGACAATCTATTTTCAATTGCCGATGAGGCTGTTAATTACGTTCGTGATTTATGCAAACCTGCATTTCTTTTAATAGATACTTATCGATTAAAAGCTCATTCAAAAGGGGATGACAATAGAGATAAAGAAGAAATTCAAAAATATTTTTCTATAGATCCTATAAATAAATTTGCGCAGAATAATTTAGAAGATTACAATAATTATTTGTCCGAAGCAAAAAAGGAAATATATAATATAATAGCAAATCTAAATCGTTTGAATGGATTGGACAAAGAATATTACTTAGAAAAACAGAATTCAAAAAATGAAATTCGTTGGGAGAATTATTTAGCTACAGATGAAAAAATATCGGATAGGATTTATAAATTCTTTAAAGAAAAGATGAATGAAAAAGAATCAATTTATTTTATTGGTGAAGATGTAAAATACCCATATGGCGGAGCATTTAAAATTGCAAAAAATCTTTCCGAATTATTTCCTGAACAAGTTTTGTCAACACCAATTAGTGAAGCAGCAATTACCGGAATTGGAATAGGCTTGTCATTATTAGGGAATAGACCATTCATAGAAATAATGTTTGGAGATTTTATAACATTGGCATTAGATCAAATAATAAATCACGCAAGCAAATTTTATCATACATATAATAGACAAGTAAAATGTCCTTTAATAATTCGAACTCCAATGGGCGGAAGAAGGGGATATGGACCGACGCATTCCCAATCACTTGAAAAAATATTACTGGGTATAGATAACGTAAGAGTAATTGCATTAAATAATCTTATAGATCCATATGAGATATACAATACTATACTTAATAAAATAGACCAGCCTACTATAGTAATTGAAAATAAAACCGACTATGCAAAAAGAAATAGCTTTATTGAATTACAAAATTATCAGTTTGAAAAAAGCAATGAAGTGTTTCCAACAATAAAAATATCGCCAATTAATATTTTGCCAACTATTACAATAGTTACTTATGGAGGAAGCGTAAGTCTGATAAAAAATTTAGTTGAAAACTTATTTTATGAACAAGAATTAATAAGTGAAGTTTTTGTTATTTCGCAGTTATCTCCAATAAATATAACTCCAATTTTAAAATCAGTAAACGAAACTCGTTATTTAGTTACAATGGAAGAGGGGAAACTAGAAGGCGGAATTGGAAGTGAAATTATTGCTTCTGTTTTAGAAAAAATCGAATTCAAAATTAAAACTCTTAGGATTGGAGCGGAAATGGTGCCAATACCTTCACAAATAAATTTGGAAAATGAAATATTGCCTAATGAAAAAAATATAGTTGAAAAAATAAGCGAATTAGTTTATGAATAATATTATTGATATAAATCTTCCACGAGATAATGTAAATGATGAATTTGTAAAAATTCTTTCGAAAAAGTTTACTGATGGTGATGAAATTCATAAAGATGATATTATTATAGAATATGAAACTTCAAAAGCAGATGTTGAATTCCCATCTGAAAATGATGGTTTCATTAAATATTTTTGTGAAGAAGGTGATAGCATAAAACCTGGTCAGTTGATCATAAAAATATATCCAACCTTGAAAATATTCAATGAAAGTAATAACCAAAGCATCAACAAAAAAACAAAAACTAAGAAACAGAAGACTCTTTATTCAAAAAAAGCCTTGTTTTTATTGGATGAAATGAATATTGATAAAAATCAATTCTCTGATAGAACTTTTGTTACTTCTAATGAAATTGGAAAACATAATAAAAATGACGTTTCCAAATCGCGATATAATGAAATCAAAAATAGTGAAAATGACTTAAGAATAAATATCGATAAAAAAAACAATCAAAAAAAAATAAATCGAGTTATACAAGGAACAATTGATTCAAAAAAGAAAAGGGAAATTGAGTATTTATCACAAGTTCAGAAGGAAGGATTGGTAAGCTCAGTTGTTAAAAGTATAAAAATAAACAATATTGCAAGTTGGACGAACATGGATTCAAAGTATTTCCAAAAATCATTTTTCCCTTCAATATTATTTGAATGTTCAAAACTTTTAAAAAAGTATAAAAACTTGAATTCCTATTTCTACAATGATGAAATTATTTTTTATGAGAATATAAATATTGGATTTGCTATTGATCTGGATAATGGATTAAAAGTACTCACTATCTATAACGCTGATTCAAAATCATTTACTGAGATAGAATCTGACATATATACATTGTCCAACAAATATTTAAATGATGAATTAGCTCAAAGTGATTTAACGGATTCCACATTTACTATAACCGATTTGTCTTCTGAAGGAACATCAATATTTACACCTTTAATCAATAAGAATCAATCAGCAATTCTTGGAATTGGTAGATTTGAAGATATTATAAATTTAATAATATCATTCGATCACCGCATCACAGAAGGGAAATATGTTAGCAGATTCTTATCAGAATTGGCTTTAAGAATTGAAGCACATTTTAAGAATCATATTGATGAAAATATAATTTGTTCTAAGTGTTTTATCAGTTTAAAAGAAGAAAGTACTTTATCTAATTTAGGTCTTATTAAAATCACAAAAGGAAATGGTAGAGAAGATTTTATCTGTTTCAACTGTTTATCCGGAGTTTGATTTATGGAATCACTTGAACTATCAACAGTAGTTTCTAATTTTCTTAGGTGCGATCCTAAAGAAATTAATTCTGATACCAATATCAGTCCTGCAAAAATTGGAGGCTCAATTTTAGCTGCAAGAATGTATTCTGAACTTGAAAAAAAGGGCTACACTATAAATCACTATTGGGATATTAAAACCTTCGGTGATTTGATAAAAAAAATAGAAGGCAATATTAGCAAGTCAGATAATGCAGAAAATGAAAAAATAAATAATGCAAATAATGTAAATAATACAGAACATGTTGAGTTAAGCAATTTAGAGAACAAATATAAAAATGAAGACTGTATAGGAATTGATTTGGAGTTTATTGAAAATCTGCCGGATGCAGATGATTATTGGAATGATGAGTTTTACAGATCAAATTTTACAAATAGAGAAATTGCCTACTGCACACTAAAGAATAATCCAAAAGAAAGTTTTGCAGGGAAAATTGCAGCTAAGGAATCCATAATAAAATTATTAAATGGATCAGATAAAATATCATTTTCAGATATTGAAATACTAAATCATCTTGACGGTTCTCCTTATTATAATGATCAAATTACTCTTTCAATATCGCACACAAAAAATTATGCATTAGCGGTAGCAATTTATAAACATGATCAAGCAAATAGACTCAAAAATAAATTGACTTGTTTAGAAAATGAAACAACAATTGAAGATAAAAAGAATACTCATAATTATGTTAGTTTAATAATACTTGCAATTTCTGTAATTATAAATATTCTTTACTTTGAACATGTTTTGTAATCCCTTAATAAGTTAAAAAATAAAATTGGGATCCGCTCCAATACTTCACAAATTATTAGCACCCTCTAATTATAAAAAGGAACTCTGGTTTGCTTTTGCCCGAGGGCAAATCAGTTAATTATTTGGCTGGATAATTATTTCCTTTTAGTGAATTATTGGCTGCGGATCCACGATATTTAGTGAGGCTTATATGAGTTTAATTTCCATAATAATTACGTCAATGATAATTTCAATATTGATTGTGGTTCCAATTTCATTCAAATGGGAATTGAGATTGGATTATATTTCTTCATATGTTGTCTTTTTGGGTTTATTTGTTGCCGCAACTATTTATATCCTTAATTCAATTTTACCAATTACCCGCTTATGGATTTTCATTCTGGAAATATTATTAGTGATATTTATTTCTTTGGCAATACTGGCTTGGAGATTTTATCGCGATCCGGAAAGAGAATTAATAGAAGATGATAAAAATATATATTCGCCTGCAGATGGGAAAATAGTTTATGTCGAAAAAATTAAAGAGGGAAATCTGGCTGTATCTCAAAAAAAGAAAAGAAAATATAAGTTAGAAGAATTTACTAGCACAAATTTATTAGAAAAATCAGCATACCATATTGGAATTGGAATGTCTTTTCTTGACGTTCATGTTAATCGTTCTCCAATATCCGGAGAAGTAAAATTCTTAAAACATATTAAAGGAACTTTCAAATCCCTAAAACTGACAAATGCTTTTTTTGAAAATGAAAGATCAATTATAATTATTGAGGGAAAGCAAATTAAAGTGGGAGTTGTGCAAATCGCATCACGCTTAGTTAGAATGATTGTTCCCTTTGTTAAACAAAACGAATTTGTTCCAGCCGGTAAACGAATAGGAAAAATAAGATTTGGTTCACAAGTTGATTTAATTATTCCTCAAACAAAAAAGATGAAAGTACTAGTTTCAAAAAATGATTTTGTAAAAGCGGGTGTTACTGTAATTGCAAAAATTATATAAATCAAATTAAAGGAGTGATATGAGAATTATAAAAAAAACGACACTTTTGTTTTTTATCATTTCTCTTTGCTTACAAATTACATACTCCAAAAACTATTATATAGATGCCATTAAAGGAGATGATTCCAATAATGGTAATTCGGTGGTTGATGCTTGGAGGAGTATTGATCAATTAAATAAAATGTGGAGTATGTTTAAACCCGGTGACAGTATATTGTTTAAGCGTGGTCAAGTATGGATGCCAACTTATAAAGAAAAATTCATAATTAAAATTCCGGTTTCAGGTTTGTTCGGAACCAAAGAAAAGCCAATTGTAATTTCAACTTTCGGTTTAGGTAAAAAGCCAATTATTAGTTCAGAAAAGTCAAAAGCAAATATTGTCTTTATGGCATGTAATATTTCGTATGTGAATATTGAGGATATAGAATTTCGAGGAGAAATGAAATTTCACAATTACAGCGAAAATAAAGGAGCAAAGATTACTAATATTAAAATCATAAATGTTGTATTGAATGGTATCGAGAAAAATTCTACATATTCTGGAATTGATTTTTATGCGCAAGCTGAAGAAATAAAGGCTGAAGACTGGAAACAGACAGAAATGAATAATATCGAGATTGCTTATTGTACAATAAGGAATGATATCAAAGAGTATAATTCAGGAATTCAGCTATATGGACAAGGTAATAACTGGATTCATCATAACAAAATATTTAACTCAGGGAAAAGTGGAATTAATTTTGCCGAAGGAAATAATAATGTGATAGAATATAACCTGATTTCAGGTACAACCGGAGCCGGAATAAAGCATAGCGTTCATTCAAACACTGCGGATAATATTATAATTAGGGGTAACCTTATTTTGAATACCGACGGAATAGGTTTACACTTAATAAATCTGAAAAATTCTAGAATATATAACAATACAATTTCTACTAACAAAAATTATTCATTTATTTTCGGATGGAATCCTCAAAGTCCTGTCCCAATTTGTGGAATTGGTACAAAGGGTTTCCAGAATAATTTAATCCAAAATAATATTTTTGTTGGAAATTCAGGTTGGATTTCAATTCCTAAAGATGTAAGAATAACTTACAAAGACGGCACAATTATAGAAAAGTATGAAATGGATGATTTATGGTTGGACAACATATTTCAGAATAATATTATTTATAATCCCTCAAATAAAAATAGAATTTATATAAGAGAATATATTAGCGGGACGCATGTTTATTCTGATCCAAATAATTCCGGGTTATACAATTCCAATTTGGTTTGGGATGATTATTATATTACTGAAAATGAATTAGATGAAAAGTGGCTTGTTCACAAAAATATTAGTAATGATTTATTTTTAGATCCAATGTTTAAAAATGGATTTTGGAATTCCGCAGAAGATTTTGGTGATTTTTCACTTAATAGAGAATCTCCCGGAAAATCAAGTGGAATTAAATTAGATGATTATAATATTGATTTATTTGGAAATAATTTCAGTCCCGGCTCGGCTCCAAACAGAGGAGCAATTCAAAATTAATATTTAAAAACTTATCTCACTTTTCTAAGTTTTTAAATTTATAAAAATACAAAATCCCGAAAATTTCATTGTTAATTATGTTGGAAGTTTTCGGGTTTATCTATTTTAAAAAAATATTTTTATTAAATTCCTAGATATTTGTTAATTTCAAAATGGATCTAAAAAGAAAAACCCAACTTCTTGAGGATTTTTAATAATTCTAGAAGTTGGGTTTTAATAGCTAATTGTTTATTGATAATTTTATTTTGAAAGTATCATTTTCTTTGTCTGACTAAACTTATTAGCCTTGATAGAATAAATATAAATTCCGGAACTTAAATTTGATGCATCAAAATTTATTTGATGTTTCCCGGCATCCAATTCTGTATTTATCAGATTGGTTACAACTTCTCCAAGAATATTATAGACATTAATCTGGACGAAACTTTTTTCCGGAAGTCCAAAAGATATTATAGTTGTTGGATTAAATGGATTTGGATAATTATTATAAAGTTCATATTCATTTGGAATATCATTCTGAGAAATATCATCATTTATTCCTGTAACTAATTCAATTTTATAAGTTTTTTTACTAGAATCAGGATTGAATTTTTTACCTTCAGAAGTTTCTAAGTTTTGTATTTCCAAAGAATAATCGACTGCAGTTTTATGCTGAGTAGTATAAATGACCATTTGTGTTTTATCATTTGTCAGCTCAACATTCTGAATGGAAATTCCATTGCTAATAAAAATATCGCCTAATTTTATGTTGTTTTCAAAATTAAGTGCATCAGAAAATGAAACTATTATTGTAGAAATATCAGCTAAATCAGCATTCAATATCGCCGGTTCTTGGAATTCAGAAATATTAAGTTGATACTTTGCACTGCTTCCTTCGCTTGAAATTAAATTCCCAGCTAAATCCTTTATGTTTTTTAGATTAACACTATATGATGCACCGGAACTATGTGAACTTGTACTTAGAATAACTTCATTATTCTGTGAATTTAATGCAGCACTAGTTATTTCAATATTTGCTGAAGTTGCTTCAGTACTTTTTATTTGGATATCATCTATAAAAACTGTTTCGCCGCTGCTTAATAAAGCAAGTCTAACATAATGACGGTTTTTTGAAAGAGCTACAAATTTAATTTCGTATTTCTGAAATTCTTCATTTATGGTAACAGCAATTGGTCTTAATCGTCCACCGGAAAGAATAACCATTGCAGATCCTCCGGTTACTTTTGCCCAGTAAGTTAGGCTGTATTCTTTGCCGACTTCAAGATCAGTAGATAAATCGCGAGTATTTGATAAATATAAATATGCTCCACCGGAACTATTTACATAAGATATTTTTAGCGATTTGCTACCTAATACTGAAGCATCAGATGAGGACTCCATGATATTACTTCCGTATTCTTTCCAAGATTCTGTTCCGTTTTCAAAACTTCCGGTATTTGGCTTGAATAAATTTACAGAAGATGAATTGTTATTTGTTATTGAATAATTTGATGTTAATAGTGCATCTGTTTCTTGAATGATTTCTGAAAAACTTAAACGAAGTTCATTTGGTGTGGATAAATAAGCATTAGTCAAAGTTGGTGGTGTTGTATCAATTTCTTCAACCAGAACATAATTTTGACTGTTGGAATCATTAGAAATAACATTGTCTGAAAGATCAGCAATATTCGAAGCAGAAACAGTGT
>SWCB01009327.1_pt1 | contig 39890 bp, 31 predicted proteins | sample 4692901 | NCBI WGS metagenome assembly SWCB01 (sample SAMN10267276, study PRJNA491770) | bioreactor metagenome | isolation source: DHS bioreactor inoculated with subseafloor sediment | place: Japan: off Shimokita Peninsula | collected 2006-08 | reverse complement strand
ATTTTGATTTTTAGATTTGAAAATAGAATTTCCTATTAAGTAAAAAAGAATGCGTTTCTCAAATCGAGAAGCGCATTTTTTATACTTCAATCTCAAAAACGAATTGATCTTTACCATTATTTTTAGCTTGATATAATAAATCATCTGCTTTTCTAACTAAATCATTTTTGACTGTGCCTTTTATGATACCCATGGAAACTGAAAATCTTTTACTTGTCTTAGGTAACTCGATCTGTTTTGTTTTACTTAAAATATCATTTGCAACGTGTAAAACTTTCTCCGTTTGTTCAAAAAATAATCCAACAAACTCATCTCCACCTAACCTATAGAATTTGTTATGTTCGGTTTCGTATTGCTTAAGTACATGAGACATTTTTATTAAGGCTTCATTACCAACATGGTGACTATATTGATCATTAATATTCTTAAAATCATCAATATCTATATATAAAATATGTAAATGATCCATATGATATCTTAGTCCATAATGATAATCGAAAGCATATTTATTAAATAATTTTGTCAATGAGTCTTTATGTGTTTTTTCGTATAATTCTTCTTCGTGTTCCATAAGTTCAGTAATGTTAGTTGCAAATAGCGCATAAATGTTTTGATTTGACTCAACTTTAAAACCATCAAAGTGAATCCATGTTCTTAGATTTTTATGAATGACTGGTATAGTTATATTCATGCTTTTATCGAAATTATGTAATTCATTAATAATATACTTCTTGTATTCTGTAATACCCGATACCTCAGCATATTTATTACTGTAATCAATGAGGTTCATCAGCTCTTTCATCGATATTTGATCGCTTTCTGATAATCCAACGAGTTTTAATGAGTTGCTAATGACATGTAAATGAATATCCTCTTTATTTGATATATCTGCATAAAGCAAAACACGATCTTTACTCCCAAGAATAATATCATCAATAACATCAACACCGTATTTATTTTTTAAATTTTTTTGTGCCTGTTTAAAGTATTTCTCCATATATATTTCTCTCCACATGTAAATATAATTTAGCATAGAAAACGTTTTAATTCAATTTTTTTTGTTAAAATTTAGGTATTTTTAGTCATTTTTTTGTTTTTACAAAAAAAACACCATCAAGGTGTTTTCATTAAATCGTATGTTAATGCTTAATTTTTCTACTCATATTTAAGTAACCAAAATATAATAAAGCTCCCGCAATCATTGCTGAACCAAGCATCAACCAAATCATATCCACATGTTGTCCAAACAATCCAAGTTCATTAACACCAAAGTATAATCTCATGATATCAACATTTTCAGCTGGTATAATACTTTCTAAGGTTGTAAGAGGTTCATTTAACATGATATTTTTTAGCAATATTGTCATATGTGTGAATGGAAATATGGATGAAACATAAGTGACTCCAGTAGAGAACACTGCTAAAGGCATATAAATACCACATATAAATCCAATTAATGTGCCTAAAACACCAGATAATGTACCAAAAGCATTAACTGAGCGTAATAAAGTTGTTAAGTAAATCATCAATGATGCTGAGACAAAAGTGAAGAATAACAACAATAATGATGTTTGTAATATCACTTCAAATGAGAACCAGTATCCACTGATAATACCTGCATAAACAATTGTAAATGCCCACATCAATAATGTGAAGAATACAGTTACAATAATCGATGAGATGTAATAACTAAAAATGATTTTATATCGCTTAACAGGCGTTACTAAGTATGCATCTAAAGATCTTTGTTCTAAATCAGTTATTATATTTCCCATGATACCCAAAGATAAAGAGATTGTGTTAATGACTAAGATCCCACCCATCATATTACTGATTTTCATGAAGTCAACAAACTCTCTAGTAATGAGTCCTTGTTCTTGAATATTTCTTAACTCATTCACATAGTTTTCACCAATAAAAAGAAAATATAGCGTTAGCAAAATAATAACACTTAAGAATGAAAAAAAGACTGCAGTTTTATCTCTTAAAAACTTAAGCATATGTCTTTTGACTAATGAAACAAACTCATACATAAATTTCATCCTTTCCGACGACATTAATAAACACATCATCCATAGATCCTTTAACAACTTCAATTTGTTTGATGTGCTCTTTGATTTCATCAATCAGGTCTAAAGTATCTTTTGTATCTTTAACAGTTATGATAAATTGATCAGCTATTTTTTCATAAGCTCTTTTCAAAAATTTCATTTTATCCTTAAAGGCTTCTTTATCAAATGGAACAACTTTAATACGATCAAAGCTAAATTTTTCCTTTAAGTAAGCTGGTGTACCTTGAACCATGATCTTACCTTTATTAATGATAACTACATGATCTGCATTTGCTGCTTCTTCCATATAATGTGTAGTTAAAAATATGGTAATACCTTTTTCTTTTTGTAGTCTTTGAATAACTTTCCAAACAATTTGTCTAGTCTCTGGATCTAATCCAGTTGTTGGTTCATCAAGCAATAATAACTCTGGATTAGCAAACAATGCTCTAGCAATTTCTGTTCTTCTTTTTTGTCCTCCAGATAATGTTTTAAATCTTTGATTCTCAAATTCTTTCAAATTTAAAAACTCAGATAACTCTTCGTATCTTTCCAACACTTTTTCTTTGGTCTTTAGATATAGAGCTCCTCTATAAATCAAATTTTCTTTAACTGTTAAAACATCATCTAGCACATTGTTTTGAAAGACTACGCCTATTTTTTCTCTAAAATATTTCTCATTGGTTTCACCATTTAATGTAACGTCACCAGAATCTTTATTTAATAGCGTTGTGATTACATTGATTGTTGTTGATTTACCAGCACCATTTGGTCCTAGAAATGCAAAAAGACTGCCTCTTTTTACATCAAAAGATATATCATCAACAGCAACGATATCCTTATATGATTTCACTAAGTTTTTTACACCAAGAATTATATCCATATATGCACCATCCTATTCATTTTTATAATGCCATTTTCACTCATTATATCATTTTCTTATTGAAATAATAAAATCCTGTTGAATTTTTTTACAAAAAAAAGACCAAAGGTCTATTTTGTAATATCTTTGTTTTTAGGATCATATACTAAAGTTGTTAAAACTTTGTGTTCGAAAATATCATCTGTCTCAATCATTTTGATTGCTGCCATCAGTGGGACTGCAAAAAGAATTTTTTCTTTATCAAAATCCATGATGGATGAAGCTTTATTCAAATAGTTTTTTGCAAGATCATATTGCTCTAACCTAAGCGTAACATATGTACTAGCAACATCTAATATCGGATTGGCAAGTTTCGCGTGAATCCAATCCATAATATAGTATGAACTATCATGAAGAACAACATGAGAAGGCTGATAATCAAAATGACATAAATAGTTTTCATACTCTATGGTTTCTAATACATTTTGTGCGATATGTTTGATCTCTTTTGCGAGCTGACTCATCTCAATCCATCTTTTAAATACGATATGTGCATTTTCAAGTTCAAGGCCTTTATATTGGTGAATTTCATGCTGAATGTTTACAAAGTCATTGAGTAATGCTTCATCGATATTTCTGATTAAGTAAAATCCTAAATTTTGATGGCTTAGATAAGGCATTTTTATTTCATGTGCATTTACTTTTTCAACATCAGAGACATTCAAGTGCGTTTTACGTCTTAAAATATCGTGTATGTATATTTCTTTATCCACCCATTCTTCAGGATAAAAATCATCGTATGTTTTATACACGATGTCGTCTTCGATATAAACTTTCGCCATGTGACCATGTTTCAAAATAGTTCTCAATCTATCACAACCAAACTTGTCGATATAATAAAAACAAGGACAAAATCCTTGTTTGATTACGTAGTCGTATTAAAAATAATATGAATGATAATTAAAACAAACGTGATTGGACCCATCACACGGTGTGCAATGTATAATTTTTTATTTTTAAGCTTCGAAAACATCATTCCAAATGCACCTGTTAATAATAATGCGATGAGCGTCAATAATCCGGTAAGTCTTAAAGCATCATTAATGATAGCGATGATAAAGTGTGTCAATGCAGACAAAGATGCAGCCATACCAAAAATCTTATGTTTTGATGCAATCCATAAGACTGGTTTATTTTTTATATATTTTTTGATACCATTCGTCATCGCAAGCACAAAGAAGACAACTGTTAATATCCCTAGAATAATAAGCAATGCATCCATACAAATCCTCCAATAAATGATTTGTATATATCTTATCATAATTTTTCTAATAATGTGTCAATAATCTTTGAATTTTATTGATTATTGACATAATAAGAAGGTTTTTTTTGTTATAATGTTAATTAGTAGTTGATCAACCTTGGAGGTCAATATGGATCAAAAGTTTATGAAAAACTATCCGTTACGGATATTCTTGTATGTGTTTGGGATCATGATTCTAGGATTAGGTATTAATGTCTTACTAAGATCATCACTTGGTGCTGGAGCATGGGACACTGTCTCAAATAATTTCAGTCAACTGATTGGTATGACAATCGGTACAGCTTCTATCATCATCAATGTTACTGTATTAGCTTTTGTTTTTTTATACAACAAACATTGGAAATATCTATTCATTTTAGTTCCAGTTTTTAGTTTGGGCTTAGTCATTGACTTCTGGGATATCATTGTTTTTGGTAGTTACACAGTAAATGTCCTTTGGCTACAACTCATCTTCTATGTGGGTGGTGCAGTCATTTTATCTTTAGGCTTAGCAGTGATCATCGTTTCAAAATACCCTGCAATGGTCTATGATGAACTCACTATAAGTTTAATGCGTCTTTTGAACATAAAGAAATTTTTTACGATGCGTATCATGATTGAGTTATTCGCCATTGTACTCGCAACGTTATTTGGTTTTTTAGCAGGCATAGGTTTTGGGGCAGTTAATGTCGGCAGTTTCATACTAGCTTTCGCAATAGGTCCAATGATTACCCTGCATATAAAGTGGTTAAACACTTTATTTAGAACTGAAGCCATATCATAAATCTTTCATTTGAAATTAAAGTATTTCATGATAGAATAGATATGTATTTTGAGGAGGTGTCGTATGGAAAAGTTAAATTTTGACATTATTGAGCTTGAAGCTTATCGCACGATAGGCATGAAGTGGGAAGGCAATTGGAAAGAAATTACTGAGTTAAAACAAATGATTAAAGATATGAGTGAACGTGTTTCTGAATTACCTAAAGCGGTGAATCCTGAACATCAACTTGGTTTATCTTACCATACAAAAAATGGTGGTTTTGTTCATTATTCTGTATATGAAGTTGATCAATCACAAGATATACCAAAGGGGATGATTGAGTTTAACGTCCCAGAATCCTTATATTTACATGTATCACATCCAGAAAATCAATCGATTGGTCAAACATATCATGACATATTTGAATGGATTGAGCATAGTGAGTACAAATTAAAATTAGATCCTCATATAAAATATTATGATCCACTTCCAATTAAGCATGAAGTTTATAGCAGTGGAAGAGATCTGAACAATCCTTATTTCGAAATTTTTATACCTATAGAAAAAAGATAACAAAAAAGCTATTTGACGATGATTTGTCAAATAGCTTTTATTATTTCATTAAGTTTTTTTTATGTAATGATTGGTTCTTCTTGCTGTTCACTACCAAACATCATCATGAAATTATAAATTCTCTCTTCATCAGCTAAAGTTAAATTATCAGCATCTAATAAAGCGATTGCTTCAACTTCATCAAAGATCATATTAAGCTGTGCTTTAACATCAAGTTGCATTTGATCAACTTCTGCTTGAGTTGCACCAGTAAGTGCAAATATATCAGTATACTCAATGATTTGATCAAAAACAATATCAACAGTAGCTAAAACTAAAGCTTCATTAGTTGCAGTAAATGTATTATCTAATACTTCTGCGATTGCTAGTCCGATACCCAATTCTGGAGTACTTAAATTTGTATTTAAGATAAACGCATCTAAATCAATTAAATCCGCCTGAGCCATTAAATCAGCTTGAAGATTTATCGTATTTAACATCACAGTATTGATATATGGTTTTAATGCTTCAAACATCGTATCAAATGGTAATACAACACCTTCCATTTGTAATGCAGTTTTAAGTGGAAGTCTAGCAGCATCTAAGATAATATCAAACTCAGCACTTGTAACCCCTTCAAATAGTTCTAAATCAATCATATTAATGTCATTGATCAGTTGTTCTAAATCAACCATCATTTGAATCATATTAGTACCTTGATTTTCATTGAGTGCAATGACAGTTTTAATAATTCTTGCTTCTGTATCAACAACATATCTAAATACATCATTTGCAGCACCACCTAATAAATCACTAAGTGCCTTATAAGTATCAAACTCAAGTTTTAAATCTTCTAACATACCTAACACAATGGTTTTTTCATTTTCAGGCATATAAGCATCGTTTTCTACTTGGTAAATGATATTTTCGATGGCTAACATATAATAATACTCTTCATATGCAGGTGTTGTTAAAGCCTCAAGTGCAGCGATTTCAGTTGCATAATCTAGTTTAAATTGATCAAGATAATCAATCACATATAAAGCAAAGTCAATAACAACTAATGGGTTGTTTTCAAAATCATAGTATTCGTATACTTCATCATAAGCTTGATCAAGAATTGCTTGACCACCAGTGATTAATGTTTCATCAATGTCTCCGATTAAACTTAAGAATAGGTTAATTGACGCATGACTTATTTGACCATTGACTTGAGCATACTGTAATCCTGTTGTAATATCCGCATTTGTAAGTTCACCTGAGATGATTAACACTGTTTCATATAAAAGTTCAAAATCAGTAGCTGCTGGTAATGCGTTTTGTAACATCAGTACCATTTCGTCTTTAATGATTAATCCTTCTGTTAATGTTAAAGCATCGCCAGATATCGCGCCATCGATTAAGTCTATAGAATTTTGAGGGAATGTATCTTTTACAGTCAATAAGAACTCAAATACAACTTCTAAAGACCCCTTAAAATGTGTTTCTTCAGTAGTCATCAGTGTTATCATTTCACCCATCATGACATTCATTTGTGTGAGTTCTTCAACGTGCATTTCTGCTTCATGTTTCCACTCAATTGCATCGTAAAGATTAAATAACGCTTCTAATTCAGAAAACATATTGTTTATAAATGCTTGTCCTTGAACATCTTGATACATTGCAACCATGATCATATGCATATCAGTTAAGTACTCACTCATCATTTCATCTTCAAAATAATAATCTTCAGGATAGAAATTATATCCATATACTAAAGCATAATATATTTCTTCTACACTATATCTAAATTCACGATGATTTCCACTAAAGAATGCATCAAGACCATCGTATTCATCAACAGTTGCAAAACTCTTCATATAGTTGTATGCATCGATATAATCTTGTGTCAACACAATATCAGTGATTTGTTGTTCATACATTGGTATTTCTTCTGTATAGTAAGCAATATCTAATGTTTGTCTTCTAATACCTGATTCTAGCATAACAAGCGCAAACTGATAAACCATGTTTGCTAAATCTTGATGGTCCATACCATAAAGATCTAATATTTCTAGTTCAAATAAGAAATCATCTAAACCTGTCATCATTGGCATATTCATAGCCATATCTTTAGCATCATCAAAGAACATAACTGCTTGATTTTGTGACATGCCCATAGATATTGCTGCACCTGCATAAGCTTCAATCATATCATAAGTGGTTAAGTATTCATTGTATGCCCATTCATCTTCAAAATCATCTTCAGTCATATCTTTTTCATAATTAGAGTTTATACCACTTAGTATTGAAGTAATAATGTTATCTTGTGAAATGTTTTCTTCTACCGTATAAGTTACTGTAGCAGAATTATCAGATGTTAAAGCATCCTTCTTAGCAACAACATAAACATTATGTGTACCTACTGGAATATTTTTAGTTGATAAATCTAGTGAAGTTGTTGTAACACTGTAAGAAAGTGATCCAACATAAACGATATAACCGGTTGCATCTGTCACAGCATTCCACGTGAGCACACCCGCACTGATAGCAACTCCTGTTGGTGCATCAACCGTATCAACAGTTCCATCCGTAACGACATAGTTTAAAACAGCAGAAGGTATGGAGACTTTATCGTCTTTAGCAGCAACCACCGATACAGCATATGTATCTGGTGCTAGATCTAATGTTGTTAAATCAAATGTTGTTTCCTCTACTTCGTATTCTGCATCATTAACAAAAACGACATAGTGATCGGCTTCAGGAACAGCATCCCAGGTCAAAACACCATCCGTAATATCTAAGTTCTGTGGTGCATCTAAATCGAGATCAACTTCTCTTGTACAAGCCGCAATCCCAAATGCAAAAGTTAAAAATACAAACAATAAAAGAATCTTTTTCATAATATCCTCCTTATAGAATATTTTTATGTCAATTGTTTCAAAAATGTTTCTTGTTGCTTACCCTCATTATATTACTTAGTCCATAAAATATCAATTGTTTTGAAGTTCTTTACATTCTATTTATTTTTAAAACTTCTATCGCATCCACTTGATTTACCTTTAAGATGTAAAACAGTTGATTGATACTAAATGTTAGTATTAATAATATTCCACCTAGCCATATAGGTTTGATTGATAATCTGATCGGTTCATATTCTCCAAACAAAATAGCTAAATCAGACATTTTGACTGCAATCAATACATAACCTATAGTGCTAATAAGCCACAAAACAAGAAATATAGTAACGAAAACTTTAATGAGCGATTTTGTCATCATCTTTTTATCTATACCCAACACAAACATTCTTGCATATATTTCTTTTAAATCATGATAGAGCAAGATAGAATGATTCATTAAAGCGACTAAGAAACATATAATGATAATCGCAAGAATAAATGTAATATATGTAGTGACTCTTCTCATCTCAAAAATAAGTGGTGCCATTTCATCTTCAACATCAAAGATTGAAATGAGTTCTTGGCTGTATGCATCCAAAAGTATATCTTTTAGTGTGTTTTTTTGTCCACTTGCATTAACTAAAAACACATTATAGATATCACCTTCATCATATATATGATGTAGATTTGTGAAAGCTAGATCACCTAGTTGTTTTTCAAAAAAACCGGCGATGATAAATGTTTGTTCTTTGTATTCTCCATTTACATATATCTCAATCTCATCGCCAAGATGATAATCATATAAATATGTATACCTATCAGGCAAGATGACATATAAGGTTGTTACTTTGTTTAAATCTCTAAGTGCATCATCACTTATATTAGTATGAAAGAATTTTTGAATATCTTCAGAGTTCATCGAAATCAGTTGTTTAATGGTTTGATTTTCATTCGCTATTTTCACTTCTTGAAATAAACCAGCTTTTGAAATGTCCTCAACTTCATAAATTGATTCAATTTCTATGTATTTATCATCATATTCACTTGTAATATTTCCAATGATGAAATCGAGTTCATAAGTTTGTTGATAAGCTTCTGCTCTTTGGACCATGTAATCATTCGCAAAAACCAATAACAAGATTGTTAAAAATGCAATAAGTACCAAGTTTAAATAATGCTTAAAAGTGCTTTTTGTAAGCATCGCTTTTATTTGATAATAACCGATATTTCTATCATGTTTTTTAAACCAATACTTTTTGATTGAAAAAAATGAAAGTTTTATCAAGTAAACAAGGATGTATAAAGTAATTATAAGTATAATAATCACATGATAACCATTAAATAAGGACTCTATAATATCGATAGATAGAATCATATATACGAAGATAAAAAATATAATTATACCTAGTAATAATGATTTCGATAATTTATTTCTGTCATCTAAATCTTTAAGACTCTTAATGTCAGAAACTTGAAAAAACTTTTTAAAGTAAAAATAAACAACAGCACATAGTAAAACCATACTGATTAGAAGTGCGTATAAAATACGTATATAGGATATTTTGTATATCATATCTGAAGCAAGATAATTTAATCCAAAATTAATGATGAGTTGGGATAAAGAAATTGCTAAAAGAAATGAGATAAAAAAGAAAATCAGCATCTCCATCATGACAATCCCAATGGAGAATCGTTTTTTTCCACCCAAGATATGAATGGTAGCATACAATTGTTTCTTCTCGTGGAAATAAACTTCTAGTGTCGTTTTTAATACGAACATAATCGCAAACAATGAGATTGAAATAATCATAAAAAATGCTGTAATATTTCTTTGAATAAACTGTTGAATTGCATCGTCGTCAACAGTGATATTGTAGGTTAACAAACGATAAGGTTCTTTTGATTGAAGTATTGTAATGACATCGTTGATCTCATATGATGCATGGATGTCAATATACACTTTATTGTAAATGTTAGAAAGCAAGATTGGATTTAAACTTGCCAATGAGGGGCTTAATGCATTTAAGAAAAATGGTAACCCTTCAGTTTTATCAATAAAGATTTGCATTTCATCAAAAAGCATATCATCTTTAACAACTTCGACAATCTTAAATGTTTTTTGTTGCTCATTCACTTGAATAAAAACTTCATTTCCAACGTCTAAATTCATCTCAAGAGCTAGACTTTCAGTTATAATCATCTCATCATCAAGCAAACTATCTTGATAATAGACATATCTATTAATTTTCTTAAGAATATCTAAATGAGAAGCTTTTACATGTACATATTGTCTGTTTTGATCGCTTGCCTGTAATAAAACATCAAATTCAAAAAACATTGCTTTCTCATTTATAACTTCATTAATTTGATCATCAGTTTGTAAAACAGATGTTGAAAAAAAGCGAGTATTGCCGTTAGGGGAAACGCTCATGATTAAATCATAGTTTTCATATGTTTCTTCAAGTTTTCCATAATAATAAGATGTAAAAAAATCTTTCATTGAAAAGCCTAATATGAGTGAAGTAAATACACCTAAAAAACCAATCAACATCAAGATCGATTTCAGTGGTGAACTTATGATATTCTTATATACGAAACGCACTTGAAACAAAAGTCTACTTAGACTTTTTTTCATCATGAATCACCTGTCCATCAACCATATGAATGGTTCTTGTCCCATATGTTGTTAAGTCCATATTATGTGTCACCATAAGAATTGTTTTATGATATGTTTGATTCAGCGTTTTAAACAGTTCCATGATCTTCTTACCATTTTCAATGTCTAAGTTACCTGTTGGTTCATCTGCAAAGATAATTTTCGGATCATTAATTAAACATCTTGCGATGGCAACTCTTTGCTGCATCCCTCCAGATAACTCAGATGGATAATGGTTCATATAAGCTTTCATGTCTACCATTTCCAAAACATCTAAGATATCCTTTTTTGATTTGTGCTTACCTAATACAGAAGCAAGCATGATATTTTCGTATACGGTTAAGTTAGGAATTAAATTATAAAACTGAAAAACAAATCCAATATCTAAAGATCTTAATTTAGCTTTTTCTTGTTCATTATAACTATTTAATGAACGATCAAACATGAAAACATCCCCATCTTCGAAGGGTTCAAGTCCGCTTAAGACATATAATAGTGTCGTTTTTCCGGATCCTGAAGGTCCTACAATAGATATAAATTCTTTTTCTTTAATCTCTATGTTTAGACCTCTTAAAACTTCAGTTTCAATGTTTTGATGTTGATATACTTTTTTTAGATTCAATGTTTTAATTAAGATCATATACATCCCTGATTTCTTTGGATTTAACTTAGTTTAATACTATCATATTCAAACTTTTTTTTAAATGGTTATGATACCTTTTTATCATTGTAACTGCTATAATAAAACTAAAGAAACTTTGATACGGGGTGAAACGATGCAACTTAAGGAACAATTTATAAAAATATATGCAGAACAACCAAGTGAAATGTATTTTTCACCTGGAAGAGTAAACATCATTGGTGAGCACATCGATTATAATGGTGGACTGGTCTTACCAGCAGCTATTTCACTTGGCACTTACGCCTTAATTAATTTTAGAGATGATGATATCATCCGTGTTTTTTCGACAAACTTTAAAGAACAAGGCGTTATCGAAATATCTCTAAAGCATCTTGAATATGCTGCTAGTGATCATTATGCAAATTATATCAAAGGTGTTTTTAAACTATTCATGGAAAAACATAAACATATCAATCGAGGTATGAATATATTCATTCATGGGACATTGCCGCCACAATCTGGCTTATCTTCTTCTGCATCATTATTAGTTTTAATGGTATATATTTTATCTGATGTCTATCAAATAAATTTATCAAAAACAGACATGGCACTTTATGCTAAAGATGTAGAGAATCATTATATGCATATGCATTGCGGCATCATGGACCAACTCATTATTGCAAAAGGAATCAAGCATAAAGCCTTGCTCATGAATACATCTACTTTAGAGACAACACCTGTTGATGCATTTCTAGATGGTTATTCATGGGTGATCATGAATACACATTATGAAAGAAAAACTACAGAATCTAAATATAATGAGCGTGTTAAAGAATGTGGTGATGCTTTAAAAATCATTAAAGATTATAAATCTATCAGTCATCTTTGTGAGTTATCAGTTTCTGAGTTTGAAAGCATCAAAGAACATATCACAAATGAAACACTTGTAAAAAGAGCTAGACACACTATCTCAGAACAACAAAGAGTCTTAAGAAGTATACATGCTTTAAGTCATCAAGATGCTAAACTTATGGGTAACCTTTTAAATCAGTCTCATCAGTCACTCAAAGATGATTATGAAGTTACTGGTTTTCATTTAGATATGCTTGTTGAAGGGGCAAAAAGTGCTGGTGCAATTGGTGCTCGTGTCACTGGTGCAGGATTCGGAGGATGTGCAATCGCACTTGTACCAAACAATCAAATGCATGATTTTGATCAACTAACAGATAATTATTACTTTCATAAAACTGGTATTCACGCTTCTTTTTATCATGTTGACTTTATGGATGGGGTATCTAAAATCGAGGTATTCAAATGAAAATGTATATAGATGCATTTCTTACTTATGCATTGGATAACCATCTCATTAAAGATATTGATGTCGCAAAACATCATATGGTAAAACTATTTGGGCTGACAAATTATGCTTATGATAACTATCATTTACCGATCGATCAAGTTTTAGAAAAATTGCTCGATGTTGCATATGAGAACCATTTATTTACACCGAATACAACATTAGAACGCGATGCATTTGAAGCTTATATGTTTGATCAGATCATGCCATCTCCAAAAGAGGTTAAGCAAACATTTTTGGATAAAGCTGAAAAAGATAAAAATCAAGCTTTTACTTATCTTTATGATTTATCTAAACATGTGAACTATATTAAAACAAATAGAATCAATCAAAACATACATTTTATTTATCCTTCACCATATGGTGCTCTACAAATCACGATTAACTTATCTAAACCAGAAAAAGACCCAAAAGATATCGCAAAAGCGCTTGAAAAAACAAAATTAAGCGTAGATGGTCCAGCTTGTGTCTTGTGTAAGGAAAACGAGCAAAACTATGAAAATGCCAGAATGAACTTAAGAATTGTTCCCATCGATTTGGCTCAAGAAATATGGCACTTTCAATATTCACCTTACTTATATTTTAATGAGCACTCCATCGTTTTAAGTGATGTTCATAGAGATATGAAAATTGATCAAAAAACATTTAGAGCCTTATTTGATTTTATCGATTATATGCCCTCATATTTTATAGGATCAAATGCAGATTTACCCATTGTAGGTGGATCCATATTAAATCACGATCACTTTCAATCTGGAAGACATCATTTTCCTATAGAAGATGCAACACCCATAAAAACATATGATGATTTAAAAGACATTTCTATATCGCACCTATACTGGCCTTTATCAACCATAAGATTAAGATCTAAACATAGAAGTCATTTAGAAGATTTTGCATCACATGTTTTAAACTCATGGAAGACATATCTAAATGAAGAATTAAGCATCATACCCTATACAAATGTGCCACATCAAACCATCACCCCAATTGTTAGATTTAAAAACGACTATTATGAACTAGATTTAATATTACGTAATAATCGTACAGATGAGACATTCCCTGATGGTATATTTCATCCTCATCAAGCATATCATCATATCAAAAAAGAAAACATTGGACTGATTGAAGCCGCAGGTTTAGCCATTCTTCCTGGAAGATTAAAGGAAGAGTTGAGGCTTTGTTATAAGTTCCTTAATGAAGGACAAAGAGATCCAAGCATCCAAAAACATATGCCTTGGTTAAATAAACTTTCTCGAGAGAAACACATAGATAACATGAACGATTTATATCAAGAAGTTGGAAAAGTATTTACTCATGTACTTGAAGACTCTGGTGTCTTTAAATTAAATCAAACTGGTATTTCTGCAATGGATGCATTTATCAAATCAACCATTCATTCATACAAAAAACGTGAACACTAATCGATGTGCTCACGTTTTTATTTAATCACTATTTATTTTTTTACTCTTCTTGCGACATAAGCGAACATGTCAGGACCTGTATGTATACCCAACACTGGTGTTAATTCAGATAACTCTAAATTTCTAACGCTTAATGCACGTTTTAACGTTTCACCAAGTTCTTCAGCTTTTTCTTTATCTGATGCATAGTGAATCGTTAAATCAATTAAGTCACTACCGAAATCTTCAACAAGTATGTTTTTCATGTTGAGTAATGATCTCTTAAGTCCTAATGCTTTAGATGCAGTTACGTAAACACCTTCATCATTAACCGTAATCACTGGTTTAATATGAAGTAGATCTCCGATTGTACCTTCAACTTTACCAATACGTCCACCTCTTCTTAAGTACTTGAGGGTTGCGATTGTGTAATATGCTTTTGAGTTCTTATATCTAAGTTCATCTAACGCTTCAATAATTTTATTTGTTTCTACGCCTTTATTCACTAACTCAACTGCTTCTCTTACGATATAACCTTGTTGAGCTCCTAATGTTTTTGTATCATAATGTGTAATTGCTAAATCTTTTTCTTGTTCAATTTCAATTCTAAATGCATTAAAAGTACCTGATAATCCTGAAGAAATATTAATCACTAATAGTGCTTCATATCCTTCTTTTTTAACTTGTTTGAAAATATCATGTAAATCACCTGATTTTGGAAGTGAAGTTTTAATGTTTTTTTTATCTAAGTCTCTGTAAATTTCTTGTGAAGTAACTTCTAGTTGATCTCTAAAGCTCTCATCATCAATATTGATGATCAATGGAATGACAAATAAATTCTTATGTTTTTCAATATAGTCTTTTGGCAAGTTGCATCCAGAATCAGTTAAAATTGCTGTTTTCATATTTATACCTCTGTTTTTTTGTTATTTTTTTATATGTGTTTCATAACTCTATGCATAAATCATAACATAATTTCTATATCAAAGTAATAAATATGAAATAATTTAAAATAAATTAAAATATCATTTGAAAAATTACGTATTTTTCACATAAATTAAATTACCAACGAATATAATGCTCATGATCATTGCAAAAACCACAAACATTATTGACATCGAATAATCAGCTAGTAATCCAATTAATGGTGCAAATATAACAATGAGCAAAGAGGCTGTTTGTGATTCAGCACTTAAAACAGTAGCTCTTTTATCACTATCAGTGACATCTCCAATACGCTCAACCATCAATGGTTTTCTGATATTCATCAGCACATATAGCACTAAGAACATCAATCCTACAACAAAAATCGAGTCTAAAAAGAAACTCAAGACACCTATTGCTACACCAGTTATTAACCAAATATAGGCAATTAAAATGCCTGGTTTTCCAATTGATTTTACACGATAAGAGTTCCTACTTGATATAGCACTTACTAAGTAAATAACTGCATAGATAATACCAATATAAATTTTTGTGTGCTCTTCTTCATCAAACTGATTAAAAATCAATACGCCCATAGACATAGTAATCAAAATCGGTTGAATATAATCTTTAATGCTTTTAAATGTTGCTTGATATGATGCTGAATTGAACACAGCATTTCTTACTAGCTTTGTCTTAAATGTATATCTAATATTATCAACATTATGCTTAACAAAACTCTTAAATGAGAACTTGACATCTCTTTTTTCATTTAATGTATTTGGATAAGATAAGATTAAAAGCAAATCCAAAACATAGGGGATGATTGCAACTAAGAATAAAAATCTTATTTCCGGTAAATATAAAACAAGTCCAATAGAAACTAAACTGGCAATCATCGATCCAATCAGTGAATAAGATCTAGTTAATCCATATATCTTTGTCTTAGATGACTTAATGTTTTTTTGATCCATAAAAGACATAATCATCGATTTATGCGTGCCTGATCTAAATGCTTCACCTAGAGCATATAAACTCATTGCGATGACGAACATATAAAACTCAGTTGCAATAAAAAACATCATAAAAGACATGATGTAAAAAGCAAAACAAATGACTAATTCTGTCTTTTTACCATATCGATCTGCAATCACTCCAGAAGGTATCTCAAATATATATATGACTATCTCTCTAATCGAAAACAAAACACCTACTAAAAATAGGTTTAAGTCGTTCATCAAAAAATAAATAATCATATAAGGTTCAAAAAATCTTAAGTTCTTTAATAAGCCATAAAATCCAAATTTTGTTATTTGCAATCTATGCTTCTTTAAATCTTCCATAAGAGCACCTCTATTGTTTAAAAATATTATATCATTTTTACAAATTTTTATCATAATCTCGGTTGTAATAAAAGCGCTTTCATGTTACAATGATTTTGGAATTACACTACATTTTTATCGACATTATAAAAATGACCCGATAAGAAACAACAAAATCAAATATTTATCTTTATTAGGTTTTTAAACCAACAATGCCGAAAAGAAAAGAGAGGTTATTTTTTATGCAGTTTAAGTCAAAACCGATTGCTGTGCAAGACATTCTTTTACCTAATGATTGGATCAACTATGAAAAATGGTCTGTAGTTGCATGCGACCAGTTTACGAGTCAACCAGAGTATTGGGAAGAGTTAAGAGAAAGAATCGGTGATGAACCATCAACTTATGATCTTATTCTCCCTGAGGTTTATCTAGAATCTATGAGTGATCAAACCATTGATAAAATCAATGAAAAAATGTTTGAATACATCAACAACAACATCTTGAAAAATCTTGGTCCTTCTATGATTTTAGTTGAAAGAAAGACCCTTTGTGGAAAAACTAGACTAGGTATGATGCTTAGTATTGATTTAGAAACATATGATTATCAGCCATTTACAAAACCTTTTATCAGAACAACAGAAAACACGATCATTTCAAGAATACCTCCAAGAGTAAAAATCAGAAAAGATGCACCACTTGAATTAACACATGTGATGTTGCTTGCTAATGATCCTGAAAAACAAATATTAAAAAACCTTTTTAAAAGAAAAGATGAATTTAACATTGTGTATGATTTTGACTTAAATATGCGTGGGGGACATATTAGAGGTTATCAAATTACAGATTGTGAACCTGTTATAAATGATTTCTATAGTTTAATCAAAGACCCTGAAAATCCCATACTATTTATAGTTGGTGATGGCAATCACTCACTTGCAACCGCAAAAACGCATTGGGAGACATTAAAACCATCTTTATCTAATGAAGATCTAGAAAATCATCCTGCACGATATGCATTAGTTGAAGTTGTAAATATTTACGATGATGGCTTGGAGTTTGAAGGTATTAATCGCGTTTTATTCAATGTAGATGAGTTGTTTCTATCAAGTCTTCAAGATGCTATTGATCAAGAAGTCGAGTCATGGGTATATACCAAAAAAACTGGGAAAATCCCATTTTATATGCCAAAGAGTACAGCGTTAGCATATGAACAAATCCAAAACTTCATTGATGATTATTTATCATATCATCAAGATATGATGATAGATTATATCCATGGTGATGATGAAATGATGGACATATGCAATAAAAAAGACGATCGCTTAGGCATTCATATGCCAGTTTTAGATCGTAAAGATTTATTTCCATTTATTCAAATGGGTAAAATTTTACCAAGAAAGTCATTTTCAATGGGAAATGCTACCGCAAAAAGATATTACTTAGAAAGTAGATTCATTAAAAAAATGAGTTTGAAATAGGAAGGAGAAATCATGAAAAGAGTATTTAATTTTTCAGCTGGACCAGCTGTATTACCAGAAGCGGTCTTAAAAGAAGCTGCTCAAGAAATGCTAGATTATAACAACACTGGCATGTCAGTTATGGAAATGAGTCATCGCTCATCCATGTACAAAAAAATTATCGAGGATGCAGAAAAAGATTTAAGAACCTTAATGCATATTCCTGATAACTACAAAGTATTATTCCTACAGGGAGGTGCAACCCTTCAATTTTCAATGATTCCTATGAATTTGTTGAAAAACGGTGTTGCTGATTATATTATCACAGGAGCTTGGGCTAAAAAAGCTTTTAAAGAAGCTCAAAAATATGGAAAAGTAAGAGCTATTGCTTCTTCAGAAGATAAGAACTTCTCATATATCCCTGATGTATCTAATCTAGATATATCTGAAGATGCTGATTATGTTTACATGTGTGACAACAATACAATTTATGGTACAAAATTCCATAGTCTCCCAGACACAAAAGGTAAAGTACTCATATCTGATGCTTCTTCTTGTATATTATCAGAACCTGTCGATGTTTCTAAATATGGTGTCATTTTCGCGGGTGCACAAAAAAATATTGGTCCTGCAGGAACTGTCATTGTAATTATAAGAGAAGATTTAATTCGAACTGATATCAACCCAAATACACCAATTATGCTAAGATATGATATTCATGCTGAGAATGACTCTATGTATAATACACCTCCAACATATGGTATTTACATGTGTGGAAAAGTATTTAAATGGTTACTTGAAAAAGGTGGCATTGAAAAAATGCATGAAGAAAACATCAAAAAAGCTAGTCTTTTATATGGCACCATCGATCATAGTGATTTATTCTATGGTACTGTTGATCCTGAATCAAGATCACTGATGAATGTTTGCTTTAAAACTGATGATGATGAACTCAACGATTTATTCATCAAAGAAGCTAAAGCACTCGGTTTAGAAAACTTAAAAGGACATCGTTCTGTTGGTGGTATGAGAGCTTCTATCTACAATGCTATGCCTTATGAAGGTGTTCAAGCACTTGTTGATTTCATGAAAGCTTTTGAAGAAAAACACGGAAAGTAGGTCTTTAAATGTATAAAATTCATTGTTTAAATAATATTTCACAAGAAGGTTTAAGTGTATTATCAAGCGATTACACTTTGACTGATGACATCAACGAAAGTGATGCAGTATTGGTAAGAAGTTTTAATATGCACGAGCTAAACTTAAATCAACAAGTTGTTGCAGTTGCAAGAGCTGGTGCTGGTGTCAACAATATTCCTTTAGATAAATATGCAAGTCAGGGTATAGTTGTTTTTAACACACCAGGCGCTAATGCGAATGCTGTTAAGGAACTCACAATTGCTGGTATGTTTTTAGCAGCTAGAAACTTATACCCAGGTATGCAATGGGTTAAAGAAAACAACCAAGATCCTGATATCCAAAAAAATATGGAGAAAGCAAAAAAAGCTTTCGCTGGAACTGAAATTCTAAATAAAACCATTGGTATTATCGGATTAGGTGCAATTGGTATCATGCTTGCAAATACTTGTGCAAAAATGGGTATGAAAGTTTTAGGTACAAAACGTCATTTAGAAACCTTAAAGGATCTAGATTTTCATGACAACGTCACTTTAGTAAAAACTAAGGAAGAAATCTTTGAAAAAGCTGATTATATAAGTCTTAATCTTCCACTAAATGATAACACTAAACATTTAATAGATAAAAAAGCTTTTGACCAAATGAAAGACGGCGTTATTATTTTAAACTTTGCAAGAGATAAGTTAGTTAATGATGAGGATTTGGAAGTTGCCATTAAAAATCAAAAAGTGAGAGCTTATGTCACAGATTTTCCAAATCCAAAAACAGCACAAATGGAAGGTGTCATTGCATTCCCACATTTAGGTGCATCAAGTGAAGAAGCTGAAACAAATTGTGCAATTATGGCATCAACAGAAATTTCTAAGTTTATCGAAACAGGCGCAATCAAGCATAGTGTCAATTATCCAGATATTTCAGTAGAACCAAAACAGTCTAAATATCGTTATGTCGTTTTATGTAAAGTGCATGGAAATGATCAAGAACTTTATATTAAAGAAATCGTCTCTCTATTTGAACGTATTGAACATGTATATCAATCATTCAATAATCAATATGGAGTCATTATCGTAGATTCAAATGAAGATGCAATCACAGACATAGATCAAGTTTCATTTGTTACAAAGGTACGAGTCATTAAATAAAAAAATATCCTTGATCGCTCAAGGATATGGATTAGATCAGATGATATGCTTTTGCAATTGAAATATATAATTCTACACCTTTGATTAAAACTTCATCTTTAAAATTAAAAAAACAACTATGAAGTGGATGTATATACCCCTTCTCCTCGTTACGAGTACCTAGCATGGTAAACATGCCAGGTACTTTTTCTTGATAAAAAGCAAAATCTTCTGATGCCATCAGTGGTTTGATATACTCATAATCTTTATCAAGATGTTTTTCGATAAACTCAACAATATCTGGATCATTATATACGACTGGATATAATTCCATTAAATTAGAAGATATTTCCACTTGGAAAGATAACTTTATACCCTCAATGATCTCTTCTATTCTCTTTTTCATAGAATAAAAGACTTCATCTTTAAAAGCTCTCATCGTTCCAGTGATTTCTACATGTTGGGCAATGATATTTCTAGCTTCTCCACCATGAATCGTTCCTACTGTAATCACACCTTGTTCAAAAGGATCAACGTTTCTCGAAATAATCGTATAAAGTTGAGAGATTAAATGAGTGCTTGCGACAATTGCATCATTACCATCATGAGGGGATGCTCCATGTGCAGATTTTCCGTTGATTTCAATGTTAAACTCAAGATTTCGTGCCATCATCGGACCTTTAACAAGTCCATATACACCTTCTTTGAGATTTGGATATAGATGTATGCCAAAAATCTTTTTAACATTAAACTTATCCAAAAATCCTTCTTCTACAATCACTTTAGCTCCACCAGGATATTCTTCTGCAGGCTGAAAGATTAAAACGATAGAATCGTTTAATAGCGTTTGGTCTTTTAAATACTTCGCAAACCCTAAAAGCATTGCCATATGGCCATCATGGCCACATGCATGCATTTTTCCTGGATGTGTAGACGGATAAGGATAATCTGATTTTTCTGATACAGGTAAAGCATCCATGTCAGATCTAAAAGCTATTGCAGTATCTTTTTTGCCTTTTTTATATGCCACCCACCCAGTGATAGCAGCTTGATGGATCTCATATCCCATGCCTTCTAGTTCTTTTTTAATATATGCACTTGTTTTAAATAAGTCAAATGAGATCTCTGGGATTTGATGTAAATCTTTTCTTACTTTTTTTAAATATTCAACCATATTGTTTCTCCTTATTTTACTTACGCTCTTTGCTTTTCTTTGATTAAATGATATAAGACTAGTATCAAATAAAAGACTGGAATTGCAGCTAATGATGATATAAAAAGCACCCATCCATAAATGGTTATTAACACTTTATATCTACCAAGATATGAAATGAATGACATAAATATTGGAACAATCACTAAAAATATTATAACAAGCCACCAATAGTCTTTAAAGGTTTGATGAACTTCCGATAAAATATACTTATTACTTATATCAATGACTAGCCAAGCAAAAAATATAATGAATATATAATATACACCACTTTTGATCGCAACATCATATGAATCAAAAAAACTTTCTTCAACGGTATGCACCGACAAAATATTAAAATCATCAAAAAATAGAAGATCATATGTTTCTTCGGCAGTCCCTAAGCGTTGATTATGATGCTTAACTTCAATATCAATAAAAACCTTGACTTCTTTAACTGGTACATCATTATCTAAAAGTTCTACATCTAGTATAATTTGACCAATATCATAATTGAGATTATTAACAACGTTAAAATCGATCTCTAGTTTTGTTGCTGCAGAAGTTGTGCTTCTTGAAACTCTCTTTTCTGAAACATAAAAAGAGACGTCTTTGCCATCGATCTCATGATCACTTATATATGGAGACACCCAAAGAATAAGAGACAAAAACAATATAAACAGGGCTTTCATTTAACCATCCCCCTTTTTCTTTAATTATAGCATAACAGATTAAAAGACAATCCATTTCTTATGATTACTCTAACATACTAAACATATTTTAAAACCTTATCAAGTTCAAATGATTGAACATATGTTAAAATAAGGAGAACAGTTATGTTTAAAAATAGTGAAAACATAAAAAGAGTATTAAGGAAGGAATATTTATGGATAGACTATATGATATTGGACTTATTGGCATTGCAGTGATGGGTGAAAACCTTGCATTAAATATGGAATCAAAAGGTTTTAGTGTCGTTGTATCATCAAGAAAACAAGATACGATTGATGCGTTTTTAAATGGACGTGCAAAAGGTAAAAACTTTGCAGGTACAACAGATATGGAAGAACTTGTATCCATGCTTAAAAAACCAAGAAAAATTATGCTAATGATTAAGGCAGGTCACCCAGTCGATCAAGTCATTGAACAACTGATACCACTTCTTGATCAAGGTGATGTCATCATCGATGGTGGTAACTCAAATTATAATGACACAACAAGACGTAGTTTATATCTAAGAGATAAAGGACTACACTATATTGGTACTGGTGTTTCTGGTGGCGAAGAAGGTGCGCTTACCGGCCCATCCATTATGCCAGGCGGACACCAAGAAGCTTGGCCAATCGTTAAACCAATCCTACAAGCAATTGCCGCAAAAGTAAATGATGGTCAAATATGTTGTGACTGGGTTGGCGAAGATGGTGCAGGTCATTTTGTCAAAATGGTTCACAATGGTATTGAGTATGGAGACATGCAACTCATTTCTGAATCTTATCACTTATTAAAATCACTCGTTGGTCTATCAAATGATGAAATGGCAAGTGTCTTTAAAACTTGGAACCAAGGAGAACTTGATAGTTATTTAATCGAGATCACATCTGAAATATTAGCATTTAAAGATGAACATGGTGAAGCTTTAGTCGACAAAATACTTGATACTGCAGGACAAAAGGGTACTGGGAAATGGACTGTAAATGCTGCACTTGATGAAGGTATCCCATTAACACTGATTGGTGAATCCGTATTTTCTAGATTTTTATCAGCATTAAAAGATGAAAGATTTATTGCTTCTAAGCATTATCCAAAAGAAAATATAACATTAGATGAAGATCAAAATATATTTATCGAAGATTTAAGAAAAGCACTTTATGGTGCGAAAATCATGAGTTATACTCAAGGCTATGAACTCATGAAAGCTGCTGCTCACACATATAAATGGACTTTGAATTATGGTGGTATAGCTTTAATGTGGCGTGGAGGTTGTATCATCCGTTCAGTATTCTTAGATAAGATTAAACATGCGTTTGATAACAATCCTAACCTAACAAATCTACTTCTTGATGATTACTTTAAAGAAACGATGAATCGAGTGATCCCAAGTTTAAGAAAAGTTGTTTCTAAAGCCGTTTTACAGGGTATTCCTGTACCGACATTGTCTGCAGCACTTGCATATTTTGATGGTTATACGACAGACCGTCTACCAGCAAATCTTCTTCAGGCACAAAGGGATTATTTTGGAGCACACACTTATGAACGAACAGATAAAAAAAGAGGCGAGTTCTTCCATACCAACTGGACTGGAAAAGGCGGAACAACAACCTCAACGACTTATAACAAATAATTTAGAAGCTTTACTTAAGAACCCTTAAGTGAAGCTTTTCTTTTGATGACTTATTGTAATCATTAAAGCACATCTTCTATCATGAGATATCGTTTTTCATATGACAAGTTCTATGATATAATATAAAAAAGCTAAAGGAGGCAATGTATGAAAAAAATCTTGTTATCAAGTACACTCTTTTTAATCACATTTTTACTTATGTCCTGCACACCAAAATTAGATCGCGGGATAAAACCTGAAATCTATGAAACAACAAGATCGATTACCCATGCATTAACTGAACATCAAAATGACTTTTTTAAAGAACATATCATCTTAGATTTTGATCATACGGATGATGGATTTATCATTGAGTACTCTGACAAGAGTTACTATCCCGATAAAAAGTTAAGTTTAGTAACCGGTGATGAAACGCTATGGAGCATTGGCCCATATCTAAGACTAGATTATTCATTCATCGACGAAGATACACTTGTTATCAACTATCATGAAGATAGATTTAGTTACGGTAGAATGTATATATCTATCGAAACAGGAGATATATCACATCATACAACATTTCCTTATATTGTTGGATATGGTGATGTAACTAGCGGATACGTTTTAGTTAAATGGGCTTCAGATGAATATGATGGTCGATTTATCATTCAAAGAACTCATGATGATGGCATCGAGACAACATATCAGTTTACAACATATTGGTTACATGATTTCATGCGTGTCGATCATAACAAGTTTATCATCATAGCTGAAGATCGCATACCTACTGATATTGGTGAAGATATTTATAAAAGACTAATTATAATCAATGATGATGGTGATGTTCTTGAAGACCACCTTTTTGAAAAAAACGTATTAGTTGAGTATTTTGAACATGGATTTGCTGTTTTCTATGATTCAAAAACAGTTGTCCTTTATAATTATGATTTCGAAGAAGTCAATCGTTTAGCCGTCGATTCAAATCTCAACATCAAACTTAATTATGAAACGAATCATCTCAATGGTATCGTTCTTAAAAAAGTGGATTTTCCCGAAGAAAGCTATGTTTTTATAGATTTTGATGGCAACATCACCTATGAGTTCACATACCCCATTGATACTGAAGAACCTTATCAATCATTTTATTATCCAATAGTTTCGTTTTCAAATGGTGATGTCATTGAACTCTTATATGACAATCATGGAACTACACTACAAAGAAAAAACCAATTGAACAACATACTATGGCAGTTTGAATTAGAAAGTGGTGTCTATCAAATAGGTGTATCTGATTCAACCATTATGATAGGTTTACAAGAACCCTTTAATAAATTTCAAACTTACTCTTTTGATGGTGAGCAAATAAAAGATAGAGCACTTGAATGTAAGGGACTCATATCTTCTACTGATAGTACTTACACCTGTATAGATTCAAACATCAAACAATATGATCTAGATGATGATTCAATCCTATGGGAAAACAGCGATTTAGCAGTTCCTTTTGGAATGAAAGAAACACCATATGATTCATATATCGTTTCTTATATCGAAGACTATAATCCGAGTGAAACACTTCCATCTCTTAGTCCGATTAGAGCTGCACTTGTTTCTTATACAGGTGAGATTATAAAAACATTTGATGACTTTCATTTCTCACGATCTTTTATCTTTGACGATAGATTATTTATCATTGGTAGAAAAGATGATGACTTCAAACTCATGGCATTTGAAGTTGATAATCAAGGTGAAATCATCAACACATATACAGTTGTAGATACTTACTATAAAGATGACTATATCTATGATGTCTTACTGGAAAACAGTGAACTTGTGACATATCGGAGTATACATGAGCGCCACTATTGGTTTGAATATTCAAACTGGGATATCGAATAAATCATTTATATCATGAAAATAAAGATCAAAAAAGAAGAACTTTTTATAGTTCTTCTTTTTGTATCATCGCATCTTCAATTTATGATAATGATAAAACAAATATTTGGCAGGGATTCGCCTCATCCCATAATGTTTCAAGTACTTCAAACTCTAAAAAACCAACACTTTTATAAAATGCAACAGTTTGATCATAGTCATCATAAGTACCTTCTTTTACAGTCTTAACTTGCATATACTTATATTGATTTTTAATTGCATAAGATTTTGCGGCTTCCATAAGTCTTTTGCCATATCCTTTGTGATGATATGCTTTTAAAACGCCCATGCAATGAATCTCAACCGTGTACTTACTTGTTTCTCTTAGAGATATAAATCCAGCTACTGTTTGACCATCATAAGCAGCAAACATTGGATACTTACTACTATTTTCTATGTACTTTTTAGTGTTTTCTTCAATACCAAACCAATCCGGCAAATCTAAAAGAACAAGTTCAGCTATATGCATACGTAATCTTTTATCTGTTATTTCTTTAATCATAGTTTACTCCAATCGTATCATTTGATCCCTATTTATATGTCAATAAATTTTTAATCTTTAAGTGTAAGTAACTTAACCAAGAAGATCCTCAATTGTATGCGTACTATCTAGAAGGTACTCATCGATATATGATGGGACTTCTAAGTTTATTGTTTCCATGAAATCACAAAAAGATGCATAATCTGTAGGAATTTCAATTGACCCTCCGAAGATAAGATTTTTGATGTTCATAAATTCTGTTTCGTTAAAATCTTCATAATTTGAAAAGTCTATGCGAATATCTCCATGAATAGAACTCCCTCCTTTAAAGCTTCCAGCAAAATAGCTTTCTAGAATGGATTCAACAGTGGTTGCTAAATCAAGATTAAACAGTGATAATATTGACTCTGAACCATTTGTATAACTTCCAGGAGCTAATATCATTTTCACATCTGTATCGCTTACGTTATTTTCAATGATTGTATATTCACTATCTTCAAATGTATATATCAATTGAGCTCCTAAATCAATTGCTTTTTGTGCATATCGGGTTCTTAATAACAACGATGGACTATAATAATTTTTATATATTGTCTTATGAATTGTAACATCTACATTTAGCTGTTTTGCTGCATAATAAGCACCCGCAAGAAAACCCACACCTGATTCGATACTTTGATAACTATCTACATTTAAGTAACCTAAGTTATCAAATCCCTCATAAACCGCGCTATATCCAGCCATAAATCCACTAAGTTCATGAGGATACTTTGTCGAGACTGTGTTTGATAATGTCACAGGTTCACTATAAAAAGCATTTTCTTTTGGTTCATCTCCAATTAACACAAAGAAAATATCAGGATATGTTTGCTGAGCTTCATAAACAGCCTCTGAATGATAAACCCCCGATGTTAAAATGATCATTTTTGCTCCATCTTGAATTGCATCTTCAATGGCATACATTGTGACAAATGGTTCATATGGATCAGTTTCTGATGTATCATAGATCTTATACAAGCGGTTGTTTTGAACTGAATACTCATCAACTTTCTGAATAATTGCATCATACTGATTATCATTAGGATTACCAAGAACAGCAATGGATAAAGAAGGTTCAAATTTCCCGTATAGAGTTATATCTTCTTCTAAGTTAACACTTTCCACTAATGTTTCATATGATTGTTCTTTGTACCATCCTTCAAACACATACCAGTCATGCTCTACTTGAGGTAATAAAAAATCTTCTCCCTTATTTACTTCTACACTGTCTATCGTAATATCGTTATATTCTAAAACCATAAAATGCACTGATACTTTCTGCTCCATACAAGAAACCAATAAAAGCATCAATGAAAATAATACAAGTATTTTTATTTTCTTCATGTCTAACTCCCCTTTTTATGTATCTCTTTATGTAAAAAATCAAACTTCTTATTACATAGTAACATCTACATTATTACACAAAGTTCTTAATAATACTTGGTTTTGGAATTAGTTTCCATGATTTTTCTTCTTTGTGTTTTTTTCTAAACCAAAATAGTTGTTCACCAATATCAACTAAATAAAACCAATCCTCTTTTCCAGTAACCGAAACATGTTTGCCCGAAAGAAGATCATTCTTGATATCATCAGGTAAAAGATTAAATAGATATTTTGCATCAATGTAGGCGCTATATCCTATAATTAATTTTTTTCGATGCTTTTCATTAGATAGGCTCTGTACAAATTCGTTTATACTAGATTGATAATCCATGCTAAAAACTGAATTCTTAAAACCATCAAAATCAAAATCGTCATCGATTATTGATGCTTTATATATCAAATCTAGAACTTTCATTACACCTAATAAACTCGTCATCTTACTCATTTTAATAATTTTATAATGTATTACTTTAGTTAGTTCGTCATCAGAAGCGGTTTTAATAAAGTCAAGATTCCATATATCTTCATCAAATAATTTTTTTACACTTACCTCAACTAGGTCATCATCATTGAACATATTAGGTAAGTGTTTATTTATTTTCTTTAATACCATCTCATTCTCTGGCTGTTTTATACTCTCGATGTTTTGTAGAATATAGTAAGAGAGTTTGCTATTTAAATCAACAACTTTATTTGCAGTAATATATTCTATCAATGTATTCACATTATTAATCGATTTCATCAATCTATTGTAGACTAGCAAATCAGAGTAAAACGCTTTATTAACAATATCACTCAATTTTTCAATACTGAAACAAACATGATTACATGATATCAGACTAATACCCACATCAACTCTTAAGTTAGGATTATTTAATAATTCAGTAATAGATTCGCTTGTCTCATTTCTTTTTATATCTCCAAAAATCAAAACATCAGTCACAAAAACGTTAATTTCTTGGTCTACATATTTCTTTAAATCATTAAAATTATTTTGAAGTATTACATCATATGTAGGTGTAACATCACTATTTAGTATATTTTGTAAAATTTGTCTCAAAACGTCATAGTTTAATGAATATAGCCTATTCTGAAAAATATACTCAATTAGTTTATTGTTATCAGTAGAATCATCCAATTTACTTATCTTTAAATCTAGCAATAATAGATTGTTTTTGAAGTTGTCTAAAATATGTTGGTCTTGGATTTCTGAGTTATACAACAATATCCTGCTAAAATTATTTAATTTTAACTTCATATCCGTTGATATTAGAACATTAATGTTTTTATTGATATTATACATAAGGATATAATTTAAAAGTATATCATTCAATTCCAAATCATCATCATATTTTGCTAAAAGTAAATCCAAAAGTTCATAGTAATTGCTTAATAAGAATATTGTGATTTTTTCTGGGTTCGTCGTCACCAATAAGTACTCTTTTAGAAATGATAGCCTATCCAAATCTACAAAATCAGAAAAGAGCAATGTAAGAATCTGGATATTATCAGTGTCGAACAAATAATCAAATAAACTATAGTTTAGAACAACCTTTTTTCTAAAGTCATCTGGTTTCATAACTTTAAGAATGCCCTCGAAGTCACATAAAACTAAGTCCGACCTTAGATTTTCATCAGAAAATAAAGCCTGGATAAATCTTCGATCCGACTCAGTTCTCCTACCTTCAACAAAGTAATTCATATATATTTCATAATCTTCCTCAATATATCCGTTTTTCAATAGAAATAATAGTATCTCAGGAATTTTATTTTTAATATCTTTAATATATGACTCTTTGCTTTCTATAGTTTCCTTTTTTATTGCAATATCATATGATAACTCTGCATATCTTTCACGAATAGAATCAGAAGGCATTGATTTAATCATTTCTGCTAATCTCATATTTTCCAACCTTGAAATTTCATTCTGTAATTTGTGTATCTTGGAAGCAACTGTGTTCCTATCTTTTATGGTAACAGAATACCACTTGCTTTCACCCTTTTTTAGAATACTTTCAACACTGTCATCAAAATTGATTAAAGCTCCTCTATTATTCTCTCTATAGTATTTACCTTTTAGCTTCCCGAGTATACCATTGCTGGTAGAGGTCGAATATCTATCTATGTGAGTCGTTGATTTTTCCGTCTCATATATATAGAACTCTTGACTTGGACGACTAATCCTATAATGCTGTGAAATTAATTGATCTAAAAGGGGTTCACTTAATCCAAAAGTATCCAAATAGTTTTTTTCTTTTTGAAGAATCTCCAAATCAGCCATCAACTCATCTTTTTTATAAGACTTGAAAATCTGACTTTGCTTAATCAAGGTATATACTAAACCCTTGTTGTCATATAACAACGTATAATCCATTGGCATATAGTTTTTATAGACAATCATTGCAAACAACTTGTCAATGTAATATTTGTTTTGAATATTTTTAAAACTCACACCTTGATGTTCATTTATGGATTTTAATGTAATAAGATATTCATTGACTATATTTTTTAAGGTTCTCATATCAGTGATATAAAATGATAGCCTATCTAAAAACTCTGTACTTGGTTCTATCGATAATTTTTTTACATTTTGTTTATCAATTGATTTGAACAATATATCATTATCTTTTAAGTAATCACTTAAGATGCCAGAAGTATTATAACTTGATGATTTCGGAATAATTGGTATTACCAAATCAAAAAACTTGGTCTTTCGATTACTCTTATTCTCTTCTTCGATTAGATAATCATTCACCGCATATATGAACGTTATCTTTTTGTTAATGTTCTCATTATCGTTTAATAATATGTTTAACTCTCTAAGCGCACTAAATATACTAATCTCTCTATATCTATCAATGTCTTCAATAATAACAATACTCTTTTCTGTAGCTTTAAAGAAATATATTAACTCCTCAATATATTTATCAAAAGTAGACTCTTCTTCTAGATTACTCATTACAAAAGTACCAAACTTAGTATCTACCTTTTTTATTTTTATAGGAGAACTTTTAATAATCAGGAATATAAATACAAAGAATAAAGGCAAAAGATTAAAATAAATATTATCTATATCGATTCTCAAATTATTATCGAAAAAATTATTATTTAATAGTAAGACAAGTATAAAGTACACTAAGTATGAAAAAACCACGTTGATTCCAACTGATTTTGCAGACATAGTTTTTTTAACATAAGAACTTTTCATTAGTTTACTTGGATTAACTTTATAGAATAAGTGTTTTATGATTTTTAGTTGGAGAATATTCAAAATATTGTCTGACTCAGTTACATCATCGAAGTGAGCTAAAGATATATTTACATAGTCATGAATATTGAACTTATTTAAATACGATCCAATTATACTACTTTTACCTCCTCCATAAATACTTGTAATTGCAATATTTTTTATATTCTCGTCATTAACACCGTAGTTAATCATATCAAAATATGGTGAATCAATTATGTCTTTCTTCGGTGAAAGAGCTAAATAATCTTCAAATTTTTTTGTACTTCCTTTCTTTTTTTTGGTTTTAAAACTTGAAAATCGATTGAAAATAAGCATAATAAAAATATCCATGAAAACAATAAATGCTATAGAGTTTCTTAAACCAGATATATTACTTATTTCGAAATAATCAATTTCTGCTAGTATATATACAATTGCAATTACTGAAAACATCCCTAACTTATCAATTGGATAATATTGATTGATATTCTTTGCGAAAAAGAAATCAAAATAACCAATAAGCAAAAATAAAATAGTTTCAATAATAATTGCGTTTGTTAAATTTACTCCCAACTCAACCAATATAAATGACATAATCATGAATAAAAGAAACGCTTCCACAACCTCCATTAAATAAAAACGTAACCCAAAATCAACCCTTTTCCTTTCGATAGTAACAAACTTCATAAATACTATGAAAATTAAACTCAAAACAGTCAATATCTCCATGTAATCTGATATAAAATTAATAGGATCTGTCAAATCTTTGTTAACCACAATGATAAAAATACAAATGTAAAGCCATTTAAAATGGTAATATTTCATATCTTCATTCCCTCCTAATTAAAAACACAGTCCTATTGAGAGAACTGCATTCCCTCCCCCTATGGTCTTTTATTTATATTATATCATGCCTATTTATAAATAACAGGTCATTTATGCCAAAATAAAAAGAAAAAAGGTCCAGTTTTTAATGCTTTTTTAACCATTTGCTGTAATCACTTTGATAGTCCCCGTTTAATAATAAAACTGTGTTCAAGATAAATACTGATTTTGTATAACTCATAATTGAATAATAACCTTACGTTTGGTAAAATGATTATGCCAAACAAGAATAGTGAATAGAATACCTTTTAAGTTGATGTCTTTAATCAACCAGCTTGGACACTATTTCTTGTTTGGCGATAAGAAAGTTCCTATTCAAGCTGGTTGCTTAAGGACATTTATCATTTAAGGAGTCTACCAAACATGAATCAAGCTATAACACCAGAAACATTGTACCCAATCATTCAAACTTTATGTGCTGATGATTATAATGAACTGCTTAAGAAAATGCAGCTGAATCAAAAGATAATCAATGATGCTGCGAATGCTCTTCATAAAATCATCTTTAGAGAGCGTCGAGTTCCTAACGGATATGTTAGAAACGGTAAGACACCTACTGGTCGTCAAAAGTATCTCAATCCTCAAACCAGTAGATCTATTTCAGATACCCATCATTCCATCGTTCGTTACTCCAAGAAGTCATATGAACAGTGGTTGATGTTTATCAAATGTATGCTCTATGGTCTATCTTTAAGAAAGAGTGCATCTGAAGTTGGGATTTCAACGACTACTGCCTTTGCGTGGCGTCATAAAGTCATCGAAGCGATGAAAGACTATCAGGAAGTTGTCAAACTGTCTGGGGAAATAGAGATTGATGAAACTTATTTTCTTCTTAACATGAAGGGTCCTTGGAAAGGTAAACAAATGCCAAGATCTGCTAAGAAGAAAGGTGAACCCGCCGTTTTACGTGGTGTTTCTAATGAACATGTTTGTGTTCTTATCGCACTTGATGAAAATGATCAGGTTTTAACGAAGGTCGTTGGTCAAGGAAATCCGTGGAAAGATGATATCTTCGATGCCATTAAAGGTAAGGTTAAAGCGGGTAGTCATATCACATCAGATAGTAAATCATCTTATTTTGATATTGCTCATCAATTAGAATGTTCAGTTACACAAATTCCTTCTGGTGAACACACCAAAGATGAATACAGTTTAGGAGTTATTAATAATTATCATAGTGAATTAAAAACCTGGTTTAGAAGATTTAGAGGCGTATCTACGAAACATTTAGAGGGTTACTTGATGTGGTTTAGGTTCATGAAGTATTTAAAGTATCAATTGGAGTATGACAAGCACTTAAATGCGGCATTAAAATATGTCATATCAAACCATGTTTCAATCAAATCAAGTGATATTCATCAAAGAGATTGGCCTATTGATATTTTTAAGCCATATCAGTATTTATCTTGAACACAGTTAATAATAAAAGGAATGTTTGATATAAACGCCAAGACTGGAGCCCATATAAATACTGGAATAATAATCCAAATCACAGGCCAATAAAATGCTTCTTTAGTTACTGGATGTACTTTAAAAAAATCAAAAACAAAAATATCAAATATAACTGCAACATTTTGATAATGATCTGGTATCCCAAAGACAAATGATGAGTTTCTAATATTGACATCATAAAAAGTATATGGGTTTATCCATCCAAGTAATAACAAAACAAACTCATTAATGAAAATGAGTGTTAATGTCATGACAACCATGGCTGAAAAATAGGCTATGCGTTTAAAACTAAAAACATGAAGTTTAAAATATCCCATTAAAAATGGTGCTAAAAATATGACTAAATGCGCGTAATAAAATCTAACGACATCAAAACTAAATGCATCTTTTCTCCCAAAATAAATACTATCAAAAGTATCAAAAATTGCTTCTGTTGGATAAAGATATGCTGCAAGTCCTGATGCAATACCCATCACAAGCATATAGTCTCTTAAAACCTTATTTTTTGATAGAAACAGAAACGGAAATATCAGTGTTGATATCGCGCATATATTTTCAAATGTTACTTTTCTAATCGATCCAGGGAATAACTCATTATATGGTGGAAACAGTAATTTTAAGAAATGCAGGACAAATGCTGAGACCAAAAGTCCCATAATAAATTTATTTTTAAAAGCATCACTTTTTGTCTTTAAAAAACAAATGGATCCAATAGTGATGAGTCCTGCTAAAACAAAATATAAATAGTAATAAAAATTACCAATCTCAACATACATATCTCTACCTTACTTTAACTTTCTATTGACATCATATATACCCCAATGCTTCTCTGGTTCATCCGGGTCATTTGATCCTTTCCATGGCTCATCGAATGCTTCAAAGAAAAAGATGGTGACTTGATCTTTTTCACTCCAAGCTTGCATTTCTTTTAAATATCTTTTTTGGTTTTCAACATTTGCAATCTCTGCTTTGATTTGTCTAGAACTTGCAGTTGGCCAACCAGCTTCAGTAATAATCACTTGTTTATCTTTGTAAAATTCAGAGATTTCTCTATAATCCTCTTTTGAAACATCAGTTGCATCTTCAATATCCTTATTTAACCATGCTGGATATGTATGTAAACTAATCACATCAACTGCTTTTGCGACTTCTTTTAATTTGGGAATCCAATAAAAAAAGTTTTCACAGTATGTTACAAGCTGTGTCGTATGTTTTTTAAGTTCATTCACAAAATATAAAACTCTATCTGGACTTACTAAATTTTCATTCCACTCTGGTACTGCTTCATTACCAGCAGATACTGCAACAATAATATCTTTATATGCATTTGCTAGTTTAATCAGTTCTTTTAGACTATGTTCATTGTAAGCAATATTCTTTTTAATCTCTTCTTCGGTTAAAAGTCCACCCCACTCACAATCAGGATTTGATATTTCTCCTAATAAATCAATACCTAACATAACTTTTAAAGATAGATGATGATCTTTGATGACTTTCAACGCTGTTTGAGCGTGTTCACTTGGATCATACATTCTAATATAATCGTAATCTTTTTCTAAAATCAATAAATCTTCTTTTATCTCTTCATATGTCGGATATGTTTTTGTATGTGGACTTTGTCCTTCGCGATATCCAGAATAACAAATGGCTTTGCCATATGGTAGTTTTTTCATATTTTAATACCTCTTTACTCGTTTCTTCCATTATATCAAAAACATGGGTATTCGCATATGGCTATATGAAAAAAAACACCTACTAAAAGGTGCTTTAAATTAGGTATTCCCCATATATATACTAACAATGAAATACATTAAATAATTTAAATCTTCGACATTAAACCTGTTAAATCTTTAAAACATAAAACATAAAACTTATTTTAAATCTATTGAGTTCGTAAATCCCTAAACAATATCTTCAATTCAGTTAAAACTAAAAATCTATATATGGGGAATACACTTATATCTTACCACATAATTTTTAGATTGCAATATTTTTGACTATAAAAATTTTGAAGGCAGAATTGATGCTGCAACTAAACGTTTTAAATCCCATTCTCTATGTGATTCTCTATCAATCTTTAAGTTCCAAAAAAAGTAGCCATATGCTTGTTCGTAAAGATATAACTGTGCATTCGCAAATGCTTTATAATAGAGTTCTTTTTCAAAATCATCTTTGGAGTCAAAATCTCTTAGACCAACAGACCATTCACCAACAATAACATCAACGTATTTTGAAATCTTCTTAATCATGGACAATCGATCTTTTAAGATTAAATCCATGTGTTTCTTTAGGGGAACATTGTGATATCTATCATCAAAAACATGATATAAATGCAAGTCGAATAAAACATTTTCTTTACCTTTAAAGAAATCTTTAAAAGCATCATCTTTTGGTCTAAAGGCATCATGAAATACAATCGGTTTATCTGTGATTTTTCTAAGTTCTTGATAAGCATTCTCATAAAATCTAAGAATGATATTTAAATCAATTGTTACAAACGGCTCATTTAATACTTCAATGCCATAAAAGGATTCATATGGATGAAACTCTTGAACTAAGGTTTTTAAAACATCAACAGTTTGATCAATGTTTTTTTGATCTTTATGCCATTCCATTACATTTTGAATACCCCCATTATCAAATCCATTTTGACATCCAGGTGCTGTATGCAAATCTAAAAGAATGTTGATTCCATACTTTATCGCCCACTTAAACGCTTGATGGATATATGCTCTCGATTCAACATATAAATCAGTACCTTGATACCACCAAGGCACTGGTAATCTTACATCCTTGATACCTATTTTGTTTAAGTATTTAAAATCTTCTTCAGTTATAAATGTTTCATAATGCTTTATCAACTTTTCTTTAGCATTTGGCATTTGTTTCATAAAACATGTTTCATCATGACATCCATCCAAATCTTCGAAAAGAGCTGGTTTCATCCAATACTCTAAAACGAACCATCCACCTAAGTTTACACCTCTGATTTTTGCCATCTACTTGTTCTCCTGTAATTGATTTTTTAAACTACTAATCTCTATTTTACCTTTTTCTGTTAACTGATAAATACCTCGATCAACTCTTTCAAAATAGCCATCATAGTTTTTTTGTAAAATAGATGCTGCTTTTTCTATACCTGTAGACTCTTTGATTGCTTTTGGTGAAGCTTGCTGGTGTTTCATTAAATAGCTTCCAATGTCAATGACGAGTTCTTTATATCTTGTGATTTTTTTACCTCTAGTGCCACCAATATTCTGTTTGTTTTTCCTAAGTTTAAACTCTTGATCAATGTTTTCTAATCTTTTTTTGTATCTACTACGGCTTTTATTTCGATCAAACGGAACAGCTTCTATAATGACTTCTGCAGTTTCATGATCAACAACGATAAGTCCAACTTCCAATCTTTTAAGTAGATGTGTGAAATTTCTATATAGGCTTTTTGATTGATAGATTGCACTTTTCGGAACTGCAATATAAACTTGATCTAAGACTTTCTGTCTATCAATCGCCTGATATATCAGCTTTAAAGAAATTTTAGTTTTAAGTTCAACTCCAATCATCATGTCTTTATGATATGCTAAAACGTCGATATCTTTAATTTCTCCTTTAACATCAAACCCTTGTGATAATAATAATTCTTTTACAGGTATAAAAAGTTCGGTTTCTTTCATATGAGTTCATCCTTAACTATAAGTCCTACAGGACAATGATTACTGCCTAATACTTGATCATAGATCATACTGTCATCAACCTTATTCATTAGTCTTTTACTGACAATAAAATAATCGATTCTCCATCCGATGTTCTTTAATCTAGCTTGAAACATATAACTCCACCATGTATATTTCACTGTATTCGGGTATAGACTTCTAAATGTATCTATAAAGCCACTTTCTAAAAGTTTTGACATCTTACCTCTTTCCTCATCTGTAAAGCCTGGATTTCTTTTATTAGACTCCGGATTCTTTAAATCCATTGGCATATGTGCAACATTTAGATCTCCGGTATAAATCACAGGTTTAATCGCATCTAGCGAAGTTAAATATGCTCTCATTTGATCTTCAAAATCCATACGTTCATCCAATCTAAGTAACTCTCTTTTAGCGTTTGGAACATAACAGTTCACAAAGTAAAAATGATCATATGCTAAAGTGATGACACGTCCCTCATGATTATAGCCTTCACCAAATAATCCGTAAGTTACAGATAGTGGTTTTTTCTTTGTGTAAATTAACGTTCCTGAATAACCTTTTTTATCTGCATCATTCCAGTATTCGTAATAACCATCAAAACTCCAAGATTTTTGCGACTCTTGCATTTTTGTTTCTTGAATCGCAAAAATATCTGCATCTTCTGATCTAAAAAAATCTTCAAAGCCTTTTTGCATTGCTGCTCTAAGTCCATTTACATTCCAACTGATGAATTTCAAGTTGCCACATCCTTTTTAAGCTTCTGATCTAATAATTTTTAGTATATCTTTTCTATTTTTAGCAATTGGCATTTCCTTTGTTTCATGATATATAGTTTTTTTCATAGTTGATCCAATCGTCACGTTAAACGGGTTAATATGAACCAAATATGTTAATACATCTGACAATGGAACTAACTTAAACTTTATAATCATTGGAAAATCTCTTGAATCCAAATTTAAAGAAATACCAGAAATAATACCAGAAATATGTAAAATCACATGGTTTTTGATATCCATGACTACTAATTTTTGATCTTCGTATGTGATCGCAATACCTTCTATATCATATGCACTTTTTATACCATCAAAAATATCTCTTGAATCTTCATCCATTTTGTATCGTTCTTGATAAATTGTGAAAATTTCATTGTCTTCATACAACAAATCTCTTAATTTAAAATATGTGTTATCATCTAATTGATCAAATACTTTAAGAGGATCTTTATAATGTTTGACGACTCTATATTTTTCATTAACTAAGTATAGTAAATCATAATAAACCTCATAGAATAAATCTCCACGTTCAGGATGAAGAATAGCTTGATTATTAACCAAAACATCTTCGTTTGCACAACAGTCTTCGATATTTTTATTACTTCCACATGGACATTTAAGTACTTCTTTTACATATTCATTATAGAAATCATTTTTGAAATTTTTATCATTTAATTTTTCTATCAAATCTCTATCAACAACTTCAATAGGATCTCCTTTAAATATCCATCTTGGTAGTTTCACAATAACACTATTGTATAATTTTATAGTTTGATCGATATCACCAATAATATCCAAAATCCTATTTATAATATGTTTAAAGGAAAACTCAGTAAAATCATTATTCGCAAAATGTAAGTCCCTGATTAAATATTCAAGTGAAAATCCGTCGTCTTTTGCGTTCTTTTTAAGGATATCATAAAAAGCATTTTGTGTTGGTTCTAATAAGTTTAGCCCATTTTTCCCAATTGATTTATACATTTCAAAAGTGTATGGATAGACAGGATGATAATCCCTATATACTTCTCCACTATGATAAAACTCTGGAATGACAAACTCAATTTCTTCACTTAAATAGTCTTCATATAGATCGATAAAGAGCTTTGGCAAGAAATAAAGAGCTTCTTCAAAACTTAACTCTATGTCATTTGGCTTAAGTTGTGAATATATATTTGAAAGATTGTTTTTATCAATTGCTCCTCTAACTTGCATAACTCCTTTAATAAAATAATAAATGTCCTCTAACTCATAATCTAATTTTGTAATTTCTTTCTTCTTAATTAAATGCTCTAAGGCGTCTGGAACTTTATAAGTTCTCAAATCTTCATTATAGTAAAGCAAAAACATGTCAACTGCTTCTTGGGCCATACGATGATCTTTTAATGTGAAATGCTTAAATTCAATCTCTCGATTAAGCAATTTTTTTAAAAATTGATAGATTTCTGGTCTCACATATCCATACAAATGGTCCTTATTTGTGTTTAGTTCTTGATATAATCTAAACACCATCTTTTTTCTAGTTATCTTATCATAGTCACTGTCATCCATAACAATATGATGAAATACTGCATAAACATTTTCTTTTGGAATCTTATTTATAAAATCTAGCTTTTCCATTTAAACAGAGCCCTTACCTTTTTATTTTCATTATACATAAGATCAAGATAAAATGAAACTTATAATGATGAGTTTATCGAGTGCAACTCACTAATCTATAAATATGATGAAAAAAATGGTATAATTTTAATACTTAGATTAGGGAGTTGATGGTTTTGAAAAAAAGAGTAATTAGCGGTCTTATCATAGGTGCTATTTTAGGTCTTGTCTGCATCGGCGGAGCATATCTTCGTATGCCTAATCAAAATGATCCGGTATACTTGTTTTCACTTTGGTATAACAGAGTACTTATGGGATTAGTGATTGGTATTTTAGGTAGAGCTAAAACGATCAAATTTACAATACTACGAGGGTTTATTTTAGGTGGTTTGATTTCATATGCCTTTTATGCAACCACAGGTCATCAAGATTTAATCAGCTTTTTAGCTGGATTTATATACGGTATCATCATAGACTTAGCACTATACAAATTAGACAAAAAAA
>SWCB01004248.1_pt1 | contig 40235 bp, 40 predicted proteins | sample 4692901 | NCBI WGS metagenome assembly SWCB01 (sample SAMN10267276, study PRJNA491770) | bioreactor metagenome | isolation source: DHS bioreactor inoculated with subseafloor sediment | place: Japan: off Shimokita Peninsula | collected 2006-08 | reverse complement strand
AAGGTGTATTTGTTTGCGTTCGCTTCAATCTTTGTGCCATCGATATAAAGTTTCTCTACATCTATATGTTCATCTTCAATCAAAAATTGATTGAGATCATAATAAATAGCTTCTAGATTTTTAATTAAATAGCGATCCATGAAATCTTTAATCGCTTGATGCGTTGGTTGTAGTTCGTCTATTAACCACATGATACGTAAATCATTTCTTGCTGCTTTTTCCATCGCTCTTAAACTTGTGATGTTTTCCATCTGGCAAAACAGGATCAATTTGAGCATACTGACTGGATCATAACCGATTCTTCCTCTTGGATCTCTTTCGGTTTTTAAGTACTTTTTGACCTCCAATTTTGAAAATACTTCGTCAAATGTTCTTACTTCACTATCAAATGGTATTAAAATGCCTGTAGATAGTGGTAATTTTAACTGTTTTGCGTTAAAATATACTTGATTTAATTGAGTACTTGTCATACTTCAATTATACCAAAAAACCGGGTCTTTTAGGAGACTCGGTTTTTGTTTAGGTCTGTTTTATTTATTTACAGGCCCTTTATTTTTAGATCCAAGATTGAGACCAGTCTTCAATTGCTTTAATAACAGGATCTAATGCTTTTCCTTTATGTGTTAATGCATATTCTATTTTTACAGGAGTACTTGGATAAACAGTTCTTTTTACAATACTAAGTTTTTCCAGCTCTTTTAATTTTTCAGAAAGCACTTTTCCAGAAATTTTAAGTTCAGACTCTAATTCATTAAATCTTTTAGGTCCATCAAGAAGCTGATGAATGATTAATCCAATCCATCTTTTACTTAATATTTTAGATGCACTTTCGAATTTAACACAAATTTCACTCATCTTTTTTCACCTCATTTGTTATTATTATAACCAATTTCCATTAAAAAGCAAATCACTTTACATTATTAGATTACAAATATATAATTAAGTTACAATAAGTAAGTAAAATATAAGGAGGATTCAGCATGACTGAACAAAGATTAAACATTGGAATTATTTTAGGATCAACAAGAGAAGGAAGAGTAAGTCCTCAAGTTGGAAAATGGGTGAAGGAATTTGCAGATCAAAGAGATGATGCAAATTATGAAATCGTAGACATTAGAGATTATAACCTACCATTATTAGGTGAAAGTGATGATGTTAAAGGCATCACAAAATGGAATGAAAAGTTAGCAAGCTTAGATGCATTTGTGTTTATCGCACAAGAATACAATCATTCGATGGCTGCATCATTAAAAAATGCATTAGATTTAGCAAGAGATGCTTGGAACAATAAATCAGCAGGTATTGTATCATATGGTTCTATAGGTGGTGCAAGAGCCGCAGAACACTTAAGAAATGTATTAGGTGAACTTCAGGTTGCTGATGTTAGAACACAAGTGTTATTATCATTATTTACAGATTTTGAAAATGGTAGTGTATTTAAGCCACAAAAACTTCATGAAGCAAATTTAACAACATTACTCGATCAAGTAAGTCTATGGGGTAAAGCGTTAAAACAAATAAGAGGGTAAAAAATAAGTATCGAAAGATACTTTTTTTTGTGAAAAACATTGAAAATCATGTTAAAATATAATGATTGAATGGAGGCACATCATGACGAAAGAACAGAAGAAACAGCACTTGATTCTACACGATCCTAACATCTATAAAGGATTACTCATTTTATCAATTCCATTAATGCTTAATAATCTTATCAAAACACTTCATGATGTTGTTGATATGTTTTTTGTTAGTGAGATACCTGGTTATTCCACTGAAGCGATTAATTCAATTTCATTAACATTTCCTGTGTTTTTCACTTATATATCTTTAGGTATTGGACTAAGCGCAGCAGGAACTGCGCTGATTAGTCAACAAGTTGGTTCTAAACAAATGTTTCAAGCAAGAAAATATGCGAGTAACTTAGTTGTGATTGCCCTTATCTTAGGAATCGTACTTAATGTAGGTGCTTATTTTTTTGCAAATCCTGTTATGAGACTGATGGGAACTGAAGGATTCGTTTTAGAAAATAGTGTTAAATACTTAAAAATTAGATCATTTGAGCTTCCGTTTTTATTCATTATGTTTGCTTTTACGGCAATTAGGCAATCATCAGGGGATACAGTTACACCTGTGATTTATGGTGTAGCAACAGTCATATTTAATATCATTTTGTCACCAATCTTAATTACTTACGCAGGCTTAGGTGTAAGTGGTGCAGCTTATGCAACTTTAATTGCACAAGTTGTTGTGATGCCTTTTATTATATATCTTTTATTTAGAAATAAAACAGGTGTTACTATTCAAAAAGAACATTTGATTTTAGATCCAGATGTTACACATAAAATTATTATGTATTCTATCCCTGCAGCCCTTGGTCAAGCGATTACAGCTATTGGATTTATCATTATGAATACACTCATTGTCACTTATGGGGATCCAACTGTTGCTGCTTTTAGTGTAGGTAATAGAATCAATAGTATTATCTTACATCCGGTGATGGCTATTGGTGGTGTGCTTGCAGCTTATTTAGGACAAAACATTGGTAATGAAAATCCTGATCGAGCTCGATTGGCATTTAGAAAAGCCATGGTATTATCTGCAGGACTCATGGCGTTAGGTTCATTTATTGTCATTTGGTTTCGATCACCATTGCTCAGCATTTTTATCAAAGAGGATCCGGTTGCTTTAGCTTTAGGTGTTGAATACATGTTTTATCTTTTAATTGGATTACCACTGATGGGTATTTTTCAAACCTTCATGGGTACCTTTAATGGTACAGGAAATACGAAGTTTACTTTTGTATTTTCGATTACAAGATTATGGATTTTAAGAATACCGATTATCTTGATTTTTAAATACTTTACTGAGGTAGGTAGTAGTGGTATTTGGTATGCAATGCTCATTAGTAATTTTGTGATTATATTACCAGGCATATACTTTTATCGACAAATTGATTTCAAACCTAAAATAGAAATTGAAAGAAAACGTAAAAAATTAGATAAAATAGAACAAAATGGTTAAGTCTTTAAGATAAATCTTAAAGGCTTTTCTTTTTTTTAATCATCTCATGATATAATTATATAAAAGAGGAAAGGGCTTTCATTATGTATAAGATCATCAAAAAAACGAGTTTAACAGATACAGTAGCACTAATGAAAGTTTTTGCACCTGATGTTATTAGACATGCAAAAGCAGGGCAATTTGTTATTTTAAGAGTGGATGAAAAAGGGGAAAGAATTCCACTGACGATTGCTGATATAGACGAACAATTAAAAAGTGTTACGATTATATTTCAAGTTGTTGGGAAAACGACTTATCTTTTAAATACGCTTAATGAAGGCGATGCTATTTTAGATTTTTTAGGACCTCTAGGACAGCCAACTGATATTAATGGTTTAAAGAAAGTATTAGTGATCAGTGGTGGTGTTGGTTCTGCGATTGCTTATCCAATATGTAAAGCACTGCATAACCAAAAGACTCATGTAGATTTAATTGCTGGGTTTAAAACAAGAGATCAAATGATTTTACAAGATGAGTTCAAACTTGTCACAAATCATCAAGACTATACAACAGATGATGGAACTTATGGAGAAAAAGGATTTGTAACAGATGTCCTTAAAAAGATATTAGAAAAAGATGATTCGTATGAGCATGTGTTTGCAATTGGGCCCATTGTGATGATGAAAGCCGTCAGTCAAATCACAAAAACATATAACATTCCTACAACAGTAAGTTTGAATCCAATTATGATTGATGGCACTGGTATGTGTGGTGGATGTCGTGTAAAAATTGGCGATCATGTTAAATTTGCTTGTGTCGATGGACCTGATTTTGATGGTCATCAAGTAGATTATGATGGGTTATTAAAAAGAAATATGGCATATCATCTAAAAGAGCAAAAAGATTATGAAGAATTACTAAAAAGAGGTGATCAATCATGAACCTTTCTTTAGAAAAAACAATGATGCCTTTGTTAGATATAGAGCAAAGACAATCTTCCTTTTGTGAAGTTGCTATAGGCTATTCTTTAGAAGATGCTGTATTAGAAGCGAATAGATGTTTAGAATGTAAGCATAAGCCATGCGTTGAGGCATGTCCTGTGCATATAGATATTCCTAAGTTTATTCATGAGATTAAAGAAAAAAATTATGAAGAAGCTTACCAAGTGATTTTAAATGATTCAATGTTACCAGCAGTCTGTGGTAGAGTTTGTCCACAAGAAAGCCAATGCGAAAAAACATGTGTTAGAGGTATTAAGGGTGAAAGTGTAGCTATCGGGAGACTAGAAAGATTTGTTGCTGATTATCATTACGACAATCACCCAAGTGGATGTGAATTTGAGATTAAAGAAAATCATCATAAAATCGCAATCGTTGGAAGTGGTCCTGCAGGATTATCATGTGCTTGTCAATTGTTAAAACTTGGGTATGATATCACGATATTTGAAGCATTACATACACCAGGTGGTGTTTTAGTTTATGGTATTCCAGAATTTAGATTACCTAAAGCTATTGTACAAAAAGAAATTGATCAACTATTAGATCACGGTGTAAAACTTAAGACAAATACAGTTATTGGTAAAACACTATATCTTGAAGACTTATTTAATGATGGCTATGAAGCTGTTTTTATAGGAACTGGTGCAGGACTTCCACAATTTTTAAATATCCCTGGAGAGACTTTAAATGGTGTTTATTCAGCTAACGAGTTTCTAACCAGAGTTAACTTAATGAAAGCCTATGACAAGTCTTACCATACACCAATATATAAAGGACAAACAGTATCAGTTGTCGGTGGTGGAAATGTTGCGATGGATGCTGCTAGAGCAGCATTAAGATTAGGGGCTAAAAAAGTACATATCATCTATAGAAGATCGATGGAAGAACTTCCTGCAAGAAAAGAAGAAATCGAACATGCTATAGAAGAAAACATAGATTTTAATATACTTACAAATCCAGTTGAAATATTGGGAGATGAAAAAGGATTTGTTAAGTCCATGAAATGTTTGAAGATGAAGTTAGGAGAACCTGATGCTTCAGGTAGAAGAAGACCTATACCGATCAAAGACTCGCTATTTGAGATGACAACAGATGTAGTAATCATTGCGGTTGGGACAACACCTAATCCAATGATATCTCAAACGGCTTCAGATTTAAAAACAAATGAGAAAGGGTGTATCATAACTAAAGATGAATCAGGCTTAACGACCAAAGCATATGTTTATGCAGGTGGCGATGCTGTTACAGGTGCTGCAACAGTCATTGAAGCCATGGGTGCTGGCAAAAAATCGGCTTTAGCAATACATGAATTATTATCTTAATGGAAGAAAAAGGGAGACATTATGAGAATTAAAACACATCCGATTTTAAGTTTTGAAGAAAAAGAAGATATTGTATTCACTTTTGAAGGACAAAAAGTAGTTGGGAAAAAAGGAGATACAATCGCATCAGCATTGGTTAATTTAGGTGTTGATGTTTTTAGTTATAGTATTAAACTAAAAAGACCAAGAGGCTTTTATTGTGCGATAGGCAATTGTGCATCATGTAAAATGATGGTGGATGGCAAACCAAATATTAAGACATGTATAACAAAATTAGAACCTAACATGGATGTTCGTATTCAACACGATAAGGGGGTCTACAAATGATTGAAAAAGATGTATTAATCATTGGTGGTGGTCCTTCTGGATTGTGTGCAGCATCAATGCTTTTAGATAGTGGACTTGAAGTCATGATTGTTGATCGTGGTTTAGCTTTAGGCGGACAACTCATCAAACAAACACACAAGTTTTTCGGATCTAAAGCTCAATATGCAAAAACTAGGGGTTTTGATATTGCAAAGATTTTGATTGAACAAGTATTAAACCATGAAAACTTAGAAGTTTTACAAGAGGCAACCGTTTTAGGTCTTTATCAAGATAAGGTTGCAACAGTATCGTATCAAAATGAATATTTAAAAATCAAAGCAAAAACCATTATTGTTGCAACCGGTGCGAGTGAAAAGTTTTTAGCTTTTGAAAATAATGACTTACCAGGTATTTATGGAGCTGGTGCAGTACAAACGTTAATGAATCAGTTTGGTGTAAAACCAGCTGATGAAATTATTATGATAGGTTCTGGTAATATTGGTTTGATTGTAAGTTATCAACTCTTACAAGCAGGTATTAAAGTTAAAGCAGTCATTGAAGCCTCATCTAGGATTGGTGGATATAAAGTTCATGCCTCTAAACTTAGAAGATTAGGTGTTCCAATTTATACCAATAAAACCATAAAAAGAGCTATAGGAAAAAACAAAGTTAAACAAGCAGAAATCATTTCGTTGGATGATCAGTTTAATGAAATTGAAGGAACTTCAGAGATTATTGATGTGGATGCAATTTGTATATCAGTAGGGCTTGCCCCTAGTTATCAACTACTGGACATGGTTGATGCTAAATTAGGATATATTCCTGAACTTGGTGGAACTGTAGCTTTAGTTGATGATCATCATATGACAACAGTCGATGGTATTTTCTCTTGTGGAGATTCTATCGGTATAGAAGAAGCATCATCAGCAATGATGGAAGGATATTTAACTGGACTATATGTATCAAAATATTTAAATCTAGCACATCCAAATTATGATGAACTCGTTCAAAAATATGAAAAATCTTTAGAACTACTTAGAGGTGGTCCTTTTGGAAGTAAGACTAGAAAAGGACTCAAAGATATGAAGGAGATGTTAAATGATGTTAGATAAAACAGGTGTTGCACCTAAAGAGTTGGTTTTATCAAGATTTTTTGATGAAAAAATTCTTGCTAGACCAAAAGCAATTTTAGAATGTTATGAAGATATTCCTTGCAATCCTTGTTCGACAAGCTGCCCATTTGATGCGATTCATATTGGAGAGGATATCAATCAACAACCAAAACTTGATCCAGAAAAATGCACAGGTTGTGGTATTTGTGTAACCAGTTGTCCAGGGCTAGCAATTATTGTTGCTCAAATTAAATTTGACCAAGCAATATTTAAGATTCCATTCGAGTTTAATCCTAAACCAAACATTGGGGATATGGTTGATGGTATCAATCGAAGTGGTGAAAAAATATGTGATGCTAAAGTTATAAAAGTAACAACAAAAAAGAAAAATGATAAAACGTCACTCATTGAAGTTTCAGTACCTATTGAATATTTGCATGAGTTTGTTACAGTGAGGGTTTAATATGGATAAAAAGAAAATCATCATGTGTCGATGTGAAGATGTTACTTTAGCAGACATCCATAAAAAATTAGATGAAGGTTATGAAACATTTGAAGATTTAAAACGACTTCTTAGAATTGGTATGGGGCCTTGTCAAGCCAATACCTGTGGTCATATCATTCAAAAAGAAATTGCATCATATATAGGTAAAAAACCAAAAGATATGAAACCTCATAAATCAAGACCAATGCTTCAAGGTATCTCTTTAGAGAGTATTGCTAAGGAGGCCAAAAAGTGAAAAAACATATCGTTATCGTCGGTGCTGGTATCAGTGGAGTTAGTATTGCTTACCATTTAGCATCAAAAGGTGTTAAAAATATATTAGTGCTTGATCAAGGGTATTTTACAAGTGGTGCAACCGGTCGCTGTGGAGCTGGTATTAGACAGCAATGGCAAACAGAAATGAATGCAATCATGGCTAAAAAGAGTATGGAATTTTTTGAAAAAGCTGAAGAAATTTTAGGATATGATGGCACAGTTGAACTTAAACAAGAAGGGTATTTAATTTTAGCAACTACGCCTGAAGAAGTTAAACAATTTGAAAAAAATGTTGCGATGCAAAATAAACTCGGTATCCCTTCAAAAGTTGTTTCTAAAACAGAAGCTTTAGAAATTGTACCTCATTTAAATAAAGATGCATTTATCAGTGCAACTTTTTGTAAAACTGATGGTCATCTAAATCCTTTTAAAACAACAGAAGCATTTTATAAAGCATCTTTAAAATTAGGTGTTGAGTTTCATTTTTATGAAGAAGTTACAGGATTAAAAGTTGAAAAGCAAAAGGTGACACATGTCATTACAGATAAAGATACATATGAAACAGATATCATCATCAATGCTGCTGGTGGATATGCAAAAGAAATCGGAGCTATGGCAGGCGTGGATATTCCTGTTTATTCAGAAAATCATGAAATCCTTGCGACTGAACCAGTAGAAAAAATCCAAGGGCCTATGGTGATGTCATTTTCTAAAAACATTTATTGTCAACAAGTCCCACATGGTGCATTTCTAATGGGTAGATCTAATCCAGAACAAGAACCTGGACATGATGTATCCTCATCATGGCAGTTTTTAGATGAAATGAGTAAAACAGTTTGCGATATCATGCCACTTATTGGTAAACTAAATATTGTAAGACAGTGGGGTGGCTCATATAATATGTCACCAGATCACCAACCGATTATATCAAGAGCAAATGAGATATCTAATTTTTATATGGCATGTGGATTTTCAGGTCATGGGTTTATGTTAGCGCCTATGACAGGACTTCTCATGTCAGAACTTATCTTAGGATTAGAACCAACGATTGATCTTAAAGCTTTATCTATTGATAGATTTAAAGATCAAGAAATTCATATAGAAAAATCAGTAGTATAAAAAAAGGAGAGAGAAATATGGCAATTTACACTTACAAAACTGAACCACTTACAGATTTTACGAAAGAAGAAAATGTTAAGAAGTATGAAGAAGGACTAAGAACAGTTTACACGTATTTAGGTGAAACTTATGATTTAGTCATCGATGGCAAACGCGTAAAAACAGATAAAAAAATGGATTCATTAAATCCTGCAAATTTTAAAGAAGTTGTAGGAACAATTCACCAAGCATCGATTAAAGAAGCTGATGAAGCAATGAAAGTTGCACTGAATACTTTTGAAACATGGAAGCTTGTTGATCCTAAAATTAGAGCTGATGTTTTATTTAAAGCAGCTGGTATCGTTAGAAAAAGAAAATTTGAATTTGCTGCTTTAATGACAAAAGAAGCAGGTAAACCATGGCCAGAAGCTGATGCTGATGTTGCAGAAGCAATCGACTTCTTAGAATATTATGGTCGTCAAATGTTATCATTGACAAAAATTGATGATGTTGTTCTAAGTAGAAGAAACATAGAAAGAAACGAATACCGTTATATCCCACTAGGTGTAGGTATCGTTATTCCACCATGGAACTTCCCACTTGCTATTTTAGTTGGTATGACAAGTGCTGCAGTTGTTTCAGGAAATACTGTTATCTTAAAACCAGCATCTACAACACAAGTCATCGCATATAAATTTGTTGAAGTTTTAGAAGAAGCAGGTCTACCTCATGGTGTTGTTAATTTCTTACCTGGTAAAGGTAGTGAAATTGGTGAGTATTTAGTTAACCATCCAAAAACAAGATTTGTTTCATTTACAGGTAGTAAAGATGTAGGTATTGGTATTTATGAAAAAGCAGCAAAAGTTCAACCAGGTCAAGTTTGGTTAAAACGTGTGATTGCTGAAATGGGTGGAAAAGATGCAATTGTTGTAGATAAAGATTCAGACATTGAACTTGCAGCAGAATCTATTGTTAAATCTGCATTTGGTTTTAGTGGTCAAAAATGTAGTGCATGTTCTAGAGCAATCATCGTAGAAGATGTTTATGATCAAGTCGTTGATCGTGTAAAAAGACTTACTCATCAACTTAAAGTTGGAAACCCAGAAAAACAAGAGAACTTTATGGGACCAGTTAATGATCATTTAGCGTTTAAGAAGATTACAAGCTATTTTGAAGTTGGAGAAAAAGAAGGTAAGTTGCTTACTGGTGGAACAGCAAGTGATGAAAAAGGATATTTTATTGATCCAACCATTTATTATGATGTTAAACCTGATGCTAGACTCATGCAAGAAGAAGTATTTGGACCAGTACTAGCAATTTGTAAAGTTAAAGACTTTGATGAAGCATTAGAAGTTGCTAACAATACAGAGTATGGATTAACAGGTGCTGTGATTTCTAATAATCGAATGAACCTAGAAAAAGCAAGAAATCATTTTCATGTAGGTAATTTATACTTTAATAGAAAATGTACTGGTGCAATTGTTGGATATCAACCATTTGGTGGTTTCAATATGAGTGGTACAGATTCAAAAGCAGGTGGACCAGATTATTTAATCTTACACATGCAAGGTAAAACCATATCAGAAGCTTTATAAACTTATAACAAAAAAGGGAACTTATCAAAGTTCCCTTTATTTTGATTGATAGACAGTTATATGTCCTTTACCTTGTTTTTTAGATATATACATGTTCTGATCCCCTAAATCAAGTAGGTGGTGGTAATCACTTGTTTCTGGTGTGATTGGAACAATACCAACAGAAGCACTTACACCGATTTTCTTAGTCATTTCATTGAGATTTTCGATATCACTAATTAATTGCTTAGAACGTTCTATAACTTGTTCAATAGTATGATCGTAAACATAGATGAAAAACTCATCTCCACCTAAGCGATAATATAAGACATTATATTCCCAACGATTGATGAACATATTTGCGATATCTTTGAGTAACTGGTCACCTTCTTGATGACCATAATGATCATTGATATGTTTGAACTTATCAATATCGAAATATATACCATAAGAGCCTTTGAATTTCTTAAGGTTATCCAAATGTTTTTTTAATGTCTCTCGTGTAAATAATCTTGTCAATGGATCTTGATATGTTTTCTTATAATGAATAATTTCATCAGGAGTGTGATTAATGATTTGAAGTACTTGGCCAAAAATAAATATTTTATGGTCATAAGTCACTTTTTTAAGTAGTGTATACAACCACTTAGTTTCTTTTTTAACTTCAATAGGAATGTAGGTTAATATATGTTTTTCCATAGCTGTGATTTTATACTTTAAATCATCAAAGAATGTATTACGACCCTCAACTTCAGCAATTTCATTATCTGCCTTTATGAGCGTCTTTATTTCTTGACTGGTTAAAATAACTTTTTTTGATAGACCAATAGTAGTTAAATCACCAGAAATAATTTGGATAAATAATGGACGTTCATTTAGGGCAAAGTAAAAATGAATATGTTCTTTATCATTAAATAACATATCGTTAATATAATCGATTTTATATGTATTTTTTAAATGCGCTAAATAGTTGTTTTCCATAACATCACCAAAATCAATTTTATCATAAATGTAAGCGGTTTTGGTATAAAAATCATAGAAAATGTATGAAAATATGCGAAATAACTTTGAAATAATTATAAAAACGATGGTTTTATCATTTTTTTTAATGTTATAATAAATATAAATGAATGAGTGTGGTGATATCTAAATGGATCAAAAATTAAAAAATTATACAGAAGAAGTTTATGAGGAAACACAAAAAATTATTGACTTGTTTGGACCAAGACTAGCAGGGACAAAAAATGCTTTAGATGCAGGGGATTATATTTACGATTCCATCAATGAGTTTGCTGATGAAGCACATAAAGAAGAGTTTCATGTTTATCAAGGTGCTTTTTTAGGATGGATTAGAATTTTAGTATTTAATTATCTTTTAGCACTTGTGTTTTTATGGTTAGATTATGCTTTTGTGTCTTTTCTTTTACTGATTGTAAGTATTTTGGTTTTAGTCTTACAGTTTTTCTTATATAAACCTTTATTAGATCATTTTTATCCAAAGAAAAAAGGGAAAAATGTTTATGGTACTATAGAACCTAAAAAAGAAGTTAAACAGCAAATCATTGTTAGTGGTCATCATGATAGTGCTAGAATTTTTAACTTTTTCATCAAACAACCTAAGCTTTATAATCTAAGAACAACTGGATCTATTGCTTTAGTTATCATATTAGCTCTAGTGTCTTTAGTTTTCTTAATCACGCCTTGGTTAGATTCTATATCTTTATACGTAAAAATCTTATTTAGCATAAGTTTCTTACTAGTTGGGCAAATGTGGTTTTTTGCAAGCAAGAAAGGAACACCTGGTGCTGGTGATAATTTGGTCGCATCCATGATTGCATTAGAAATAGGTAAGCATTTTAAATTTGTTGAACCATTAGAACATACAAGAATCATTGTTTTAAGCTTTGATGCTGAAGAAGAAGGGTTAAGAGGAGCTAGAGCATATGTTAAAGCTCATGAAAAAGAGCTTAAAGATATACCTACTTATCTTTTGAATGCTGATTGTTTATATGATGAAAAAGAATTATTTTTCTTAACAAGTGATTTAAATAACTTTGTGAAATTTGATGATCAATATACTGATGAACTTTTAGATATTTCTGATGCGGAAGGCATATTTACATTTAAACAACCACTTGCATTTTTAACAGGAGGTACAGATGCTGCAGAATTTGCTAAAAGAGGGATTACATCAACCACACTGATAGGTATGCCTTGGTCAAATAGTAACCGTAATACTAGCTATCACACACCAAATGACACATTAGAAAATGTCAACTTTAATGTGGTTCATGATACCATGAAAATATTTATGGGATATATTAGATATAAAGACAAAAAAGTAGGTGCACCAGTTGAAGGAAACTAAATTAACATCAAAAAAAGTATATACCTGTTCATTTATGAGTTTATATGAAGATCAAGTTGAACTACCATCGGGTAGACAATCAGAACGAATCTATTTAAAACATCCTGGTGGTGCTGCGATGCTTGCGACCACAAAAGATGATAGAATCATTTTGATCAAACAATTTAGATATCCACTTAACGAAGTCATTTATGAAATACCAGCAGGAAAAATGGATATAGATGAAGAGACGTTTATGGATTGTGCGATAAGAGAACTAGAAGAAGAAACGACATATCGATCTAACGATGTTTCATTTTTAGTTGAACTCTATCCTTGTGTCGGCTATAGTGATGAAAAGATCCATATTTATAGAGCAAAACATGCTTATAAAGTAGATCATCCGCTTGATATGGATGTAGATGAAAACATTGATGTCTATTTATTTAATAAAGAAGAAGTATTGGTATTACTCTCGAAAAATGAGATAAAAGATGGTAAAACTTTAATCGCAGTTCAATATTGGCTAAATGAAAAATGAGTGTTCATAAAAACATTCATTTTTTCTTTATGAAGGGGTTTAAAATCAACTGAAAATAGCGTATAATGTAACTATGAAAGCGTTTTTATTAAAAAGTACATAAGGAGAACGATTAAAGATGCAAATGACCGCTGTGATTAAAGAAAAAAGAGATAAGGGATGTAAATTAACAACACGAGAAATCCCAAATCAGTTAGGTCCAAAAGATGTCTTAATTAAAGTGCTTGCGACGTCCATTTGTGGAACCGATGTGCATATTTATAAATGGGATAAATGGAGTCAGGGGCGCGTACAACCACCAAACATCATGGGTCATGAGTTTGCTGGTGAAGTTATTAAAATAGGAAAAGATGTAACTAAGGTAAAATTAGGAGATATCGTTTCATCTGAAACCCATCTTGTATGTGGGACATGTGAATTTTGTAAAAGAAGGGAATATCATATTTGTGAAAACACAAAGATCATTGGTGTCGATACTGATGGTTGTTTTGCTGAATATATACGTATGCCTGAATTTAATTTAATTGTTAATAATAGAGATGTAGATCCTAAGTATTTATCCATCCAAGAACCTTTAGGAAATGCTGTACATACGATGCTTCATTTTGATATTGTTGATAAAGATGTTGCTGTTGTTGGATGTGGTCCTATTGGACTTATGGGTGTTAATATTGCAAAAGCTATGAAATCAAGAAAAATTATTGCGATTGAAATCAACCCATATCGCATTGAACTTGCTAAAAAATTAGGTGCAGATGTTGTGATTAATCCTAAAGAAGAAGATGTCATCAAGAGAGTCTTAGAAGAAACTAACGGTAAAGGTGTGGATGTTGTTACTGAATTTTCTGGTAATAAGTCAGCCATTGAAGCAGCCTTTAAATATATTAAACCAGGTGGTAAAATGTCTATGTTAGGCATCACTGAAGATGAGATTACCTTTGATTTATCTAATGATTTTATCTTTAAAGGTGTCACCATGTATGGTGTTGTAGGAAGACTACTTTTTGATACATGGGATAAGGTCAGTTATTTGATTAACCATCATATGCTTGACTTAGAAGATATCGTAACACATACCCTACCATTAGAAGATGTTGAAGAAGGTATGAAAATAATGATGTCTGGAAATAGTGGTAAAGTTGTTTTAATACCAAAACATAAGGAGTGAGATCAGTGTCATTTTTAACAAGTAGAATTGAAGAATTAAAGAAAGATGGAGTCTATCGCAAACTTCCAATAAATGAAGGTCCTTGTGATGCAGAAATCATCTTAAATGGTAAAAAAGTTATCAATTTATCTTCAAATAATTATCTAGGATTTGCAAATCATCCTAGATTAAAAAAAGCTGCAATCAAAGCCATTGAAACATATGGTGTTGGTGCAGGTGCTGTAAGAACGATTGTTGGTAATATGGATATTCATGAAAAACTTGATGAAACCATTGCGAAATTTAAAAAAGAGGAAGCAGCGCTTGTTTTTCAATCTGGTTTTAATGTAAATGCTGGAGTGATTCAAGCAATCACTACAGATAAAGATATTATTATATCGGATCAATTAAATCATGCATCCATCATTGATGGTACAAGACTTTCTAAAGCAAGTCGTGCAGTCTATAAACATAGTGATATGAATGATTTAGAGCGCGTTTTAAAAGAATCTCAAGGAAAATACGAACAAATGCTAGTGATTACTGATGGTGTATTTTCAATGGATGGAGATATTGCAAAACTACCAGAAATCGTGAATTTAGCTAAAAAGTATGGTGCATTAACATATGTTGATGATGCCCATGGTTCAGGTGTTTTAGGTGAAAGAGGCAGAGGAACAGTTGACCATTTTCATTTGCACGGACAAGTAGACTTTATTGTAGGGACTTTATCAAAAGCCATAGGTGTTGTTGGAGGATATGTTGCTGGATCAATGGAAATGAGAGACTGGTTACTTCATAGAGGTAGACCATTGTTATTCTCAACAGCAATGATGCCAGGAGCAGCAGCAGCAATCATCGAAGCATTCCATATGCTTGAGACATCAAGTGAATATACAGATAAACTTTGGGATAATGCTAGATACTTTAAAAATAAATTAGAGAAGTTGGGGTTTGATATTGGTCACAGTGAAACACCAATTACACCGGTTATGATAGGAAATGAGGCTTTGACTATGGAGTTTTCGAAGCAATTGCTTTATAATGGAGTATATGTTTCAGGCATCGTTTTTCCAACAGTCCCTAAGAATGCTGGAAGAATTAGATGCATGGTTTCAGCACTACATAGTAAAGAACAACTCGATCAAGCCATAGATATCATGGCATTGACTGCTAAGAAACTTAATATTTTATAAGAAAAGAGGATCTTCTTATGCTCGAACAATTAAAAAAGTATTTTGATCATTTCCATGAGGCAGTTTATATTGTTGATACGCATAGGAAGATTTTATATTATAACCCAGTTGCTGAAAAGATTTCTGGGTTTACTAAAGATGAAATGGTTGGTACACATTGTTGGGATAATAAACTTAATCATATTGATGAAAAAGGTAAAAAACTTTGTTTAGATGGGTGTCCTTTGCAACAATCGATTAGAGAAAATATCATTACTGATAATTTTGTTTATTTACAACATAAAAAAGGACATAGAAAACTTGTTCATGTGAGAGCTATCCCTTTAGAAATTGATGGTAAGATTATTGGTGCTATTGAGGTATTTACTGATGAAACAACAAAATCAATGTTACTTGAAGAAGAAAAACTAGCCTCAATCCTCACTTATATTGATCCACTTACTGGACTATTAAACCGCATGTTTATGCAAGTAAAGTTAAATAAACTGCTTGCCGATAAGAAACTTCAAGAATGGGGCTTATGCTTCATTGACTTAGATAATTTTAAAAGAACAAACGATGTTTATGGTCATGTGATTGGGGATAAACTTTTAGAAGCTGTCGCCCATACAATATTAGATAATCTTCATGAAAATGATCTTGCATTTAGATATGGTGGCGATGAACTTATTGTCATGTTTCATCATGTAACAAAAGAAGAGCTCATGAAGAAAGCAGCATTAATGCAAGTTTTGATGAGAGGTACTAGACTTAGGGATATTGATGATGACTTGTTAACTCAAACATCTATTGGTGTTACTTTGCTCCATAACAATACAGATTTAACAAAAGCAATCGATGTTGCTGATCAAGCGATGTATATTGCTAAAAAAAGCGGAAAAAACAAAATACAGTTTTTAGATATGGATGAATATTAATATGGAACAATTCGAAAGATTCGATATTGAAAAAAAGCCAGTTAAAGAAAAATTATATTTAACCCCTTTAGCATGGCTTTTATCTTTACCAAGTATTTGGTATCGTAGATTAAAAGTGAATAAAGTTAATATGAAAGGTCTTAAACCGCCTTATGTTTTGCTTTGTACACATCATGCGTTTATTGATTTTAAGGTGACGACTAGAGCTATTTTTCCTAGAAGAGCTAATTATGTCGTTGCAATCGATGGATTTATCAAAAGAGAAAAGTTACTTAGAAATGTCGGAGCGATCATGAAACGCAAGTTTACAAATGATACTGTTCTTTTTAGACATATTAAGTATGGTCTTAATCAATTAAACTATATCGTTGCTACCTATCCAGAAGCGAGATACTCATTAATTGGCACCACAGCCATTTTACCTGACTCACTTGGGAAAAATGGTCAAGACTCTAAAAAAACCTGTTGTCGTCTTAAATATGCACGGGAATTATTTAACTCAACCTGTTTGGAATCTTCATATGCGTTATGTTCCATTAAAAGCAGATATGACTCAAATATTAGATGTAAATCAGATTAATGATTTATCTGTAGATGAGATTAATCAAAAAATAAGAAGTGCTTTTCATTATGATGAATATCAATGGCAATTTGACAATAAAATTAAAATAAAATATAAACACCGTGCAAAAAACATTCATAAGGTACTTTATCAATGTCCTTCATGTAAAACAGAACATGAAATGGATTCTAATTTCAATAAGATTTGGTGTAACCATTGTGGTAAGACTTATGAAATGGATGTTTATGGCAGATTAAAAGCAACAAAAGGTAAAACAGAGTTTCCTCATATACCTGATTGGTATGAATGGGAAAGAAAAAATGGTTTAGATGAAATTAATAAAGGTAAATATCAGTTTGAAGATGAAGTGCGTGTAGATGCACTACCAAATAGTAAAGGATATATTCCAATAGGTAAGGGAAAACTTACACATTCTATTAAGGGATTTGAACTCATTGTTGATGATCAAACATATCCTTTGCATTTAATCAAAGAACCTTTATCCATGTATGGTTGTCATATCGAGTATGACTATATGGGCAAAGGGGATTGTATCGATTTATCAACGATGCATGATACATATTATATTTACCCTTTAAATAAAAAAGATGTTGTAACTAAAATCAGTTTAGCAACTGAAGAAATATATAAAATAGAAAAAGAGAAGTTTAATCATGCACATAAAATGTGAAACACTAAAGGACATGACAACATGCATTACAGATCATAAAAAAGAAGTAAGATATATGTTATCTGGAGAAGTTGCAGATGTCCAACAAAAAGAAGACGATATCATAGAAAAATACATCATAAACCCATCGAAAGATCGTAAAAAAGTAATTTGCCCGATCTTTTATACATGTGGTGGATGTGATTTTTTGCATACAACTTATGAATATCAAGCAAATTTAAAAGAAAAGCACATTGAATCACTATTTAAGCAAAAAGGGTTATTTCATAAAGTAACTCCAATCATAAAAAATGAGGAACCACTACATTACAGACATAAAACCGTCCTTTCAGCAACCACTAGAAAACATAAGCTAAGACTTGGGTTATATCAAGAAAAGTCAAAAACAATTACACCTTTTTTAGATTGCTATATTCATGATAAAAAAGCGAATGAAGTCTTTAAAACTATAGAACAATTATTAAATCAATTTAAAATTTCAGCATATGATATTGATAAAAAACAAGGCATCATCAAACATGTGATGATTAGAAAGTCTTATGCAAGAGGTGATATGATGGTTGTGTTTGTAACACAAGGCAATCTTTTTCCTAATGCGAAGAAGATTTCACAAATGCTTGTGAAAAAACATCCACAAGTCAAAACAACCATTCAAAATATACACAGCAAAGATACACATTTAGTTCTACTTGAGGAAGAAAAAGTTATTTATGGTTCTGGATATATCCTGGATCAAATTGAGGATTTATCATTTAAGTTATCACCAAGATCATTTTATCAAGTCAATCCAATGCAAATGAACAAATTATATCATGAAGTAATCGCTATTGCTGATATAAAAAAAACGGATATATGTTTAGATACATACTCTGGTATTGGAACTTTATCATTATTAATCGCAAAAAAAGCGAAACAAGTTTACGCAATTGAAGTTAATAAAGATGCACATCAAGATGCACTAGACAATAAAAAGTATAATCAAATGAGTAATATCGAGTTTATCAATGGCGATGTCAGCGAACATATGTTTAAAATTCAAGCAAACATTGATGTTTTATTTATGGATCCAACAAGAGATGGAGCAAGTGTAGCATTTTTAGATGATGTGATGAAACTTAAACCTAAAAAAATTGTGTATATATCTTGTGAACCGAAAACTCAAGTCCGTGATGTGAACACCTTATCTAAACTATACAATATTGAAAAGATTCAGCCAGTAGATATGTTTTCACAAACAGTTCACGTTGAGTCTATCACATTGCTTTCTTTAAAAATGGCGTAACTAAGACATTAATAACACTGTACAAAGGGTGATTTTACCTATCAAAAGGTAAATATTGCCTTTTTTTTATTTTCTAACCATTGTGGGAACATACGCATGTCATTGTGGAAACATATTTTTTATTCAAATGGATTGAAAATGATATTCGAAGTTTGCCTAGATGAACATAGTTTACAACAATTTTTGAGCATAAAATTATAAACAAATCCCTCTATTAAGGTGACAAGCATACCTTATGTTTTCACTCTCAACGATAAGGATCTATTTCAATAATATGGAATGCTTTATATGTCAACTACTGTGTTTATTATGTTGTTTAATACAAAAATCTCCATTAATAAACTGCAAATATCTCCTTCATAATAATACAAAAATCTTCATTTGAATTGACATTTTTATAGAATATGATTAGATTTTCATTGATATTCTCCAGATAATGGTATATAATAAAATTAAGTGGAGGAAATAACATGATAGTTACAACTTTAGATCTTAAAGAAAAGTATAGAAACTATACTGATATTAATGGAAAAATTAAAAGGGATATTGATAAAGGTATCTTATTTCCACTTGTAAGAGGCATTTACGAAACAAATAGCAACACTGATGGGTTTTTACTTGCTTCATATATTTATGGCCCTTCCTATTTATCTTTTGAGTATGCACTTTCATTTCACAATATTATTCCTGAAAGAGTAGTTGTTTATACGAATGCTACATTCAATAAAAGAAAAAGCAAATCATATCAAAATCATTTTGGTCTTTTTACCTACAGGGATGTTCCAAAAGCAGCTTTCCCTTTCTCAGTTCAGGTTTACGAAGAAGATGGTTATGCTTACTTCATAGCTAGTCCTGAGAAAGCAATATGTGATTTACTTTACATCAAAAATCCGGTTAGAAGCATTAAAGAATTGAAGATTCTACTATTTGATAATCTAAGAATAAATAAAGATAGTTTTGATCAATTAAAATTTGATGATATTTTGTTTTTATCTGATAAATATATATCAAACAATATTAAATACTTAAAAAAGTATATTGAGAGTGAGTGCATCAAATGACAATAATTCAACAAATGATGAATAAGTATAATTTAATAACATTGGAAGACAAAAAGAATGCAATCAAAGAAGTATTACAAGAGGTTGTTTTGGCAGGGCTTTCGAAAACTGATTTTTTTACACATGCTGCTTTTTATGGAGGCACTGCTTTAAGAATATTCTATGGAATAGATCGGTTTAGTGAGGACTTAGATTTTTCATTGCTTGTTAAAGATGACACATTTGATATGAGTAAATACTTTAAACCAATTAGTGATGTCGTAAATTCGCTTGGTTTAAATTTTGAAGTACTAAAAAAGGTTAAGACAACTAACTCAACTATTGATTCAGCTTTCATTAAAGGTAACACAAAAGAAACTATTATCAAAATTTATCCTGATTCAGCAGATTCAAGCCGGATTATTCATAATGAGAAAATTATTATCAAGTTTGAAGTCGATATTAATCCACCACGATATGCGAATACAGAAATTAAGTTTCGTTTATTACCATTTCCATATCAAGTTAGGGTTTATGACCAGCCATCCTTATTCGCAGGTAAAATTCATGCAGTAATTGCTAGAAGTTGGAAGAATCGTGTAAAGGGAAGAGACTTATATGATTATATTTATTATTTAGGATTAGATACAAAAGTGAATCTTAAACACTTAGAAGAAAGACTGAAACAAACAAAAACAATCGAAGAAAATGTCATATTGAATAGAAAATTACTCGTTGAAATATTGAATAACAGATTTGATCATATTGACTATGAATCAGCTAGAAATGATGTTAAACCATTTGTTAGAGAACAGTCAACGCTTGAGTTATGGAGTAGTGATTTTTTTAAATCTATTACAAATGATATTAAGACCTAAATCTTTATCATTGAAATTGTTACAAACTATGTCACAAGGTTCATAGCAAATTATCAATTAGTAAAGAAGTATAATGATATAGATGAAAAAAGTAATATTAATTATGGGACATCTTGCATCATTAAAAACAACAATGGCTAAAAAAATAGCTAGGAGTTCAATCTCATGTTTTTTTGTAAAGATGATATTAAAGAGATCTTAGTAGATCAAATTGGTTATCATGATCGGAAAGATAATCTTAAACTCTCAGAGACTACTTTTTTAATTATGTCTCATGCAATTTCAAATCTAAATAATCATGGTGTTTTGCTATTAGAAAGTAATTTTAAATATCATGAGTTAGATATCTTAAGAAAAAGACATCAAGATGTCTTGTTTATAAGTTTGTTTTTGACTGGGAATGTAGATGTATTATATGATAGATATTTGAAAAGGCAAAAAAATGGACATATAGCACATCTTTCAACTGGAGAAATTCCCTACGATGTATTTAAGGATTCTATGTTTGCATATGAATCAGAAAAATGTCTTGGAAAGTCTTATCTTATTGATACAACAGATGATAAAATAGTTTATGAAAAAATTAAAGGAATTGTTATAAAATTTATGCAATAACAAGGAGGACTTTATGAAAAAAGTGAGCATTATCTTTAGAGCTCCTGGGATTTGAAAAACCACGACAGCAAAAATCCTATATCAAAAAATAAATAATTCTCAGTATATTGATGTAGATGATTTGTGGCGGATACATCCTTTTATTGTAAATGAAGAAAATAAAACATTAGTAGAAACCAACTTAAAACATCTTTATCATTCGTTTTTAAATCATCAAACATTAAATCATTTAATTGTTACATGGGTTGTACCAACTGAAGGACTAAAAAATCTAATGTTAGAATGGTTTAAGGATTGCCTTGTTCATTTTTATCGGTTGGTTGCTTCAAAAGAAACCTATGTTAAGCGTTTATTAGAGGATGATAGAGACCAAGATAGATTTAATGATTACTTAACAATCAATTTTAAAGATGAGTTTACAAATGTAAAAACTATAGATGTATCTGAGATAAATATTAAAGATGTAGTGGATATATTATATCAAGAAATTATGGGTGATGATCATGGAGCATGAGATGAAGCAATAGTAAAAGTTATTGATACTTTAAAAGAAAAATCAAGAAGCATTAAGTCATGTCATTTATCAAGAATCCATGGGGATTATCATCCATGGAATACCATCCAAAAAAATAAGGAAATTTATGTGATTGATTGGATCTATCGATATGGTGATTTTAGATATGATGTGATGTGGACATATGCACTATTATACCGGAGTGGATTTGAAGATTTTGCGAAAATATTTCTAAAAAGGTATCAGGAAAAACACCCATTCATTGATTTAGAGTTTTTCTTAACATTAGCAAATCTTAGATGGTTTGCAAATGTGAAATTATCATTGGTTAGTAAAAAACAAGATGACTTATATGATATCATCAAATTTCAAAGTGAAAAACTAAATGAACTTAATCCGTTTTTCAATGAAAAAATACTAAAATTTAGTTAAAATGAAGTTGTTTTAATGACTTAATCTTGATTAATTGTTATGATAGAAGTATAAATAAGCCGTATAACAAGGAGGATTTATGAGCAACGAGAATAAAATACAAGCAAATGAAAAAGCTTGGAGAAAATTGGCGAAAGACCATTTTGAAACATATAAAAAAAGATTACTTGATCCTAATACCAAACTAAATCCTTTGGTTGAAAATGAACTAGGAAATATCAAAGGTAAACGCATTTTACATCTTCAGTGTAACACAGGAGCAGATTCCATTTTACTTGCAAGAAAAGGTGCAATAGTTACAGGTGTTGATTTAGTTGAAGATAATATCAAATATGCAAGACTTCTTGCAAAAGAATTTGGTATGGATGATTTAACATTTGTAACTTCTGATGTATTAAAACTTATAGGAAAAATTGATGATCAATTTGATTTAATCGTCACTTTTGATGGTGTCATCGGATGGCTTCCAGATTTAAATCAATGGGGAAAAGTTATTCATCACTATTTAAAGCCTAATGGTGAGTTTTATCTTCATGATGCACATCCGTTAGCACTTGTTTTTGATGAAGAAAAAATGGCTCATGGAAAGATGATAGCAAGATATCCGTATTTTGGAAAAGATCCTGATATGGATCCATATATTGGTGGTTATGCATCTGATGCAAAACTTGCAGAAAATTATTATTGGAATCACACGATGGAAGAGATCATGATGAGTCTTATCAATAATCAACTGACAATCACTTATATTAAAGAGCATGAAAAGTGTGTTATTGGTATGGGTGGGGATGTAGTTGATGATGATGGGCTATCATATTATAAAAATTTCCTCAGTAAAATACCGATGGCATTAAGTTTAAAAGCTAAAAAATAAAGGAGCGATATAATGAAAGCAGACACAATTAATATGACATTTGAAAATGGATTTGTTGGAGAAATGGAAACTCCAAAAGGTACAGTTAAAATAGGTAGTCAAGAACAAGGAGTTGCACCATATCATATGTTATTTGGTGCCTTAGGATCATGTTTTTATGCGACATTCTTAAGTGTTTCAGATAAGATGCGATTAACTTTTGATAAAGCAGAAATCGAAGTATCAGGAACTAAAAGAGATCAAAGTCCTGCAACTTTAGAACAAGTTAACATGACGTTAGTCGTATATAATCCTTCAAACGAAGAAAAATTAAGAAAAGCAGCACAATTAGGTGCAAGACACTGTTCCATTCATGAAACAGTAAGTAAGGTCGCAAATATTGATTTAGAAGTTATTTTTAAATAGACGTTTTATCTCTAAAGTGGAGGTGAGTTTGTGAAAATCAAAAAAATAGTTATATGGGCATTGCTGATGATTATTTTAATCTTTGGCGCATCTTTAGGATACATGGTGATCTTAGATATTCCATTTATCGAAGGGCTCTATATGCCCATCATAACAGTATCAACCGTAGGATATAGTGAGGTTGCTGAAATGACACCACTAGCGATGTGGTTTTCCATCATATTTATTTTAGTTAGTCTGGGGATGGTTGGTTATTTAGCAAAAGTTGTATTTGATTTTATTGGAGAAGCAAACTTCAATCTAACTTGGAGGAAAAGAAAAATGGAAAAGAAAATTGAGAATTTATCAAATCATATCATCATTTGTGGAGCTGGCGAAACTGGCATTAATGTCATTAAACAAATGATCAAAAGAAATGTTGATTTTGTCGTCGTTGATCATGATCAAAAAACAATTGAACAACTCAATGAACTTGATTGTTTATACATTTTTGATGATGCTACAAAAGAAGATGTTTTAGTTCAAGCTGGACTTGAAAAAGCTAAAGGTATCATTACGACCTTATCAACAGATGCAGACAATGTATTTGTTGTTTTAACGGCTAGACAACTGAATAAAGACATTCATATCATTTCAAGATTCCATGAGAAATCAGCAGAAAAGAAACTCAGTTTAGCTGGAGCAAACCAAACTGTTTCACCAGATGAAATTGGTGGTAAGAAAATGGCTGCACTTATGATATCTCCTCATGTTCAGTTTTTCGTTGATAATATCATTGATACAAAAAATATGTCTATTGATATGGAAGAAGTTGTCATCAATGAAACTTCTGAGCTGATTGATAAAAAATTAAGAGATGCAAAAATTTCAGAAAAAGCAGGACTGATTGTGCTTGCGATTAGAAGAAATGAAGATGAATTTATTTTTAATCCTAAAGCTGATGAAATATTAAAAGTTTTAGATAATATGATTGTTGTTGGTTCTGAAGAACAAATCCAAAAATTAAAAGTTATGGCAAATGATTTAGATTAAAGGAGTTTTCATGAACTATATTGACTTAATCAAAGCATACGAACCAAAAAATGAACAAGAGATGATGGATAAAAAAGCAATGTTATCTTTTATTAGCCAAAATGAAGATCATTTATTAAGATCAAATTTAATTGGGCATTTAACATCATCAGCCATTGTCGTTAATAAATCGATGGATAAAGTCTTGTTTTGCTATCACAATATATATCAATCTTGGAGTTGGGTTGGAGGTCATGTAGACGGAAATCCTGACTTTTTAGACGTTGCTATCAAAGAAGCTAGAGAAGAAACTGGAGTTAAGAACATAAAAGCTTGTACGTCTGACATCTTTATGATTGATAACATTTATGTACACAACCATATGAAAAATGGTGTTTATGTTCCAGATCATATCCATCTTAATGTGACATATTTACTCATCGCAAATGAACATGACACATTAACGCATAAGCCCGATGAAAACCAAGGAGTTAAATGGTTTGATATTGAGGATGTACTCAATCATGTATCAGAAGAAAGAATGAAAATAATCTATAAAAAAGCATTTAAATATATGAAAAATCTACATTGTATGATCTAGTGATTTATTAAAAATTTGGAGGGCAATCATGCAAACAATGAAAGATTTACTGTCTTGGGTTGACGAAGTAAAAACGTTATGTCAACCAGATCGTGTGTACTGGCTTAATGGGAGTAAAGAGGAAGAAAAAGCATTTTATGATGAACTGATTAGCACTGGGAAAGCTATTCAGTTAAATCCTTTATTAAGGCCATATTCATATGCTTTTTTCAGTGATCCTTCAGATGTTGCAAGGGTTGAAAAAAGAACATTTATTGCTTCAAGAAATGCAGAAGATGCTGGACCAACCAATAACTGGATTGATCCTAAAGCACTTAAAAAAACAATGACAAAACTCTATCATGGCTCGATGAAAGGCAGAACAATGTATGTAATTCCATATATGATGGGACCTATGCATTCTGAGATTTCAAAAGCAGGTATAGAAATTACTGATAGCTTATATGTTGTTGTTAATATGATTAAGATGACACGTGTTGGAACTGAAGTTTTAGACCTTATAAAAAATGGTAAATCTTACATTCCAGGACTTCATTCTGTGGGTGCACCGTTAAAAGATAATGAAAAAGATTGTACTTGGCCATGCGCACCTATAGAACAAAAATATATTGCACACTTTCCAGAAGAGCGTTTGATTTGGTCATACGGTTCTGGATATGGTGGTAATGCATTACTCGGGAAAAAATGTTTGGCACTTAGAATCGCATCTAAAATGGCAAAAGATGAAGGTTGGATGGCTGAACATATGTTAATCTTGAAGATAACCAATCCAAAAGGGGAATATAAATATATACTAGGAGCTTTTCCTAGCGCTTGTGGAAAAACAAATTTGTCTATGCTAGTGCCAACAATTCCGGGCTGGAAAGTAGAAACTGTTGGTGATGATATTGCTTGGATATGGCGTAAAAAAGATGGTAGGTTATATGCAATCAATCCAGAAAAAGGTTTTTTTGGAGTAGCAAAAGGTACTTCATATAAATCTAATCCAAATGCAATGAAAGCCATTGAGAAAAATACTATTTTCACTAATGTTGCTATAACAGATCAAAATGATGTATGGTGGGAAGGCATAGATCAAGAAAAGCCGTCTCATTTAAAAGACTGGCAACAACAAGATCATGATTTAAGCATGAAAACACCAGCAGCACACTCAAATTCAAGGTTTACAGTTGAAGCTACAGAATCTCCTGTTTTAGCAAAAGAATGGGATGACCCAGAAGGAGTTTTGATTTCGGCAATTTTGGTTGGCGGAAGAAGACCATCAACAATACCTCTAGTTCATGAATCTTTAAGTTGGAGTCATGGGGTTTTTATGGGCTCTATGATGGGATCAGAAATCACAGCAGCAACCATCTCAGATGATATTGGTAAAGTTAGAAGAGACCCATTTGCGATGTTACCATTTATTGGATATCATGTCGGTGATTATTTAAATCATTGGCTTGATATGGGTAAAGATGTTGATCAAAATCTTTTACCAAAGATATATTATGTTAACTGGTTTAGAAAAGATCACAATGGACAATTTTTATGGCCAGGTTTTGGTGAAAATTCAAGAGTGTTAAAGTGGATATTTGAACGTGTAGATCATAAGGCATCCGCAAAACTAACACCTATTGGATATGTCCCTGATGAAAACAGTTTAGATTTAGATGGGCTTAATCTATCCAAGAAAGCATTTAAAGCGTTAACGACAATCAACATAAGTGCATGGTTAAAAGAAGTTGAATCGATTAGAATTTACTATAAAACAATAGGTTATAAATTACCAGAAACACTTACTCATGAACTTGATGAGCTAAAATATAGACTTAGAAAGGAACTCTATCAAATGAAAGCACATAAACTTGGCATATATCAAAGTCCAATTGGACATATTGTTTATGAACATGACGATCATCATCTATATGGCTTAAGCATAGAAGAAGATTTTCATGAAGAAGGATTAGTATTCGAAAAAGATGATTTCATTGAACATGAATTAGAGGGATATTTTCATGGAGATATCAAACAATTTGATGTAGATGTTGTTTTCGAAAAAGGAACTGATTTCCAAAAAATGGTATGGCATGAACTATTACAAATACCATTTGGGCAAACAAAGAGTTATCAAGATATTGCAAATGCAGTGGGAAATCCTAAAGCTGTTAGAGCAGTAGGACAAGCATGTAAAAAAAATCCAGTTGGTATTGTTGTTCCATGTCACAGAGTGATTGGGAAAAACAATAAACTTACCGGATATTCTGGAAAAAACTATATACATCTAAAGAAAAAATTATTAGACATGGAAAAAGCGTTCCTTAGATAGGAACGCTTTATTTTGTATGTTTACTTATGATTTGATATAAGTCTTTGGCTTTAAATGGTTTATATAAAATATCTGTCATACCTACACTATAACATTCATTTTTATGATCATCATATGAGTTTGCTGTCATGGCAATAATTGGTATATTATTGTCTTTTTCCCTTAAGAGTTTTGTTGCTTCAAAGCCATCCATTTTTGGCATGGATACATCCATTAAAATAACATCAAATGGGAAGTCTTTAAACTGGTTTAAAACCTCAATACCATTTTTTGCAACTTCAACTTTAAGCTCAATGTTTTCCAATAATTGTTTAGTAACTTTTAAACTTAAGACATTATCTTCTGCGACTAAAATACTTAAGCCACTACGTGGTTTATATTGCTCTTGAGCTACATTTATAATCACTTCATTTGAAAGCTTAATCGGACATGATATCGTAAATTTTGTACCAGATCCGTAGGTGCTTTCAATTTCAATATTACCGTTCATTAAGTTCAGAATTTTCTTTGATATGGATAACCCTAATCCTGTACCACCATATCGTTTTTGTATGTTTTGATTAGCTTGTGAAAAGGGCTTAAACATGCGATTTACTTCTTCATCAGTCATGCCAATACCAGTATCTTCAATGGATATTTTAAGGATGTTTTCAGAAGTGATATCAGTCTCTATATAAAGGCCACCTTCATCCGTAAACTTGATTGCATTTGATATCATATTTGTTAATACTTGTTTGAGTAAACTTTCGTCAGAAATGATGGTTGCTTCTTTATAATGAGATACTCTGAAATAGAGATTTTTCTGTTCTAAAGTTCCCTTAAACATATGATGTATATCATCAATAAGATCTTTGATGTATATAACATCATGACGTGGTTCATATGCTTTATGTTCTAATTTGGCTAAATTAAGAATGTTGTTTGTAGAATTAATTGCTTGTTCTAATGAAAGAGATAAGTTTTTAAGTAAAGCGTTTTGAGATTGATCAAGATTGCTTTCTTTTAATAATTCAATCGTGGATATCATAGTCTGAAGTGGTGTTTTAAGTTCATGACTCATTTCAAATAAAAAAGTTTCTTTCGATTTTAATGTACTTTCTAATTGCTCAATTTGAGTTTTAAGTTCATGCATTTCTTTTTCTGGTATAAAATATCCATATTGAAGATTTTGATTAAAAATGAGTTTAATGATTTTCTTTGATTTTAATGTATAAATTGAGTCATCATTCATAGGCTTGTTGTTAATCAAGTTTGTGAATCGTTCTTGATCTTTATCTTGAAATAAACTTGAAAATTTATCCAATGTAATTTCTTGGTTTAAACTTAGAAAACGTGCTAATTTTTTTGATAACATCACATAGGATAGATTTATGATTTCAAATGACATTAAGTGATCATCAATCTTTTCGTTGGGTTTTGTCTTCTTTAAATTCAGTTTCATAGATTCACCATCTTTCAAATATATTATAACATTTAAACATGCTTTATTTTGACTAGATTTTTAATCTTTCAAATAAAATGTTTTCCTAAATTTATGCTTTTAATGGTAAACTAATGATAAACATCACACAAATAGATGTTTTTTAAAAACATTTTATGAGATATAATAGACATATATGACATTTGAGGTATAAACATGAAGCGTTATACGATTAAATTAGGCATAGCATTTATCTTATCATATATACTACTCATGGTGGTAGTTGTTTTTGCTTATACTCAAATATCAGAAAACTTCATGATGAATCAAGCAAAATCTTACTTAGTTAAATCAGGAGAAACTGTAACAAAAACAATTGAGATGCAGTTGATCTATGACTATGATAAATTTGAAGAAAAAATAGAAATGTATGAGACATTAGGTGTTGATCCTGTAGAAAGCTTAAAAACTGAGACTGTACCATTAGAAGTTTTAGATCGTGCTTATACATACTATGGTGCAATTGATGTTGATCAGAGAAGTTTAATCATTGATGGGAACACTTATAATTTTGTAGATAGTTATCAAGCACAAGACTTTGATCAAAAAGTTGCTTTTTATAGTTTTAATCGTGCATTTGGAACATCATCACTACCTACTATGTATGGTGTCTTTAAAGTTAATCAATATGTTGCATTTTTCGAACTAGAACCTTACATCAATCATTTCATGACGACAGAGGCTATCGAAAATGAATTTGTATTGATGGGTGATGAAAATACAATTTATTTAACCTCTCATTTTGGTGGAACAGAAGAACTATTTTATAATTATTTAAGAGATTCAGGCTATTCAGAAGATTTCATAGATAGTGTCAAAGATGTGGTTGTAAACCATGAAGCAGATATATTTAATTTAAATTTTCTAGGGACTGAATCACTATTAGCTTTCGTACCTATAGAATTTAGTTTATCAACGAGAGTTTTTTACTTAGTTCAAATTTATGAAGAAACGCTAGTTATTGATTCTTTAAGTTATCTATCACAAACGTTATGGGCATTATTTGCTGTTATATTTGTTTTATTTTCAGTGACACTAATCGTTTTATATAAAATACTAGAACAAAAAATTCATGATATAGAAAACGCAAGACTATCACTATATTATACAAAACCATTTATCATTAAAGTTAGAAAAAATGGAAGAATTAAATCATTTAATAAAGCGCTTAAAAATTTACTAGGTAAGACCGATAGATTTAAATATCTTATGGATTTTAACATTAAAGATGTCCCAGAAGAAACGACCGTTGAAGAAATGCTACAAAGACAAAAATCTTTTACAGTTGTTTTAGAAATAGCTGATGATGTTAAATATTTCCACTTTGTTACAACGCGTTCATCAGGAGGATTTATCTTAGTTGGTGATGATATTTCACATATAGAAGGTCGATTTGATGAATATCAAAAACTTGCATTATATAATCCTATTACCAATCTACCAAATCAAAATGTAGTATTAGCAGATTTAGCAGAAATCTTTAAAGATGAAGAGAAACTAGCACAATATAACGTTCTAGCAATGTTTGATATTGTATCGTTTTCTAAAATTAATCTTGTCTTAGGTGAAGAAAGTGGGGATCGCTTCTTAAAGCTTATGGCTGAACTTGCCAATGAATCATTAGAAGGATATCCTGCAAAACTATATAATATTAAACAAGACCAATTCGCTGTATTATTTAGAGGTATCGATAGCTTTAATTGGATTAAATCTTGGGTTGAGTTATTTTTACAGAAATTAGATAAACCAATAACTATGGATCGTAACTTTCTAAATGTTGATGTTAAGATTGGTATATTTAACATAGAATCTCAACGATATGAGATCCTAACTCCTGAAATATCATTAGAAAATGCTAAGTTGGCATTAAATCATGCAAAAGAAAGCACTGTCAATCCTTCGTTTACTTATGATGTATCCTTATCATTAGTTGCTTCAAGAGAGCAAAGAATGGAAATTGATTTAGCAAATGCGATCACAAATCAAGAATTCCAAATGGCTCTACAAGCTCAATATAGTAATGATTTGGAAAGAATTGTGGGATTTGAAGCACTGATTCGTTGGACAAATCCAAAATATTCAAGTGAATCACCACTTAAATTCATTCAAATGGCTGAAAAAAACAACATGATTGTAGATATTGGTAGAATTGCACTTCATGAAACATTTATGATAGCTAAAGAGCTTGAGCCTTATAATGTACATATTTCACTAAATATTTCTCCAGTTCAAATGTTACAAGCTGGTTTCGTAAATGAAGTTATGACTGTTTTTGATCAATATGATCTTAAAAAAGGTAGTATCAGTTTAGAAATTACCGAAACATTTTTGATAGATTCATTTGAACTTGTTATCAATAAACTAAACATCCTTAAACGTCATGGATTTAATATCCATCTGGATGATTTTGGGACAGGGTATTCATCTTTACAATATTTAAGAGACCTACCAGTCAATACGATTAAGATTGATAAAGCTTTCATTGATGATATTGAACGAGATGTCCATAGTAAAGCAATTGTTACGATGATTTCAAGCTTAGCAAAAAATATTAATTTAGATGTTATCGCAGAAGGTATTGAAACAGAAAAACAAAATCAACTTGTATATAAAGCTGGTTGTAATGTTATTCAAGGATACATTATTTCTCCACCAGTACCTAAAGAAAAAGCAATTGAACTGATTAAGGCGTATAATATTGATAAGACCAAAACTCTTCAAATACCGAAGACAATGCGGTCTAAGGAGGCTAAACGATGAATTTATTTAGAATATATGAAGCTAGTCAAGGAATGACAATTGTTTTATTTATAATTGTTTTAGTAGTCTTATTAGGCATGATATTCTTCCTTGCTCAATCATTTTTTAAAGAAAGAAAAAAGATACTTGAAGAAAAAGCTTTAACCATTGAAGGTGTATTGACTAGATCTGAAATACATTCTGTGATATCATCTTATATTGCTAGATCAAATGATCAACTACAATTCAGTTTGGTATATATTGATTTAGATAAATTCACAGATTTTGTGAATGCATTTGGTAAAAAAGAAAGTGAAAAAATTATAGAAAGAATTATTAAAAATGTTGAATATGTTCTTCCTAAAGGTGTAAAAATTTCACGGATGCAAAACGATGAGTTCTTAATCTTCTTATCTATGGAGTTTGATAGAACAGAAGTTGTTGATTTAGCCAATAAAGTTAAGAACGCTATCGGTAAACAAATTAAGTTGTTTGGGGACACTCAAATTAACGCAACAGCTTCGATTGCAATCGCATTTTATCCCGTACACGGAAGTACACTTAAAGATTTGCTAAACTCACTACAAATTGCGACATACATCATTAAAAAGAATGGTGGAGACAATATTAGAGTTTACAGTGAAGAGATGAGTGATCAAGGTGGGGAACACGTTGAGTACTATTATCAAATTAAGCACGCGATTCAACACAAAGAATTCCAACTATTTTATCATCCAATGATTGATGTGAAAAATAACGACATTTATGGTGTAGAAGCATTAATTAGATGGAATCACCCAGAGCATGGGTTGTTATCTCCATTTAAGTTTTTAGGTATTATGGAACAATCAGGAGATATTCATTGGATTGGTTTATGGGGATTAGAATCACTGGTTAAAACTTACCAAGAATTGAAACAAGTTTTCCCTAAAAAAGATATTAGGTTTTCAATGAACTTAAGTCCTAAACAACTTATGAATCAATCATTACCTGAAGATTTCCAAAAAATTCTAAAAAAATACCGGATGAATGCAGAACACATCATCTTAGAAATTATCGAATTTGCTGTATTTGAAAGACAAGAAACTATATTCAATAATATAAAACACCTTAAAGAGATGGGGTTTAATATCGCGATTGATGGTTTTGGTTTAGATTATGCAACATTATCTAAAGCTGAAAAGATGGATATTGACATTATTAAATTAGATAATGAGTTCTTAAAAGAATCAGAAGCTTATATGAAAGCTAAGTTCGCAACCTTACTTGTAGATTTCGCTCATAAAAATGAATATAAAGTAATTAGTGAAATGATTGAAACAAAAGAAATGATGGATGAATCAAAAAATTATAATATATCTATTATGCAAGGTTATTATTTTACAAAACCTCTATCCGCAGAAGCATTAAGAGGTTATATTGGTACAGAAGCTTGGAAGCATTTGTTATAAAACACACACATTAAATCCATAGAATTAAAATAATGAAAAGAAGATTGTACAAAATGCAGTCTTCTTTTTTTTGGCTTTATTACAAAGTTATTACAATCGCCTTAAAAAAAAGTGAAAAGATTATGAAATATTTTTACCTGTGCTTTATTAAGAAAAAAGTAATGATTTCTTAAATTGTAGTTAAGAGGTGAAGTGATAGAATGTATCCGTGAAATGAGGTGGGATTTTGAGCTATAAAAAAATACTTAAAGCTGAAAAAGCATTAAAAACAAATAAGATTTTTAGAATAGGAATCATTTTGTCAGGACTTTTTTCATTAGCTTTTGGTGTCGTAACATTTTACGGTCAAGATTCTGGTAATTTCATGATGAGTATTGATAGGGATACTTATACAAGAGGAATTATTTTATCATCTACTGAAGATTTTGAGTATCCACAACCAAGATTATTAACAGATCCTGTTGATCAAGCTAGAGATTTAACATATAGGTGGTTAAAAATAAATGAGATTGTAGAAACTGACGGTAATTATAGTGATCCAGACTTCGATTATGTTGCATATACTTTCTATATAAAAAACAATGGTAATGAAACAATCAATATTGCATATCATATTAAAATAACTGAAGTTTCAAGAAATATGGATGAAGCAATTAGAGTTTTAATTATCGAAGATGGAAATGAAAGCATGTATCAAAAAGAAGATCAAAAAGATGCTTATGATCAATATCCAGTATATCCTCATACACTTCCACAAGCGACATTGTTTTTATCAGAAGATGTTATCGCAAGAGAACTAATTACTAATTTCAAACCTAATGATATAAAAAAATTTAGTGTTGTTGTTTGGATAGAAGGATATGATCCTGATACTACTGATGATATATTAGGTGGGAATATCAAAATGGAAATGATTTTCTCAATAGAAAATAGATCATGAAAAAAATATATATATCATTTTTAACACTTATATTGTTGACAGTAATTTTTGGAACAGTCACATATGCTTGGATTACAATTGCGACTGTTAATAATATCGAAGGCATGTATTTAACAGCATCGACAGGTGATGAACTGCAAATATCAACAGATGGTTATCATTTTAGTACATCACTTGGTGAAGAAGAGCTTCTTGATATATTTGAAGATCAATCATTAAAAGATGTTACAACCGTTGATGGCATTCATTTTTATAGAGGTGGATTAAATCCAATAAGTGAAGCTACACCTAATAAAGATTTTCTTTCATTCGAATTATGGTTTAGAACAACAACGAAAGAAAGATATGTCTATTTGGTAAATGATGTATCTGATTTGATGAGTTACGACATAACAATGCAGGGAACATATTTTATTTCAAAAGGTGTTGAATGGACATCAAACGTTGATTTTCTATATGATGATGAGGATATCGTTAGAACAGGTGAAACAAGAACATATTATGCGAAAGACAGTATGAGAATAGGATTTCAAGAAGTCATTGATGGTCCATATGATCAAAGAAACGAAGATGACTTAAAAACAATCATTTACGATCCATCAGGTAATCAAAACAGAGGTTATGGAAAAGCGATTGGTGCATACAATTACTTCTTAACCACACAAATGACTCAGATTACACTACCTCAAGAAAAACCATACACGATATACGAACTGACTCAAATTGCTGAGGATAACCCTTATCAAGCTTTAGACAATCAAAGTTTGATAACAGAATTACAACCCACAGGATTTTATGATCAAGACGGTAATGAAATTTATCAGTCCAAAGTAATCATAAATATCTGGATTGAAGGATGGGATGCAGATGCATTTAATGCAGTACTTAAAGATTATATAAAAATCCAACTTCAATTCAAAAACCTTAAAATAGCTATGGTTTAAACATAAACAATATGTTTACATAAAAAAATAAATTAAAAAAATAAAGGAGAATAGAAATGAGAAAAATTTCTAGAAGATTATTATTATCATCACTTACTGTTTTATTAACAGTGATTGCACTCGGAACAACAACTTTTGCATGGTTTACTATAACCAATACAGCTAGAATTAGTTCATTTGAAACACAAATTGCAGCAGAAGAAGGGATTGAAATTGCTATCGGTATTATCAATCCAGGTTTAGCTGATGGGGATGAAACTAAATTTGAAGTTAATTCACCAGCAAATCTTAACTGGGTAACTACACTTACAGCTGCTGATGTTGAAGAATATATTCAAACACACATTGAGTCAGGATTTAGATTTGAACATTTAACTTCAAGCGATGGTAGAACATTTAATACATTTACATCAGATGCAGTAGGCGGAACAGTATTAAATGGTTATGTTAAGTTACCAATCCATTTTAGATCAGGTGACGTATATACAATAAATTGGACTGCTGTTTCATTAAGCGGTGGTACACCACTCCCTACTTGGGTTTCTGATGTAGATTCATTTACAAACGTTAACGGCAATACTGTTAATCGTGGTGACACAATTACTGTAGATCCTTCAAATGCAATGAGAATTAGTTTTGATGATGGTTCAAATGTAGTTGCTTACGAAAAACCTTTTGCCGGTAGTAATTTAGTATTAGGCACTGGTGGAGACTTAAGTGCTGAAGTTGATCCAGATGGAACACCTGCTAATGGTGATGAGTATGTGCCTCAAAATGTTGGTGCACACAGTTACTACTTTGCAAAAACTAATTTATATCCTGATGGCATCACAACAGTAAACACGATTGCTACAACAACTGATTTAACTGAATCAAGCGTTGATGGAACAACTGTTTTAACATTAGCTTCTGGCCAACAAGCAACAGCTGGTATGGAATATTACGCTCAAGGCGATATCTATATTTGGATTGAAGGTTGGGACCCTAATGCATTTAACGCAATTCTAGATGAATATGTATTCATTTCATTCACATTTAAAGGCGTAGACGCTTAATAATTTCTATATGAGGATAGGTGAGGAGACTCATCTATCCCTCCTTATTTGGAGGGAAGAAAATGAAAAAAACTAAAAGAGTATTGAAAATGAGTATGAATATAGGGTTTTACTCAATCATTATTGTATTGATCTTGTTTTCGATTGCAAACATGAAAATAAAAAAAGAGAATAATATCGCAAACATCTTTGGTTTTGGTTTTTTATCTGTACAGTCTAATTCAATGTATGGTGAACTTGATGATTCATTCGAAAAAGGAGACATGATATTTGTCAAACTTTTAGATGAAGCAGAAAGAGAAAACTTAAACGTTGGAGATATTATTACTTATTATGATATGAGTATTAGAGCATTTAATACCCATAGAATTGTTGAGATTAATCTAGAAGAAGATTATGTAATTACGCAAGCTGATTACAATCAAGTATCACAATCACAAAACACTTCACCTGATCAACCGATCACACTTGATCAAGCGATTGCAGTTTATGATGGTCATGTTAATAATTTAGGAACAACACTAGATTATGTTCAGTCACCAAGTGGATTCGCGGTTGTTGTCATTTTACCTGTAGTCATCATCTTGATTTTTGAAGGATTTAAATTATTTAGAAACATTATGGCTTTAAATAAAGAAAAATTAGAATCAAAATATAAAGACGATCTAAATAAAACACATGAATTGTTAGAAATAGAAAAACAAAAAATGAGAGAAGCTCTACTTAAAGAACTTAAACAAAAAGAAGAACTAACTTAAATCGGAGATATATATGGTTGAATTTGCACGTTATTATATCAATTTCATACGAAAATTCTTTCAAGATATCAGCAATTTCTTTAGCACAATTGTAAAAGCATTTGCTGATTTAATCTTTAAGAATACACGTGAAAATTACGATATCTTCATCGAAGCTAGCGAGAGTTATTCTGCACTAGATTGGGTGATTGGATTTATCGTCATTTTAATGAACCTGATTTTTATCGGTTTTTTACTGATGAAATTATTCCAACTTCTTGGAAAATATATTAGATTTGTTAAAACAGAAATTGAGAAAGCTGAACTGATACAAGAGGTTGCAGTGCTTAGTAAACGGACAAAAGAGATCATTGAAGAAAAAAATAGAATTTTAGCTTTACAAGTAGCAAATTTAGGAAAAACACCTCAGGAAATTGAAGATGAAATTCAAGAGCAAGGCGTCAAAGATTTACTTGATGAACCGGAAAAAGAAGAAGACGAAGGGATCGATTCTAGATTTGTTAAACTTACAAAAGTCGATATGAAATACAATTATCAAAAAGAAAAGTTATTTATGACCGAAGATGATTATCTATCATTAGAGGAAATGACAACTAGATTTATTAACTTTTCCGCTTCACAATTAGGGTTATATTATAATCGGAAAATTATATCAGCATTCTTTGCTGGTATGGCAGCATCCAAAACGATGATTTTAGAAGGTATTTCTGGTACTGGTAAGACATCACTACCTTATGCGATGGGTAAGTTCTTTAACAATGATGCACACATCATCGCAGTCCAACCTTCTTGGAGAGATCGTGCTGAGATGCTCGGATATCTTAATGAGTTTACAAAGAAATTTAATGAAACAGACTTTTTAAAAGCGATTTATGAAACTACTTATAGAGAAGATATTAATATTGTTGTTTTAGATGAAATGAACTTAGCACGTGTTGAATATTATTTTGCAGAACTCTTATCACTTCTTGAAATGCCCGATCCTAAAAAATGGTTAGTTGATATTACAAACGATACCATTGAAGGAGATCCAATGAACTTAATTGATGGTAAGATTTTACTTCCACAAAATGTATGGTTTGTTGGTACAGCAAATAAAGATGACTCAACATTTATTATCACAGATAAAGTTTATGATAGAGCAACACCAATTGAGATTAACACAAAATCAAGCTTTATAGATGCACCAAAAACTGAAGGTGTACGCATGAGTTCAGATTACTTGAATAAACTTTATAAACAAGCGATTGAAGATCATCCTTTACGTGTTGAAACGTTAACAAAATTAGAAAAATTAGATGATTTTATTACAGTAAACTTTAAAGTAACCTTTGGGAATCGTATCATGAAACAAATCAGAACATTTGTTCCTGTCTATGTTGCATGTGGTGGCACTGAGTATGAAGCACTCGATTACATGGTTGCAAGAAAGATTTTTAGAAAATTCGAAGGTCTAAATCTACCGTTTTTACAACATGAAATTGAAGATTTAGAAAAATTGATCATTAAATTGTTCGGTAAAAATGAGTTTGTTGAATGTCAAACATTCATCAAAGAATTAAAGATGTAAGAAGCAGGTGAATTTATGAAAACAGCTCAAATAAATATGCTTAAATCAATTGGATATTTGATGCTAGCTGTTTTTATGCTGTCTGTTGTTACATATGCCTGGTTTACTATGACCTATGAAAATAAAGCATACTTAACATCGAAAGTATCTGGTGTTGAGGCTGAATATACATTTTATGTTTATCAAAATAAATATCATACAGGATCAAGTGATTTAAACCTATATGAAAATACATGTAGTATTTTAAATCAAGATGATTTATGTTATGAAGAAATCACAAATCCAATCATACCTGAACTCATTAAAGGTAGTGTTGCGCCTGGAGAAAGATTTTCTTTTGCAATCGCCATTAACTCTATTGGGACAAATCAAGGATTTGTGGATTTAACTTTGGGTAGAGTTCAATCTACTGGTTATGATATTGAAGCGAACAAAATACAAAAAGCATTTGGTTATGAAGTTAAAAAAATTAGTCATTATCAAAATGACATTGAAACAGAAGATCATAAAGAGTTATACACTTATCAATCATTTAGACATTTTGATATAACTGATGGTCTTAACTATAATCTCGTGACAGATGTACCTATGATTTATGATATCAATTATCCATCTCGAGTTATTATTTATTTTGATGTTTATTATGATCCGTCAATCTTTGGACAAGATCTAGATGGTACACCACACACTAACAGTCATGCATTTATCAATCAAAGTATTACAATAACTGATGTTTATATGAATGTTACAGCTACGAAGGGTTCATCATGAAAAAGTATATATTAATCATTGTTATATGCTTGGGATTAATGACAATGATGATGACTATGGTTTACGGTTGGTTTACTTATGTCCAAAGAAAATCAATTTCAACATTTACTTCAAATGATATAGAAACCATTTTATATATGAATGACGATTTAGCAACACAAACAATGATGTTAGAGAACTTAGCGTTTATTGATTTTGAAGACGATTTAATTCAAGACAAGCATAAAGCGCTTAATGATGTTGCTGAAGTTGTTGATTTTGAGATGATTTTATCATCAAGTTCGCCATTATCACGAAGCTTAATCACTTTTGATATTCTAGATCCATCACATCCACTTATTTATCTCATTATTACTGATGAAACAGTGGTTGATTATCATGAATATCTAATGTCTATCATTGATCCACTTGAAACAAAAACGAATATATTAACTCAAATTGAAACACATAATCAAATGATATTAACATCTTTAAATGAATATATCATGTTACCTGGTGAAACAAAACAAATAAGATTTGTGATTTGGGGAGATTATGAAGCATTAGATGAACCTAAAGATATTAAAACATATCAAACTATGCTCAGTATCCAATTTAAAATTGTTAATGCTTATGGTGATATTCAATGAAAAAAATAAATGTAATACTAATTTTGTTGCTTATTGTTATGTTCTTTGTGGCTGGTTTAAGTTATACATATTATATTCATGAAAAAGATTATGACTTAAATTTATCCACAACAACTTATGAAGTATATAGTACAGTATCTTTTGATGGTGTTATCTATGATCATTTAAGTGAGTATTACGACCAAGAGAAAAAAGCATATATCATCAATGTTTATGATGAAAATGCTGAAAACTACATCGATAAATTATCAATTGATCTATCGTTTGAAGTGCCAATCGCATCTAAAATGAGATTTCAAATACACGAATCTTATGAGCTAACTAGATATTATCACAAACAAGAAGAAACAATTATTAAAGAAATTAT
>SWCB01009824.1_pt2 | contig 40297 bp, 35 predicted proteins | sample 4692901 | NCBI WGS metagenome assembly SWCB01 (sample SAMN10267276, study PRJNA491770) | bioreactor metagenome | isolation source: DHS bioreactor inoculated with subseafloor sediment | place: Japan: off Shimokita Peninsula | collected 2006-08 | reverse complement strand
GAGCCTGAGCCTGAGCCTGAGCCTGAGCCTGAGCCAGAGTCCAGGCCCCTTGCTCGACGCTCGCGGCGCCGCCAGCGCGTGCTGGCGACACTGGGAGTCGTGCTCGCGGTGCTCCTTGCCGGTTATGTGGGCGCCGAGGCATGGGCGACGCGTACCGTCGCGAGCGATGTCACGGTCTTGGGAGAGAAGCTCGGCGGGATGTCGCGCGCCGAAGCAAAGGTCGCGATCACGAATCTGGCCGGTACCGTCAACACCACTCCGATCGATGTCAGCGTCGCGGGCTTTTCGGCCGAGATGCTGCCTTTGGCATCGGGAATCTCAGTCGATGCGGATGCCACTCTGGATCGGTTGACGGGCTTCACGCTGAGCCCGCAGCGCCTGATCGACCACGTGCGCGGAGGCGGTGCGGTAGCACCCGTGGTGGTAGTCGACGCGCAAGCGTTGAACGAAGCAGTCGGTAGGGTGGCCAACGAACTCGACCGTACGATCGAGTCGCCCATCATGACTATCGCCGACGCGCAGGTTGTTGTAGAAGGCGGGCAGCCCGAAATTGTGGTGGACACCGCGGCCACCGTCGAGGCATTGACCGCGGCATGGCCGAGCGAGTCCTCCGTCACGCCGGTCGCCAAGGTGACGCAACCTGAGATTGAACGCGATGTGGCTGTAGCGTTTCAGCAAGAAGTGAATGCGCGCGAGCTCGCTAAGGACATCGTCCTCACCGGGCCAAACGGCAATGTCGATCTCACCCCCGAACGATGGGCTCCCTTCGCCAAGGTCGATACGTCCACGGGCGCTCCTCTGCTTGACGTCGATGGCGAGCGCTTGGCGGCGCTATTGGTCACAGAGCGCCCTGAACTCAATAATGAAGCCCGTGGTTCGAGCGTCTACTTCGATGAGAGCCACAACTTGCAGGTCGATGAGGGGCAGCCTGGTCGCGAGATCGATGCCGCCGCTCTTGGAGAGAGTGTGCTGACGGCCGCGGGCCGTGCGAGCCGCTCTGACGCTCTTCCGTATCGGATCACGGCAGTAGTGCCCCCCGCACTGAACCTCAACATCAAGGACTTCACCGCCAAGGTGTCGTCCTTCGACACGCCGCTGACGAACGAACGAATCAGGACCAAGAACCTCCAACACGGTGCAGACAAAATTGCCGGCTATATCGTTCTGCCTGGCGCGACGTTCGATCTGACAGAGGTCTTGAGCCCTATCACCATCGCCGATGGTTACTTCTCGGCAGGCGTGATCAGTGGTGGCATTCACACCACGGGGGTAGGTGGTGGCCTGAGCCAAATGGCGACTACCAGCTACAACGCGGCGTACTTTGCCGGCTTCGACCTGATCAAGCATCGGCCGCATAGCGTGTGGATCCCGCGATACCCAGCAGGACGTGAGTCGACGATCTCCCTTGGGCAGATCAACATGGTCTTCAAGAACGACACCCCGTATGCCGCAATCATGAACGCGTACATCGCGGACAACAGGCTGCATGTGGACGTCTGGTCCACCCCGTATTACAGGGTGGAGACGGACGCGACGTCAAAACTCAATGTGACGTCTCCGGGGACCACGGTGTTGAGTAGCCCCGAGTGCGTGCCGTCTAGCGCGGGACAGGCCGGATTCACCATCACCAACTTTAGGCGCGTGTATCTTGGCGACACATTGGTGAAGGATGAGGCGGACACATGGACGTACAGGCCGGACAACGCCATCGTCTGTCAGTAGGGGAGACGGGAAAACGTGCCGCCAAGCGCGTTAAGATGAAGTCCCTCTCCACGTCCTAGAAAAGGGAGTCCTCGTGACGTACGTCATTGCCTTGCCATGTGTAGACGTCAAGGACAAGGCCTGCGTCGACGAATGTCCCGTTGACTGCATCTACGAGGGCGACCGAATGCTTTACATCCACCCCGACGAATGCGTCGACTGTGGTGCGTGTGAGCCCGTGTGCCCTGTGGAGGCCATCTACTACGAGGACGATGTCCCCGACAAGTGGTCAGACTATTACGGCGCAAACGTCGAGTTTTTCTCGGAGATCGGCTCGCCAGGCGGTGCGGCCAAGATGGGGCTGATCGCGCATGACCACGACCTCATCAAGGCGCTTCCACCGCAGAACGTCGAGTAGCCGCCGCGGATGGGTCTGAACACATCCACACTGCCTGACTTCCCGTGGGACAGCCTCACCCCGTTTGTCGAGCGCGCCTCGCAGTACCCTGACGGCCTCATCAACCTTTCCGTAGGTACCCCGATCGATCCCACACCTGCGGTGATTCGTGATGCGCTCGTTGCAGCGTCCAACTCACCCGGCTACCCCGTCACCCACGGCACGAGTGCTGTGCGGCACGCCGTGGCCGATTGGTTCGCACGCAGGCGGGGCGTCCCGACCGTGGACCCAGCATCGGTCATGCCTACGGTGGGGTCGAAGGAATTCGTCGCGCTTCTTCCCTCGCTCCTCGGTCTTGGAGAGGGCGACATTGTGGTGCACCCCGCGATCGCGTACCCCACATACGACGTGGGCGCGCGTCTTGCTGGCGCGACGCCACTCGCGGCGGGCAACGTGACGGACTGGCACGGCAACTCGGCCGTCAAGCTCGTGTGGGTCAATTCCCCCTCAAACCCCACTGGGGCTGTCGCGGACGTTGATGAGCTCCGCGTAATCGTGGAGGCAGCGCGCAGGATTGGTGCCGTGGTCGCGTCGGACGAGTGTTACGCCGAGCTCGGTTGGGACGCCCCGTGGGACGCGCACGGCGTGCCGTCCATCTTGGATCCGCGGGTGTGCGGAGAAAAGCATGACGGGCTTCTCGCCGTCTACTCGCTGTCTAAGCAGTCCAATCTCGCTGGGTACCGCGCGGCGTTCGTCGCCGGTGACACGGCGATCGTGGGGCGATTGCTCGAGGCCCGCAAGCACATCGGCATGATTGTGCCTGGGCCCGTACAGGCCGCGATGGTGGCCGCCCTGGGTGACGATGACCATGTTGCCAAGCAGCGGCTTGTATATGGCGCGCGCAGGGAAATCTTGTCGAAGGCCCTTGTCGCGGCAGGATTCACGATCGAGGACTCAGTGGCGGGACTTTACCTGTGGGCGACCCGCGGTGACGATGCCTGGAGCAGCGTCGCGTGGCTGGCAGAGCGCGGCATTGTTGTGGCGCCTGGCACGTTCTACGGACCGCGCGCAGCGAAGCACGTGCGCGTGGCACTCACAGCCTCCGATGACCACATTGACGCGGCGGCTCGCAGGCTCGTCAACAAACAGTAAACTTGGCCCCAAGCGACGGTTTATGGCAGAGTCGCTTGAGTTGCTGCAAAGGAGGACAGATGTCTCACGTCAACGGCGCGCGGCTCACAGTCGATGGTTCAACGAGTGAACTCGAAATAGAGCGTGCGACCATCGGCAACGATGGCGTCCACGTGTCGAACCTCTTGAGGGACACGGGCCTTGTCACCGTCGACCCCGGGTTCATGAACACGGCATCGTGTTCCTCGTCCATCACGTATATCGACGGCGACCTCGGCGTCTTGCGATACCGAGGCTTCCCGATCGAGCAACTCGCTGAACACTCGACGTTCCTCGAAGTCGCGTATCTCCTCATTCATGGCGAGCTTCCAAGCGCCGACCAACTGATGGCGTTCAACAACCGCGTTGCGCGTCATATGCACGTGCACGAAGGCATCAAGTCGTTCCTTAACGCGTTTCCGCGTGACGCACACCCGATGGCGGTTCTCTCCGGCGCTGTGAGTGCGCTCAGCACGTTCTACCCCGAGTCGGTGGGACGCGGCGAATATGAGATCGAACTGGCAACTGTTCAGTTGCTTGCCAAGAGCGCCGTGGTCATCGCGTACTTGCAACGTCGAGTCACAGGCGGCGAGCTGATCCAGCCGCGTCCGGGCGGCCTCTACGTCGACGAGTTCATGCGTATCGCCTTCTCGGGGCCCGATGGTGAGCTCGACATCGACCCCGACGTGCGCCGTGCCTTGGATCTTCTTCTTATTCTTCACGCCGACCACGAGCAGAACTGTTCCACGTCGACAGTGCGCATCGTGGGCTCGTCGCAAGCGAATATCTACGCTTCGGTGTCCGCCGGAATTGGGGCATTGTCGGGACCGCTGCATGGTGGTGCCAACGAGGCGGCGCTCAAGATGTTCGACCAGATCAAGGAATCTGGAGACACGATCGAACAGTTTGTTGCCAAGGTCAAAGACAAGGCCGAGGGCGCGCGGCTCATGGGCTTCGGTCACCGTGTCTATAAGTCGTACGACCCGCGCGGCACAGTGGTCAAGAAGGTCGCCGACATGGCACTGGAACAGCTGGGCGGCAACAACGAGACGTTCGAGATGGCCAAGCGGCTCGAAGAGATTGCGCTCAGCGATGACTACTTCATTGAGCGCAAGCTGTACCCCAACGTGGACTTCTACACGGGGCTCGTGTACTCGGCGATGAAGTTCCCCGTGCCGATGTTCACCCCACTCTTCGCTCTCGGCCGCATGCCGGGTTGGATCGCGCACTACCGCGAGATGATGAATGATCCACGGACCAAGATTGGCCGCCCGCGGCAGATTTACACGGGCGTCGTCGAGCGGGACTACGTCGCGATGGACGAGCGCTAACTCGGGAGACGTTCCCTAGCTGGTCTTCACAGCGACACGGATGCCTGGGTACTCTGCCCATTCGGGGATGGGGTTTCCCTGAACCCAGTGACCATCGCGGTTCCACAGCGAACCGCGAAAGTCCGCCCACTCAACCCCCGTGGTAGACGCCGTTGCGATCGCCCAGGACTGGAGCCTTTGGAGCGACACGTCCGTAGCGTCGAGAGGCTTCACTCCAAGCACGGTCGTGTCGCCTTCTAAGGCGAGAACCTCGACCACGTAACCCGCGTTGGGAAAGTCGGCCGTCACGCGATCGGCGAATGCGCTCGCGGTCGTCACTTCTGGCGGGGTGAGAGAGCAAGACACGGTTCCCTCTACACCGCCAAGTGCATGGGCCCACGCGCGGCCCTCCGCCTCGTGGTCCGCGTACGCCTCGGGGAACCCGGATCGCTGCACGCGTTGCGCAGCGTCGGTCACCCGGAGGTCTTCCCAACCGTCTACCTTCGCGAGTGCCGTGTAGAACATGGCGGCCGAATATCGCGGATCCATGATCTGCTCGATGGTGCCCCAGCCTTGAGAGGTCCGCTGTTGGAAGAGCCCTACCGAATCGCGATCGCCGTAGTCGAGGTTGCGCAACCCTGACTCCTGGATGGCTGTCGCCAGCGCGACAGTCACTCCCTGTTCATCGAAACCATATGCCCAGCCGACGGTGGTGATGATGGCCGTGTTGTTGACGCGTTCCGCGCTCAATGAGTAGTTGCCGGCGGGCGTCGAGACGGAGCAACGGTTTGACGGAGGGTCCGCCGTCCGCTGTGCGTAGAGCCCAGGGCCCCACAACACGGCAACCGTCGCTACGCCCAAGAAAGCGGCTGTCGCAATGACGGTCCCCGCTCGCGCCATGGGCTAGTTCGCGTGGAGCGCGGCGTTGAGCTCGATTCCGACACCCTCGCGCTGGACGGCCTCGATGGCACCGGTGACCGAGTTGCGGCGGAACAAGATGCCGTTGTGCCCAGAGAGCTCGCGCGCCTTCACCACAACGGGCTTGCCCTCTGCCACGCTCGCGCCCACCATGAGGACCTTGGAGCCGGCAGTGAGGTACAGGCCGGACTCGACGATGCAATCGTCGCCCAAGGCGATACCGAGCCCGGCGTTGGCGCCCAGCAAGCATCGTTCCCCGATGGTGATGACGTCCTTGCCTCCACCTGACAGAGTCCCCATGATCGATGCCCCTCCACCGATATCCGATCCGTTGCCAACCGTCACTCCCTGGGAGATGCGGCCCTCGACCATCGATGTCCCCAGGGTGCCCGCGTTGTAGTTCACGAATCCTTCGTGCATCACGGTCGTGCCCTCCGCAAGGTGGGCTCCCAGGCGGACTCGGTCGGCGTCGGCGATGCGAACGCCAGACGGAACCACATAGTCGACCATGCGCGGGAACCTGTCGATCCCGAACACGATGAGGTGTTTGCCGAACGCGCGGAAACGCGTGCGCGTCGCCTCGAAGCCCTCGAGCGCGCACGGCCCCGCGGACGTCCACACCACGTTGGGCAAGACGCCAAAGATGCCGTCCAGGTTCACGCCTTGAGGCTTGACGAGCCTGTGCGAGAGCAAGTGCAACCGCAGGTAGGCGTCGGGGACGGTCTGGGGGGCGTCATCGGTGTCGATGTCGACAAGGAGCAGTTCAACGCTCGTGTGACGCAGCTCGTCTGACCGGACGGCGGCCTCGAGTGCCCTGGGAGGCAGGGGGGCCTCTGGTGCCTCGCCGAGCGAGGGGGAGGGGTACCACGTGTCGAGTGTGTTGCCGCTGCCGTCAAGAGTTGCGAGTCCGTATCCATGCGCTTTCATGGGCGCAAGCCTACGGTGCCAGGCGGCTTACAGTGGCCCAATGGACGAGCGGTGGAAGCCTGAAGAGGACTCCGTGGACGCCCCGCGTCGAGGCGAACACGTCCCGCCATCGTGGTTTGGGAGGGACGTGGTCCCTGATCCTGACGATGGCGAGCCCGCCGCGCCGAAGAGGCCTCGGCGGCGGCTCACGTGGGGCCTGGTGGCGCTCATCCTTCTGATCATCTGGATACCAGCAGACTTCGTGATCGAGTACCGCGCCAGGGAGGACGCGTTGGCCCGCACCACCATGACCTTGGGATTTGTGTGGGCGGTGGGGATCGAGGTAGTTGCCGTGTGGGGCCTGATTCGTTTGCTCACGCGCCGATAGGATTGCGCCATGTGGTTGTCAGTGGTGCCGGGCGCACCTGTAGAAGACCTGGCGCACGAACTCATCGACATCCCCTCCGTTTCAGGGGACGAGCGCGCCATCACGGACCAGATCGAGGCGGTCTTGAGGGCGGTAGAGCATCTCGAGGTGGTGCGCTTGGGTAACGCCCTCGTGGCCCGCACCATGCTCGGGCGCGCGGAACGGGTGATCATCGCGGGTCACGTCGACACAGTGCCCATCAAGGACAACGTCCCATCGCGGCGCTCCGAAGATGGTGAGTGGATCATCGGTCGCGGGTCGGTCGATATGAAGGCAGGCGTCGCGGTCCAGCTCGCACTCGCCGTCGAGCTCGAATCGCCGACGCGGGATGTGACGTGGGTCTTCTACGACCAGGAAGAGGTCGAGGAGTTTCGCAATGGCCTGGGCAGGATCGCCCGCGAGAGGCCAGATCTTCTCGAGGGCGACTTCGCGATTCTTGGCGAGCCAACGTCGGCCGTCATCGAGGGTGGATGCAACGGCACGCTCCGAGTCGATGTCACTGTGCACGGCAAGGCGGCCCACAGCGCGCGCGCATGGAAGGGCATCAATGCGATCCACGGTGCAGCGCCACTTCTCAAGGCGCTCGCAGCGTACAAGCACGAAGACATCGAGGTAGACGGGCTCACGTTCCGCGAAGGAGTGAACGCAGTCGGTATCACGGGAGGCATCGCCGGTAACGTCATCCCCGATGCATGCACCGTGACGATCAACTATCGCTTTAGCCCAGCATGGTCAATCGACGAGGCCAAGGGCCGTATCGAGAGCCTCGTCACGGGGGCGTTCGAGTTTGTCGAAGGCCACGACCCAGCGGCGGTGACGTGGGAGTACACGGATGAGGCCGCGGCTGCCAGGCCAGGACTAGACGCGCCGATGGCCGTGGAGTTTGCGTATGCCGTGGCGGCAACGGGGGCGGCGGCGCCGCGTGCAAAACTGGGCTGGACTGACGTGGCCCGCTTTGGACAGTTGGGCATTCCCGCAGTGAATTATGGTCCTGGAAATCCCGAGCTTGCCCATGCTGACGATGAGCGGTGCCCCGTCGAGGACATCCGCAGGTGCCACGCGGCTATGCGCGGCTGGCTCATGGCGCCCACTCCGTAAGACGTATTGATCAACCATCCGCTTGTGGCTGTGAAGGAGAAGATCGTGAAGGAATACCAAAGAGGCCCCGTACTTTTGCGAGGCAAGAACGTTCCCACAACGACCACCTCGGCGCGATTGCTCGATCCGCAAGATACCCATGACTGGGTTCATAGTGATCCGTGGCGCGTGCTGCGCATTCAGAGCGAGTTCGTGGAGGGCTTCGGGGCGCTTGCCGCTGTGGGCCCGGCAATTTCGGTCTTTGGCTCCGCCCGCTCGAAGCCTGGCGCGCCCGACTACGAGGCAGGCGTCGAGTTTGGCACCAAGCTGGTGGATCGTGGCTTCGCCGTCATCACCGGTGGGGGGCCCGGTGTCATGGAGGCCGCCAACAAGGGTGCCACCGAGGCAGGGGGAGTCTCTGTAGGTCTAGGAATCGAACTCCCGCACGAACAGGGTGTCAACGAGTACGTGAACTTGGGGATGAACTTTCGCTATTTCTTTGTGCGCAAGACGATGTTTGTGAAGTACGCGCAAGGCTTCATCGTGCTCCCAGGAGGCTTTGGCACACTCGATGAGCTCTTCGAGGCGCTCACGCTCGTGCAGACCGAGACCATCACGCGTTTTCCCATCGTGCTCTTCGGTCACGCCTACTGGGACGGGTTGGTCGCGTGGCTGCGAGACGTTGTCCAGGAAGACGCAAAGATAGGCAACATGGACCTGGATCTGATCATGGTGACGGACGATGTGGACGAGGCTGTTGCGCACGTCGTGTCGTCTGTCAAGCCCGTAGCGGACTAGTTCTCAGGCGCCCAGCACGCATCCGCGCTCTCCGGGCTCGTTAGGGAAAGCGCAGTATTCCCCGTAGAATGGGGTCGGCGTTTAGCAACAAACCCCCTCACATCTGCGCAAGGAGTACCCCAGCATGGCTGCAATGAAGCCCCGCACCGGTGACGGCCCCATGGAGGTCGTGAAGGAGGGACGCGGCTATGTGTTGAGACTTCCGCTCGAAGGCGGAGGCCGGCTTGTGGTCGAACTCAATGCCGATGAAGTCAAGGCGCTTGGCGACACCCTCTTGGGCGCGATCGTTCCCGCCAAGTAGCGCAACAAGTCCGCGGCGCTTAGCCGCCCGCGATGACGGCAAGCAAGCCGTCGCCAATGGGGATCAACGACGAGGTCTCGTCCTCGGATCGTCGCACTGAACGCAACGCTTCCCTCACCGCTGTGGTGTCAAGGTCTCGCTGGGCTGGATCTGCGACTCGCCCCCTAGCGAGGGCGTGGGCCACTACGATCATCCCCCCTGGGCGAACCAGACGGCGTGCCTCATCGAGGTAGGCGGGGAACTCGGTCCGTTTCCCATCGATGAGCACGAGGTCGTAACCACCGTCGGTGAGTCTTGGCAACACCTCAAGGGCACGGCCAGTGATGAGACGCACTCGTTCGGGAGCGAAGCCTGCCGCCATGAAAGTCGCGCGCGCCACCTTGTGATGCTCTGGCTCGACGTCGATCGTTGTGAGGACACCAGCGGGGTGCATGCCGCGCAACAGGTAGATCCCTGACACGCCCACCCCCGTGCCGATCTCGACGATGGTCTTGGGGCGAGCGGCCATGGCCAGCACTGTCAGCGCGGCGCAGGCTCCGGGTGTCAAAGGCTCCACACCAAGGTCATCTGCACGGTCGCGGGCGGCAAGGAGAACCTCATCCTCGCGCGCAAAGTCATCGCCAAACGCCTCAATAGCGGGATCGATAGACATGGAACCTCCAAAACTGATCGTATCTGGGACTGACGGTGGTGGCTCCACGGCTCGCTCGTGGGAACATAGAACGTAGACGGAGCGTTCCCTAGCCGTGAAGGAGGCTGACGTATGAGCACAACATCTGCGGTAACTGCTTCCTCAGTTGACCCCACGACAACGACGCCTGATGACCTTACGTGGCAGTCGATCGTTGAAAAGCACGCGTCCAGGGTTTACAGATTGGCATACCACCTGACGGGAAATCAGCACGATGCTGAAGACCTCACTCAGGACGTTTTTGTCCGGGTATTCAATTCGCTTTCGCAATACACCCCTGGAACCTTCGAGGGGTGGTTGCACCGCATCACCACCAACTTGTTCCTGGACAGGATGCGGCGCAAGGCTCGGATCCGGTTCGACTTCATGGCGGATGACGACGGCGCAGTGGCGACATCGGCGAGTTTCGATCGTGTCGAACGCTCGGGCCAGCCCGAAGACGCCTTCGACATGGGACACATGGGCGCAGACATCATCGAGGCCCTCGCCGATCTCCCCCCCGAATACAGGGCGGCCGTTGTGCTATCCGACATTGAGGGGCTCTCCTATGAGGAGATCGCCGTGACGTTGGGCATCAAGCTAGGGACGGTCCGTTCGCGGCTGTCTCGAGCACGGGCACGGTTGCGTGACTCTCTCGCGCACCACGCGCCCACCCGAGGCGGGCTGTGAGCTCGAAGCACCTCGGTGAGTCCATCCACGATCTGCTCGACGGCAGGCTGCGTGGAGACAAGGCCTATGCGGCAATGGCGCACTTGGGCGAGTGCGCGGAGTGCGCGAGCCGTTTTCACGAACTCAAGGAAGCGCGCGACGCGCTGACGAGTTCTCAAGCTGGAATTGACATGCGCTTTGCGCAACGCTTGCTTGACAGGGAGCGCATCGCGGAGATAGCCGCGGGTGAGACGTTGCTGCAGCGCAAGCCGACCAGGACTCTGCGCCGCGCTCCCATGGTTGCGGCGGCGACAGTTGTGCTCGTCGCAGTTGTTCTGGTGGGCGTCGCATGGAGGGTGGGCGCTCCGGATGAGGTGACTCTCGCCTTTTCGGCACCCCGTGAAGGAGGTGCCGCACCCGTCGCGTATGTGAACACCCAAGATATGCGCTCCGGAGAGATGCTTCAATCCTGGATTCACCCCGACTTCGCTACGTCGGGAATCATCCCCATCGAAGCGAGCGTCGTCAAACGACGTGACGGCGGCTTGGTCATGCTTGCCACCATTTTGGCAGGCGCGGATCAGGTGGCCGTGGCACAGCAGCACGGACGCCTTTCGCCTACCGCCACTGCCCAGATGGCGGTGGCCTCCGTCAAGAACGCAGATGTCTACATCGTCGCGTCAGAACCCGGTCCGTCCTCAACCGTGGTCTGGCAGACGGGCGATGTTGTTGTCGCATTGTCATGCGAATGCTCGCTCACCACGCTGGAGTCTGTGGCGGAAGAGTTCCCCTCTGCTGCGGATCCCGGTTTCGCGGACCGCGTCGCGGAAGGTTTCTCGGCCCTCGCCGACGCGGTGCATCCCTAGGAGGATCATGTCCCACTTGTTCGCATCCCCCGACGAACCTCAGCCGCACACCGGTTCCCCCGACGCAGTGCATGCCCAGGACGCGGCTACCGGAAGGCCATCGCCTGGTGGCGTGGCATCCGGCTCCTCCCTGGGCGCGGAAGCGGGTTCCTCAGTGTCTCGTCCCATGGAGTTGGGAGAGGCGTCGCCCGATACGCTCTTCGGCCCGCCTGTGACCCCCGAGCCTGGCGCCATCGATTACATCGTTCCCATAGCCCCTGCGGGCTACCCGCGTGCCGGACGGTCCCGCAAGGGACTCGTGGCGGGCCTGGCATCGGTCGCGCTGCTCGTTGGTGCAGCCGGCGGCGTTGGGGGTTCTGCGGCCTGGCAACAGTGGGGGCCAAACGACCCGACTCCCGCGCAGAATGGCACACTTCCGGCGTCGTCGACAGTCACTGTGACTCAGCCCGCAGTGGGCTCGGTGGCCGCCGTATCCAAGGCCGCGTTGCCCTCCGTTGTGCAGATCGAGGCGACGACAGACTCAGGGGCGTCAACGGGATCGGGCGTCATCATCAGGGCTGACGGTTACATCCTTACTAACAACCACGTGATCGAGGGTGCCGGCGGGACCGTCCAGGTGCTCTTCAGCGATGGGCACATCGAAGACGCCAACGTGGTGGGCACAGCGCCCGCATACGACCTCGCGGTCATCCAGGTAGACCGTACCGACCTCGCGCCGCTCGTTCTTGGTGATTCGAGTGCCATGTTGGTGGGAGACCCCGTGATCGCCGTGGGCTCTCCGCTCGGTCTTGATTCGACGGTCACCACAGGAATCGTCTCCGCGTTTGACAGGCCCGTCACCACAGGAGAGGCCGGAAGCACTCCGGCCTACATCGCAGCCATTCAGACCGACGCCGCGATCAACCCTGGCAACTCGGGCGGGCCTCTGCTCAACATGAGCGGCGAGGTCATCGGCATAAACTCCGCCATCGCCGCGCTTCCTGGGGCAACCAGTGCAACGGGTGCTGGCTCGGTGGGACTCGGTTTCGCGATCCCCTCCAACCAAGCCCGGCGTGTGGCCGAGCAGCTCATTGCTGATGGCAAGGCCACTGTGCCTGCCATCGGCGCTCAGTTGGATAGCTCGTACTCGGGACGTGGGGTACGCGTCGCCGATTCTTCCCAACTCCCGAACAACTCACCTGGCGTCGTGGTCGGCTCGCCCGCCGACGAGGCGGGGGTGAGGGAGGGAGACATCATTGTGGCAATCGACGGCTCTCCTGTTGCAGACGCGAGCACTGCCATCGTGCGCATCCGTTCCCACGCCCCAGGCGACGAGGTCATCTTCACGCTCTACCGTGCAGGCAAGGAAACAGAAGTCACTGTGACGCTCGGCACGCTCGACGCACTTGACTACGCGGATAGCGGTACCACCGACGGCGGGCCAGAATAGGACCCATGGATATCAATGGCTCGGAATTCCTCTTCATCGTGCTGCTTGCGGTGATCTTGGTCGGGCCGGAGAGATTGCCGGAGTACGCGCGTGCGCTCCGCAGCGCGGTTCACAAGGGGCGTGCTCTGCTTCGCGACGGGCAGGACGCGATCAAGGAGGAACTGGGCACCGACGTCGACTGGAACCAGCTCGACCCACGCAACTATGACCCGCGACGCATCGTGCGCGAGGCGCTCTTCGACGAAGAGGACACCACCACGGCGACCAACTCGCCCTTCTCAGCGTTCCTTGCGGCGGGATCCACGTCAGCGGCCGCGCATGGCTCCGCAGTGGGTCGAGCAGGCACGAGACGGGCCGATGCTTCCGCGGGGACGCCCGGAGTCGACGGTGCCATCACGGGGCTCGCGCCGTTCGATCCCGAAGCCACGTAGGGCACCCGCGCATCGGCCGCCCAAAGGTTTGGAACAATGACCCCATGACTATGCGTGTTTTCTCGGCGATGCAGCCCACGTCCGACTCTCTCCAGCTGGGCAATTACCTTGGGGCGCTCAAGCAGTGGGTGGCACTTCAAGACACCCATGACGCGATCTATTCGGTGGCCGACCTCCACGCGTTGACGGTCGCCCCTGAGCGCGAGGTGCTGACGCGTCGCACCAGGGCGACGGCGGCCCAGTTTCTCGCGGCGGGAGTCGATCCTGCCCGAGCCACACTCTTTGTGCAGTCACACGTTCCCCAGCATGCCGAGCTCACATGGATTCTTTCCACCTTCACGGGTATGGGCGAGGCGGGACGGATGACGCAGTTCAAGGACAAATCCGCGAAGGTGGGGGAGTCCGGCACCAATGTGGGCCTCTTCACCTACCCGGTGCTCATGGCCGCCGACATCTTGCTTTACGACACCAACGTTGTGCCAGTGGGAGAGGATCAGCGTCAGCATCTCGAGTTGTCGAGGGACCTCGCGCAGCGGCTCAATCAGAGACTGGGCGAGGGCACGGCGGTAGTCCCCGAGCCGCACATCGTCAAGGAGGTGGCCAAGATTTACGACCTCCAAGAGCCAACCGCCAAGATGTCCAAGTCCTCGTCGAGCCCCAACGGACTCATTGAGATCTTGGATGATCCCAAGGCCATCGCCAAACGTATTAGGTCCGCCATCACTGACACTGACACTGTGGTTGCCTTCGATCCCAAGGCCAAGCCGGGCATCTCGAACCTTCTCACAATCTATTCGGCGCTCACGGGGCGGGCAGTTGCGGACATCGTGGCCGACTACGAGGGCAAGATGTACGGTCACCTCAAGGCGGATTTGGCCGAGATCGCTGTAGGCGCACTGGCCCCACTGCGCACGGCGGCCATGGACTGGATCGAGAGCCCCGACAAGTTGGATGAGGTCTTGGCTGACGGCGCGGTGAAGGCAACGACGATCGCCCAGGCCACGCTCGAGCGGATCTACGACCGCATCGGCATCCTGCGACCACTGCGTCGCTAGACCAACTCAGGGAGCTTCGCATCGTGAATCTGGCCGACGCCTGGCGGCGCACCCAGGACGTGGTGAGCCACCGGGTGCGCTCGGCGATCCACAAAGGGCGCAGGCTCAAGACCCGGTTTGACCGCACTCGCTTGGGCCGCACCATGGACCGCTATAGCGTCGGCAACGGCAGTGTCCTGTCGGGAGGGATCGCCTACTATTCACTCGCATCGATAGCCGCAGGCCTCATCATTGCGGCGACACTTGCGTCGGTGCTCGCACAAGCGGTGCCTAGCATTCGTGCAGGACTCTTCACGTTGGTCGGTGAGCTCGTGCCAGGGGTCGTTGGTGAAGACGGCTTGGTGAAGCCCAGTTCATCTCTCGTAAGCCCGCTCGCCGGTCTCGTAGGGATTCTTGCCTTGCTGGCCCTCGTGAACACAGCGACGCGCTTCCTCGGTGCCTTGAGAACGGGCGTACGCACGATGCTGGGCCGACGCTCGGGCAACGCTTTCGAAGCGAAGGCGCGAGACATCTCGGCGCTCGTAGCGATTGTGTTGATGGTGGTGCTCGGACTTGCGTTCCAAGTCGCTGGCTCGCGGGCTGCCACCTGGATCGCGGCCAACTCCGATATCACGTGGGTGCAAACGTGGGTGGTGCGGGTTCCTGCTGTTGCAGTGGGTCTTGTGGTGGACATGCTCTTTGTCGCCGTTGCGCTCGTGGTGCTTGGCAGGGCGCGAGCCAAGTGGAGGCGCTTGTGGCCTGTGCTCCTTGGGGCCGCCGTGGTGATCGGCATCTTGCGCCAGGCAAGTTCGGCCGTGGTGGCCAGTTCTGTCGACAACCCCGTCCTCGGCCCGTTTGCCGCGGTCGTGACCTTGCTCGCCTTTGTGCAACTGACGACGAGGGTGATCTTGTATGCGGCGGCTTGGCTCGGTGCGGGTCAAAAAGCGACAGCGTCAGGGACGATCGAGGATCCAGGCCCCTACAGCGTCGTCGATTTGTCTCCCGCTCGCAGGCGCGTCAAGGTGACCACTGCGAGGGCCATGGTACGCAGAAGAGTGACCCCCGTCAATCAGCCCAAAGGCAGGCCCAAGAAGAGGCCAGGCCGCTAGGTCGCCCCGCTAAATCTCGCCGGAGTTGAGAGCCTTCTTGACCTCCGAGATGGCCTTGGTGACCTCGATGCCACGCGGGCAAGCCTCGGTGCAGTTGAAGGCCGTGCGGCACTTCCACACACCCGCCTGATCGTTGAGGATCTCGAGGCGGTCCCACTGGCCGTCATCTCGAGAGTCGAAAATGAAGCGGTGTGCGCCAACGATGGCCTGCGGCCCAAAGTACTGGCCGTCTGTCCAAAACACTGGGCACGCAGTGGTGCAGGCAGCACACATGATGCACTTGGTGGTGTCGTCAAAGCGCGCGCGCTGCTCAGGGGTCTGGAGACGCTCGCGTTCCGGCGCTGGGCCCGAGGGCATCAGGAACGGCAAGATCGCCCGGTAGGAGGCAAAGAACGGCTCCATGTCGACGATCAGGTCCTTCTCGACGGGCAAGCCAGCGATGGGTTCCACGAGGATGGGCTTGGCAGGGTTGAGATCCTTGAGCAGCGTCTTGCAAGCGAGCCGGTTCTTTGCGTTGATGCGCATCGCATCGGAACCGCAGACGCCATGGCCACATGAGCGCCTAAAGGCGAGGCTGCCGTCTTGTTCCCACTTGATCTTGTGGAGAGCATCCAGCACGCGATCAGTCGCATGGGCCTCGATCTTGAATTCTTCCCAGTAGTCCTCACCTGCGGCGTGGTCTCCGATGCCCTCGGGGTTCATGCGGCGGATACGCAAGGTGACGGTCAAGGTGGGGACATCGGCGACGGCGACGGGGACGTCGTCTACTGCTGTCATGTCAGTACTTCCGTTCCATGGGCGGATACCTGGTGATGACGACGGGCTTGTAGTCCAGCTCGACACCCTCCGCCTTGGCATAGGCCATCGTGTGCTTCATGAAGGCGCCATCGTCGCGAGTGGGGAAGTCTTCGCGATAGTGGCCCCCGCGGCTTTCCTCTCGAGCAAGCGCGCCCGCGACCACCACCTGGGCGAGGTCGATGAGGAATCCGAGTTCGATGGCCTCAAGCAGATCCGTATTGAACTTCTGGCCCCGATCGTGAATCGCGATACTCGCGTAGCGTTCCTTGACGGACGCAATGACCTCGGTGGCCTCTTGGAGTGATTCCGCGGTACGGAACACTTGGACGTTGCGGTCCATGGTCTCTTGGAGTTCACGGCGCAAGGCGGCAACGCTTTGAGTGCTTGGCACCGATGCTGTTGCCCGGAGCCGCTCGACAAGTTGCGCCACCGCGTCGGCGCCCTCGGCGGGAAGCTCGGGGGCGGACTCGGTGGCAACCGCGTACTCCGCGGCCGCGATGCCCGCCCTACGACCGAACACGTTGATGTCGAGCAACGAGTTGGTGCCGAGCCGGTTGGCGCCGTGCACCGAGACGCACGCGCATTCTCCCGCCGCATAGAGCCCACTGATGATGTCCGTGTTGTTGCGCAACACCTGGCCGGTCACGTTGGTGGGAATGCCGCCCATCGAATAGTGCGCGGTGGGGTACACGGGCACCGGCTCCGTGAACGGCTCGACGCCTAGGTAGGTGCGCGCAAACTCGGTGATGTCAGGCAACTTTGCCTCGATGTGCTCCGGTTCGAGGTGCGTGAGGTCGAGGAGAACATAGTCCTTGTGAGGCCCACAGCCACGGCCCTCGCGTACTTCGCTCGCCATAGCGCGCGACACCATGTCGCGTGGAGCGAGGTCCTTGATGGTGGGGGCGTAGCGCTCCATGAAGCGCTCGCCGGTGGAGTTGCGCAGAATCGCACCCTCGCCGCGCGCGGCCTCCGAGAGCAAGATGCCAAGGCCCGCAAGGCCTGTCGGGTGGAACTGGAAGAACTCCATGTCCTCGAGCGGGATTCCGCGACGAAGCGCGAGCGCCATGCCGTCGCCCGTGAGTGTGTGGGCGTTCGAGGTTGTCTTGAAGATCTTGCCAGCGCCGCCTGTCGCAAAGATGACGGACTTCGCGCGGAACGTGTGAATCTCGCCCGTCGCGAGTTCGTAGGCGACAACGCCAGCGACAGCAACCTCTTCGCCAGCGGCCACGGCCTGGGGGTCACCCGTGAGCAGCAGGTCCAACACGTAGAACTCGTTGTAGAACTCGACGTCTTGCTTGACGCACTGTTGGTACAGGGTCTGCAGAATCATGTGGCCGGTGCGGTCTGCCGAATAACACGCGCGGCGTACCGCTGCCTCGCCGTGGTTACGTGTGTGGCCCCCGAAGCGGCGCTGGTCGATGCGTCCATCGTCAGTGCGGTTGAACGGCAGGCCCATCTTTTCGAGGTCGAGCACGGCCTCGACGGCCTCGTTGCACAGGATCTCGGCGGCATCCTGGTCAACCAGGTAGTCGCCGCCCTTGATCGTGTCGAACATGTGCCATTCGGCGTTGTCGTCCTCGACGTTGCTCAGGGCCGCAGCCATGCCGCCTTGCGCCGCACCGGTGTGTGATCGCGTGGGGTAGAGCTTGGTCAGCACCGCTGTACGCGCGCGCTGGGAACTCTCAAGGGCCGCGCGCATGCCAGCGCCGCCGGCGCCCACAATCACGACGTCGTATTCATGCGTGGTGGTCATAACTTTCCGAGCTCCTGACAGAGGGGGACATTGAGATTCTCTGGATCGGCGCCTGCTGGGCAGGGATCAAACGTGAAGATCACGAGGGTACCGAGGACGATGATGACGGCTGTTGCCATGCCAAGCAGCGAGTGCAGGATGATGCGTCCGCGCTTGGAGCGGGCGTAGTCGTTGATGAGGTATCCCATGCCATTCATGCCGTGCAGCATTGCGAGGATCAGCATCGTGAAGTCCCACCACTGCCACAACGGCGATGCCCACTTGCCGGCCACAAAGGCGAAGTCGATCTGGCTCACGCCATCGCCAAGGACGAGGTTGTAGAACAGGTGCGTGAAGATGAGGACCACCAGCACGACTCCGGAGGCGCGCTGGAATACCCACCACCATTTGTGGGCCCTGGTCATGCGCTTGCGCGTGCGCGGGAGGGGCTGGGTGAGTTCGGGGGCAGTCATCAGGCACCGCCAAACACGTTGCCGAGGTGGCGGGGTAGGAACCCGGCCATGAGCACGACAAACACGCCCCACACGATCCAGACGAGCAGCTTCTGGTGCCGGAGCGCCCACGTCGACTGGTCGACGGCGACAATGCGGAGTCCGTTGAACGCGTGCAGGATGATCGCCGCGACAAGGCCAGCCTCGACGAGGCCATAGAGGGGTGTCTTGTAGCTGCCGATCACCTGGTTGTACGCCTCAGGAGAGATCCGTACCAGCGCGGTGTCGAGGACGTGTACCAAGAGGAAGAAGAAGATCGCCACTCCCGTGGCGCGGTGGACGATCCACATCCACATGCCTTCGTGGCCGCGGTACAGCGTCGGCGTGGACGACACGGCTTGCTCCTTCGATGCGACGTCGAGTTGGGTGGTTCCCATCCTAGACTTGCGCGATGAGTGCAACACCGACATCACCTGGACCCATTCATGGCTTTGCGGCGGTCGTGCCAGCGGGCGGGGTGGGCTCGCGTTTGTGGCCTTTATCGCGGCCCGACCGCCCTAAGTTCCTGCTCGATCTTCTGGGCGAGGGGCGCACTCTGTTGCAAGCAACCCTCGACAGGCTTGAGCCCCTTGCGGAAGAGTCGCTTGTGGTGACCGGCGCGAGGCATGTGGCCGCTGTCGCGGCCCAACTGCCCAACCTGGGGCCTTCGAGCATCGTGGCCGAGCCAAGTCCAAGGGACTCGATGGCTGCGATTGCGCTTGCCGCCGCCATCTTAGAAAACCGCCACGGTCCGCTCGTCATGGGGTCATTCGCGGCGGATCAGGTTGTTCGCCACCAGGACGCGTTCGAGGCCGCCGTGCGGGAGGCGGTCGAGGTCGCGCGCGCCGGACACGTGGTGACCATCGGGATTTCGCCCACGGGGCCGTCCGAGGCTTTCGGTTACATCGAATCTGGGGACGCGCTCGGAGGAACGGGCGTGGAAGGTGGGGCAGCCCGGGCTGTTATTGCCTTCACGGAGAAGCCCGATGCTGAGACAGCGGCAGGATTTCTGGCGACACGGAGGTACTACTGGAACGCAGGGATGTTCGTCGTACGCACTGACGTGCTGCTTGGGCACCTCGATCGCCTGCAGCCCACTCTCGCCACAGGGGTGCGACAGATCGCCGCGGCGTGGGATGGATTGCAGCGCGACGACGTGCTCGCCGAACTGTGGCCAACCCTCACGCGCATCGCGATCGACCACGCCATCGCGGAACCGGTTGCGTTGGAGGGAGGAGTCGCTGTCGTCCCTGCGGACCTTGACTGGTACGACGTCGGTGACTTTGATTCGCTCGCAGCACTCTTGCCCTCCGGTGCGAATGGGGTGACCACTCTCGATCGACGCGAGCCCACGGTTGTCTATCGCGCGGACGGGTCGCTCGTCATCGGAGGTGATAAGCCCATTGTGATTATCGGTATCCCAGACGCTGTCGTTGTCGATGGCGGTGAGGCCTTGCTCATCACCACCCGCGGGTCAGCGCAAGACGTCAAGCACGCCGCTGCGCTCCTCGAAGAGACGGTTGCGGAGTCAGCGGCTCGTCAGTGATATCTCGGTGCTGGGACGAGATTGTTTTCCAATAGGGTTTCGCAACCGTTTCCGCACCTGGACCGTAACCGTTTCGTTGCATAACGGTGACATTCTCCGAGACACGCGCGGCAATCCCCGCGTACGATTGGTTCGACGCACAGGCCTGGCGTGGAACAGGCCGAAGGAATGAGGAAACATCTCATGAAGAACACCCTGCGCATTGGCGCATTAGCCGCAGCATCGGCGCTCGCGCTTGCCGCTTGCTCCAGCGCGCCCGAAGACGAGCCCACAAGCTCCTCGGCCGCTGCCCCTACAACGTCGGCCGCCGAGGCCATCGACTACAAGGCCTGCATGGTCTCGGACGCCGGTGGATTTGACGATGGCTCTTTCAACCAGTCCGGCTTCGAGGGCCTGCAGCGGGCCGCTGCCGACCTCGGTATCGAAATCGCCTCTGCTGAGTCGAACGGTGAAGACCAGTACGCACCGAACATCGAAGCCATGGTTGCCGCAGACTGCAACCTCATCATCACGGTCGGCTTCGCACTCTCGACGGCAACTGTTGATGCAGCTGTCGCCAACCCTGACGTCTCGTTCGCCATCGTCGATGACTTTGCTGACAACGACTTCAACGGTGAGACCGACGCTCCGAACATCAAGCCACTGACCTTCCAGACCGATGAGGCAGCATTCCTCGCGGGCTACGCGGCGGCCTCGGCCTCCGCATCGGGCACCGTCTCCACCTTTGGTGGCATGGCGTTCCCGTCGGTCACCATCTTCATGGATGGCTTCCTCGCTGGCGCTAACGCGTACAACGCCGATGCTGGCACCACCGTTTCGGTCCTCGGCTGGGATGGCACGGACGGCGCCTTCACCGGTGACTTCGGTGACCTCTCCAAGGGCCAGACCACCGCTCAGGGCTTCATCGACCAGGGCGCGGACATCATCCTGCCCGTCGCTGGCCCCGTGGGTGCAGGCGCTGCTGCTGCCGCTCAGGCCGCTGGTGGAACCTGGATCGTCGGTGTGGACGCTGACTGGACCGTCACGTACCCCGAGTACGCGGACATCATCTTCACCTCGATCCTGAAGAACATCGGCAACGCCGTGTTCGACACGATTTCAGAAGGCACCTCTGACGCTGGCCTGAACTTCACGCCCTACGTCGGTACCCTCGAAAACGGCGGCGTAAGCGTTGCGCCGTTTGCAGCTGGCACGGTGACCCCCGAGACCGAAGCGAAGATTGCTGAGCTCACCAAGGGCATCATCGCCGGTGACATCAAGGTCAACACGGCTGCGTAGTTCGCAGTTGTGCGTAATTCGCAGTTGATTGTGAAGTAAGTCAAACGAGGGACGTGCCGCGGCTACCCCGCGGTGCGTCCCTCGTGCTTCACTGGGTATGTCGGTCGCAATGAGGCCACCGACAGTGGATCTACCGAAGGGTCTCGGAGTGAAACTCGAGTTGCGGGGAATCACCAAGAAATTTGGTGACTTCGTAGCGAACGACAAGATCAACCTCACGGTTGAGCCAGGCACCGTGCACGCCCTTCTGGGTGAAAACGGTGCAGGCAAGTCGACGCTCATGAATGTACTTTTTGGTCTCTACGACGCCGACGGCGGCGAGATTCTGGTTGACGACGAAGTGGTGAACTTCGCCGGCCCGGGTGACGCCATGCGGGCGGGTATAGGCATGGTGCACCAGCACTTCATGCTGATTCACCCGTTTACCGTGGCGGAGAACGTGATGCTCGGACACGAGGAACTGGCCTCCAATGGCTTGCTCGATGTCGAGGCAGCACGCCGTAAGGTGAACGAGATCTCCGATCGCTTTGGGTTCAATGTGGACCCCGACGCTTTGATCGAAGACCTGTCAGTGGGTGCGCAACAGCGCGTCGAGATCATCAAGGCGCTGTCGCGTGACGCGAACGTGCTCATCCTTGATGAGCCGACGGCGGTTTTGACGCCCCAAGAGACTGACGAGCTGCTCGATATCGTGAGCCAGCTGCGCGCCGCCGGCACGTCTGTGGTGCTCATTACCCACAAATTGCGTGAGGTCCAGGCGGTCGCCGACGCCATCACGGTGATTCGCTTGGGCAAAGTCGTGGGGACGGCGCTTCCTACAGCGAGCCAGTCCGAACTTGCCACGATGATGGTGGGGCGCGACGTCACGATGGCGGTGGACAAGCCCGTGGCCAAGCCAGGGGACGTCATGCTCGACGTGGTTGGCCTCAGTGCCGTGAATGAATTTGGCGTCACCACGTTGGACGACGTGTCGTTCGAGGTGCGCGGTGGAGAGATACTCGCCATCGCGGGCGTGCAAGGCAACGGTCAGACCGAACTGGCAGAGGCGATCCTGGGAGCCATCAACGCCACAGCAGGTTCAGTCACCCTGAATGGTGAGCAACTCCTGGGGCGCTCAATCAAGAAGGCGCTGAGCGCGGGCATCGGATTTGTGCCGGAAGACCGCACCACCGACGGCGTGATCTCCGCTTTCACCATCGAAAACAACCTGGTTCTTGACCTCATTGACCAGCCCCCGTTTTCTTCGCGAGGCAACATCGACGTTGACGCGATCGTGTCAAACGCCAAGGACAAGATCGCAGAGTTCGATGTTCGCACCACCTCATCGAAGGCAACGGCGGCCTCACTGTCTGGTGGAAACCAGCAGAAGGTCGTGCTCGCACGCGAACTGTCGAGGGAACTCAAGTTGCTCATCGCGTCGCAACCGACGCGTGGACTTGACGTGGGATCCATCGAATTTGTTCATGAACGCATCGTCGCCGAGCGCGACAAGGGCGTGGCCGTACTGATCATTTCTTCCGAATTGGACGAGGTGACGGCGCTGGCCGACAGGATCGCCGTGATGTACCACGGGAAGATCGTGGGCATCGTGCCTCCACACACTGACCGCAAGACGCTTGGCCTCATGATGGCCGGCGCGCACGAGGAGGAAGTCGCATGAGCGCCGCTGAGGCCCAGACGGAGACCAAGGAGCAAGAGGAGCCAGGCTCCGATTCACGCTCGCTCCTCCGCTCCGTTGTCGAGTCGAATGGGCTCGTCGTCTTCCTTGCTGTGGTGGCCGCACTCGTTGTGGGCGCTTTGCTCGTCGTTGTTGCCGACAAGGACGTGCAGGAATCTGCTGGTTACTTCTTCTCGAGGCCAGCAGACATGTTGTCGGCAGCGTGGCACGCCATCACGCAGGCGTATGTCGCGATGTTCCAGGGCTCGATCTTCAACCTCGACGCGAAGTCGTTCCCGGACGCCATCAAGCCGCTCACAAACTCGCTGACGTTCTCAGCGCCGCTCATCTTTGCGGGACTCGGGCTCGGAGTGGGCTTCAGGGCAGGGCTGTTCAACATCGGTGCTCAGGGCCAGGTCATCCTCGGCGCGATCATGGCCGGTTTTGTTGGGTTCCAGTTTCACTTGCCGGTAGGCATTCACCTGGCGCTCGCCATCATCGGTGCAATTCTTGGCGGGGCGCTGTGGGGCTTCATCCCCGGTCTCCTCAAGGCCATGACAGGCGCTCACGAGGTCATCGTCACCATCATGCTCAACTACGTGGGTCTGTACTTCTTGGCGTGGCTACTCAGTCTCGAGTCCTTCCAGGCTCCCGGCTCGAATAACCCCAAGTCGCCGCCCATCGACGACAACGCGCTGTGGCCCAAGCTTCTGGGCGACAATTACGATTTGCACTGGGGCTTCATCGCCGCCTTGCTCGCGGCCTGGGGCGTGTGGTGGCTCATGGAGCGTTCGACGTTGGGCTTCACGTTCCGCGCAGTGGGCGCCAACGCCTCTGCGGCGACAAACGCCGGAATGAACGTCAAGTTGACGTATGTGATGGTCATGGTCGTTGCGGGTGTACTGGCAGGTTTGGCAGGCGCCACTCAAGTGCTTGGGACAGAAAAGGCGCTCACGACGGGGATCGCAGGGTCCATCGGGTTCGACGCGATCACGGTGGCACTCTTAGGGCGTTCACGTCCCGCAGGCATCGTCGCTGCGGCGATTCTCTTTGGTGGTTTGCGGGCGTCCGGCCCCACCCTGCAGGTGCAGGCGGGTCTGCCCATCGACATCGTGCTGGTGATCCAATCGGTGATCGTGCTGTTCATCGCGGCTCCACCCTTGGTGCGGTTCCTGTTCCGTCTGCCTAACCCCCGCTTGGTGAAGGAGGTGACCGCATGACCACGGTCAGCGCGTCTGTGTATACCGGTCAAGCAACGTCCTTCCGGTCCATTTTGGGCGAGTGGAAGGCGGTCATCGGCTACGGAGCCATCGCACTGGTAAGCCTCATCGCCTTCTCCCTGAGATTGGAGAACGGGGACTCGACCTCGTTTGCGATTAGCAGGGCGGACGACGCCATCCAGATCCAGACCTTCTCTGTTCCGGCCCAACCCGTCACGCTCACGATGTCCATCATCCTGTTCGCACTCGCCGGGTACCAGGCATGGGCAAAGGTGCGGGCCAAGTCGGTGGGCATTTGGCTCCCGATCGCGTACAGCGTGGCGTTCATGACTGCACTTCTCACGTGGGCTGGTGCGGGCCGCGCAAACACCAACGTGGCTATCACCGGAATGCTCGTCTCTGGCGTCTTCTTGGCCGTGCCGCTGGTCTTTGGCTCGATGGCGGGCACGTTGTGTGAACGATCTGGCGTGGTCAATATCGCGATCGAGGGTCAGCTGCTAGGTGGTGCCTTCCTGGCCGCCGTGGTCGCATCGGTCACCGACAACGCCTACCTCGGTATGCTCGCGGCGCCCATTGCTGGCGCACTCGTGGGAATGCTGCTTGCACTGTTCGCTGTGCGGTATTGGGTAGACCAGATCGTGGTGGGTGTTGTGCTCAACGTGCTGGTTGTGGGTATCACGAGCTTCTTGTTCTCGACGGTTCTGAGTGAAAACAAGGATTTCAACCAGGCTGGCGCTCAGATCGGTGCTCAAGGCGGCACCGTGATGAAGAACCTCCCCATCCCGCTGCTTTCCGACATCCCCGTGCTCGGGCCGGTGTTGTTCAACCAAAACGCTCTTGTCTACGTGATGTACGCCATCGTGATCGTGTTCCAGATCATGCTGTTCAAGTCGCGCTGGGGACTGCGCGTGCGGGCCGTGGGTGAACATCCCAAGGCCGCCGACACGGTGGGTATCAAGGTTAATCGCACCCGGGTACGCAACACCATTCTTGGTGGTGCCATCGCGGGTCTTGGCGGTGCGTTCTTCACCGTCGCTTCTGGTCTGGCGTTCTCCAAGGAGATGACGGCAGGCAAGGGGTATATCGCCTTGGCCGCCATGATTCTTGGCCGCTGGAACCCCAAGGGCGCGCTCCTAGCCGCGCTTCTCTTCGGTTTTGCCGACGCTCTGCGCATTCAGCTGGGCGTCATCGGCTCGCCGATTCCAAGCCAGTTCTTGGCGATGTTGCCGTACCTGGCGACGATCTTCGCCGTGGCGGGTCTCGTGGGACGTTCGCGCCCGCCTGCCGCCGAGAACATCCCCTACAAGAAGTAGCTCATGGCTGACATCGATTGGGACGCGCTCCGTTCGGCGGCACGTGCCGCCTCGGAGCGTGCCTACGTGCCGTACTCCCACTACCCAGTGGGAGCCGCAGCGCTGACGGACACCGGCAACATCGTCACGGGTGCCAACGTGGAGAACGCCTCCTATGGGCTCACTCTGTGTGCCGAGTGTGCGTTGGTCTCGAAGTTGCACACCGATGCCCTTGGCAAACGGCTCGTGGCTTTCGCTTGCGTGGGCGGCGATGGAACTCCTTTGCAGCCGTGCGGCCGATGCCGCCAATTGCTCTACGAATTCGGGGGCGAGGACCTACTGATCGATGGTCCCGATTCGACCCTGACCATGAAAGACATCTTGCCGTGGGCGTTTGGCCCGCAGCACCTGGAGGACTCAAAGTGACCGAGGCTTTTGACGCCGTCGACGTGATTGTGACCAAGCGAGACGGAGGCATCCTGAGCGCCGCGCAAATCGCCTGGGTGCTTGACGCATATACCCGTGGAGTAGTGGCAGACGAGCAAATGAGTTCTCTCGCCATGGCGATCCTGCAACGGGGGATGACCCGCGAAGAGATCTCACAGTGGACCAAGGCCATGATCGCGAGTGGCGAGCGCCTGGACTTCTCTTCGCTGTCGCAACCCACGGCAGACAAGCACTCCACGGGTGGGGTGGGCGACAAGATCACGTTGCCGCTTGCTCCCTTGGTGGCGGCTTGCGGCGTTGCGGTTCCGCAGTTGTCAGGCCGCGGTCTGGGTCACACCGGCGGCACACTAGACAAGCTCGAGTCCATCCCCGGGTGGCGTGCGGCTCTCAGCAATGAGGAAATGTACGCACAGCTCGAAGAGGTGGGCGCCGTGATTTGCGCGGCGGGCACCGGGTTGGCTCCCGCCGACAAGAAGCTCTACGCGCTGCGCGACGTGACGGGAACCGTCGAGGCCATCCCGCTCATCGCGAGTTCCATCATGTCCAAGAAGATCGCCGAGGGCACCGGGGTGCTCGTCCTGGACGTCAAGGTCGGGTCCGGGGCGTTCATGAAGGACATCGAGATGGCCCGCCAGCTCGCGCGCACGATGGTGGAACTTGGTACCGACGCGGGCGTCGTGACGTCGGCGCTGCTGACCGACATGTCCACGCCGCTTGGCCGCGCGATCGGCAATGGGCTCGAAGTGACCGAATCGGTCGAGGTCCTCGCGGGCGGCGGTCCGGCAGACGTTGTTGAGCTCACCGTGATGCTTGCCCGCGAGATGCTTGTGGGCGCGGGAGTGACAGACGTTGATCCCGCAGACGCTCTCGCTGATGGCCGCGCGATGGACGCGTGGCGCCGCATGATCGCTGCTCAAGGTGGGGACCCCGACGCGGCAATGCCGGTGGCGCCGCACATCGAAGAGGTGCGGGCAGAGTCGGATGGCGTCATCACGCGCATGGACGCCCTTGGCGTTGGCGTGGCCGCATGGCGACTGGGAGCAGGGCGCGCCCGCAAGGAGGACCCTGTCCAGGCATCGGCCGGTGTATTCCTGCACAAGACGCTCGGTGAGAGCGTCCGCAAGGGTGACGTCATCATGACCCTGAACACCGAGACCCCCGGACGCATTGCACGCGCGCACGAGGCACTGAGCGAGGCGTGCGACGGGGCTGGTGCATTCGAGATCGCGGCAAGCGGCGCGGGCCGTGGGCCTATCGTTCTAGACCGCATCGGCACGGCTACGTAGGTGGCGTGGACGCTGGTGTCTCTCGTGGCGCGCGCCGGGCGTGCGCTCGGGGGCCGGCGCGGTTTCGTGTCGGGCGCTGTCACTGGCAGGGCTGCGGCACTCGCTAGTGACGCCGCCGATCGTCCTGACGTCTTTGCTCGTCAGTGTGCACGGGTGCTCTCGCGGGCGTCCTTGGCTGACACGAAGGCACTTGAGACGGCACTGCACGAGATGGGCCAAGACGCTCCTGTGATCGAACGAGCCGTCGCGAGTGGGGCCCCTATCGCGGCGGTGGCGGCGCTCGCGGCCGCGTGGCAAGGGCTCGAGCCCGAGGCCAGGGGACTGATCCGCTACCCGGCGCGCAGGCGTGATCAGGGACCGGTGAGCTGGGGGGCTGTGCTTGCCACTCAAGTAGACCAAACCACGTGCGGCGCCGCGTCGATGGCGATGATGTTGATGATGGGGGATCCCTTCGTGGCCGGGTGGGTGGCCGTTGGTCGCCGAGGAGGCTGGCACTTGCCTGCCGAGGTGCAGGCGGCGATTGGTGACGGCGGTGCCGGGAGAGAGTTCATTGGCCGCGGACTCCACACAGTGGCCGACCGCTGGGAGGCGCTACAGCGCGTGATGCACGCGCGAGTCACGCGTCACGGGCTTGGCCTGGCGCCGTGGCCGCGCGCCTTTGGTAGCCCGCCGTGGCGGCTCGACAACGTGACTCGCTTTGCTGGCCTGCGGTTCCGTGGCGTGCTTGTGGACGATGCACGGGCAGACGAGGTCGCTGCCCTTGACTCCCATCTGCGCGCAGCAGTGGCGGACGGCATCCCCGTGCCGCTTTACGCATCGGGCGATTCGGGGAGGGGACTCGATAAGGCGATCCCGCGCCACGTGGTGCTGGTGGTGGGGATCGATGAGGAGGGTTTCTTGGTCTATGAGCCGTCGAGCGGGGCGCTGCATCGGCTCGATCTTGGAGCCCTGGGTGGTGGGCCGCTAGCGGCGTTGGGGAACTGGAACCGCGTGAACTGGGCGGTGCTGCCACGCATGCGGGAGTAACCGCCCCCCGCACCCCCACCCCCCCCACGCGAAAGTGGGTCATCAGGTACCCGGTTCGCGGCGCGAAGGTTGCCTGTGGGCCAGCACGTACCCGTTGTGGCTCGTTGAAACTTATCCCCGCAGCACTTTCTCAATTGCCTTGCCGCGCGCGAGCTCGTCCACCAGCTTGTCGAGGTAGCGAATCTTCTGCATCAGGGGGTCCTCGATGTTCTCGACCCGCACGCCGCACACCACACCAGTGATCAGCGCGACATGGGGATTCAGCGATGCGTCGGCAAAGAAGTCCTCAAACGTGGTCCCCGCGGCCAAGTGCCCTGCGAGCGCAGCGTCGTCAAAACCCGTGAGCCAGCCGATAGTCTGGTCAAGTTCCTCCCGAGTGCGACCCTTGCGCTCCATCTTGGCGACGTAGTGGGGATAGACATCGGCCACTGGCGTCGTGAAGATCCTGTGCATGAAGGCGAGCCTAGCCCGCCTGGGGACGGCATCGCCATTGGTCCGGCAAGCGGCGCACGATGCACGGGTACCGTAGGTGGATGGGACTCCTCGATAAGTTTTTTGGCGGGCGCAAGCGAGTCGAGCCCCACGGCCTTTGGGATGACGATGCCCAGCGGCTCGCGGCATTCGAGGCTCGCGGTGCCGACCTCACCGCGCCGCGCGAGTCAGAATTCTTTCTCTCCTTCACCGCGAGCGCCAAGGTCAACGCAGCGGCGGACGACCTTCGAACGCGGAGGATTCCACACGAGGTGGTGGCGCCAAGTCACGACATACCGGAGTGGATGCTGTTCATTCGCGGATACAAGATGCCCCTGCTCCCTAACTTTCTGCGGGAGACCGTGGACATGTGTGAGGACCTGGCCTCACGTCACGGCGGGGAGTTCGAGGGATGGGCCGGGCTGTTCACCGATGCAGAAAAGGATGGGTAGCTCCCGCGTCGCTCTAGGCTTCAGCCATGGCTACCCCCGATTTTGTCCTCGACCTACGGACCAAGATCGGCCATGACCTCTTGTGGCTTTCCGGCGTGACGGCCGTTGTGGTGAGAGACGCGCCCGAGCCAGACGAGGCATCGGCCGGGATCGAGGTTCTCCTTGTGAAGCGCGCGGACACGGGGGCCTGGACGCCCGTCACAGGCATCATCGACCCCGGTGAGCAGCCCGCTATAGCGGCGGCGCGTGAGGTGCTCGAGGAGGCCGGAATTGTCGCTGTGCCCGAGGCGCTCACAAGCGTGCGGTCCGGCGTGCCGCTGCAGTACGCGAACGGGGATTTGTCGCAATACCTGGACCTCGCGTTCCGCTTCCGGTACGTCAGTGGTGAGGCACATCCGGCCGACGGAGAGAATACCGAAGCGGCGTGGTTCCCCGTTGACGCTATGCCGCCGATGTCGGCGGACATGGCCTCTCGCGTGGCGATGGCGCTCGCGCAGGGAGGCGCGGCGCACTTCGAGTGGTGACGCGAGAGGGACGTGGGGCTCGGGGATCGAGATTCTGGGTGCCGGTCCCTTGCCGTTCGCCGTAGGCTGGTGACCATGACGCTTACCGCCGAAGAAATCCTCACCCTGCCCAAGATTGTTCTTCATGATCACCTCGATGGGGGACTGCGACCAGCGACCCTGATCGAGCTCGCTGCAGAGGTGGGCCACGAGCTCCCCACCACCGATCCTGGCGCTCTGGCGCAGAGCTTCGCCGAGAACGCGAACTCAGGTTCGCTCGTCCGTTATCTCGAGGCATTCGCTCACACCGCAGCAGTGATGCAGACCGCGGCGAACTTGACGCGCATCGCCCGTGAAGCGGTTGTCGACCTCGCCGCCGACGGCGTCATCTACGCAGAACTGCGCTACGCCCCTGAGCAGCACGTCGCCGGCGGCCTGAGCCTCCAGGAGGTTGTCGAGGCAGTCCAGGACGGCATCGAGCAAGGCATCGCCGAGGCCGCCGAGGCGGGCCTTGGCATCCGCGCCGCCGCGCTACTTGACGCTATGCGTCACTTGGACCGCTCGTACGAGATCGCCGAACTGGCAATTGCCAACCGTGGCCGCTGCTGCGTCGGCTTCGACATCGCTGGCCCTGAACTTGGGTTCCCACCCTCAAACCACCGTGCCGCGTTCCAGTTGCTGCGCGAGAACCTCATGCCGGTGACGATCCACGCGGGTGAGGCAGACGGGGCGGCCTCCGTGGGCGAGGCGCTCGGCATGGGTAGCGCGCGCCGCATCGGTCATGGCGTCCGCATTCACGAAGACATCGAGGGCTTTGGCACCGACGAAGAGCCGGTGCTGGGAATCATTGCCCAGCACGCGCTCGACGAGCAGATCCCGCTCGAGTGCTGCCCCACGTCAAACGTCCAGACCGGCACGGCCACGTCCATCGAGGACCACCCGATGCACGAACTGCGCGACCTTGGCTTCGCCGTGACTATCAACACCGATAACCGTTTGGTGTCCGGCGTGTCCATGTCCGGGGAGTTTGCCGCCCTGGTCGAGGCGGGTTGGACCATCGAGGACCTCTTCGAGGCCACGTTAGTTGCCGCCTGGGGAGCATTCCTCCCCTATGAGGAACGCGCCGAGCTTGCCGAGCGCGTCGTAGAAGGGTACGAATCATGAGCGCTGTTACGAGGGCCCAGCTGGCCCAGATGGTTGACCACACCTTGCTCGCGCCGACGGCGACGCCGGCCGATGTCGAGGCACTTGTCGCGGAGGGCGCCGCACTGGGTGTCTACTCAGTGTGTGTCTCTCCGTCGATGATCCCTGCTTCTGTCCCTGACGGGCTTTTGGTTGCTGTGGTGTGCGGCTTCCCTTCGGGAAAGCACACGTCCGCGGTGAAGGCCTTCGAGGCCGCCGAGTCTGTTGCACTCGGCGCGCACGAGGTCGACATGGTCATTGACATTGGCGCGGCACTCGCGGGCGATTTCGCGGCCGTGGAGTCCGATATCGCCGCTGTACGTGCGGCCACCAAGGGCGCCGTGCTCAAGGTCATCATCGAGTCCGCAGCGTTGACCGACGACGCCATCGTGGGTTCATGCAAGGCGGCCGTTGCCGCTGGAGCCGACTTCGTGAAGACGTCAACCGGGTTCCACCCCGCGGGGGGCGCCTCTGTCGAGGCTGTGCGCCTTATGCGTGCGACAGTCGGTCCCGACATGGGAGTGAAGGCCTCGGGTGGTATTCGTACAGCAGAAGCAGCCCTCGCCATGATCGATGCGGGTGCGTCGCGACTGGGTCTCAGCGGGACGCGTGCGGTGCTTGACGGGCTCGATGGCGTTGTGGCGCCAGAAGGTGGCGACTCCTACTAGGCGAGTTTGCGTGCTTGCTGCGTGACCGGGCCACGAAAACTGGTCACCAGCGCCACGCAGGTGCGTTCGCAGGGTGGCTACACCCCGAGCAGTCCTTCAACGTCGGCACGCAACGCAGCCATCGCCAGAGAGGCTGCAGCCCGTGCCGCCGCGACATCGCCCACCCCGGCGGCATCGACCGCGACGGGTTCGATGACCTCGAGGTAGGCCTTGACCTTGGGCTCGGTCCCCGAGGGACGGATGATCACTCGAGCGCCCGAGGCCGAGGCAAGATGCAACCCGTTGGTAGGAGGCAAGCCAGCGAAGCCAGCATTCATGTCGTCGGTTGCCACCACGGGGGAGCCTGCCAAAGCGGAAGGCGGCGACGCCAGCAGCGCCTTCATCAGTTCAGGGATTTGCGCGACGTCATCGAAGCGCGCAGACACCTGGGACGAGACATAGACGCCATAAAGCCGAGCGAGGTCGTCAATCGCGTCGGCCAATGTACGGCCGGCAGCCTTGAGCTCGGACACCATCTCCGCGATCATCACGGCGGTCGAGACGCCGTCCTTGTCGAGCACAAGCTCTGGGGCGACGCAATAGCCGAGCGCCTCCTCATAGCCATAGACAAGGCCAGGGGCTCGCGAGATCCACTTGAACCCTGTGAGGGTCGAGGCGTGATCCAGGCCGTGGTGCTTGGCGATCGCGGCAAGTTGTTGGGAGGACACGATGGAGTTGGCAAGCGTCGCGCCTGGCGTTCCCGCGAGACGTGCACCTGCGGCCTCGCCAAGGAGTGATCCCACCACGTCGCCGTGAAGCATCCGCCAGTCGCCATCGATGATGGTGGCCACGGCGCAACGGTCGGTGTCGGGGTCGTTGGCGATCACCACGTCGGCGTTGATGGTCGTGGCGAGCTTGAGAGCGAGGTCGATAGCGCCAGGCTCCTCGGGGTTGGGGAAAGCCACCGTGGGGAAGTCGGGATCCGGCTCTGCCTGCTCCGAGACGGACGTCAGGTCAGTGAAACCTGCGCGGCCCAGCGCGTTGCGCACCGTAGCGTCGCCCACTCCATGGATGGGGGTGAGGACAACGCGTAGACCCGCGCGTCGTGCCGCTACGGGCGCGGGAGCCGCCGAGGACTCGGACGCGGACTCGACGGGTGGGATCAGCGCTGCCACCGTGGCCGCGTAATCGTCGACGATGTTGACTGGCAGCACGTCCCAGCCGGATTCGGCGCGCTTGACACTTGCCACGGACGGGACGGCCGCGATCAGTGTGGCAATCCCCGCATCGTGAGGCGGCACGATCTGCGCGCCCGATGCCTCGGGCGTGATGGAGGCACCCAAGTAGACCTTGTAGCCGTTGTCCCACGCAGGGTTATGCGAGGCAGTGACCATGACGCCGGCATCGGCGCCCAAAGCCCTGACCGCGTAGGCGAGCACTGGCGTGGGGAGGGCGGACGGAAGCAGGAGTGCCCGATGCCCCGCGGCCACAGCGACGGCGACAGTGTCAACGGCAAAGTCGTAGGAGCGATGCCGGGCGTCGTATCCCACGACGATGGTGCCAGCGTGGCCCAGTTGTGCGCTCATGTAGGACGACAACCCGGACGCGGCGCGGATCACCACTGCGCGGTTCATTCGGTTAGGCCCGGCGCCGATGCGGCCCCGCAGACCCGCGGTGCCGAACTGCAGCAAACCGGAGAAACGGTCGGCGAGATCCTCCTCAGCGCCGGGGATTCCCGCCACGACGGCGGTGAGTGCCGCTTCGAGTTCTGCCTTGGTGACGGGGTCGGGATCGTCGGCAATCCACGTCTTCGCGTCGCGCAGGATGGCTTCGGAGGCGCACATCACATTTTCCCGACGACGTCCGCGAGGAGTCGCGAGATGCGAGGGCCCGCGTCACGGCCTGCGTCGAGCACCTCTTGGTGGTTGAGGTGTTCGCCGCCGATGCCGGCGCCCAGGTTGGTCACGAGCGACAGTCCGAGAATCTCCATCCCTGCGGCGCGGGCGGCAATCGCCTCGAGCGCTGTCGACATACCCACGAGGTGGGCGCCCCAGGAGGCAGCCATGCGGACCTCGGCAGGGGTTTCGTATTGCGGACCGGTGAACTGGATGTAGACGCCCTCCGGGAGGGTGGGATCCACATCGAGGGCCAGAGCGCGCAAGCGAGACGAGTAGAGATCCACGAGGTCGACGAATGTCGCACCCTCGAGGGGAGTAACGCCCGTGAAGTTGATGTGGTCGGAGATGAGCACCACTGAACCGGGACCCACCTCGGGCCGCGTCGAGCCGCAGCCATTTGTCAGCACCAGTTGTGTACAACCCGCAGCTGCGGCCATCCGCACTGCATGGGCCACCTTGCCTGCGTCCAGCACTTGGTAGTAGTGCTGCCGAGCCCCCAGCACGAGGACGTGCCTGCCATCAGCCAATCGCAGCGACCGCAAGAGCGGGCTATGCCCTGGGACAACATGGGCATCAAAGCCGGGCACATCCACGGCAGGGACGGACGCGACCTCCTCGCCGATGAGATCGGCAGCACCCCCCCATCCGGAGCCAAGGACCAAAGCGATGTCGTGGTGGGCCACTCCCGAGCGGGTGGCGAGAACCTCTGCGGCCTGCACGGCCAGCGTCTGAGCAGTCATATGACGAGCCTAATGCGCGAGTGGCGGTTCGCAAGAAAAGGTTGTTGGTGGACAACCCGGGACCGCCCGGGCGCGCGGAAGTCCGGTTCGCGCAGTATGTACCATTCTGCCTGCCGGTTTGGCAAAAATCTACGCCTAAGTGTGACTTGCGCCACACCGGGACCTTAGTCCATACTTCCCATATCCCCATACCAGGGGGCGCATACGCGGCTACCACAGCGTCGGCGTGAGTTGTGAGACTTTCATCCGGCTGAGGGATTTGATTCGGTGTCCATTAATCGAGTGCGCTCCAAGAAGGTTGCCTCATTGGCGGCCCTGTTCTTGCTGGCCACGTTCACGATTGGCGTTGCTGTACCTGTCGCCTTCGCGCCTCCAGCCTCTGCGGCGACCGGCACCCTGACGGGCACCGTTTACAACGACTTCGACGCCGACGGCATCAAGGACGCAGGCGAGCCGGGAGTCCAGGGTGCAGTGGTGTATGCCTACGACGTTGACGGGAATCAGTTTGGCCCTGTCACTTCCAACGGATCCGGTTCATACACGTTCAATCTCACAGGAGTCACTGCCGGGGCCATGCGGGTCGAACTCCAGTCGATGCCAGCGGGATTTCAGCCCTCCCGAGTAGGCACTAACAACGCCTCTACCATTCGGTTTGTCACGCTCAACGCTGGCGCTACGGTCACCAACCTTCACTTCGCGATTCAGAAGCCGCTCGAGTTTTGCCAGGCCAACCCCGACATCGTGACCACCTTGTTCTGTGTCGGCAACGGAGCTGGCGCCTTCGACCTGGCCACGGTCTTTCACTCGACATACGACAGTCAGACCCGCACGCCGGCAGGCACGATGTCTCTGACCGGCTCAGTTGAAGGTGTGGCTTGGGATCCTGTGACGCAGAGGGTCTTTGTCTCGTCATACGTCAAGCGCCACGTGGGGCTCAATGACTCGTGGGGTGCAGACGCAATCTACGCAGTGAATCCAGCGTCGAATGTCACTGCACACTGGGTCGACCTCGTGTCGCTCGGGATTGATGTGGGCGCGAGCGCGATTCCGACGAACGCGGCGCGCAACCTCGTTAACGCCAGCCTCCTTTCCCAAGACCCGATCTTTGGCGAGGTCGGTAAGACGGGTATTGGTGACATCGAGACGAACGGGGTCGACACGCTGTATGTCACAAACCTCTTCCAGCGCACTGTGCACTCCATGGCGATCCCGGCGAATGGTGCGGCGCCAACGACGTCGACCAACCTTGGACTGCCCGGATCTGCTGTGACGTGCACCAACGGAACAGCGCGGCCCTTTGCCTTGGCTTACCAGGACGGATACGTCTACTCAGGCATCGTCTGCGACGCAGCAAGCGGCACCACCGCCAACCTGGACGCGTACGTGGTCCGCAAGCTAGCGACCGATACCACCACGGGTGGCTGGGCTCAGTTCGGTCCCCGCGTCGACCTTGACTACAACAAGGGCCCGGTATTCACAGGTGTAAGCAACGACAACTCAGCCGCGATCAACAAGTGGCACATCTGGGATGACTCGTTGGACGCGTCGTGGGACTCGGGGCGCAATTCCGGTTCCACAGGCGCCGCCGACTTCATGATTCGTCCCACTCCGATGCTCTCCGATATTGAGTTTGACGACGATGGCTCGATGGTTCTCGCGTTCCGCGACCGCACCGCAGACATGATCGGTGCAGACAACCTGCCGCCCGACGCCGCGGATCGCGGCACGCCTACGTGGACCGGCGATAGCCCGGCGGGACTCATTTTTGCGATGAGCGGTGGCGACATTCTCCGCGTGTGTCTGAGTGCAGGCACCTTCGTCATTGACGGAGCGACGGCGGCTTGCCCCAACCACAACGAGTCTGGCGCCGTGGCAAACACCGGCCAGGGCCCCAACGGGGGCGAGTTCTACTCGGGGGATAGCAACGCAGCTCACCAAGAGATCTCCAATGGCCACGTAGCTATCGCGCCGCGTAGCGGCCAACTGCTCCTCAGTGCGCTGGATGCCGTACAAGACACGACGAACTCTTCAGGAGTTCGCGGTTTGAGCAATACGACCGGCGCTCGGATCGACGCGATCACGGCCAATTACTACACCTCTGAGCGCCCAGCGACCGGCCAGGCACGCTTCGGCAAAGCAAACGGTATGGGTGACCTCGAGGTGCTGTGTAACGCGGCTCCGCTCGAGATCGGCAACCGCATTTGGTCAGACACCAACGGCAACGGTATTCAGGATCCGGCCGAGGTAGGGATCGACGGTGTCACGGTGCGCCTGTACGCGGCGTCCGACACGACGTTCACCACTCCGTTGGGCACCGCGGTGACCTCGGATAGTGGCCAGTACTACTTCCGCTCGGGCTTCACGGACTCGAACCTCACCAACAACGTAGGCGGAGGCCTGGGCTTCCGCTCCGACTTCGTGATCCGCATCGGCACCGCCGCCAACTACACGGGATCGGGCCCGCTCGCGGGTCTCGTCTTGTCGCCGGCCAACCAATTGCCGTCCTACACGTATGCAGGGAACCCCGACGCGATCGACTCCGATCCCGCGTCTGGTGGTTCCAAGGCAACCATGGGTTCGAGTTGGTTCCCCACGATTGCTGTCGCAGCATCGACCACACTTCCCGGATTCAATAACCACACCTATGACGCAGGCTTCGTACCTCCAAAGCCATACGACGTGGCGCTGCGCAAGACGGTCGTATCGATGAATGGCGCTCCGTCGACTGGGACGGTGACCTTCCAGCTCGAGGTGTTTAACCAGACGGCGGATTCCGTCAATGGTGTGACGATCACGGATTACATCGATACAGCGTCCTTCAAGCCCATGACGGTGTTGCCCGCGGCCGGAACCACCGGCGGTGCCGCCGCGCTCGGGTACGTGTGGGAGAACGCGTCGACCACAGCTCCTTCGGTGACAATCAGCGGTGTGATCCCTGGTAACTCGTCAGTCACGCTCCACGTGACTTTGGCGATTGCGACGCCGGTCAACATGGCTGGACTCCTGAACACGTCCGAAATCTCCAAGTTCGACAACGACGGCAACCCGGCGACAGGCGATTCGACCACAGGAACCGTCTATGACGTCGACTCGATTCCTGACGCGGTCAACACAGACGTCAAGGTTGACGACGTCATCAATCTCAAACGCTGGACGAATACCTCCACAGCCCAGACCCAAAACACGGCGGTTGTCGATGAGGACGACCACGACATCGCCACGCTTCCTCTGTATGACCTCGCGCTGATCAAGACGCGGTCGGTGGGACAGTCTGCAACTGTCACGTCCCCCGCAAACACCGCGAGCTTCGATATCACGGTCAAGAACCAGGGTCAGACGCCCGTGTTCAACGTGACGGTGCTCGATTCGCCCGTGTCGCCTCTAGCCAGGTCGGCTTCGACCGCAGCCTCGCAGTCGGTGACCACCACGCTCGGCGCGGCGGTGACTGTCACGTTCAACTCGACCACCGGCGTCTTTACGATCCCTGCGCTCGCCGCGGGCGACACCGTGAAGTTCACAGTGATCGCCGACCTCGCGTTGGTGAATACCGTCCAGGTCAACGGTGCCGAGATCACGGCTTTTGACAACGACAATAACTCCGGCAACACCAAGCCCTCGTGGGTCCAGGACGTGGACTCGACGCCCGATGCCACCGTTGGCAACGACGCTTTGCAGGCTGGTACGGATCCGAGCGGTTTCCCCGAAGACTCACACAATGACATTGACAACGCCCCCGTGAATGGCGTGAACGCCGCCGACGAGGACGATCAGGACACTGAAGCCGTGCGGCTTGGCCTCTTGCGTCTCGGTTCCACCGTCTACAAAGATGCAAACGGAAATGGCACCGGAGACGCGGGCGAAGAGGTTGCCGGCGTGCTGGTGACTCTGTTGAAGTTCAACGGGACGATGTACGACACGGTCGGCTCGACAGTCACCAACGCGAATGGCGACTACTCCTTTGACAGGCTCTTCCCCGGTACCTACCAGGTAGGGCTTCCAGCGGCACAGACCGGCGCGGGCGTGAATGCTGCCGCGCTGACCGAGTGGGAGCCAGTCGCAGGTCCCATCGCGGGCCCTGAAGACGACAATTTCGACAATGACGGCGACGCATCGACCGGCTACCTGTCGCGCTCGGACGACGTGGTGCTGACGCACAACGGCGAGCCAACGAACGACGCCGCCGACAAGGCGGACGCCGACGCTTTGACAAGTCCACGTACCTACACAGACACAAACTCGAACCTCAACGTCGACTTCGTCTTTGACCAAGTGACCTACGAATTGGGCAACCTGGTGTGGTCCGACAACGGTGCAGGCAACCACTACAACAATGGTCTAGCCGACTCGGACGAGTCCGGAATCAACGGCGTCACAGTTGAGCTGTACCGCGACAATGGCGCCGGTGGCGCAGTGGCAAACGACGGAGCTCTGGCAGCAAGCGAACGCATCGCGACCACCACGACGTCAGGCGGAGGGTTCTACGGTTTCACTGGCTTGACGGCAGGCACCGACTACCACGTGGTGGTCCTCAAGTCCTCCGTTCCCACCGGGCTGGCCGTTGCGGGTACACCCGTGACCGTGGGCGCCGCAGATGGCATCGACAACGACAACAACGCCGCAGTGATCGTGTCGCAAGGCTGGTCTTCCGGTGCAGTGTCGTTGGGCCCCGTGACCACAGCCGAGCCCACTGGCGAGCAAGACGGCACCACCGGAACTGACGCAACCCCCACCGAGTCGGTAGCGGACAACCGTGCGGACCAGACCATTGACTTTGGCTTTGTTCCCTCGCTGCGCATCGGTAACCAGGTGTGGCGCGATGAATCGGACAACAACCCTGTGACACAGGTGAGCACCGACAACAACGGCGTATTCAACGCATCTGCGGGCGAAGTCGGTCTGTCGGGCGTGCGCGTCGAGTTGTGGCGTGACGTCGACGGTGATGGATTCCAGGCAGGCGCTGACGACGTACTCGTTGGCTTCACGGCAACCGACGCCAATGGCAACTACTGGTTCGACGGTGTCCGACCTGGCGACACGTACGTTGTGGCGATTCCCACGATTGCCGGAAGCGCAGCGACGATCGACAGGCCCGCCTCATCGGACGGCCAGTCCGCCTCTGTCGCGGCCGCTGACAACGACGATGACGGCGCCCCCGATAGCTCCTTGGGCTACCTCTCGGTGTCTCGTACCTTTACGCCTACCTTGGGTACCGCGCCGATCAACGAGACCGATGCGAACCAGACGGGTGCGGGAGCCGCGGAGGACGCAGCAAACGCCCGTGCGGGAGCGAACCAGTACAACGACACTGACTCGCAGTTGCGCGTCGACTTTGGCTTCGTGAACGTACCTGTGTACCGCATCGGCAACCTGGTGTGGAACGACAACGGTGGTTCCACGTACGTCGCCGCAGACGAGAACGACGGAGTCGCAGACCCGAACGAGCCTGGTATCGCAGGCGTAGAGGTGCAGCTTTTCGCCGCTGCCGACTCCACCTTCACTACTGTCATCTCTACTGCGACGACTGACGCCAACGGCGAGTACGCCTTCGAAAACCTCGTCGCAGGTAACTACGTGGTGCGTATCCCCAACACCGGTTCCAACGCCACCACTCTGACGGGGCTTGCTTCGACAATTGACGGTGCGAGCGCCAATGCCGACGCCGACAACGACGACAACGGCGTCATCGCCTCGGGCGGCTGGACATCTTCCGTCGTGACGCTCAATGCCTCCAACGCCTTCCAAGGCGCCGAGCCCACGGACGAGGCTCGCCGCGCCACCGAGGCGGGCACCTACGACGACGGCTTGTCGTGGACTTCCGTCACCACCGACCCCGCAACGTATGCGAACAACCGCTCCAACCTCACCGTTGACTTCGGGTTCGTGGCGGTCTACCGCATCGGCAACCTGGTGTGGAACGACGCCAACAACGACGGCATCGCGCAAGATGGAGAGCCAGGCATTGACGGAGTGCTCGTCCAGTTGATGAGCGGTTCCACCGTGGTGGGGGAGACCGTTACAGCAGGCGGCGGCATGTACGCCTTCACCAACCTCGCGCCCGGCGACTACTCGGTGCGTATCCCCACGGCCCAGACCCCAGCGCTTGGCGCGATCGCGGGCATCGTCCCCGCTGCCTTGAATGGCCTCGTGTCATCCGATAACACAGACGCCAATGCGAACAACGATGAAGACAACGACGACAACGGTCAGGTCAATGGCGCCTCGAGCTGGGACTCAGGCGTCGTCACTCTCGGCGGGGCCGTCGAGCCCACGGACGAGCAGTTTCGCTCCGATGACGCGGCAGATGACGACGCTGATTCATTCGCGGACAACCAGTCCAACCTCTCCGTCGACTTCGGTTTCTGGCCGCAGATGCGCCTTGGCAACACGGTGTGGATCGACCAGTCAGACATGAACCCCG
>SWCB01009166.1_pt1 | contig 40348 bp, 29 predicted proteins | sample 4692901 | NCBI WGS metagenome assembly SWCB01 (sample SAMN10267276, study PRJNA491770) | bioreactor metagenome | isolation source: DHS bioreactor inoculated with subseafloor sediment | place: Japan: off Shimokita Peninsula | collected 2006-08 | reverse complement strand
GATAATGATAATCATGTTGCCAATTTTTGCGACCGGGGGTATTTTGACGTATGTTCATTTGTTTAGATGTCAATATCTTGAATTTGTCCCATATTTATGGTATAACATGCGGCGACGCAGTGCACAGTATTATTTTATTTCATTTACAACCCCAACAAAAAACCCGGATGTTTTCACATCCGGGTCCACACACACTTTGCACACACTATGAGAGTGTACGTCTTTAGTTGGTTTAGAGTTTTTCGAGTATTTCGTCAAGGTAGGCGCCCCTTACATCGGTGGCAATTACCTTTCCGGCAGTATCTAGCAGAATGCTGAAAGGGATACCCTGGATGTTGTAAATTTTGGCAGCTTCGCCCTCAAAGGCAAGTGTATCTGCGAGTTGAGTCCAGATCATGCCTTCTTCTTTCATGGCTTTTTCCCACGGTTTGCGGCTTTCATCCATTGAAACGCTTACGATGTCAAAATTTTCTGATTTCAGTTCATTTACATGCCTAAGGTGGGGGATTTCGGCCCGGCAGGGACCACACCAACTGGCCCAGAATTCAACAAGGGTATATTTGCCGGGTTTCACATATTCCGAAAGCATTACCTTGTTTCCGGCTGGATCAATCAGCGGTACATCATGATATTTGAGGCCAAGGGCATTCTTTTTCGATCTCTCGGCAGCAGCCTCAAACTTAGTCATGTGATCGGTACCTGCCCAGCCTTTACGAACGATATTGGTAAGTGAATCAATCTCTTCAACCGTAAGGTCAACATTCATATTGTAAAAGTTGTAGATTGCCTGATCATAGGCCACCACCGAAGACGGATGCTCATTGATATAGGCCCAAACTTTCTGCTTCTTTTCCTGATTGATTTGTTTTTCTTCCTTTACCAGCTCGATGCCACGTTCGGTGTTGAATGTGCCTGCCATGGCGGGCGTATGGTACTCATTCAGGTATGCATCCCAGATTTTCCCGGCCTTTTTATTGAGGTCAGCAAGCATCTCATTGAAACTGTTGAATTCGTCCTGTGCTACTGAACCGGTAATTACTGGTTTTACCCCTGCCTTTTTACTGTTGTAGTAATAGGTGGGCAGGCTGTCAATATTGCCACTGTAAGTAATGGTGGAATTTTCAAGGTAAAAGTCGCTGGCTAACCAAAATTTCGGATTGCTGGTTTCTCCCAAAGGTGTTTTGTCAATGACGAGCCTGTAACGTGCCGGAACATCCAATTTACCTTTCAGTGTAAAGGCTTCGTTCAAAATCAGGGTACTGTCGGTGATTATTTGTTCCTCCAAACCGCGCCGTTCCAGATACACTTTTGTGCTATCGGCTGCACCGGTTATGTTTCCGGTAATGGTATAGCCTTCGTCCTTAGGCGTGCAGTTGGTCATGGCCAGGATAAGACCCATGGCAAACAGGCTTGTTTTTATTGTTTTAATCATGTTTTTATTCTTTTGAAATTCATTTTTTTAGATGATGTTTTAGTTCTGCTCCATACCAGGATTGAAGAGAATAACCCTTGATGGTATCTCAAACGTATAGCGCGGGCTGTTTGCAGGCAATGTCTCAAGAATTTCCCCGGTAAATATATCGGAGCGCTCAACTGTCGGCATCAGCCCCTGCTTGTCAAGGCGTTTCATGTCCATCCAGCGTGTTCCTTTAAAAGCAAGCTCCAGTCTGCGTTCGTGTAGAATGTGCGCAATGGCTTCCTCTTTGGTAGCAGCTTCCACAGGCTCGTAGGAATAGATACTTACCCTTTTGATGCGGAGATCATTGAGAATTTGCATGGCATCATCAATATTGTCATTGTGAGCCAGACATTCAGCTTTATTCAGGTAAAGTTCCGGGAAGGAAATGCCATAAGCACCAAATCCGGCACCAGCCCAAAAGTACTCGCCTGTTCCGTAGTAATCAGCCGCATAAAGCAAAAGTCGGTTGTCATCAGGTGCATAAGCATTGATCAGGTCAGGGGAATAATTCAGGTAGAAAATGGCGGCCACATCGTCGGTGAGCCTGGTCCACAGGTATTCAGGGTTCAGGTCTGGTTCGGGCATTTCCCAGGGCGAAAAATATTCATTGTAGTCAAGGATTTCATGCGGTGTCTCCATAGCTTTATCCGCGAAAATCGCCGATTGGGTGTAGTTCTCCATATACAGATAAACCCTTGACAGCAAAGCGTAAGCAGTGTATTTGTTTGCCCGGCTGCGGTTGAGGCTGGTGGCTGGCAAAATTTCAACGGCAGTATTCAGGTTACTAATGATGGTATCGAAGGTAGCCTGAACCGACGAGCGGGGAGGGGTTACCTCGGTAACATCAACACTTTGCATGATGGGAATGCCAGGGTCGCCAGAAGCAGTGGATGCATTGTAGGCTTTTGAATAAACCGTAAGTAAATCGAAGAAATAAGCAGCGCGTAAAGTAAGCGCTTCTCCAAGCAATTGTTGCTTTTTTATGGCATCACCGGTGGCACCATCCACTTTGCGGATAATCACATTGGTGTTGTAAATACAACGATAAAGCGTTGACCATACTGCCGGAGCGGCTTCAACGTTCGTGTTTAACTGCGGTGCCCAAAAGTAGGCGTTTGCAGAAGGGTGATTTTCAACACGACCGAAGTTGGCATAAACTTCGTCGGAAAAATAAAGCATGTGGGCAGGATAGGACTGAACGGAAGTATAGGAGTTCAGTATCCCGTCAAGGTCGGCCACATCCTTGGGGATGACAATGCCTTTGGGTTCCACATCGAGGTATTTTTCGCAGCTTGTTATGCTTAAGGCCAATATAAAAAAGAGGCTGATATTTATGATTCTTTTCATGGCTTTTATTTAAAAGTTGGTTGAAATTGAAATGCTGTAAATCGGTTGTGCCCTGAATGAGCGAACGCCGCTGCGGCGGTCAATGGCATCGGGGTCTCCTTCGAGATCACTCAGGCTGATGAGGAAGGCATCCTGAACCTGTGCCCGGATTTGGGTATTGCTAAAACCATATTTTGCCAAGAGGCCTGGATTCAGCATGTAGGTGAGGACGATATCGCGCAGGCGGATATGATCTGCTTTATGCACAAATTGCGAGGCATAAGTGTATCCGGCACGGGCAAGATCATCAAAATAGCCCGGGGAGTTCAGTTCAGGTAAGCCTGGTATTTGGGTGGTGAGTTCATCGCCTGGCGCTTTCCAGTAATTCCCGGCACCTTCGAGCAGGCGGCCGCGGCTTTGGATAAGGCTGGGATCGGGTGCTTCAACACGTGTTACGTAACCACCGTAATACATAAACAGGAAGGAAAGACTGAACTGCCTGTATGAAAAATAGTTGTTTAATCCAATTGAGCGTTTGGGAATTGTGGTACCCATGTATTTGAGATCATCAAAAGAGAGATCATTTCCATCAGCACCTGATTCAATGATTTTACGTTCACCATTGGCTCCGTAAATTTCGGGTTGGCCTAAGCTGTTGAGCCCTGCGTAATCGTATGCAAACAAGGCATCAAGGGGATAACCCTGCTGAACGTTAAGCGCAGAAACCAATAGCTCGCCGGTGGATGTGCTGGTTGAAACCTTGACTTTGGTTACTTCATTGTCGTTGAAAGCTGCGGTAAGTTGTGAAACCCAACTCAGGCGCTCGCCATCTATTATCCTGCCCGATAGGCTTAATTCTATACCCTTGTTGAGGATAGAACTGGTATTGGCACTGTACTGATTGAAGCCGCTGGTGGGATCTGAGGAGTAAATCCCGAAAAGGTCCTCCGAATTTTTACGGTAATAATCCAACGAACCCGTCAATTTGTATTCGAACATGGAGAAATCGGCCCCCAGGTTTAGGTTTTTTGATTTTTCCCAACGCATGGACTGGTTTTCGGGAGAAATTACATCGTAATAGGTTTGTGAAGGCAGCATGTAGTAATTTTGGCCGGCTTCGAGCAACAGGAATGGCCCGTTGTTGCTGGTGGGAATGTTGCCATTCACACCATAAGCAGCACGTAGTTTAAGATCGTTCAGGAAGGTAATATCCTCCATAAAGTTCTCGCGGCTGATGCGCCAGTTGGCTCCCAACGAATAAAACGGAGTGTTGCGATACTTTGGATCGGTGCCAAAGAGGTTGGTTTTGTCGAAACGGATACTTCCCGAAAGGCCATATTTATTGTTATATGTATAGGTTCCTTCGCTGTAAAGTGATACAAAACGGTTGTCGTTCCAGTTTTCGCCAAAATAGGATTCATAGATAAATCCGGCCCGCTTCTGTGTAGGCAGCGTGTTGAATGCAGGCGGCGCATAAGAGAGAAGTGACAGGAAATTTACCGGTTTTACAATAAGCGTTTGGTCGCTGTATCCAAAATTACTGTTCATGTTTGAACCCATCACGGTTTTGCGGACTTCAGTACCGGCAATACCGGCAAACACATGTTTCATATCATTGGAATGAAGGTTCACATTGAACTGCCCCCTGAGGGTGAATGCCGAGGTGTTTGAATTTGTGCGGGTAAGAATGTCGCCTACCGGTAGGTTGCTGAAAATGGGTAAGCCTGTTACCGGATCTGCTTGGGCGGTGTAATTGAGCAATCTTCTTACGTTGTAGGAATTTATGGTTTGCAGGTAGTCTGAACCAGCATTCTGGTCTTCGAAAGCGCCACCCAGGTCAAAGCTCAGCCATTGCGTGAGTTTGGCATTTAAGCGGGCCTGCAGGCGCAATGAAGAGCTTTTCAAAGTGTTGGTAGTAGCTGATAGTTCCTGATAAGGATAGTATTGTTGGTCGAAAAGTCCCAGGCTCTGGTTAATCTCATTGTTTTCAGGGGTTACGCCGTCAAATGAGTTGCGCAGGCGTCCAAGGGATACGGGAAGCGGGTTTCCGTTCTCGTCGGCAAGCATTTCGTAAGGATAAAAGTCGCGCATGTTGAAGTTGTAGCCTGGCTCTTTTCCCCATGAATTGTTATAGATTCCATGAAAATCAAGTTTCAAACGTTCTGATAGTTTATGTGTTGTAGCAAAATTCAGCAATATGCGGCTGTTGTCTGATCGTTGGTTTTGTAGGTTTTGACCGAAGTAATTCAGACCAATCAGATAAGTGTTGTTGTCGTCTCCACCGCTCACATCAAAGTTGATTTGTTTTGAAACCTGATCCTGAAAAAAGAGATCAGGAAGCTGGTCATAGTTGTCTTTGCTGCCAATATTTATCAGGCGCTGGTTCAACTCATCTGCGCTTATTGTGCCTTCGTTATAGAGGAAAGTAGCATCCTGCACCAATGAAATGGGGAGCATATTGTTGGTGTAGGTTGAACGTTGCTGTCCGGCGGCAATGATATAATCTTTTTCAATCTGTGCGTATTCATAGGCGTTTCCCAGGTTCATTTCATTGAAATTAGGGCGCGGCTGAATGCTTGTGATTGCCGAGAAAGTGAACTTTGGCAGACCTGATTTTCCACGACGGGTTTCAATGATGATGACTCCGTTTGAAGCGCGTGCCCCGTAAATGGCGGCAGCGGCGGCATCTTTCAGCACATTTACCGAAACAATATCGCTGGGGTTGATGGAACGGATGTCAATTTCGGTTGGGAAACCATCCAAAACGATGAGTGGCTTTTTAACCGCGTCAAAAGTGGATACTCCACGAATGGCGATGTCACCAGTCTGATTGTCAACTACCAGGCCACTGATTTTGCCTTCGAGGCTTTCGATAAAATTGCCCGAAGTTACATCGCGTTGCTGCAACTCTTCGGTGCTCAGGTTAGCAGCAGCACCGGTAACCTTGCGCCTTTCTACCTGCGAATAACCGGTTGAAATAACCACTTCCTGAACTTCAATGCTTTTGTCTTTTACTATGATAAAGAGATCGGTTTGTCCTTTCACCTTTACCTCAAGGGTTTCGATGTTCATACCGGTAATCATCAGAATGGCACGCTCATCTATATTTTTAAGCTCAAATTCGCCGGCTTCATTGGTAACGGTGCCAATGGTGGTGCCTTTTACCATCACATTCACCAGCATGGGCTGTCCGTTTTCATTCAGTACCCTTCCTTTAATGTCAATTCCATCCTGAACTTTTTGTTTCGATTTTGAAACCTCAGGTTTTGCGGTTACCACAATCGTGTTCGATTTGATGCTCCACTCAAGGGGCTGATCTTTAAAAACGGTTTTAAGTGCCGATTCCAGTGGAGCGTTTTCCAGATCAAGGGTCACCGGCATGGCTTTCTTAATGTCATCGTTTTTGTAAAAGAACACGTAGCCCGTTTGTTGTTTGATCGCGGCAAAAACTTTTTCAAGTTTTTGGCTTTGGGCAGTGTAGGTAATGCTTTGTGCGGTAACACTGGCACTCAACTGGCCAAGCGAAACAAGCAACAGAAAAGCGATTAATTTCATAACTCGAAAGGTTTGAATCGAAAAAAACGGCGGACGTTTTTTTCTTAAAACAGAAGTTGAAATTTCCATACTTTTGTAGGGTTAGGGTTAGTTAATGTGATGTAAGTTGATGTTGTGCATTATTTTACGCGCATTCAAGCCCTTTTTATTACCGGAGGTGTTGCCGCACTTCCGGTTTTTTTATGGACTGGATTATTGTTGCTTAGGGTGTTATTGTGAGTTTTCGGTTTTCAATCTGATAATTAATTTTCATTGTGGAGAAGACTTCAAGCAGTTCTTCTAATTTTAAATTTCTGTCCAATTCCCCTGAAAAAAGTACATCGGGGACACCTTGCGGGAAGGCAATTTCAACATTATACCAGCGCGAAAGCTGTCGCATGATGGATTCGAGGTTGTCATCATTAAAAGAGAAATACCCGTTTTTCCATGCCACGATCTGGTCGGTGTTTGCCAGATGAACCACGTTAAATTTGTCTTGCCCGGTTACAGCCTGATCGCCAGGACGGAGTTTTTTTTGCTGTCCGCCTTGCGCTATCATAACGGATCCCTGAAGTAGTGTTGTCTTAACAGCATTTTCGTCTGCATAACTGTTGATGTTGAAATGGGTTCCAAGCACGGTAACCTGTGTACCATCGGTCAGCTTTACAATAAATGGTTTCGCAGCATTGTGCGCCACCTCAAAATAGCCTTCGCCTTCCAGTTCTACTTCGCGTTGGTTTGAATTAAATGCAACAGGATAGCGCAGCGAAGAAGCGGCATTCAGCCAAACCATCGTGCCATCCTGCAATTCAATTTTGTATTGCCCACCCCGGGGTGTGACTATTTTATTGAATTGCATCTCAACTCCTTTCAACGCTTGTGCTGTTGCTCTGTAAGTAATTTGACCGTTGGCACTGATGAGCTTTACGTTCTGTTGTCCCATGATGGATTCCTGATCAGCAGTGTCGAGAATAACCACCGATCCATCGGCCAGGGTGAGGGTTGCCCGGTCGGTTCCGGGCAAAATGCTTGTAGTTGTTTGTGCAGGGCCAGAATTCCCTTCAGCCAGTTCTTTATCAAAACTTTTATTGCTGACAATAAACCAAACCGAGAAAAGAATGGGTAACAGCGCAGCAGCAGCCCACCAGAAAGCAGGAATCCTGGTTTTGGATTTAATCTTTCTGATGGGGATTGCGCTTTCTTTGGTTTTAATTATTTCCAAAGCCTGGGCCAGCGAGCGTTCTATAACTTCACTGTCAGGCCGGTCTTCTTTAAAGCGCAGCGAAAGGATAAAATTCCGCGCTTCGTCCATCGCCTTTTGCTGTTCGGGATGGCTGTGGTAGTGGTCTTTCCAGTATAGGGTATTTTCAGCATCGGGAAACAATACCCATTGCTGAAATGATGCATCTTCAATGAAATGCTGGAAGGAAGAGTTGTTATTGTGTGCCATTTTAGTAGGTCAGTTACAAGTTAGAGTATCGAAAAGTGGATTTTACCCCATGGGAGGTAATAATTAAATTTATTTTTGAAAATAATTGTATTGTGATAACTTTTGAGTTAACTTTGTGCCATGAATAGTCAACGACAAATCATTTTTTATGAAGGTCACTTTGTTGACTTCTATTTGGAGCAGACAGATAAAGTTCAAGAAAAAATAGAGTACGTTTTTAAAATTTTGAGAAATGTTCAAAATGTTCCGAAGAAATTCCTCAATCATCTGAGTGGGACTGAGGGGTTATATTAAATAAGGGTAGAATGCGAAAGCAATATTTACAGAATATTTTGTTGTTTTGATAAAGGAAATCTGGTGATTTTGTTTAATGGTTTCCAGAAAAAATCTCAAAAAACGCCCAAAAATGAAATTGATCTGGCCTTGAAATTGAAGAAAGAATATTTTAATTCAAAAATGGAATTGTAATGGAAAAAGAAAACATCAGAAATGCTAAGAACTTTGAAGAGTTGTTAGACATTAAATATGGGAAAACAGGTGCCGAAAAACGCGAAAAATTTGAAGAAAAGGCTCAATATTTTGTAATTAGTGAAATGTTGAAAGAAGCCCGCAAAGAAGCCAATATGACCCAGGAGCAGTTGGCTGAAAAAATAGGGACAAAAAAAAGTTATATTTCCCGACTTGAAAACGGGAAGTGCGACATTCAACTCTCTACTCTTTATCGAATTTTTGAATTTGGCCTGGGCAAACGGGTTAATTTAATGTTTGGATGAAAATCTCAGACAGGAATCACGACTTGGGATTTTTGGGTTTATAATCTGATTATCTTTGGACTATGATTACAAAGGCCGAGATATTAGCAAAACTATCTGAATTGAAACCAATTCTTTATAAGGATTATGCTGTTAAAGAGATTGGTTTATTTGGGTCTTATGCTGATAGTTCTAATACAGAGGAAAGTGATATTGATATTTTGATTGAGCTTGAAAAACCTATTGGTTGGAGATTTTTCACATTGGAACTTTTTCTGGAGAAAGTTTTTAATAAGAAAATTGATTTGGTAACGAAGAACGCGCTTAAAGAACAAATTAAAGACGATATTTTAAATAAGGTAAATTTTGTATAGTGGTATTATCAAAACCTGCTTATTTTCTATGGTTATCGCAGGGTTAGCATTATAGATTCTAAAAGCATAGCAACAACTGCATCAGCATATTTTCTTTGAGTTGCGCCAGTGCTCTTGCTACAATTTTATAGGTTGCCTTCACGGTGATGTCAAGCATTTCGGCCACTTCTTCATAGGAAAAACCTTCATAAAAGCGGAGGAAAATAGCTTCCAACTGCCGTGAAGTCAAAGCTTTGAGTGCAGTCTGTAGTTCGGCAGACTGCGAAACCTCTGTTTCGCTGGCAATAATCACGCTTTCAACAGAAAATTCAGGGGTTTCAGGTAGTTCCTTTTCTCCGGCCAATATTTGCTGCTTGCGGATGGCGGCAAAAAGATTGTTGCGGTAAACTTGATAATAATAGGTCTCCACGTTTTTGATTTCGGGCAGTTTGTCGCGTCTTTCCCACAAAAGGATCAAAGCTTCCTGGGCTGCATCTTCAATCAACACGGCATCAGCGGTGAATTTCCGCCCGTGGTTGTAGAACCTCGAAAACAACTCGCGGTAAATCAACGCATAAACTTCCTTATCCCCTTTGCTAATATGTTGCCAGAGGCCTTGTTCAATTGACATGGATGGGCATCCCGGTGTATGAAAAATCAAATGTATAAATATTTTGGGTTATCATAAAAAAATAGTTTCAAGAATAAAAACCAATATACCTGAGCCTATAGGTTTCAAATGCGTCTCCTGTCCTGAAAAAATACACTGTCCTGATTTATTACATTAATAGTGCTCATAATCAGGACAATTGTTATGCGATTAACAGTACTGTGAATGTAGTAACGATGCAATGTATTGATATTTAGATTACTACAAAACGTGGCACGCATATTGAAAAGGGGGTGTCAACAAACAAACTAAAAACTACTTCTCATGGCACGATTCACTCTTCCCCGCGATCTTTATTTTGGAAAAGACTCCCTTGCAGAACTTAAAAACATTAAAGGCAAAAAGGCTATTATCGTAATCGGCGGCCAGTCGATGAAAAAATATGGTTTTCTGGCAAAAGTTGAAGGTTATCTTCATGAAGCTGGCATTGAGACTCAGGTTTTTGAGGGAGTTGAACCCGATCCTTCTGTAGAAACCGTAATGCGCGGTGCCGAAGCCATGCGCCGGTTCCAGCCCGACTGGATTGTATCCATTGGTGGTGGTTCACCTATTGACGCAGCAAAAGCCATGTGGGTGTTTTACGAGCATCCCGAAGCAACCTTTGAGGAAATCGCAAAACCCTTCAACATTCCCACCCTGCGCAACAAGGCGCGCTTCATCGCCATCCCTTCAACCAGCGGCACGGCTACCGAGGTTACAGCTTTCTCGGTGATTTGCGATTACGATACCCAGATAAAATATCCCTTAGCCGATTTTGAGATTACTCCGGACATCGCCATTGTTGATCCTGAACTGGCATATACCATGCCCGCCGAGCTAACTGCATATACCGGTATGGATGCACTGGCGCACGCCACCGAAGCCTATGTAGCTGTCAATCGCTCCGATTTTTCCGATCCTCTGGCTATCAAAGCCATTCAAATGATAAAGGCAAATCTGGAGAAATCATATCACGGCGACAAAGAAGCACGCGACAAAATGCACATTGCCCAATGTCTTGCCGGAATGGCTTTCTCCAATGCTTTACTGGGAATCGTTCACAGCATGGCACACAAATCCGGGGCTGTTTTCCATATTCCCCACGGCTGCCTGAATGCCATTTACATGCCTTTCGTGATTGATTACAACAGAAAAGTGTGTGGAGAACGCTATGCAGAAATTGCGCAAAGCATTGGACTTAAAGGAAACACTACCGAAGAATTGGTGGACGCTTACCGCGATTTCTGTATAGAAATGAGCGAAAAACTGAATATTCCCATGACTTTGAAAGATTATGGGATTACTGAAGATATGTTTACCCAAAATGTTGACCGCATTTCGGAAAACGCTGTATTCGATGCTTGCACCGGCTGTAACCCTCGCGAAACCGGGGCTGCTGAATTCAAAAAGCTGTATTCTTCTGCCTTTTACGGCAATCCGGTTAACTTTTAAATTAAGATTTGTGTGTTGATTCACCGGCGGTTAAGGCCGAAAAGCTTTGCCCGCCGGTTTTCAAAAAAAACAAACAATAAAAACGCTAAGCCATGTTTACCATCATCCACCGAAAAAAACTCACTGCTAAAGTAAGTACTCTTGAGGTTTTTACCCCACGTATAGCTGCCATTATTCTGCCGGGACAATATGTAAGTGTAAGGGCTACGGCAAAAAGTCCGCTGCTTATGCTTCCCGTGAGTGGATGGAATGTTGAGAAAGGAAGCATCAACCTGCTGGTAGAGGTTGTGGACATCCACACCCAAAATCTGGCAAACAGTGCGGAAATTTCTATTTTGCATGAGCTGAACGGCCCACTTGGAAAGCCCAGTGAACTCACCTTGTGTAACGACCGCGAGCTGATTAACTCGAAACTCTTATTTATTGCTGAAGGAACAGGCGCTGCCATTGCGCTTTCGCAAATGAAATGGCTGGCCGACTTAGGTTGCAGGGCCGACATAATGGTTTCTGCAAAAACTAAGAATGAAATGCTTTTTACCAGCGAACTCGAAAAGGTTTGCGACAATATATATTTTGCCACCGAAGATGGCAGTTTGGGATTCCATGGACCTGAGGCACAACTACTCGAAATGCTGCTCAATAAGGATGAAAAGCCTTATGACCTTATTATTGCTGCCGGACCGCTGCCTATGATGAAAGCGGTTACAACTACTGCTAAAGGCTATGGTATTCCCTTGACTGCCAACCTTACCCAGCAACTGTTTGAAAACATGAATGAGCAAAGCGCCTTCAGGATAAGTGCTGATGGTGTATTGAGAAATGTAGCCACTGAAGGCCCTGAATTTCCGGCACTTTCGCTTGATTTTGAGCAGGCGCTCAGCTCCCTGCGGATGGGTTTACATATCTCAGAGCAGGAAGCGATGCTGAATGAAGACACTAAGATTTTAAGCTTGTCTGAGAAATCGGAGAAACGATTCTCCAAAAAACAAGCTTAAACCGTGACCAGAGCGGATCCTTTCTAACATTTTCTAATCAACCTTAAAAACAAAAAAAATGAGCCCTAAAAATTTAACAATCTCACTCGATGAGTTTAAACGGATGGAAAGGTACATCTCACTGCTGAAACTGTTGAAACTGAGGGGGCGCACCGATGTTTCCCTCAACACCATTACAGAGGAGCTCGGCCTTTCAGGTGAAGTAGTAGAAACTGATTTTCAGGAATGTGGGCTCAGCCTGGCCGGACAGTTTACCTACAACATCAGCAAACTGACTTCACAACTCGAAGAAATGCTGGGCTACCGCAATGATACTGAAGCTTTCTTGGTTGGCGCCGGAAAACTTGGCACCTCATTGCTTTTAAAGGAAAACCTGGGACAAACCGATTTGAAGATTGTAGCTGCCTTTGACAATGACCACACCAAAATAGGAGATATAATTGGTTCGGTGCGCGTAATGTCGCCCGATAAAATCACCTCACTTGCTGAACGCATGCACATTTGTCTGGGACTGATTGCCACGCCTCCGGGCGAAGCCCAGCATATTGCCGATGTTTTCTGTGGAGCCGGTATCAAAGCCATCTGGAATTTTACCTCCGACGAAATTGAAGTTGAACCCGGCATTATCTTGGAAAATACCAGGATTGGGCAGGACCTGAATCAGGGTTACCTGCATTTGATTGAAAAACTGAAAAAACGGTGAGCCTTTAATGAAATTAACTTCGTGAAACTTCGAGTCTTCGTGACTTAGTGGCAACTTTATACACCCAAAAAAATGAACCAAAAGAACCAGATTATCATATGCATGGGAAGTTCATGCTTCTCAAGAGGCAACAGGGTGAACCTGGAGCTGATAAAAGCCTGGCTCAGTGAGAGAAATATTGAGGCTGAGGTAGGTTTTAAGGGTCAGCTTTGTACCGGATTGTGTAATAAAGGGCCTGTGTTAATCATAAACGAACATGTTTATCAGGATGTACATCCGGCCAACGTCATCAACATTTTAAAAACTGCTTTTTCAGGAGTACAGGTTTAATCTGTTGGATGCAATATAATACTTTCAATTACATAACCATTTCGTAATCAGGCTTTCACCAACTATAAATAACTACCCCAATGGACAGCATGCAACCGGTTTACACCGAAGTGAACAATTGCCAGGATTGCTACAAATGCATCCGTGAGTGTCCCGTGAAAGCGATCAAGATAGAATCTAACCGCGCTTCCATCATCCGGGAGTTGTGCATTTTTTGCGGCCGTTGCACCTTAATCTGCCCATCAGGAGCTAAAAAAGTACGCGATGATGTATCGAAAGTCAAACGCATGTTGCGCAGGAATACCCCGGTTTATGTTTCTTTGGCACCATCATTTGTATCCGAGTTTCCTGAATATTCTGCTGCCGCGTTGGTTGCCGCCATCAAAAAGCTGGGCTTTACCGGCGTTTCCGAAACCGCCCTTGGTGCAGAAGTGGTAACAACAAATACCGCACAATTTTTAAATGAAGCCGGTCCGGGTATCTATATCAGCACTGCCTGCCCTTCGGCAGTGGATTATATCCGCAAATACCAGCCCGAACTTACAAAGTGTCTGGTGGGTATTCAGTCGCCATTAATGGCCCATGCTTCCATGCTCAGGCGCTGGTATGGTGAGGACATTCGGGTGGTTTTTATAGGCCCCTGTGTCGCCAAAAAAACCGAATCAGATGATTTCCCTTCCCTGATAAATGCTTCATTGACTTTCAATGACCTGAGGCGCTGGTTTGAAGAAGAAGGATTTATTCCTGAACTGATACTCCCGTCTTCCAGTGACAGTTTTGTGCCTGCCCAGGCTACGGAAGGCGCGCTGTATCCCATAGATGGGGGAATGGTAGGAACCATCAAGAAAGCGACTACCACATCAGGCGTTAACTATATGCACATCAGTGGCATTGCCAACATTAAAAATGCATTGAATGGATTGGACGAAGTGGCTGAAAGTTCAAAGATATTTATTGAGCTACTGGTGTGTGAAGGTGGCTGCATCAATGGCCCGGGCACTTCATCAAAATCGGGTACCATTGTGAAGAACCTCAAGGTTGACCGATACCGCAATGCGCCTCAAATGGCTGCACCCGAAACGGATTGGTCAAAAAACCTGCCCGATATTCATACGCAGTATTGCTTCATAAAGCAGGACCAGCCGGTTAAACAATGGTCAGAAGAAGACATTATCGAAGCCCTTAAAACCGCCGGCAAAACCTCCAAAGAAGATGAATTGAACTGCGGTGGTTGCGGATACAACAGTTGCCGTGATTTCGCCATTGCCATGCTTAACGATATGGCTGAAAGGCAGATGTGTGTTTCCTACATGCGTCGTGTGGCCGCAGATAAGGCCAGTGTGCTTTTACAGCGCATGCCTTATGGTGTTGTGCTAGTTGATGACCGTTTGCAGATCATTGAAAGTAACCGCATGTTTGCTGAATTGATTGGCAATGATGCTTCCATGCTTTGGGATGCCAAACCCGGGTTGCAGGGTGCGGATATGAAGAAAATGGTGGCCTTTCATAAAGTTTTTTCAAATGTGCTTTCTTCGGGCAATGATTTGATTGACAGAAATATAGAAGAAAATGGACGCCTGTTTAATCTTTCGGTATTTACCATTCAGCGTCACCGCATCATTTGCGGCATCATTCAGGATTTACATCATCCCGGGCTGATGCAGGAAGATGTAATGCGAAGGATAAAGCAGGTGGTTCACGAAAATATGGCCACTGTTCAAAAAGTAGCTTTTCTGCTCGGTGAAAATGCTGCCCGCACCGAAGCCATGCTCAATACAGTGGTCAACAACCCGGTAATTGCAATGACTGATGAAGAAGGATGAATTCTATATCGAAATAGGGACCATTCAACAGAGCAAAGACCATGAGATGGTGTGTGGTGATGTGTTTCTTTCCAGGAAAATAAAGGAAGAAAACCGTATCATCACTGTGCTGAGCGATGGATTGGGCAGCGGCGTAAAAGCCAATGTTCTGGCCACCTTAACGGCTACCATGGGGCTAAACTTTACCATTGAGCATTTTCCTCCGGAACAAACGGCCAAAACTATACTCGAAACGCTACCGGTTGACCAGGCGCGTAAAATCAGCTATGCCACTTTCACTATTGTGGATATTGATGCCGATGGCGAAACACACATTGTCAACTTCGACAACCCTACGCCCATCATCCTTAGGGAAGGGAAAATGATTGAAACGGACATCAGCCGTAAATCTCTTGCTTCCAAAGAAGATGTGGCCCGTGAACTTACCTACAGCTCTTTCCCGGCAAGGCTGGGCGATCGGGTGATATTGATTTCTGACGGCGTAAGTCAGTCGGGAATTGGTACCGTTCCGTACCCTTTCGGCTGGGATGTGCCTGAAGTAGGCAAATGGGTGTGTCAGGTACTTGAAAATGACAGGGATATATCGGCACCCGACCTGGCCGGTAAAATTATTCAGCGAGCCCTGGCCAACGATATATACATCGCGAAAGACGATATTTCCTGCATAGTGATTTATTTCAGGCATCCCCGGAAATTGCTGCTTTGCTCCGGACCTCCGTATCATCCGGAGGATGACCACCGCCTGGCCATGACCATTGAATCATTTGGCGGACAGAAGGTGCTCTCCGGAGGAACCACGGCAGAAATCGTTTCCCGTGAACTCGGCAGGCCAATAGAGGTGAGCCTCGAATCCTTCTCCAAGGATATTCCCCCCATCTCTACTATGCCGGGTATTGATCTGGTAACAGAAGGTGTACTCACCCTGGGGAGGGTTTCGGCCATGCTCGAAGCGGGCGTGCAGCTTCCTGTTCGGGGAAAGGATGCCGCTTCTGCAATGCTAAACCTGCTGCTGAACAACGATCAGATATTCCTGCTGACCGGTACACGCATCAACGAGGCCCATCAGGACCCTACACTGCCCGTGGAACTGGAAATCCGGCGTAATGTGGTAAAGAAAATAAAACGATTGCTCGAAGATAAATATTTGAAAGAGGTTGCCCTCGATTTTATATAAGAAACCTAAAAAAAACTGAATGATGACTAAGATGGTGGAAGTGAGCATTTGTTATGGTACCCTTTGCTTTGTGATGGGTGGCGCAGCTTTTGAACTGATGGGTGAAAAGCTACCCGAAGACCTGAAGGATATGGTTGCCATCAAAGGGATGAATTGCCCGGGATATTGTGATTCCCAGGCAAACGGGCGCCCGCCATTTGTAATGGTAAACAACAAATTGATTGCTGAGGCCAATCTCAATAAAGTAATTGAATTCATAAGAAAGGAGGTTGCTCATGGCACAAACGAATAACGCCACACTCATCCGCCGTGAAATTATTACCCGACTGTGCAAGCTTTGTGTTGAAAACAGGCTTGAAGACGTTGACTGGATCGCGCTCGAAATGGCCCCACGGAATGGAACTCAGGCCGGTGGAAACCGCTGCTGTATCCATAAATCGCGTGCCATCATCAAATACCGGATTATGGCTTTGCTGGGCTTCAATGTTTCGGATGAAACGGACGAACTGGAAAGCCTTTACAGTTATGCGCTTCGGGCATTGAGCAATAAGGAACCTGAAAAAGGCGTACTCACCGTGGTTGACGAAGCCTGTACCTCCTGCGTAAAAAGCAACTATGTGGTTTCAAACCTTTGCCGGGGCTGCCTGGCCAGTCATTGCATGGTTACCTGCCCCAAAAATGCCATTACCATGGAATACGGTCAGGCAAAAATTGACCCGCTTAAATGTGTAGGATGCGGATTGTGCAAGGATGCCTGTCCTTATCACGCTATTATTTATGTGCCCATCCCGTGTGAGGAGTCCTGTCCTGTAAAGGCAATTTACCGCAATGCGGAAGGTGTTGAAGAGATTGATTACGACAAATGCATACATTGTGGTCGCTGTATGGTCGCCTGTCCGTTTGGTGCGGTGATGTACCGGTCGCAGATAATCAATGTATTGCATGATATTTCAAAGCCCAGCCATCAGGTAGTTGCCATGCTTGCCCCCGCCATTTGCGGTCAGTTTAAGGCTTCCTACGGGCAAGTGGCCACTGCAGTAAAAATGCTTGGATTTGCCGATGTATTTGAAGTTGCAGATGGCGCTGTGCTTACCGCGAAAGAAGAAGCCCGGGAATTGGAAGAAATACTGGAGCAGGGTCAGCAATTCCTGACCACCTCCTGCTGTCCCGCTTATGTTGAACTTACCGAAAAGCAATTGCCTGCCCTTAAGCCATTTGTTTCACATACGCCTTCACCCATGCGTTATACCGCTGAACTCGTTAAACAGCAATACCCTGATGCATCGGTTGTATTCATTGGTCCCTGTGTGGCCAAACAGGCAGAGGCCCGGAGATATCCCGGTATAGATTATGTAATGACTTTTGAGGAACTGGGTGCTATGATGATTGCCATGAAGGTTGATTTGCAGACATTTGAGACAGCCACTGATGAAGAAGCGCTTCCTGAAAGACAGTTTGCTGCAAGCAATGGCGTACTGGATTCAGTAGCGGCTTATTACAAAGGCCCGGCATTAAACCCATTGGTGATCAGTGGGCTGAACAAGAAAAATATTGCATCCCTAAGGCGCATTGCCACCGGGAAGCACGATTGGAATATGATTGAGGTTATGGCCTGTGAAGGTGGTTGCTTATCCGGTCCTGCCGGTATCAGTTCTCCCGAAGTGGCCCGAAAACTCTTTAATGCCCAGTCAGGTGTGATTGTGGGACAGCCTGCATCATAGCATTGACAATTGAAATGAAAATAAATCTGATACAAACTAAATAACAACTGAATCCAAATGACTGTTGCTGAAAAATTGGCCTTGTTAAAGGCAAAAAGAGCGCAAGTGCTTGAAATGGGCGGTAAAGACCGGGTGGAGAAACAACATGAAAAAGGCAAGTTGACCGCCCGTGAGCGGATTGACCTGCTTTTTGATGAAGGCACTTTCCGCGAACTGGATACCTTCGTTTCTCACCGTTCCACCAATTTTGGGATGGATAAAATAAATATCTCCTCTGATGGAGTAATCACCGGACATGGTTTGATCAATGGCCGTGGGGTATTTGCTTTTTCACAGGATTTTACCTCCATCGGAGGATCGCTGGGCGAAATGCACGCTGCCAAGATTTGCAAAATTATGGATCTGGCCCTGAAATCGGGTGCGCCGGTAGTAGGCCTGAACGATTCGGGAGGTGCCCGGGTGGAAGAAGGCGTGGATGCCCTGAAAGGCTACGGCGACGTATTCTTCAGGAATGCACGGGCTTCGGGGGTAATTCCCCAGATTTCCGCCATTATGGGCCCCTGTGCCGGTGGTGCCGTTTATTCTCCCGCACTCACCGACTTTGTTTTCATGGTAAAGAAAACCAGCCATATGTTCATCACCAGCCCTTACGTGATTAAGACCGTAACCGGTGAAGAAACCAGTTTCGAGGAATTGGGCGGAGCCATGGTTCACAATACAAAGAGTGGAAATGCACATTTTGCCTGTGAAAATGACGAAGAAACCATCGAAAGCATTCGCGAACTGCTTGAATATCTCCCGGACAACAACATGGAAATCACCCCCAGGGTTGATATGGGCGATGACCCCGAACGTTTATGCCCTATGCTGGATACCATCATTCCAGATGACCCGCGGACACCTTATGATATGAAAGAGGTGGTTAAAGAGGTGGTTGACAATGGTGAGTTTTATGAAATCCACGAATATTTTGCTGAAAATTGCATCGTAGGCTTTGCCCGACTGAACAACCGTTCCGTTGGTATTATTGGCAATCAGCCTATGGTTTCTGCCGGATGTCTCGATATTGATGCTTCTGACAAAATCAGCCGTTTTATCCGTACCTGCGATGCCTTCAACATTCCCATCATCACTTTTGTGGATGTACCTGGCTATCTGCCCGGTGTAAATCAGGAATGGGGTGGAATTATCCGCCACGGAGCAAAGCTGCTGTGGAGCTATTCCGAGGCTACCATACCTAAATTTACTGTAGTTGTCCGTAAAAATTACGGTGGCTCTTATGTAGCCATGAGTTCACAGCACGTGGGTGCTGACATGGTATTTGCCTGGCCTACAGCCGAAATCGCCGTTATGGGCGCAAAAGGTGCTGTGGAAGTGCTTTCCAGCTATCGAAAAGAGATTAAGGAAGCCGATGACAAAGAAGCCAAGACAAAGGAAAAAATAGCCCAATATGAAGAGGCTTTCAGTGTGCCTTACCTGGCTGCCCAACGCGGCTATGTGGATGATGTAATCCTGCCAAGCGAAACCCGTATGAGGTTGATTGATGCACTGGAAGTACTTGCTTCGAAAAGCGAAACCCTCCCACCTAAAAAACATGGTAACATTCCTCAATAATTTGTGTTATGAACCAACATGAGAAGAAAATGAAAGCCGCTGCCATTGCAGTCAGTTACCTTTTACAGGAGGAACAGACTGAAGAGGCCACCCCAAAAGATCCTGAATGGGGCCGTATGGGCCAGAAAATGGCGATGAGTAAACGTGAGTTCATTCAACGTAAAGGCAAGGGCTTGTGGATTCCCAAATAGTATTAACAAAAACAAAAGGAACATAAAAATGAGAACATTTGATAAACACGGGGTACTTCAAATGACCCCTATTAACTACGATGCAAACCGGCCGACAGCTTCAAATCCTGTCAAAATCCAGGACCTTAGTCTGCGCGACGGCCACCAATCACTGTTTGCTACCCGCGGCCGCACCGAGGACATGATTCCGGTAGCCAAACTATTAGACGATGTAGGTTTCCATGCCATTGAAACCTGGGGCGGAGCAACCTTTGATACCATGCACCGTTATCTGAACGAAGATCCCTGGGAAAGGCTCCGGACCCTGAAAAAGCATATGCCCAAAACCCCTTTTTTTATGCTGCTGCGCGGTCAGAATGTGGTTGGGTACCGGAATTACGCCGATGACGTGGTTGAGCAATTTGTACAGCGCGCCTGTGACAACGGAATGGATATTTTCCGCTGCTTTGATGCACTCAACGACTACCGCAATTTTGAAACTGCTGCCAAAATAGTAAAGCAAAACAACAGGCACTTCCAGGGCACCATTTGTTACACGCTTACCGAGCCCCGCATGGGCGGTGAGACCTATAACATTGATTACTACCTCAATAAAGCCAAGGAGCTTATTGCTTTCGGCGTTGACTCCATCTGTATCAAGGATATGGCCGGCCTGATTGCGCCATACGACATTTACAACCTGATTGTGGAACTGAAGAAAATAACGGATGTTCCCATCAATCTGCATACCCACTTTACCTCTGGTATGGGCGATCTGGCCATTTTTAAAGCCATTGAAGCCGGCGTGGATATTGTTGATACCTGCATGGCGCCTTATGCCTACCGCACTTCACACCCGGCCGTTGAACCACTCGTTATTTCATTGCTGGGAACCAACAGGGATACCGGGTTTGATATCCGGAAATTGTCGGAAATCAATGCCATCATGGAAACCATTATCCCTAAATACAAGCATCTGGCCAATAATCCCAAGTATTCGATTATTGATACGGATGTTATTCTGCATCAGACTCCGGGCGGAATGCTCAGCAACCTGGTAAACCAGCTTAAAGGCATGGGCGCTTTGGATAAATTAGATGAAGTATTCCGTATGCTGCCTAAGGTACGTAAAGACCTTGGACAAGTGCCTTTGGTTACTCCAACCAGTCAGATTGTTGGTGTTCAAACGGTGAACAACGTGCTGTTTGACACTTACGAAGGCGAATATGCCAACATTACTGAACAGGTAAAAGACCTTTGCTATGGTTTGTATGGAAAAACCCCGCTGCCCATTAACGAAGAGCTTCGCAAAAAGGCATTGAAAAACTATCCCCGTGGCGAACAGCACATCGAAGTGCGGCCGGGTAGTGTGCTGGAGCCTGAAATGTCGCAGGTACATAAAGACGTGAAAGATCTGGCCAAAGACATTGACGATGAACTGATTTATGCGCTTTATCCTGTTACCGGGAAGCGTTTCCTGAAGTGGAAATATGGACTGGAAGAGGTTCCTGCCGATGTGAAGCCTAAAACGCTGGAAGATGTCAAAAAAGAAGAAGAACTGATAGCTAAGGCATTGTCGGGTGAGCTTACCACTAAGAAGGATAACAGTGAGGGTGGTATGCGTGAGATGGAAGTATTTGTTGACGGTGAAAAATTCAGCGTAGCCATTCCCGATATCAAGCTTGCCAGCAATGGTGTGCGTTCAAAAAGGGTGAAAAAGGAAATTGCTACAAAAAAGAAAGAGGTTTCTTCAGGAGCATTGTTGGCTCCCATTCCCGGCATGTTGGTTGAATACCGCAAGAAAAATGGTGATACTGTGAAAGCCGGCGAAACCGTGGTGGTCATCGAAGCCATGAAGATGATGAACAACTTCAAAGCAGCGGTTGATGGCGTAATCAGCGAAATCAATTTTAAATCGGGTGATGCTGTTGCCAAAAACGATGTACTGTTTGTGGTTGAGCCCGTAGCATAATACATTTTTATGTTCCACAGGCCTCACTTTTATGAAGACCTGATATAAAGAGAGAGGCTGGATGATTCCGGCCTCTTTTTTTCTGGAATTCTAAATATTGCCACAAAGCGCAGTATCACGGCAGCCTGGTTTGTGTGGATTTTTCATTCCACAATCTACAACCCGCCTGACCGACAAATGATTGCTTCTTATTTATTATTCCTCTGTTCAGTCGGGCAGGTCCGCAATCCGAAATCCGCAATTTTTCTTTCCCCTTGTCCCCCCGTCCCCTTGTCCCCTTGTCCTAAATCCCGTGTCTCTTAATCTTTTCATACAGTGCATTCCGGCTTATGCCCAGGGCTTTTGCCGTATGGCTGATATTGTCGGAGAAAGCACTCAGGGCGGCACGTATGGCCTCCTTTTCGGTGGTGGCCAGGCTGCGCACGGCACTATTTGAAGCATTCACTGCTTCGGCTAGTGACTGGGACGAACCGGAATAGGATTCTGTTTCAAAAGAAAGATCACCATCAAGGTTGACAAATTTCTCAATAAAGTTTTCCAGTTCCCTGATGTTTCCGGGCCATTCATACTGAATAAGTTCGGTAAACAATGGTTTACTGATTTCCGGCACCATTTTGTCCAGCTTAATGGCCTTGAGGTTAAGGAAATACTGAATAAGTATAGGAATATCTTCACGCCTTTCGCGCAAAGCAGGGATATGGATTGGAATAACACTCAACCGGTAAAACAAATCGCTGCGGAAATTACCTTTTGCAATTTCATCTTTCAGGTTTTTGTTGGTAGCCGCGACGATGCGCACATCAACCGGGATAAGCTTGTTGCCGCCAACCCGCGTTATAGCGCTTTCCTGCAAAGCCCGAAGCAGTTTTACCTGCATATCCAGGGGCATTTCACCAATTTCATCCAGAAAAAGCGTACCTCCATGGGCCAGTTCAAATTTACCGGGTCGGCCACCTTTTCCTGCACCAGTAAAAGAACCTTCTTCGTATCCAAATAGCTCACTTTCAATTAGTCCCGGGGATATGGCTCCGCAATTTAAGGCAACAAATCCATTTTCCATGCGATTGCTGGTATTGTGCATAGCCTGGGCAACAACTTCCTTACCCGTACCGCTTTCACCGGTAATTAATATGGTGGAAGGACTGTTGGCCACGGCCCGGGCATATTCTACAATGCGTTTCATCTCGTCGCTTTCGCCAATCAGGTCCTCGAAAGTATAGCGGGCATTCATACCGGTGTATTTGTTCACAATCCGATAGACCCGCTTCATCTCCCTGAAACCAATCACCATACCATCAATGTAGCCATCGTTTAGGGTGATGGGATAGGCATTTATGCTGAATGCTTCTTTCCCGCGGGAGGTGTTCAGATTTTGGTCTTCATCCAGAATAACCTTGTTATCCCTGACTTCATCAAAAAGTTTGGTCCATTCCGGCAGGATTTCTGCAATGTGTTTGCCCAACAGTTGCTCATTGGGATATTTCAATAGTTTATTGGCCATCTTATTGGCCGAGCGGATAATGCCCCTGTCACTTATTGAAATTACTGCGAACAGCATGGAATCCATTACCTGGTTTACAAAACGCACGGATTCCTGCAGTCGTTGTTCATTTAGCCGGTTTTGTAACTGATTTTCAATAGCCACTACTGCCGCTACAACAAGGGAAAGTGTATGAGGATGAGCCAGTTCGTAACTTCCTGTAAGATTAATGGTTCCAATTATATTTCCATTCTCACTGTGTATTGGTGCTGCCGAGCAAGTCCATTTTTGGTAAGCCGTTATAAAATGCTCGGTGGCAGATACCTGTATGGGCATATCTTCGCTAATGGCAGTACCCATGGCATTGGTACCTACATTTTTTTCATCCAGATAGGCACCAACCACCATATTGAGTTCGTTTGCCGCTTTCAGGGTAGATTCATCGCCGGTTATGCGAAGGATGCAGCCATTCTTACTGGTGAGCAGTAAGACAAAACCTGAGTCTTTCAGGAAATCATAGAGTAAGTCAAGAAAAGGGCCTGCAACCTCAATCAAGTCATTATTTTCCTGAAGTATTGCGGCTTTATCCTCTCCACTTAATATGCGACGTGGATATCTCTGCTCGGGGCTGATGCCGTAATTGCTGCTCCGTTCATGCGATTCCCGGATAATGTCTTCTTTTTTACGCTGCCTTTTTGCCATTCCAAAACAATATTTCTGTAAAAGTAGTAACAAAATGTGGGATGGGGGAGTGTGTAAGGAATAATGACTGGTTTCATACATCAAAAATGTGATAGTACATCTGAGTGCAATGGTTTTTTATGACAGGATTTACAGGATTTACAGGATAACCTGGTGAGCATTACTGCTGCAATGCTCAGGATAATGCACTTGGCAACCATCCTATTATGATGGTTTGTAGTAGGAAAGGAAAGATTGTACGGCGAAGATAGAACGATGATTTGCGGCCCAAATGTTAAATTTACCGGATGTACACTAAAAATTATCAGATTTGCATTGCATAAACATAATATTTTCACTATATTTGAAGAGTAATATAGTATTACAGACTACCGATAGTATTTCATATTAGACCATTAATTATGAATACAACAAGAGGTCTTGGTATTTGTAGAGAAAGAGAGTTCGAAGCATTCTATTATATTGCCCTTAAATTATTTGCACATCCTTTCCGGGAAAAGTTTCCAAATTCAACCAAGTTCTGTCCGGCAAAGGATATGCCTCCGTAGTTTATTACTGCATCTACATCACCGGTAAATTCAGCTATTTTAAAAGAGAATATACAACAATATTAGATTTAAGATAGTTCAATTTGCAAAAAAAAATCACAATAATGATATCCTTTATCTTTAATCCTTTAAAAACTCGAAATTATGAAAAAGTTCACCAGCTTTATTACATTTCTGTTCCTTTACAGTTTTGTATTCTCCCAGTTCCCGATTCCTATTATTGACCTAAACTCAGACTCAACGTTTAATGACTATTCCGTTAACAACAAAACCCAAAATTCGTGGGAAGGATTTTCGTTTAATCCTTATGGAAATTACAGGGCATTAAACCTTTTGGTTAATATCATTTATGATGTATCAAACAATGACCCACAACCCGGTTTTTTTGGTGTTGAGTGGCCTCAGGCAAGGATAGCTGATGCAGGGATTAACACTATTGTACCAAATTGGGCAAAAGACAGTTCTCTATTTGATACAAAATTTAATGAGGAAACCAATTTAAATGGGACTTTCACCCGTCGGTTCTAAGAATCCTCTTTTGGAAGCCTCCATATAATTGGCGATTATGTTGTTTTAACATTGCCCCAATCCTATATTATTCAGAACGACCCATTGCCTCAGGGACAGTTCACGTACTTAACTTTAAGAAATAGGATAATTAACTACCTGAATGAACATGGGGGAATTCAAGCATACTGGGGACATAATCTCATTGAGGATTACGACTCAGATAATGACAGCATTGTTGATTTGGTGAATATTATAGTTAGAAACTCATTCAGAGATACTTTAAATTATGGAGGTTATAATGAAAACATTGGCATGAGTGGTTCTTTTACTGATAGTATTTTATTTAACACAGGGAATTACAATCAAATAAAAAGATTCACTATGCAATGTGTAGGGAAAGGGCGACAAATTGTTGAAAATCCCTTAAGTGTTCTATATCATGAATTTGCACATAAACTATATGGAACCAATGATATGCATAGTTCAGGTGGTAATGGCTGGAATTATAACTCAGGTAGGACATTTCTGCAACGAATGGGAGGCTATGGGCTTATGGGCCAGTCAGGTACAGGCATGGTATCTGCCAATGGGTTTGACCGTTGGTGGCTGCATTGGAAAAGTTCGATATACAATACGACCAATTCATATATTGCTGCAAGTAATCAAGTATCCGATGTTGCGATGGAAAATGGTACTAAAACTTTTATCCTCCGCGATTTTGTTACAACAGGCGATGCAATCAGGATTAAATTACCATACACTGACAATGAAGCAAAAAATCAATATATCTGGCTCGAAAATCATAAAATAGGAACGAACAATAAATTGGATTTTCTAACGAATTCAAATACAACTCAATGCAGACCTGAAGGTAAAGCAGGTATTTATGCCTTTTACCAGGTTGGAAAAGATGTTTTATCAGGTGACAATATTAGGCCGAAAGGCCAATCTGATCATCTGAGACTGATTTCAGCAGAAGGTAATTTCAATTATATGAAGTTATCAGATTCGTCAAATGTATGCTTTAATTATATTACCGAGAATGGAAATGGTAAGAAACTAGACCTAAATCCTTTTATGGGAGATAACGATGCAATGATACATTTCTACAATGAATCCCAAAATGTCTTGAAAGTGCAAGGTGACTATGTCTTTAAACTGGATTTAAAGGAGCAGTTCATAAACAGGCAATGGGTTCAGAATGATTCTATGCCCTTCTTAATGGACGAAAGGGACCCTTTCAGGGGCGCAAGTACGTTTAACCTCTCTTCAAACCCGGCTCCGGTCAACTCCATAACATTTTATAATACCAATGATGATAATGGAAACATTACAAGCACCGCATCATCCCCAGGCCTGGTAAATAACACCACTGTTTATATAACAGGCTTAAGTATCGGCATGACTGAACTTTCCAATGGTGACTATAGCGTTAACATTTACTGGGGACACAACCGCCTGGACAATAGTGTTGTCTGGACAGGAAAAATTGCGCTAAAAGAATCGTTGTATATATATGATGATGACACATTACTTCTAAAGCAAAACAAAACTCCAATACAGATAACACGCGATATACATACCGGTCAATTTGCCCCATATACAGCTTTTGAATGCCGTGATAAAAGCGAAATGTATTTATCAAACAATAGCCGGACAATACTATCAGAAAAAAGTAAATTTTATATTCTGGCTGGAAGTGTTATGACAGTTCAGAATGATGCTAAACTAATTGTAAAAAATGGAAGTGAACTGATTATCGAAGGATGCGGCAATCTTGTCCTGCGAGGTAACGGGCAACTTGTAGTTGAACCTGGAGGTATCTTGACAATTAAAGAGGACGCCAATGTATTTATGGATGGCATCGCCAATCTAAATCTGCAAACAGGTTTTATAGTCGGGCAAGGTGGTATTGCGATTACCATGTCAAATGCGCTGGGCTTATTAGGCGTTCCACCACTGAAGCAAATTAATGCGACCACTACCTGGACTAATGGTACATATAAGTTTTTTGACGACTTTTACATTGCCACAGGTGCAACACTCAACCTTAATGGTACAACACTGAAATTTTTCCGTAATGCAAAGGTAAGGGTTGCCCGTGGCGCCAAATTAAACATGACAAACAACAGCAAACTAACAACTACTTGTACCTCTGAATTATGGCGGGGCGTCAACGTATGGGGAAATCCGTGCAGTACCCAGTCCCCGACGACCAACCAGGGACATTTGGTTTTGAATAACAGCAGCATTGAATATGCCAGGGTAGGCGTTCTACTTGACTGGCCAATTACTGAAAGAGAGCCTGGTGTTTCAATGGGCCACGGTGGTGGTATTATTATAGCTGAGAATTCAACTTTCAATAATAATTATATTGGGGTTAGTTTTTCGGGTTATACCTTGAATAATATAAGTACTTTCAGCAACTGTTTGTTTACTGCAAACAATCAATTTCCCCAATTAAGCACAGGTATTGACTGTCATGTAAACATGAATGGCGTTACAGGTGTTGATTTCAAAAAATGCACCTTCAACTATACATCACAGACTATCGGGACCAACATCAATAACATTGTCGGTATCCGATCCATTAACTCTAATTTCCTGGTTGATGGACACCCGCTTAATGGCAAATTCCAACGATCTGTTTTTGAAAATCTTAAATACGGAGTATATGCAACAGCATCGCTTTCGGGCAGAAATTTTACAGTCAGGAACTCCGTTTTCAGGTCATGTAATTCAGGTGTTTTCGGGAGTGGAATAATGAGCAGCATAATAACTGAAAACAGGTTCTTACAACCAAAGTTTAAAAATCAGTCAAATTTTACTCAATTTGCTATTTTCCTTGAATACTGCAACAATTATACGATACAGGAAGATACGTTGATTGGAATTGACAACCAATTTAAAAGCGAAGCAGGCATTCTTATAAGAAATTCGGGCCCAACTGAGAATCTGCTTTACAATAATCGATTGGAAAATTTTTATGCCGGGATAATAGCAGAAGGCGAAAACAGAGGCATCGGCGGTACAGGATTGTGCATAAAATGTAATGATTTTTTGGGAAATCAGACGGACATAAACATTATTCCTAGAAGTGGTATTCCAACCTCAAGCCAGGGCATAAAGCACGACCAGGGTAGTAATCAGGATACGATTACCGCACCGGCTGGCAATTATTTTACTAACCCGTCAATCTCAACTATTATCAACATAAATAACCAATTCGCACAACCCATTGAGTATTTTTATCATAGGTTTCCAATTAATCCCAGGTTACAACCTGATGATGACCATGTCGTTCTTATTGATAATACCGTGTTTTTGACACCTGGGACTTCTCAATATTATTACAAAAATACAGCATGTCCTTCAAAGCTAAATATTAATCAAAGCAAGGAGGAGCTTATTGCATCGTCAATGATTAATACTGATGAAATCAGTGAAACCCAATCTCAACTGGAGGCTCTGACTGACGATGGCGATACACCTCTTCTGGTGAATAGTATTACAAGTTCAGCACCTTTTGAAGCATTGTGGCTACATGATGAATTATTGGATGCCTCACCTTATCTTAGTGATACGGCCCTGATTGAAGCAAGTAAAAAGGAAGAAGTTCTAAACAGTGCACTGGTTCGCGATGTGTTGGTTGCCAACCCGCATTCAGCTAAATCTCCGGAAGTAATTGCAGCGCTTGAACAAAGAGCGGAGCAACTTCCTGAAGAACTGATGGATGAGATTAAGGCGGGCACAGACCTGATCAGCGCCAGACAGGCACTCGAACTTACCAAATCAGGTCTTGAAGCTGATCTTGCTGCTTCACGTTCAGAATTGTTGCAAGTGTTCCAGAAGGAGTATAATTTCGATAGCCTACGTTGGGCGCTTACTACATTTCCCGAACCTTTGTCAGCATACCAGGAAGCTTGGACATGGTTCGATCAGGGTAATTCAAATAATGGTATTACTGCCTTACAAAATCTGGATATGGAGATTATACCTGAACACCACCAGATCAATCAGCCCGGATATGTTCAGTTGGCAGCTATCCTTAACCTGTTAGCGACTGATACAACGTATACATTTTCAGAAGATACCGTGACGATTGATGCACTTTTCGCTCTTTCTAACGATGACAATGCTGCCGGGGTATCGGCCCGAAATCTTCTTTCTGCTTACCGGCTAATAAGTTATGAACCTTCCGTTACATTGCCGGATACCAGTTTAAAGTCTTCGCGTTTAAACAACAAGCCTAAACCTAAAGGAAACCTACTTGAGGAAACGCTTCATGTATTTCCAAATCCGGCTGACGATTATATTGTCATCGCTTATCAGTTGGAAAAAGAGGGTGAATTAAGCATTGTTTCACAGGAAGGACGCATTGTTTACTCCCAATCAATTGCTCCCGGAAAAAACCAGTCAATAATTCGTGTCAATCACTTGGCATCAGGCATATACATTGCACGAATGGTTGAAGGGAAGCATGTCCAAAATATAAAATTTACAAAAAAATAGACTTTAACCCAAAAGAGTTGATCCACAGGCCAATATTGCCTGTGGATTAACCTCTTATAACACCAATAAAATGAAAAAACAAATTTTTCTCTTTATTATACTTCTCTGTAGTGTTTACCCTGTTTCCGCTCAAACCTGGCCAAAAGTGTATATTAATCCCAACGGCTATACTAATGCATCATGTGCCTTTCAGGTTTATGATAATGGTATAACATTGCTTTCGAATCATTTTAGTAATGCTGGATTGGTTTATGCAGGCTGGGTGTTTAAAACAGACATCAATGGTGAAATTCTTTGGGAACGAACCTTGGGTAGCAGAACTGACTATTTATCCTGGTTTAATATGATGCAGGTTACCCGCGATTCCGGTTTGGTAATTGCCTTAAGCACGCGCTATGCGGACTTATACCCTTTTGGAATTTTTGCGGATGCCGCATTTATGAAACTAAATGCCTGCGGGCAATTAGACTGGTGCAGTATAATTAATGAACCCGGGATTGATAACTTTGGGCAGGATGTTGCTGAAACCTACGATGGTTACGTCGGACTTTATAACAATTATCATCCCGGCGGGCCTCCACCACACAGCAACGAAAACCCGACTTCACTGATTAAATTTGATTTCAACGGCCAGATTCAATGGAGATTAAATTACGATGATAAGCTTTTGGATGTTGAGGACTGGTGGGATATTCTGGTTTTAAAGGACAGTACCTACCTGGTAACCGGATATTGTAAGTATTATGATTCTATACAATCCGAGCACTATACGAAACCGATTAAAGTTAACATAGATCAGGATGGGAATATAATAAGCTATAATATTTTATATAAAAGTGTTGATTCAATTGATGGCGCTCAGGATTTCTTTACCATTGAATCGGCCTGCGGCCGTTTATATTCTGCAGGGGTAACTGAAATATTACATAAAACCCTGAGAAAGCAGTTTCTTTCCGAAGAAAACCCTCAGTTTTTCCCTTTAAGTGATTCTTTAAGTTATGCCTATTCATTGAATTGGATGCAGGATAGCACCATTGTTATTGCCGGCACCATGGAAAACCCCAATCAATGGTATGATAAAAGGGTTGAGGTTCAAATTGTTGATACCATGGGTACCATTCTTCATAGCCGGCGTTTGCTTGATAATTATACAGGTCCCTACTATTTTGTTTCAACCACACATGACAATAAAATTCTTGCCACAGGAAGCGCTGAACAAAACCCCTACGGCCCCATGCTTAACACAATGCTTTTCAAGCTCACCTCCACCCTTGAGGATGATGTGTATGACCCCACCCCACGGGTGTATGATTATGCCTGCCCTGGGGGTGTTGCACCCTACGATACCATTGGCATGGAGGAGTGCGATATTGTGGTAAGCGCCGAGCATCTGGCCACTTTGCCCGATGTGGCAGTAATGGAGGTGTACCCAAACCCGGTTAAAGATCAGTTTTATATAAGATTGCCGGAGTTTATTGCCCTGCGCAACAATAATAAAGGCTTAAATACAGCCCTGTTCCAAAGCAACTACCAGCAAAACAGCACTTTGCAGGTTTTTGATTTAAGTGGAAGGTTTATTACATCAAAAAAACTAACACAAGGGCAGTTGATCGCAGAATTCGATGCCTCCCGCTGGGCCCCGGGGATGTATCTGCTCAGGCTGGTTTACAAGGATAAAACGGTGGGGAGTGCGAAGGTGGTGAGGTGAAGAAGAGGTCGGCCCTTCGACTTCGCTCAGGGGCCGAAGTCGGAAGTCGGAGGTCGGAGGTAAGAAGTAGGAAGTATGATGTATGTGAATGCCTGAATAGCGTTGACCGTTTTTACTTAGTTTATTACTTCACTTTTTCATTAATTCTTGAGCGATATTGAGCTAGAAGGATTGTTGTCCTCAGCCCGGAGGGCTGACCCCTCCGGGAACCAAGGCATTAATTCCGTCGCTGACTTTTCACCGTCGGATTGTTGTCCAAAACAAAGATAATCATTTTCGTAAGTTGCAGGAGATTTTCTCTTTAACTCGATATGCGGTTTTTGAGTGTTGTAGAGTAACACCGAACGGTCAACTTCTTTTATCAACATTTCAAAGGAAGTTATATTCCTGTGTTTGAGGTAGTTATTTTTTATAACACCATTAAACCGTTCAGCCTTCCCATTTTCCCAGGGAAATTTACACATGCTATTTTGAATTTTAAATTTGCAGGTGAGCGACAAGAAGTTGTTAGCATAATACTGACCACCTCCATCAGAATGAATAATGACATTCTTAAAACTAAGCTTCTGCTTGGCTCTCAATTTAATAGCCATTTCCAGAGCTGGCAATGTAGTGCTTTCTGTTGTCAGCCTTTTTGAGGTTGAATAACCGATAATCCTTCTTGAAAAACCATCCATGATAAAAGTTAAATAGTAGTATTTCCCTGTCACCTCAAAGTAAGTAATATCGCTTTGCCAGACTTGATTGAATGAGGTTAAAAGCTTGTCCTTGATTAAGTTGTCAAATCTTATCACTCCACTGCTATCAGTAGTGCGCCATAAATTACGCACACGCTTGCTCATCAAATTATGCTGAGAACAAAATGCTTCGAATGCATCTCGACCTATGTTTGCTGGCATTATCTTATAATACATATCCCTGACACCCATGGTGGGATGTTCTTTACGAATATCCGCAATTACAAGAAGCAATTGACCATTTTCTAAGCGTTGAATGTTTAATCGATCCATCTTTTGATGGAATGATTGCTTACTGACCCCCAGTACATTATATATCTTATTCATGCTGTAGGGGGATTTTTCCCTGTTGAACCAGAAGTACTGGAGGGTGAGATAGAAAACTTTTTTTTTATATCCACGCCATAAGTTTCCTCGGCCAAATCAATCATCTTATCCTTGAAATCAAGCAGGATTTGCTTCTGGCCAACCACTCGCTCAAGATCAGCTACCTTCTTTTTTAATTCAAGTAGCTGCTTGGTATCACTATCTGTCTCTATGATAATGCGTTCGCTCTTATTCTTCATACTGCCGAATTTATTGAGCCAACGATACACGCTTACATCAGCCAGCTCATATTGTTCACAAAGTTCGGAAACTTTAACCTTACCAGTTTCTAATTCCCTGACTTTTTGAATCTTGAAACTGTCACTGAAATGACGGTTCCTTCGTTCTGAGGTTGTCATTTTAAATTTTTCTCGTCTTGCCATTTTTTGACCCTTTCTTTGGTTTAAAGTGGTCAACGTATTTCAGGCATTGACATGTAAGAGGTAAGAGGTAAGAGGTAAGAGGTAAGATAATGTATTTAGTGGCTGATAACTGATGGCTTAAACTCTGAAATCCGAAATCCGAAATCCGAAATACCTGTTAATCCTGTAAATCCTGTCAATTGAAAACAACATTGAATATTAATGGAGCAACACCTGTTGAAACCCTGTTTACACTTGCCATAGGTTTTTATACATCAAAAATGTAATAGTACATTTAAGTGCAATGGTTTTTACAGACAGGATTAACAGGATTAACAGGATAACAGCTAAGCAGCATTTGGAATGCCGCTTTGGTATTTATGTTATGCGTACTTTCGACTCTATTTTTTTATGACAGGATTTACAGGATTAATTGGGTTCTTAAGATAAATTTATCCTTGCAGCTGAGCGGCATTTAGCTGAGCTCCCTCCGGTCGGTTTTCAAATTCAACGATGTTTAAAGCGGCATTTCAAATGCCGCTTAGCCAAACATTCACCAGAATAGCACCACCATTCTACACTAAGCAGATTATGCACTACTAATAAATAAAAACGAAGCTGAGTTTTTTTAATTAAATAGTTGCCCGTTCCAGAAATAGACGCATCTTTATGCTGATTTAATAATCAGATCAATATCACTATCCTATGGCACTTTCTATTGAGCACAAACAAGAGATTTATAGACTGCTTGAGCAATATATGGAATTCAAGCGTCCCCGTGAAGATGTGCGCCATTTGTTCCCTGTCGTTACTTGCTCTTTCATCGATTTAATCTAAACTAAAAGTGCATTTGAACAGGCTAAGACTAAATTTAAGGCTTTTAATAATGATCGCATCAATTAAAAATCAGCATGATAAATTCAATTAAACGTCTAACCATTTTCGGCATTATTCTGGCAAACATCTATTCTGCCTCTGCACAGTCATCGCTACAATGGGCGGTTGCAAGTGAGGGCGCAGGGTATAGCTGGGTACATATCACCAGGATGAGGACCGATAGTATTGGAAACATACTCACTTCTGGTTATTTTACCGGTGATATTACGCTGGATCCGGTAAATCAAACTGGACAGCTAAGTAACGATGGTTCAAATGGTGCAGCTATCTTCTTTTGTAAAAGGGATAGTTTGGGTAACTTGTTGAGTTTATTTACTCCAGATGGGGTCGGTGATAAAATGGCTACTGATTTTGAACTTGATGCAGAAGAGAATATTTGGCGGGGCGGCTATTTTGATGGTTCGATTGATATGGACCCTTCAGCAGAGGAGTATTTGCTTACTTCTATGGGTAGAGAGGACTTCTTTTTGGCAAAATACAGTCCGGTTGACTCGCTATTATGGGCCGGGCAATTTGGAGGGACTTTAAGTGCTTACGGAGGGCAAATAGCCATTGACTCCCTGGGTTTTATTTATTTTGGCGGAGATTTCAGCGGCTCCATTGATCTGGACCCCGGCCCAGAAGTCTATGAAATTCATGCAACAGGCAGTGATGGCTTCGTTTGTAAGTTGGATCAGGAAGGAAATTTTATAAATGCCTGGCAATTTGAAGCTCCCGGGTTTGTGGGTATAGATGCAATGGAGATTGATGCAGAAGGTAACTTGTGGTGTGGTGGATCTTTCAATCAATCGGTGGACTTTGATCCCGGAGAAGGTGTTTTTATCCTTGAATCGACGGGTTATTCCAATAACTATCTGGTTAAATTGAACCCGGAAGGCAATTTTATAACAGCGGTTAGATTTGGAGGTGAGGCGGACATGTTTGTTAAAAAGTTTGTATTCAACAGTGAAGGATCGGTATTGGTAACCGGTAACTTTAATTACAGGGCCGATTTTGATCCGGGACCGGATGAGTACATCTTGAATACCAATGGTTTTGTTGATTGCTATATTCTAAATTTGAATAAGGATGGTGACTTTAACTGGGCCCTAAATATTGGTGGGGAAGAGCTTGATACAGGCCTGGATATTATTGTGGACAAAGCTGACAATATATATGTAACCGGCCACTTTTACCTGACTGCCGATCTTAATCCGGGTGCCGACAGTTGCATGATGCAATCAGCGGGAGAATCGGATGGCTTCTTGCTGAAATTAGACAGTACTGGCCGTTTTCAATGGGCGAGTCATTTGAGCAGTACACTTAATATTTCAGGTGCTAATCTGATCCTTCTCAAAGATGGTTCAATACTTGAATCGGGTTATTTTTGCAATACAGCAGACTTCGACCCAGGGGAGGCATCATTTCTTTTGCCGGTTTCCGGCGATACTGAAATGTTTATCAGAAAACTTAAGCCTGACTTCAACGTAAACATTGCTAATATTGAAAAATCGGTTTCTGCCAATATCTTTCCAAACCCAAATAATGGTCTAGTAAATATAGAAGTCAATGAGCCTTCTCTTTGCAGGATATTTGACGCCTCAGGAGGGCTAGTTTCTTATTCTCACCTAAATAACGGGGGTAACTATTTGAACCTTAGTCAACTAAAAAGAGGATTCTATGCAGTGCAGATCATTTTATCAAATCATACACTGACGAAGAAGATGATGATTCAATAATAAATACTCTTACTCCGTTAAAATTTATGGGTGCTTCAATTTAAAGCCATAATAGGATAAAGTTAGTGAAAAAAAGTATTGGAAATTGAAGTGAAGATTATAGTCGCTGAGGCTCTGCCGGTGGCTGAGGCTCTTCCGGTGGCTGAGGCTCTGCCGGTGGCTGAGGCTCTGCCGGTGGCTGAGGCTCTCGAAGCCACCAGGTTCAGTTCTTTCGAAGCCACCTTTACGGAATCGCAACCACTTTCCTGTCCACAAACGCCACATTTGCCGGGTTAATTCCTGATGCGAACTCAAGCTTTAGCCTGCCCTCGTAATCAAAGGCGTAAACTTTACCATTGCCGGTAAAATTCATAGCATCGGTAATATAGACCAGCTTAGAAATGGGATCGGCTTTTATGCCATAAACGGTTTTTATGGGTGTACCATCGGTAATAAAAGTGTTTGTGATGATCTCATCCGTTTTGACATTTATCATAAGTATGCTGCTGCTTTGACTGGTATAATCGTAATTGTAAACCCAGGCGGTATCGCCCGCTATGGTGAAGTTCAGGGCTTCAAACTCCATAAAGGTGTGTTTGAGCGTTCCTGTAGCAACATCCACCACCTGAAGTCTGCTTTTCAGATCGTCATAGTTTCCCCGGGAAATCACATACATATTTCCGTTGCCGTCTGGTAGTATGGTGTAAGGATTGGGGCCAACGGTGATCTTCTTCTCTTCCGTAAGGGAAATTGGGTCAATTATAGAAATTGTGTCATCATAATTGGGGAAATTCAATCCGCCCGAATTGGTAACCCATATTTTTCCATAGGCCGCGGTGATGCCATCCGGATTTCGACCAACAGTAATGTAATTGGTTACCTTCAGCGTAGAAGTGTCAATCACGGCCACCGTTCCATCGAAGTTGCAGACAAAGGCATTTGAACCATAAAAGGCCACCTTCCTTGGCTGACGGGGTTTGTTTCCATCAAACAGGGGAATTTGTCGAAGGCTTTTGCAAGTGGTGGCATTCACTATTTCTACCTGACTGGAAACATTGACCACAATGTACATTTTGGAACCATAAATGGCCAGATCGCTTCCGGTGTCGCCCAGGCCGCGATCGTTAACATTATAAAAACAGTTTTTTTCTACTGTTGAATCTTCAAAATTGTATCGGGTGAGTGAGGCGTTATTGGCATTGAAAAGACCTTCATTCAACACATACACACCGGTAACTATCGTCATTGTAGTTCCCAGCGGTTCTGGTTCTGGCCCGGGTTCTTTGGTGCAGGAACTTGCTGTTATGGAAAGAATAATCACTATTAAAGCAAGTAAACTTATGTATGGAATGCCAATTATTTTAGTTGTTGTAAATATTTTCATTCTCAAAAAGGAGTTAAAAGTTCAAGCCAACAGTTATTGCCAAACTTCTCCCGGGCATAGGGAAGCTTTTAATAACAACATACTGTTCGTTAAAAAGATTAATTGCTTCTGCTTTGACTAAATAGCCAAGCTTTTGGGTTTTTCGTTCCCAGCTTATGCCCAAATCACTTACCCACCAGCCCGAAAGCATATTTTCCCAACTGTTTTTAGCCGAAATATATCGGAATCCATTAAAAAGCAAGGTGTAATGTAAGGTGAAAGACTGGTACTTAACCGAAGCCATTCCCGAAAAGGTTTCCAGTGGAATATAAGGAATTTGCTGGTTGTAAGTGATGGATAGCTTGTCGCTTACATCCAAAGCTTCCTGAAAGGTGTAATTTACGCTAAGATTTATGCTAAGGTTTTTGGTAATCTCCGAATGTTGGTCAAGCTGAAGCTCCATGCCTTTGGTTTGGACTTCACCAATGTTGCGCATGGACCAGACAAATAGATTTTGGGTGGGAATGGCAATAATCTTTTCGTTCACCTGATTGATAAAGAAATCGGCGCGTCCGTTTATCGAAAACCGGTTATCCCGAACAAGGGCAAACAATAAACCGGCATTGAACTGATGCACATTCTCCGGTTTTAGGTTGAGATTACCTATGATATTGTAATACAGGTCATTAAAAGTTGGCATTCGGAAGGACTGTTTATACATCAGGCGAAAGCGGAGTGAGGGATCATTAAGTAATCGTAGCGAAAAGGAGGCAAAGGGGGTGAATTTCGCAAGGTCTTTCTGGTAGTCGCTGTCGTTTTTATCCCTGATAAAGCTTAGCAAAAAGCCAGTTGAGGTTTCAGTGATTTTTCTTTTGTAGTTGAGGCTCCCGGATGCGAGCAGGCTTAACCGCAAAGGATTTTTGTTGTCGTAAAGGTTGGATGAAAAGGTATTTACAATGGCATCGGTGGCGATGGATGCGCTGAGATATTGCCCAAAGTTTATACCTAGAGCCTCGGAAATATAAAATTCATTTTGCAGGTAGCGGTTGTCCAAAGGTTTATCCTGTCCAAGGTACCAGGGATCAACATACCTTAACCATGCCCTTGACCAACCTGCACTTCCCAGCTTTGACACTTTATCGTTTCTGGACTGGTACTGAAGATTAAGTACGAAATCTTTATTGGTGAGTCGTTGAGCAGATTGTGGATTGTAAAAGATTACGGCGCCCGGCAGGCCACGGTCAGAATCATACATTCTTATTTTTGCCTGAAAGTCGGCGCTGTCGCTGAGGCGGATAAAGTAGCGGGCATGAGCAGAAAGTGCCGTTATATCAGCGTTGCTGCGGTTAAGGGTTTGAGTTCCTGCGGAGCCATTGTCCACTAAGTAAGGATAATCACCTTTTGATTTAAGCAAGGAGGCGGTAACATCTATCCATGATTTTTTCCCGGTTTTATGAGCAATATTAATTGAAGGATTAATCAAACCAAAGGAGCCTCCTTTCAGCTTAAAATCTCCGTGCATTTTTTGTTTTTCAAAATCGGGTTTAATGCTCTGCAGATTAATCATCCCGGCTGAGGCAAAAGCACGGGCGGGTAGGGGTTGGGGCCCGGAATTTCCTATGCTGAGTGAAATTTCTTCAAGCCCTTCAAGGGGAAGCTTTCCCAGATCTATCTGTCCGCTGGCAATATCGGTAACCGGCATCCCATCTACTAAAACCCCGGTATGATTGGCGCCAAGACTGCGGATCATCACGGTTTTTAGCCCGCCCATGCCACCATAATCGCGCAGGCTGACACCCGAAAAAGTTTTGACGGCTTCTGCTACCGAATTACCTGCCAATGTATTGATTTGAGCCGAGTTGAGTATTTGTATCGGATGCGCAGAGATTTCTGCGCGGCTAATTTTCCTGGTGGTAACCTCAACTCCCCGGAGTTGTAAAGTATCGCTAACCGGCTCCTGTGCATGGAGTTGCAGGGTAAATATTCCGCAAAGGAAGCCGGTTAATGATAAGAATTTCATTTACAAATACTTAATTCTTGCTGATTTTGAGGGTCGAATTTCCATTCTCTCCTTCAATAACCAACAAATATAAACCATTGGGCATACTTTCCAGTGAAAGGACTGACTTGGATTCAACCGAACGCATTTCTATAAAAAGGTGTCCCAATGTATTGAATAGCTTTAGGTTGGATCCGGTTTCCACTTCCACAGTCACGGAAGTGAAAGCAGGGTTTGGATATACTTTCGGCTGGAAAGCAACAATATCCTCAATACCAACATTGGATATGATACTAACCGTGAAGCTTTCGCTGACAAGTATTCCGTTTGCTGAGGCATTTACGGTAATTTCAGCCAGCCCGGTTGCATTTTGTATCGGTGTTAAAGTAAGTACAGTTTCATCAACACTGGCAGTGATTATTGAGGGGTTGCTGTTATTGACTTCAAAAGTAAGGGCACTTCCCGAAGCATCGAAATGGTTGTTCAGGTTAATTTCAACCGGTGAGGCATTTTGAGCAATGGTCATATCCGCGATGGGTAGCTGAACAAAAGGTGCCTGAGGTTCCAGTATGGTGAGGTTGTCCATGACAAAATATGCGGGGGTATTGATCCCGAAATCGCCTGAGTCGGTTGATTCCATTACAAATTGAAGTTCTTTTACCATGCCCAGAGATTGAAGATCAACCCATTCCCATGAATCCTGAATATAATCAAGGCTATTGTCCTCAAATCTGAAGTCTGACAGGTAATGGTAAATGGGTTCGGTGGTGCTGTTATCTGCGCGTAAACCCCAAATTTTCACCCTAAACCAGTCGGGGTCATTACCTGAATCACCCCCAAACTTTTTGTTGTACAATGAGCCATCGCGCATGGTAATGAAAGCCATTTCATTGTTGTTGATATAAAACCCGCTAAAATTTGCTTCATTGCCATTGGTAACCGATATCCTTGACGGAATAGGATCGTAAGTGCCAGCCATCCAGTCAGAAACAATAAATGCAACGGCATAATTGGTGGAATCACCATCCATGCCATTCAGGGAAGTGGCAGCGAACTGATCATGGGAATAGTCGCCATTCAGGGATGATAGGTTTGAATAAGCAAATCCTGACCAATAGCCTTCGCCACCGCTAAACATAAAGGATAATGGCCCGGAGATAAATGAACTTTCGCCGGATGGAAAGAAATAGGATTCAGGATTAAGTGCCAATTCATTGAAGTTAACGAGGGTATTTTGAACATTTCCATTGATAACGCCAATTCCATCCAGATCAAACCCACCTGAATTAAAAGGAGTGGGGAAGGGGTCGTTGATGATGTTCCCCTGTGAGTCGTAAGTCGCAAACGCCGGATCAATGCTACCAACAACATCAATGATTCGCACAAAACGAATGGCATTGACATCAACTAAAGGGTTGTTTGTCAGTTCGCTGAGGTTAAAAGGTGTGCCAAAACCCTGACGGTATTTGCCGGCAAGATTATGAAGGTTGGTAGGATCGAGTTCATTCCAGGTTCCGGTTTGGGTATTGGTTTGTGTTAAAGATACCGCAGGAAAACGACTAAAGTTGCTTCCATCCGAACTTACTTCTACCAAAGCCAATTCTATGAAAGTATCGCCGAAAGAATTTTCAAAAATGGCAAAATCAGCGCCGGGGCCATCAAAAATCAGTCTGTCGAAGGTTAAAGTAGCTCTGCCTCCATCACCCAGACTAACCACGTTCATAGAATTGCCTTCAGCCATATGCAGCGCATTTGAGGGTTCTCCGAAGGTCGCCAGGTTTGAGCCTGCATTATAAACAGAAGTATCGTTCATCTGCACATATCCACGGACCACATCTATGCCAGTGGCCCAGGATATAATAATGGATGAATCTTTTGATATGGCATCGGAACCAACCTGTCCGGCTGCCGGAGGGTAAGGTCCCTGAGCTGAAACGGACATGAAAGCCAGTAAAGTTAGTAAGCAGAGTAAATACCTGATCATGGTTGG
>SWCB01004226.1_pt1 | contig 40686 bp, 34 predicted proteins | sample 4692901 | NCBI WGS metagenome assembly SWCB01 (sample SAMN10267276, study PRJNA491770) | bioreactor metagenome | isolation source: DHS bioreactor inoculated with subseafloor sediment | place: Japan: off Shimokita Peninsula | collected 2006-08 | reverse complement strand
GCCTGCCGAAGCACGTGGGTTACCAGGATGATGGTGTAATGTTTTTTAATCTCCTTGAAAAGATTTTCAATGATTTTACTTGAAATGGGATCGAGGGCTGAAGTAGGCTCGTCTGCCAGAATGATACTTGGCTTTACGGCCAGACCTCTTGCCAGGCAGAGCCGCTGCTGCTGACCGATGGAAAGACTGGTGGCAGGTGCATTCAACCTGTGTTTTACTTCCTCCCACAGGCCAACTTCGCGCAGATGCTTTTCAACACTGAATTCAATCAGTTTTTTATCGCGGATTCCTTTTAGCTTCAGCCCATAAGCCACATTTTTATAAATGGAAACGGGGAGCGGATATGGGCGTTGGGACAAGAGTCCCATCTTTTGCCTGATTGACGCAATATTTGTTGGGGTATTGAGAATGTCTTCTTTTTCAATAAAAATATTTCCTGATACTTCCAGTTCGCGGTAAAGATCAGTGAGCTTATTCATGCATTTGAGCAGGGTGGTTTTGCCGCAGCCCGACGGACCGAGTAAAACGGTAATCTTATTCCGGGGAATTTCAAGATCTACCTCCTTCAGAATATGATGTTCGCCGGCATGTACATTCAGATGTTTTATCCTGACTATATGATTCGCAAGGCCTTCAGAAGAATCTGAAAATCTTGTGTGGTCTGCTGAGGTTTTTTCTGCTGTTATGAACATGTTGTTTTACTTTAAGTTGGTTCTCGAGTATCGTTTCGATAAATATCTTGCGCTCAGGCTGATTGTCAGGATAATGACCGTTAATATCACTGCTGATGCAAAAGCCCGCTCCCTGACTTCGGGAATGGGTGAGCCCAGTTGAAAAAAGATTGCCAGCGGAAGTGTGGCGGCAGGTTCATCAAGGTTTACCGGGATATTATCGGTGTATCCGGCCGTAAAAAGAACGGAAGCAGCATCACCGATTCCCCTTCCGAATGACAATAAAATAGCAGTGATAAAACCTGAAAACCCTTGCTTCAGCATAACTTTGAAAGCTGTTTCGGTTCGGGTAAAGCCAAGTGCCAGGGTGGCTTCATGCAGGCCTTTAGGGATGGTGCTCAGCACTTCATCGAACGTGCGGACCATAATTGGGGAAATAAGCAGGGCTACAGTTATTATTCCGGCCAGCAGTGAAGCATTCATTCCAAAGAAAAGCATGAGCGTGAATCCGAAAGCCCCGTATACAATGGAAGGAATTCCCCACAATGCATCCAGAAAATACCGGATGGTATTCTGGGTTCTTCTGTAGCGGATCAGTTGCACATTGATGTAAAGCGCCGCAGGCATCCCGATTAAAACAGCTATCAATGTTGCACCAAAAGCAATATAAAGTGAGCCCATTATTGCATTCAGTACCCCGCCTTCGCCTCCATAATAATAGCCTCCTTTGGGCGTTTTCAGGATCATGTCAAGGTTAAGTGCATTGAATCCTTTCACAAAAATTACAAGGATGATAAATGCCAATACAGCGATGAGTGAATAGGTCATAAAAGCTGACAGAAACACGAAGAATTTCTCTTCAAGGATTTTTATCTGCCTTATTTTCATTGCCTTTTGGTTTTATGGATCAGATACCTGAATATCATATTAAACATCAGTATAATTACCAGCAGCAGAAAGGCTGCAAACATTAGTGCAGCATCATACATGGGTATAGAAAGCATTTCGCCGTAATTGTTGGCGATGAGTGCTGGCAGTGGATAGGCCGCTTCAAGCGGATTTATGGAAACTTTAACCACATTGCCTACTACCATCATCACTGCGATGGTTTCACCAAAAGCTTTCGCTATGCCAAGTCCATAAGCTGAGATGATGCCGGGATAATTTCCACGGATTACTACATGTTTCACCGATTCCCATTGTGTAGCACCCAGTGAGAGTGAAGCTTCCCTTAACCCAACCGGAACAGTGTTGAAAACCTCTATCAGCATATTCAGGATGTAGGGAATACACATGATTGACAGTACAATACCTCCCGAGAGCACTGAATAACCTGAAGAGGTCGTGTTAAAAACGGGCGCAATATAGTCAGACACAAAAGGTACAATAATCAGTATGCCCCAAACGCCGTAAATTACTGAGGGAAGTCCGGCCAATACATCAATAACGGGATGCATTACTTTGATCAGTTTTTTTGAGGAGAACTGCGTGAGGTATATGGCAGCCAGCAAACAAACCGGAAGAGTAAATAGGAACGAAAGTAAGGTAACATAAAGTGAACCGGTTATAAATGGCCAGAATCCGAATTCTCCTTTTGAAGGAGCCCATTCTGATGAAAAAATAAGACTGAAAAAAGATTGTTGATCGAATAAGGGCGCGGCTTTCAAATATAAACCGGTTCCAATAATCAATGGTAACGACAATATGGTGACCAATGAAGTGATCATCCAGAATCCGGTTATTTTATCGAAGATTTGCCGTCGGAGCTGCATTTTATTTTATCGAAGTACCTTTGTATTTACTATTTTATTTTAGCCATATACTCGTCAATTTTTGCCTGATCAATGGGTACATACCCTGCTTCCATGACATATTGCTGACCTTCGGTAAGACACCAGGAGATAAAATCCAGCGTAGCCTGTTTTTCAGGTTTGCCTTTTGCAACAAAGTATAATTCGCGCGCAGGTGGAGAAGGATAAATGCCATCGGCAATGGCTTTAAGCACTCCATCGAAGGTTTCATAGAAATTTTCTTCAGGATCTATTATTCCGTTGCCGTTTATGTCGATGGGAATAACTTCCATGCCAGGACGTTTTTTGCCTGTGTTAATGTCATAGGCATAAATGGTATTGTTGAATCCTATGCCATAAATGTCTTTCGCTACAGCATCAGCCAGGCCGGGATCGCCATAAATACCAATTCCCTGCAGGTTCTCCTGCTTCCCGCCAAGGTACTTGGCCCAGGTTTCAGCCGCGCCGCATGCATCGGAACGGGTGTAAATCACAACCTTTGATTTATTTTGAACTTTCAGGAGGTTTCCCCAGTCTGGGTTTCCTTTTTCAATGAAGATTGCCGTAAAATCTTCTTTCCTTAACCCTTGTTTTTTCAGGGTTTCAAGATAAGGATTCTGTGCGCTTATGGTAGGAACCACCGCGTCAATGGTAAGTCCGACCCACCATACACCCTGATCTTTTTCTTCCTGCGTTATTTCTCTTGAAAACATTCCAAGATCAACGGCTCCTGCCAATGCGTCGGCCATGCCTTTGCCGGCTCCTCCTCCTGAAATGTTAAACCTGATTTCAGGGTTAATCTTTTTGTACTCTTCTGACCATTTGATTGCCAGAGGGTAGAGTGCAAAAGCACCCGACAGACTAATGGTCTGATCTTTTTTCTTTTGTGAGGCGCAGGAGGTAAACAATACCAAAGCTGCCATAGTGAAGAATATTCCTGCCTTTTTCATGATCAATTATTTTTCAGGTGAAGCTGTTTGCTTAAATAAATTTGGAGTTAATGTAAGTTGCAGGTAAAAGAATTGTGAAAATTTATCCTGACTTACTTTTTGAATGGTTTTCAGCGATTCAGTAGGAAGGAAAAAGCAATATCCGCTTTCAAGATTTCCCCATTTGCTGAAACGGAAGCTTATAATCAAATCATTCTCAAATCCAAGTTCTTGTTTTTGTGGTGTATCAGGGTTGGATTGCGCAAGGGTAAAGAAGTGACTGGTATTTTTCAGGCTGACTTTATCTGAAAGCCTGTAGTTCAGGTATAAGTAGTAATCTGCAACTCCTCCCTGTCGGGTCTGGGCTGGGAAGTTGTTAAAATAGTCCATGGCGCCAAAATAGAGATGCCGGTTTCCATAAAGTGGATCAAAGAGTTTATCTGTGTTTCCGACACCTGGAATTTTATTATTTCCGCTAAGATAGCCCATTCCGATTCCGGTGGTGAGATTTCCGGATTTGTAATTTGCATCTGCATCAAACAGAAAAGCACTGAGGTTATACCCTTTCTGGTTTTTTCCGAATTGATAGTAAAAATTGCTCCATGCACTGAAATTATTCTTTTTGTATTCCCCGAAAAGTCCGGTTGTGTGTCTGAAATTCATCGGGTTGGTGGTGTCGGTTTTAGTAACACCAGAAGAAATATGCAACATCGAGAGTTTGAAATTTTCATTGAATTTTCGGTTTATCCATAAGAAATTCAATGATTTGATCCGGGCTGTTGGATATGGATTCTCAGCAAGGGCATCGGTGAGTGTATTCCATGACGCACCCAGGTGAATATTCCAGTCACTGGGGTTGAATTTAAAAACCAGGGCATCGTAACTGATTCCGTTTTGGTTCCAGTTGCGATTTCCGAGTAGTCGTCGGCTATCATAATCCAGTTGCTGACGACCAGCAGAAACCCAGCCGATATTTCCGAGCTTTACTTCGGCAAAGGCTTCCAGCAAATCAAGCGATGGGTTGTCGCCAACTCCGGAAGCGCTCATTCTTGATTGATCACCCCAAATCCTTACATCCTGAGGGGTGAATTTCAGTTTCAGTGAACTGGTTTCATAACCAAAAGTAACCCGGGTTCGTTGTGAAATGAACATGGCAGGGTTTGATTCTTCAAAGGCCAGTTTCTGATAACCGTCGCGGATTTCAAATCGGCTGCGGAATTGTGCATCAACACTGAACTGCGCTCTAACCTCCTGGCTGAGAACAGAAATTGAAATCAATAATGCGAATAGCTGGTAATTAATCTGCTTCATACGAGCGTTAATTTTGTTGGCTCAAAATTAGCTCATATAAAAAGTTTGTGAAACAGTCTTTAAACGTAATGGATTATTACGTACAAATACTTATTGATACGTTTAAAAACTTATTATACATCTGCAAAGCCATTCCGGATGGCGAACATTACCAGGCCTGCAGTATTTTTACTGTTGGTTTTCTCCAGAAGGTTTTCCCGGTGTTTATCAACCGTTCGTTTGCTGATACGCAGCAGATCAGCAATTTGCTGATTTGAGAGTCCCTGGCAGATCCGGTAAAGTACTTCAATTTCACGTTCCGAAAGTTCTCCTGTTTTTTCTGGTTTATCCTTTTTGGTGATGTTGCTCAAAATGCTTCCCAGTATTTCGGGGGAAAAATAGTTGTGGCCGGCAATTACATTTCTAATACATTCTTCCACATCCTGAATGCCCGAATTTTTAAGCATAAAGCCTTTGGCGCCGGCATTGATCATGCGCGAATAGTAATCTTCTTCCGCATACATCGAAAGCGCAATAATCTTAAGGTCGGGGCTGATTTCAAGGGCTTTGGTGGTGGCTTCTATGCCATCAATCCCCGGCATATTGATGTCCATAAAAACCAGGCCGGGTTGGGTTTGAGGAAGCATATTCAGAAACTCGCCACCGTCGGAGGCTTCATAAACCTTACTTATATATGGAAGATTGCCGAGTAACAAGCTCAGACCTTCCCTGAAAAGTTTGTGATCGTCAACTAAAAATACAGAGAATTCTTCCATTGGTGCGTTTTGCGTTTCCTTTTATGATGGGTTCGCCCGGACTTATTTCCCGGCTGGCAATGTTATCATGATATTGACCCTGACACCTTCATTTTGTTTGGCATAAATATCAAAAGTTCCGTTCAGTGATTTAATTCTGGATTTTATGTTCGAGAATCCCATGCCTTTATCACTGAATTCAATCATATCGCTGTCAAATCCCACTCCATCATCCAGGTAATCAAGCGTGATGGCATTTTGATCAGACATCAGTGAAATAAACAGGTTTTTGGCTTCAGCATGCTTGAGCGAATTGGTTATAAGTTCGCAAATAACGCGGTACAGAATAACTTCAATATTGTAAGTAAATCGCTGATTGTCAATGTTTGTATCGAAATTTATTCTCAGGTTTTCAATTACAGGAAGTTTGGATATAAATGAGCGCACTGCCTTTTTCAATCCGAAACTGTTGAGAATATGAGGGCTAAGATTATTTGAAATTTCTTTGAGAGAGGTAATGGATTCGTCTATAAGCTTTTCTGCATTGGCCAGCACTTTCTCGTTAACCTGCTGATCATTTCTCCCATAGGCAGAAATAGCCATTTTAACCGAGGATAACAAAGGCCCAAGCCCGTCGTGAAGCTCCTTGGAGAAATTAAGCCTTTCGTTTTCTTCGGTTCTTACAATGGCCGAAAGCACCCGCGACTCATTTTCTTTGCGCAATTCTTCCATTCGTTTCTGAATATTGAAAATGCGCTTTATAAAAATCAGACTTCCCAGCATAAGTATGGAAATAAACACGCCTGTCCAGGTGCTCAGCAATCCGGTAATGAGTTTGCTCTGCGAATCCATTAACTGAAAAAACTCAAAGACCCGTCGTATTGCCATCAGCAAAAAGCCAATGGAAATAAGCCACCAGGCAATATTGGTTTTGGTTCTTCGGGTAAGCGAGAGCGCAATTATGGCTGCCCCGAATTGCAGGATAATGGAAATGATCAGCGCGATTTTGATGGTCATGAGCTGCTGTTTTTGCAAATTTAGCAAAAGCCTGGCCAATGGCAAAGAAAGTATCTTCTAATCTTTTATCTATATGCTTCTATATATAATCAATCAGTAATAAGTTGTGATCCTTATCTTATTATTGCAACATGGTATCTGTATATCCCGAAAAGACAGGACCAGCGAAACTAACCAAAAAAAATATGGACCTCCTCCTTTCGGAGAAAATCCATACTTTGTATTGCTGTTTTTAAAAAAAGTCTTTAATTATCCCTGTTTCGGCATATGTCTTGGCCCAATCATGTTCTTTGGATCAAGGGCTTCATCGAGTTCCTCTTTGGTCATTAATTTATGCTCCAGCACCAGGTCATAAACGCTTCGGTTGCCTTCGAGGGCCTCCTTTGCCAGTTTATTGGAATTTTCATACCCGATAATAGGATTTAGGGCAGTAATTAGTCCAATACTGTTGTAAACCATTTGGCGGCAATGCTCCTCGTTGGCCGTAATGCCCTTAATGCAGCGATGGTTCAGGGTGTTCATTCCATTTTTCAGCATTTCGATGGATTCAAAAATGCTATAGACAATAATAGGCTCCATCACGTTGAGTTCGAGTTGACCAGCCTCGGCAGCTATGGTAACGGTAAGGTCGTTGCCAATTACCCTAAAAGCAATCTGGTTCACCACTTCAGGGATAACCGGATTCACTTTTCCGGGCATAATGGTACTGCCGGGCTGCATTGGCGGCAGGTTGATCTCGTTCAATCCCGCACGTGGGCCTGAAGAAAGCAACCTCAGGTCGTTTGAAATCTTCGACAGTTTCACAGCCAATCGTTTCACAGCAGAAGAATACATGATAAATGCGCCGGTATCCTGAGTCGCTTCCACAAGGTTGCCTGCCAGAACGATGGGTTTACCGGTGATTTCGCGCAGATGCTCAATCACTATCCCGCTGTAGCGCGGATCAGCGTTTATTCCCGTACCAATGGCGGTGCCGCCCATATTAACCTCAAGGAACAATGCCACATTTTGGTTCAGGCGGTCAATTTCCTCCTCAAGCATTACCGAGTAAGCTTCAAAAGCCTGTCCCAGGGTCATGGGTACGGCATCCTGCAACTGGGTACGGCCCATTTTTATTACATGGGCAAACTCATCTGCCTTTACTTTGAAGCTGGCAATCAGTTCCTTTAGCACAGCTACCAGCTTTTCGTTGCTGCGTATCAAAGCGATTTTTATGGCTGTTGGATAAGCATCGTTGGTTGATTGCGATAGGTTTACATGATTGTTGGGGTGACAATGTTCATATTGTCCGCGCTCATAGCCCAATAGTTCAAGCGCACGGTTTGCAATCACTTCATTGGCATTCATGTTGGTTGAAGTTCCTGCGCCGCCCTGTATCATATCCACCACAAAGTGGAAGGCGAATTTGCCATTAATCACTTCCTGGCTGGCGGCAATAATGGCATCGGCCAGTGGTTTGCTCAGCAGGCCCAGGTCGAAGTTAGCCTTGGCAGCAGCAAGTTTAACCATGGCGAGTGATTCAGCAAAAACCGGGAAAAAGTTCAACTGTACGCCCGAAATACTAAAATTTTCGAGTGCACGCAAGGTTTGGATGCCGTAGTAATATTCATAAGGAACTTCGCGGTAACCAAGTAAATCATGCTCTGTGCGGGTGCGGCCCGATTCGTATTGCGCGGCAGAGCTGATCATACGGGCATTGGCTTGCCTCATACGACGTGAAATAACCCGAGAAATATTGGAAAAAATCTTGAGTGCTGTAGGTCCATTCTCTTCAAAGAATTTCTTCTTTAGCATCAGAACGATAGTGTCTTGCTTGGCTCGCGCACTGGTACTGTGAGGCGCTTCTTCAGTTAATGAGCCTTCTCCGAGGAAATCGAGGCGGCTGAAATAGCTGAGCTTGGTTTCAGCACCTAAGGCTGACTTTTTGAATAGCTCAACTTCTCCCTCGTAAATCATGAAAATGGCTTCGCGGGGGCTCATTTCCTGGAAAAGAAAGTCGCCTGTCTTATACTGGCGCTTTTCCACAGCAGCAACAACTTTTTCAATTTCTTCGGCATTCAGGCCTTTAAACAGTTCGATGTCGGTGATAAACCGACTGATTTCATTTATTCCCATGATATAGAGATTTTTTGGTTTTTTAAGTGCTATACGAACCCTGCACTTAGGGCAGAAAATTCATTTTTATTGAGCGAAATATTGGGTTTTTACAGGCTTTTTGCCCTTAATTATTCGGCAAAGTTAGGCTTATTTTTTATCCTTTAACAGGAAAGACAGAAATATGATTTATTGGCCAAAATTCAGGCTGTTTTGGTGCCAAAATAGTATAAAAAATTTACCTCAACCGGAATTTGGGGATAGTATCTTCTTTTGATGCTAATAGTTTTAAGAAGAGTAGGAAAGAATATACTGTATGACTGGTCATCTAATAATCAATTATGAAATTCAGGGCATTAAGAAATAGATTTCTCATTCCGCTTAGTCCACCCGTCAAAGAAGGTGGGACATGCTATTACCATTGACATCTTTTGTAAATATCTGATAATAAGGATGTGCTAGCGCGCGTCGGTGCCTGAGCAGTTGTCGAAGGCCTAACGCGTGCTATCGTGCATCCTCTCATTTTGTCATCTCCACTTTAATGCCCCATTCTCCGGGGCTGGGTTCTCAAAATGACATGTTATCAGAATTATATGATAGGAGAGGGGAAATTAGGGGTGGCATCGCCACCCCTAATTTCCCCTCTCTACACCCATACAAAAAAGCAAATGTCATTCCGACACGCAGTGCGGAATCTCTCTGTTCATATCACAATCCCTTTCAATAAACGATTAAAGCAAACACCTGACAGGTTAAAAGAGAACGCTTATTTCAGCAACCATTCCACCGCTTTTTCGGCATGAATTCTTGTAGTGTCGAAAACGGGTATATTAACATCAGAATCAGAAATCAATAAGGGAATTTCGGTGCATCCTAAAATGACTCCCTGAGCGCCTTCTTCTTCCAGGTGTCGGATTATCTTTTTGTAGTCCTCTCTCGACTCCTCTTTAATTTGTCCGTGAACAAGTTCCTGGTATATAATTCTATGCACCTGCTCTCTCTCCTGTTCGTTTGGAATAACAACCTCGATGCCGAATTTTTCACGGAGAACTTCTTTGTAAAAATCCTTTTCCATAGTGAATTTTGTACCTAGCAAGCCTACTTTTTTAAAATTACGGGCAATAATTTCCTGCCCGGTGGCTTCTGCTATGTGAAGAAAGGGAACGCTTATCTTTTCCAGAATGGCATTGGTGCAAAGGTGCATGGTGTTGGTGCACAATATGATGAGATCAGCACCCGCGTCTTCAAGTTTTTTTGCAGCATCGGCCATAATCACATCCAACTCCTGCCACTGTCCCTCGTGCTGCAACTTCACAATGGCATCAAATTCAACTGTGTACATTAAGCTTTGGCATGAATGATGGCCGCCAAGAAGTTCACTTGTCTTCTCATTAATCAGTTTGTAATATTCAATGGAGGATTCCCAACTCATCCCTCCGATTAGTCCTAGTGTTTTCATTGATTATTTTTTTATACAGAATGTTTAGGTTAGGCTAATTGCAATTTCAGAAATAGCTATTCAACGGCTAATGTAAATTTTTTTTTTTATGCGTACTGATACTCCGATATATTTTCTTTTTCCACTATGCTATAGTTAATTAAAAGCTAATGTTGTCAAATTCAATAGATTTATAAAATTTACATTTTTTTCTGCTATCAATAGAATTTAATTTTTTATTATTGTTTTTGTATATTTACAACAGATAAGTCAGGCATTAGTCCGACGGCTTTTCAATCAACAATATTTTGTTTTTGGCCTGCCATTTATTTGTGCATTCATTACATCTAAAATCTCTGTCATGAAAAGCTTCATCCTGATTGTTGTCATTATTATTTCCGGTTTATTCCTTCACGCTCAACCCCCCGGTTCACTGGATCATTCTTTCGGAAGTGATGGCAAAACCCTTATTGACTACAATAACACCTCGAATACAGCTGAATGTATTGCAATCTTGCCTGATGGCGGATTTGTGGTTTGTGCAAATAATGGATATTGGCCAGAACAGGATTGCCTGCTGCTTAAATTTTTATCGAATGGAAGCCTTGACTTTACTTTTGGAACCATGGGGATGGTCGAATTTGGGTTTGGAGTTGAAGAAAGCTATTGTTATGATGTCGCGGTGCGCACTGATGGGAAAATATTGGTTGCAGGAATGAGCAGGGATGCTTCAAATACAAGTATAGGTATGGCAAGGTTTACCCCGGACGGTCAGCCCGATGTAACTTTTGGATATGCTGGTGCTATTATCGTTAACCTGGGAAATAGCGAATATGCCACTTCTATTCTTTTGTTGTCTGATAATAAATTCCTTATTTGTGGTGCTACAAAAGGTACTACTGGAGACTATGATCTTCTGCTGGCCAAATTTTTTTCCAACGGGTCGGTAGATCAGAGTTTTGGTACCAATGGTTGCACCATTACCGATCTGCACAGCGGATCTAATGACATGGCAAGGGGGATGGTGTTTCATAACAATAAGATACTGATAAGCGCTTATGCTTATGGCCCACTATATAGTTCCTATGATGCAGTAGTGCTCGCGCGGTACACCACCACTGGTGCGCTTGACCCGTCTTTTGGAGTTGGAGGCCTGTCTGTTATTGATGGATTGAAGATAAACGACATGGTGCTTTCGATTGATACCCGACTAGCTGTAGATCAGCAAAACCGGATTGTTGTATCTGGTGATTATATCGGAGTTGATGAAGGTGATAACGGTATGTTGCTCCGTTTTTTGCCCAACGGCTATCCTGATAACGGTTTTGGCGATTATGGTCTTAAGGTCTATGATCTTGAAGGGGAAACTTCGTTCCAGGGACTGGCTATTCAGGCAGATGGTAAAATTCTCGCTGCGGGAATGCACAAAGAGGGCGGCGATAGTAATACTTTTCTTTTGCGGGCATTGGAAGATGGTTCCCCCGATCCAACCTTTGGCCTTGAGAACGGATATACTATTATTGACTTAAGTGACGAAGGAACAAGATATGATCGGGCATTAGATATGATAATTCAAAACAACAATAAAGTACTGCTTGCCGGTTTTGCAGCTACGCAGAGCAATAAGGACGATATAGTTTTATCACGGTATTATTTGGGCACAACTACCAATTCAGGTAATATCAATTCAGCGGGTTATAGTTCAGCCTGCTTTGATCCGGCTGGCAATTGTTTAATAATCAATAATTTACGACCCGGTTCGCGTATTGCTTCGTGTACACTTTCGGATATGACCGGCAAAATTATTCAGCAATGGAAGAATGTTTTAATTCAGGAAGTTGATCTTCGTTTAAAACTGAACACAATGCTTTCTGAAGGCATTTACATCCTTAGGATAAATGATGGAACACAGGCCCAATCAGTTAAAATTTTGATTGGATCATTCAAAAGCAATTAACCTTGCAGCGCTTCTTCCGGCCTGAAAAAAGAGCTGAATGTTCTTGAAATTATACTTTTTCTATGGTTCGAAATTTTCAGTCTATTCTGGTGCAATACCTTTAAAGTCCGGAGGAGCGTTTTCATGACAATAACTTGAAATTGCCAATGCAGCAGGTTTAAATCCAAGAGATGTTGCTTTTACCCAGTCACTGCATGCCTGCTGTTGTTCACCTTTTTGATACAAGGCTACGCCCCGGTTGTAATAGGCTTCAGCATAATCGGACTTGATATCAATGGCTTGATCAAAATCGGTGATCGCTCCGGAAATATTACCTGCCTTTCCTTTTAAAATTCCCCGGTTGTTAAGCGCCAGAAGGTATTTGTTGTTTCGGCTTAAGGCCAGATCATAATAGGTCATGGCTTCATCCGTCTTATTTGCGGCATCATAATAATTGGCCAGATAAAAATAACCATGCGCCATATCAGCATCCGAACGCTTATTGTCAATCACATCGGTAAGCAAAGTGGGCGTATCTTTCCATACCCGCACGCGGTTCAAGGTGGCTACACTCAGGGTTAAGATGGCCAATCCTGAAGCAATCAGGAATAAACGGCGGGTTTTTTGATCAAACGTTTTTCGTGAATTCCAGAAATCCGCTGCCAGTCGTGCGGGGATTATAAACAAACCAATGTAAGGCAGATAAGTATATCTATCCGCAGTTATAAAGATCCGCGACCAGAAGAGTGGAAGCACCATGCCAATGCTTACCAGGAAAAAAAGCATTCCGCTTGTACATTCACGTTTGTTTTTGCCCGAAAACCATAGTCCCCCCAATACACCAATAATCACTAAAATTGAGGCGAAAACGTATGCGGGCAAATGCCCATTGGTCAATTCCGGGAAGGCATAAATGGCAGACAAGTGCGTTGGTAAAAAGAATTTAATGATATAGAAAGCAATGCCATAAACGATCAGAAAAAAGCGCTGGAACAAGGAGTAATCTTGCTCAAGAACTGTGATGTGCCCGAAACTTGCCGATGCTTTGATGGCAACAATACCAAAAATTACCGAAAATATAAGGAATGGGATTTTTTCCGTAATCAGCCTAAGGTTGAATTTCCTTCTTTTCATAAAATCCATCACCAAAAGGATGATTGGAAAGGATGCCGCCATGGATTTTGAGAATAGCGACAACAGCGCGAAGAGTAGTGCAAACAGATAATGCTTGGTTTTGAACCCTTTTTCCAGATAATTATCCCACGCAAGCAATCCGGAAAGGAAAAACAGGGAATAAAGGGCTGAGCTTCTTGTCGAAATCCAGACAACGGCTTCTACGTGCATGGGATGAATGGCAAACAACAGAGCCACTATTGCGGCTGGGATCATTCCTTTCATCCATCGCTCCACTAGCTTGAAAACCAATAAGGTATTCAGCAAATGGAGTAAAATATTGGTGAGTATAAATCCGCTGGCCGTTGCGTCTGATATTCTGTAGTTTATGGCAAAACTCAGCACGGCCAAGGGTTGGTACATCCCCAAATAGAAATTACTGAAGATTTCGGCGGTATTGATGGGCCCTGCTGCCGATACCGACGGATCAGAAAGGTACTCTCCATCATCCCACCCAATAAGAAAATCGTTACGTAAAGCCCCCGAAAAGAGGATAAATGAAAAAACCAGAATTGCTGCCAAAAGGGCAGTTCGCAAACTAATCTGTATTTTTCCCGGCAAGTTTATATGGCGTGAAGAATCCTGCTCGTTAATAATGGTTCTGATTTTTTTAGGCTTTTTCATGAAGATTGAATCAAACAAATGGCTTTCCTTTTGCAAAGATATGGGTTTAGTTTAAGGCTCAGCTGGAAGAGTCAGGGAATGATGGAGGAATAGCCCTTCGGCTCCGCTCAGGGTAAAAATAATGGAAGGTTGGAATGATGGAAGAATGGAATGATGGGAGGGATACTGGAATGCCTTCGGCGTGGAGGAGCTACATTCGGTGGTTGAGCGTTGGTTGGTGAGCTGGTTGGTGAGCGAAGCTGAACCAGCCGAACCAAGTCGAAACCATCCGAATTTAATGGATCTTTTGTTCAAAGTGAGGCTTAATTAATTAAGGGAGAAAGATTTATAAATTAGAAATTAAATTTATTTTCATATCCTCTGGCCTTCCAATAAAAAGCTATATTTCCAAATGTAGTACCATCCCTCGTCCCCCGCCACCCGTCCCTTTTTATAATTTAGAATTTTCTAATAGTTTTGGTAATTTTGTGGATGTTTTGTCCGTTATAGTTCTGGCCCCTTCTTTAAACTTAATATCTCATGAAAAAATTATTATACCCCATTTTTATTCTTTGCTCAACTATTTTTTTTGCATCGTGTAACGGTGGGAAAGGCGAACTCCTCACCGAGCGCATTCAATATGATGTAAACATAAAATCTCCCGATGTTGATCTTGCCTGGTATGTGCAAAACCTTGAGGGATCAAACCGTGAGAACTTTATCCAGGCAGTGATGGATGCTGCACGTGGCGGAGAATTAAAGGTATTTGACGTGATGAGCAATAAACCACTAACAGCCGAAGATGTGCAGGCCGTGGGCACCCGTTCCAATTTACTTACCCTGCAACGGCCTTACGATCCTTATGAAAGTTATGATACCATATTAAAAAGCGAACTCCAGCTCTCCGATATTACACGTATGCGGTTTCTTGAAGAATGGTATATGAACCAGGCGAACGGCTTTATTACCAAAAAAGTAATTGCCATTTGCCCCTTGGTGGAAAGTTATACTGAAGCTGGCGAACTTCGGGGCTATCAGCCTCTCTTCTGGTTGTCGTATGTGAAGGATTTCCCTCTGGAATCTAGGTAATTCCTTATTCTTTATCTGTTTCTCCGATATCTTTTCCCGCGGTTTTTTTAAAAGAAATCGGGAAAAATTCTTATACCCGTAAAAATTGTACTTTTGCGGCCACCAATCTAATTTATATTGTATCAATTTCATACATTAAACAACGGCATCCGCATCGTACACCGGCAATCCAACCGTTTGGTCAGTCATTTGGCGGTAATGGTAAATGTAGGCTCGCGCGATGAATTACCGGGGGAAGAAGGCCTGGCTCATTTTATTGAACACGTAATTTTTAAAGGGACTGCCAAACGAAAGGTCCATCATGTGCTTGGTCGCCTCGAAAACGTGGGCGCTGACCTCAATGCCTATACCACTAAGGAGGAAACCTGTATTCACGCTTCCTTTCTCAAAGAACATTACCCGCGGGCAATCGAGCTTTTCGCGGATATCCTTTTCAATTCCACTTTTCCCGAAAAGGAAATTGAAAAGGAAAAAGATGTGGTGATTGATGAGATCAATTCATACAAAGACAGCCCTTCGGAGTTGATCTTCGATGAGTTTGAAGCCATGCTGTTCAATGGCCATCCGCTGGGAAAGTCCACGTTGGGCAAGCCGGCAGCCGTGCGAAAAATCAACCGCAATAAAATACTTAACTTTATTTCCAATCATTACCATACCGATCAAATGGTGATTAGTTCGGTGGGCGATATCCCCTTCCCGCGTTTGGTAAAACTCCTTGGTGGTGTATTCGGCCAACAACCGGCAAAATTAAGCGATCATAGTCGTGAAGTATTTACAGGCAATTCTCCACAAACCATTGTTCAGCAGCGTCGTATTTTCCAAACCCATTGTATCATTGGTAGTCTGGCCTATAGCTATGCCGATGAAAACCGCACAGCGCTTGCCCTGCTGAATAATATGCTTGGAGGTCCTGCCATGAATTCCAGGCTCAGCATGGCTTTACGCGAACGCAACGGCTTGTCCTATAACATTGAATCATCTTATACCCCTTACGTAGAGACAGGTTCTTTTATGATTTATCTCGGTACCGACAATGGTGCTTTGGATAAAGCCATATCTTTGATATATAAGGAATTGGAAAAGTTTCGCGTTAAAGAATTGGGATCCATGCAACTTCATACCGCACGGCAGCAATTTATTGGCCAGATCGCCCTTTCGTTCGAGTCGGATATTAATGATGCCCTTTCCATGGCAAAAAGTGTGTTGGTTTATGATACGGTGGATACCCACGAAGTGCTTATTTCGAAAATCAACGCCATCACCGCACCACAGTTACTTGAGGTTGCCCGCGAAATATTGAATCCTGATACCATGGGTATGTTGGTTTACAAAAACCGGAAATCATGAGTAAGCTCTTTGAAAAGCCTCAATACCAGACAACTGTTCCCGAATACGAGAATTACGCCATAAATCATACTACGTCTGAGTCGGCACTTATGCAGCAACTTATCCGTGAAACACATCTGGCAGTAACCACGCCTGGCATGCTTTCCGGGCTGATTCAGGGCCGACTTTTAATGATGCTCGTTCAAATGATCGATCCTCAATGCATTTTGGAAATCGGTACATTCACTGGCTATTCAGCCATTTATATGGCTTCGGGGCTTTCGGAAAAAGGGAAGTTGCATACCATCGACAACAACCCTGAAGTGGCAGATATTGCTAAGAAATACATTGAAAAGTCGGGACTTTCTGATAAAATCATTACCCATCAGGGTAACGGACTTGAGGTCATTGAAACCCTTGAAGGGCCTTTTGACCTCGTTTTTATTGATGCCGATAAGGAGAATTACCTGAACTATTATGAGGCGGTTCTGCCAAAAGTGCGTACCGGTGGCTTTATCATTGCCGATAATGTGTTGTGGTATGGCAAGGTATTTAAGCCTGATGCTTTGGAAGACAAAGAAACCCGGGGTATTGCTTCCTTCAACCAACAGATGAAGCATGACAACCGAATAGAACATCTTCTGCTGCCAGTACGCGATGGCCTTATGATTGTGAGGAAACGGTAACGGTTAGAAAAACAACGGATATCGAAATTTTGTCCATCCCATTCAGTCTGCTCAAACCCTGTATTCATATTTTACGGCGCTCAGGTCTTCATTTGCCTTCACAATTTTCTTTTTCAGGTCTTGCTTAAAAGAAATCAATTGCGATTGAAGGCCTTCATCTCCTGTTGCCAACATTTGCACGGCAAGGATTCCCGCGTTGCGGGCACCATTGATAGCAACGGTGGCCACTGGAATTCCGGGAGGCATCTGAACAATGGCCAGCAAGGCGTCCATGCCATCCAGTGAAGCTTTTATGGGAACCCCAATCACCGGAATAGTTGTCATGGCAGCAATTACGCCACACAAATGGGCGGCCATTCCTGCGCCGGCAATAATCACCCGTATGCCCCTGCTGTGAGCTGATTTGGCAAATTTCTCCACCTCGTCAGGGGTGCGGTGAGCCGATAGCGCGTTGATCTCAAAGGGGATTTTAAAATCATTCAGAATTTCTGCAGCTTCTTTCATTACAGGCAAATCAGATGTGCTGCCCATGATAATACTTACTCTTGGTTTCATGTTCGCGAGGTTAAAATTGCAAAATTAGTAAATAAGAATTTGTTCTGATAATTTTTGAAAAACTTAGCATTCATTTAATAAATGCCTGTTTATCTGTTAATTTATGCTCAAATATTGTACTTTTGGCAACCAAACAGATATGCAATGATGAAAAAGATTAAAGTCAAGGATAAAGAGTTTGGTATTTACCTCACATCGGAAGAAATCAATGAAGCCGTGGGCAAGGTAGCCGCTGCTATAAATGAAGACTTCCAGGGTAAAGAACCGCTTTTTCTGGTTGTATTGAATGGGGCATTTATGTTTGCTTCCGATCTTTTGAAAAAAATCACCCTTGATAACAATATTTCTTTTGTCAAACTCTCATCTTATACCGGCACCCGCAGTTCGCAGGTGGTCAGGGAACTGATTGGCCTTACCGAAGTAGTTAAAGGACGCTCGGTAATAATACTTGAAGATATTATTGATACAGGACTTACCATGCAGCGTATGCTTGAAATCCTGCACCAGCAGGAAGCCGCCGAGGTTAAAATCGCAACATTGGTTTTCAAGCCAGGCGCTTTCTCAGGTGATTATCCCATCGATTATGTAGGATTGGATATTCCAAATGATTTCATACTGGGATATGGCCTTGATTATGATGGATATGGCCGTAATTTGCCTGATATTTACAAATCATTGAATAAGTGAGTTCAAACCTGAAAGCTAAAGATTTTACCCATTATTCACCATTCTAATATATAATTTTTATGCTTAATATCGCGTTGTTTGGCCCTCCGGGTGCAGGAAAAGGAACACAGTCTGCCTTGCTGATTGAAAAGTATAACCTTGCTTATATTTCCACCGGGGATTTGTTGCGTCAGGAAATTGTTGAAGGTTCTGCATTGGGCATGAAAGCAAAGGACATCATTGACCGTGGCCAGCTCGTTTCAGATGAGATGATTGTTCAACTTATCGAGAAAAGAATTGTTTCGAGTGTCGATAAAAACGGGATATTGTTCGATGGATTTCCCAGGACAATGGTTCAGGCTTATATTCTGGAAGGCTTGTTGCTCAAGCTGAATACATCTCTGGCTTGTATGCTCAGCCTTGAAGTGCCGCGTGAAGAACTGATCGGACGTCTTCTTGAAAGAGGAAAAGTGTCGGGCAGGAGTGATGACACGGCAGAAGTTATTCAGTTCAGGCTTGAAGAGTACAACAATAAAACCAAGCCGGTTGCCGAGTTCTATCAGGATCGTGATAAATACATTCCCATCAATGGGGTTGGCAAGATTGAGGATGTTTTAAGCCGACTGGTAAGCTCCATTGATGCTACCCTGCAGGACGTTTGGTTTAACCTGGTACTCACCGGCGCACCGGGATCAGGAAAAGGGACCCAGGGTCGGTTGCTGGCCCAAAAATATAACCTGTATTATATCTCAACCGGTTCATTGCTGCGCCGTGAAATCAAAGCTGGCTCCGAAGTGGGCGCCAGGGTAAAAGAGATTATGGCCCTTGGCGAACTTGTGCCTGATGAAATTGTTATCCGATTGCTCGAAAGTGAAATCAAACAGCACAATAACGTGCGTGGGTTTGTCTTCAAGGGCTTTCCGCGAACAATTGTTCAGGCTTATATCCTTGATGGTTTGCTCCGTCGGCTCAATTCTTCTGTTTCATTTTGCATCGAACTTAGCACCTCTACGCTTGAATCCATTAAACGCTTAAGTGCACGAGCCAAAACGCCACAATCCCGCTCTTATGACCTCAATACCGATCTGATTGTTCATCGCCTTGAGGAATATCAGGAAAAAACACTGCCTGTGGCCGATTTTTATAGCAAACAAAATAAATTCGCCACCCTCGATGCCTTTGGTGGAGAGGAAGTTGTTTTTGAACGCCTTTCTGTTACAGTTGAAGCTGCAATGAAGGTAATTAGGTAAGCTATTGTTTTTCAAAGGAATATAATATAAATGCCAGTAAATCTGGCATTTTTTGTATTTTTGCATTTCTAAAAACCCTATACATCTGCTTTATGCCTTCTTCCAATTTTGTTGATTACGTTAAATTGAACCTTAAATCCGGTAAAGGCGGTGCTGGTTCAACCCATCTTCTCCGCACACGTGGTAACGACCGTGGCGGACCTGATGGTGGAGATGGAGGAAGGGGCGGTCATATTATCCTCAGGGGAAATGCTCAGCTATGGACCCTACTCCATTTGAAATATACCAAGCACCTTAAAGCGGGTGATGGGGTGGGTGGAAGCAACAACAACAAAACGGGTGCCGAAGGCCGTGATGTAATCATAGAAGTGCCTCTGGGGACCATTGTTAAAGATCCCGACACCCTGGAACAGGAAGCTGAAGTAACGCAGGATGGAGAAACGGTAGTTATTCTCAGTGGAGGCCGGGGTGGCCTGGGAAACGATCATTTTAAGACGGCTACTCGTCAAACCCCACGTTTTGCGCAACCGGGCGAACCAGGCCAGGAGGTATGGAAAATACTTGAACTCAAAATATTGGCTGATGTCGGACTGGTGGGATTTCCAAATGCTGGTAAATCAACCCTTCTATCGGTTGTTTCTGCGGCTAAACCCGAAATTGCCGATTATCCTTTCACCACTTTGCGACCAAATCTTGGGATTGTCGCTTATCACGACGACCGTTCGTTTGTCATGGCTGATATCCCTGGTATCATTGAAGGGGCTTCCGAAGGGCGTGGGTTGGGATTGCGCTTTCTAAGACATATTGAGCGAAACTCGGCACTTTTATTTATGGTGCCGGTAAATTCCCCCAGCATCATTAAGGAATATAAAATTCTTTTGAAGGAATTGGAGCAGTATAATCCTGAATTGATCGACAAAAACAAGGTTTTGGCCATTACCAAATGCGATTTGATGGATTCAGAAGGGATGAAAAAGTTAAAGAAGCGTAAATTGCCTGATGTGCCGGTTGTTTTTATTTCTGCCCATTCCGGACAAGGTATTGCTGAATTGAAGGATAGAATATGGAATTCACTTCATCAACCTTCCTTCTAGAAAATGGGTTTTATTATTGATCTGGACCGGCAACTTTTTTTGATCATCAACGGATGCTACTCGCCATTTCTTGATTTCATCATGTTCTGGCTTAGTGATAAATACATCTGGATACCGCTGTATGCGATATTATTAACGCTTTTAATAAAGGAAAATCCTCGCCACTGGTGGTTGGTATTGCTTGCTGTTGCCTTACTGGTAACACTCACAGATCAGGTTTCAGTCAAACTCTTTAAAGATGTTTTCCTGCGATTGCGCCCATGTCATGATCCTTTGCTTGATGGATATGCAAGGGTGCTGAATGGCCATTGCGGTGGTGCGTATGGTTTCGTTTCATCTCATGCGGCAAACACCTTTGGTCTGGCTGTTTTTGTGGGCTCAATGCTGAAATCACGTTTCAAATGGATGCTTTGGGCATTATTACTCTGGGCCGCAATGATTTCCTACAGCAGGGTTTATCTTGGGGTGCACTTTCCCGGCGATGTGTTGGTTGGCGGAATGGTTGGAGCGTTGATAGGGTTCGGGGTTTACAGGTTGTTCGGCCTGACCTTGCGAAAGATAGGTTGACCCGGTTTTGCAACCTGCTAAATCCAGATTATCCCCCACTTAACTCAGGAAATATGGTTATATATTCCTGTTATGCTGCAAATGCAATGCATTTCGGAATTAAAATCTGGAACCTTCGCCCAGTTCTTAATATAAAGATGCCTTTTGCTTTCAGGGAATTAGAAACCAGGAATTAGAAGTTAGAAATTAGAAATTAGAATTTAGAATTTCCCCTTCCTTAGTACCCAAAAGCTTTGGCCGAAACAGCACTGGCTTTTACGCGCATCACTGCCACATTATTAACCGCGGGTTCGTTGTATTTAAAATCATCGCGTTTCGTATATTGTCGCATAATGATATTTAATACCCTGATTTTTTCATCGAAGTCATCAATAAATTCAACTTCGCCTTCAATAAGTACACTTTTGTACTTCATTCCATAACTGCACGCAACATTTTCTGCCTGCAAATAAAGTTCATGTGCAGTGCTGAAAGCCACGCAAACATTGGGGTTATTCGATAAAACTTCAATTTTTCTGCCACTAGGGGCTGAATGTAAATAAAGAGTACCTTTTTCAAAACCAAAATTAAATGGTAAAGTATAAGGTTTGTTTTCCTGATCAACCATTCCAACATAACATACTTCGCATGAGGTGATTAATCTTTCAATTTCCTCTGTAAGGGTAATAAATCTGCTTTTCATTGCCTGAAATTATATTTTTTCAGCGAATATACAAAACTCTTGTCATGCCTGTTGGCATTGGAAATATAAAATCATGTTTGAATTTATTTCTTCAAGTTACAAGAGAATGCCAGATATTTAGGCCGGGGAGAAATGGCTGGGCGGATTAACTGTGGTTGTCAGGGTATTTTGAAGGTACTATTGAATTGATAACTGAGGTAATTCCGGTTATGATCATGCTAAACAATAAAACTGCAACAAAATGGCTTATCATAAATTCAGGAAAAAACAGGGAAGCCAGATAAGTAATGGCGATGTTCATCACAAGAATTAAAAACCCAAACACCATCAGGTTCATTGGTATTTTTAATTTTAATAATAATCTTTTTGGAATAGTATTGGCAAATGCAATCATTACACCAGCGGCCAGCAATGCAAGAAAGGTCATTGCGGTTATTCCTGGCATCAGGTAAATTATTGACATTACTGCCAGCGTAGTAAGAAGGAGCCTGAATGGAAACTTCATTTTAAGGAATTCAGATCAGAATCTAAATAACGTTCGAAGATACGATTATTTTTTGAAAAAAATCAATAATCGTAAAAATTTATTGAAAATAAAAATTCAAAGACTGTGTTTTTATTCTTTTGGAGATAGATTCCTCTAAGGCCGGCACTTACAGGCATGCTTAGACCCAAAAGGTGTAAATCAGTTAAAATATCTAAACCAGTGGATGGGTAATTTTGTTTAAGAACATTCACCGATATTTGGGAGTAATCCTGGAAAATATTCGCCCTGATCCTTTTTAGATAAACCAGTCCCCCAATGTGGAAGTCGGGATACCATAGCGGAAACTTATAATTTATTTTCAGGCTCAGCATTTCATCTCCCGGAGAAAAGAGATGGTAACCCCGACTGCTGCCAATAAGGTTTTGAAAGCGGTATCTCCCCGGATGGGATCTTTGATAACCGGCATAAAGTCCAAGTGAATGGTTCGCGAAAAAGCCCGGCAGAAAGACCTGGGTTTGAAGTGCAAGTATATTTCCGGCATCCAATGATCCAAACGGGGAATGCCTGTACCTGAAATCAGCATTTATGCCCAAGCGGGGTGCCAGGTTGCGATAAGCCTGACGGGCGTATGTATAGGCGAAAAGCCGGTAGGATATGGCATACAGCGTACCCCGGATGTAATTTTCAGGAGTATCGTGGTTGTGACTGATATTAGAATAGGTATATGTAGCTTCTCCAAATATTCCTCGGTTAAAATTGCTGCGCGAAAAGTCGAGGGATTGACCCACGCTGAAGTCTGTATTCGTTTCATGCCAAGTAAAACGTTGGGGCGAACCATTTACATTTTGCGATGCTGCCCTGTTGCCTGCTGATATCTCTGCAGAAACCTCGGGGAACCATCCTTTGTAAGTAATCTTACTCCTGAACTTCCCTGTCTGTTCATTCAAATCATAATCGTATCCGGTAGTCAAAAACATGGTTGATAGAAGATTCTGGCTCATCAGTGAAAAGCCCGGGCGGATTGTTTCTCCTGAAACATCTACATACAGGGGGGCCCAGCTATGAAAATTAAATAGGTGAAGTCCTTTGTTGTAACTCTCTATTTTATATGCTGTATCAACCGAAAAAGATTCGGTGGTTGAGGCTTCAGAATTCATTATTTCATTTACACGAATCCACGCCTCGGGTGGAGTTGCAACGTAAGGTTTGATGGGAAGGTTATTAAGTGACTTTTGGGCTATCCTGTAACCATTGGCGGTGTAGTCACTATATGTCAGGGTTTTATGGTTTACAGATGGTCTTCTGGCGCCATAAGCTGACTCAGTAATCGTTTCAATTTGATGTGTTTGAAGATTCATGCGGCACACCTGACTTTTATCTCCGGTTGTTCCTGTAAAATAAAGCCACCCACCGGCAACCTGCGGATCACTTATTTCTGTATATCCCGATTCGCCAACATCACTAAAAGTGGAATCAATGATGCTGAGTTTCATGAAGCGCTTGCCTGAGGCATCAATCGCTATGAAAATCAGTGCTTTCTCATCATCTGTCCAGGTAGGGGTTAAGGGTTGCACAGCTTCAGGTACCTTTAACTTTTGCTCGCTGTACTTGGTTATAATGCTGATGAAGGCATTACCATCCGGGCCATATTCAATAGCAGCAAATGCACCACCATCTGCTTTGGCAACCGGTGCATAAAGCTTACGCCTGAATGATTTTCTGTTTACAATGCCGCTTGCGGGATTAAAAAGAACTACATCCGTATAACTCACCGTTTGCCACCGCACATGAGGCCTGTATTCCACCCATGCCATCCAATCCTGATGTGTAGTAATCAGGTTGTCAATAATATAGCCGGGAGTAAGAATGGTTTCCTCCTTACCTGATGGCCCTATTTTTATAATCCTGGGTGTTTTATCAAAAGAAGTTTTTAATGAGATTATTACAGAGTCATTTATGTATGCCGGGTTCAGGTAATTAAGATATTCCCCTTTTTGTTTGTTGATTTGTGTGTAATTGGCATCTCCATTTTGTTTCCCGCCCCAACTGGTGTTCAGATCAGCAACGGTTTGATTATAAAGCTCTTTTTTATTCAAACCTGAAACTTTTTTTAAGCCATGATTAAATGGAGTAAGCATATATGGCTTCCGGGCAACCGAATTCATAGCCGAATTCCAGAGTTCTGCGCCATATTTTTCCCTGCCAAATGCTACGATGTGGTATCCAAGTGTATAAATGTCAGGGACATGATCACGATAGGAACCAAAAGCTGCTTTGGGGTAACTGTAGGCCCCTTTTTCGGCAAGTTGTGCCCTTAGGGTGTTTGAAAATGCAGGAACCCTTCCCCTTCCCGTTTTACTGAATTCGGTTTCAGTTACAACGGCGTCCCCTTCCAAAAACCACGATGGTACAAAAAGTCCAGTGGAAACAGCAATAGCTTGTTGACCAAAAATATAGGTCAATCCATGGGTGATGCCTTGATTGAGCTTTGATAATTGCACAATGTGCCGGTATTCATGCAGGGCAAGTTGATTGAGCCACGGATGTCCGTAAATATCCTGTGGAGGGGTGGTCAGTACTTCAATACGCTGTGGCGCCCATACCGCATAGGCGTTTGAGTAGGCAAAATTCGGATGAAGCAGTATAGGTGTCTTTGATGGTCTTACTTTTAACCCGGATTGCACATTCACGGCATGCTGTTGAAAATAGAACGCAGTTTCAACTGCAACCTTTTCAAGATTGTCAGGGAAGATAAATTTGAAGTCCTTGGTTTCAATCACACTCCACTTTGTGGATGCAGGCTCCTGCCCAATATCATAATACTGACCTTTTGTAACCTGAATGTCAATAAAGGTTAACAAAATTGAAAGTACGACTGTTTTGATCCAACTTACCATTGATGCATTGAATTTTTACTTCAAACAATCAAATCCGGTTTTTGTCATAAGCCTTTTTTTTGGCAGGATAATAATAATTCCGCGTAAAGGCTGCTTCCCTGTTTTTTAAATGGGGATTGATTGCTCGAAAAATTTCCATTCAGGGAGGGAGGGCAGCCCGGCAGTTATTTGCAGTGCTTCTCCCGAAACCGGATGCGTGAATTCCAACCGTCGTGAATGCAGGCAAATAGATCCATCGGGGTTTGATCTTTTGGCGCCATATTTTAAATCGCCACGGATATGACTTCCCACATTGGCCAATTGCGCCCTTATCTGGTGGTGTCGCCCGGTTATGAGTTCAACTTCCAGCAGGTGAAGCGATTTTGAAGATGCAATAAGTTTGTATTCCAGCACTGCCAGTTTTGAATCCTTCACCGCCTGCTCAACCACATAGGATTTATTCTGTTTTTCATTCTTCCTTAAATGGTTTTCTAATCTTCCCTGTTCCGGTTGTGGTACTTTATCAACAATTGCCCAGTATATTTTTCGGATTTCCCGATTTTTAACCATAATGGTGAGCCGCGTAAGGGCTTTGGAGGTACGTGCGAGTATTACTGCACCGCTCACCGGACGGTCAATGCGATGCACCAATCCCAAAAATACCTGTCCGGGTTTATGATATTTCTCTTTCAGATACTGTTTGAGTAACTCCGTAAGGGCAATATCGCCGGTTTTGTCCCCCTGCACGATATCGCCCGTTCGTTTGTTTACAATCAGAAGGTGATTGTCCTCGTAAAGTATTTCAGGAATACCATTCATAAAAACCGAATTAGTATTGCTCGCGCTCATTGGGGAAGTCAACCGACTTCACATCCACAATATACGACCGAACCGAGCCTTGTATTTCCTCGCTCAGGTTATGATAGCGCCTCAGGAAGCGGGGCGAAAATTCTTGTGTAATGCCCAGCATATCATGCAATACCAATACCTGTCCGTCAACACCCGGTCCGGCACCAATGCCAATAATCGGGATTTTAATTTCTGAAGAGACCTTTGCTGCAAGTTTCGCCGGTATTTTCTCCAGCACAATGCCGAAACAGCCGGCTTCTTCGAGTAAATGAGCGTCTTCAACCAGTTTGTTGGCTTCATTTTCCTCGGTCGCCCGCACCACGTACGTGCCAAACTTATGAATGGATTGAGGGGTGAGCCCCAAATGTCCCATGATGGGTATGCCTGCAGATAAGATCCGATTTACCGATTCTATGATTTCTCGGCCACCTTCTAATTTTACCGCATCCGCTCCCGATTCTTTCATTATCCTGATGGCTGAGCTAAGCGCTTCTTTTGAATTTCCCTGATAGGTGCCAAAGGGCATATCAACAATTACCAGTGCCCTTTTTACAGCGCGAACCACCGATGAAGCATGATAAATCATCTCATTCAGGGTAATGGGAAGCGTGGAGGTATAACCAGCCATTACATTAGACGCCGAATCCCCGACAAGGATCACATCAATTCCTGCCTTATCCAGCAAGCGCGCCATGGAGTAATCATATGCCGTTAGCATAGCGATTTTCTCATTTTTTAGCTTCATTTCCTGAAGCACATGGGTGGTAACCTTGGTTACATTTGCAAACTTTGAAATGCCTGGCTCAATCATATCACTTGTTTTATTGATGGTTAAATGAGTTTCTAATTGTCCTTGTCAAATGGATAAAGCAACACTGCAAATCTACAAAAGAAATTGATTGACCCTGACCTGCGGATGAAAGCCCACTATTTAACCCGGGCTGTAATGCATTATTTGGTAAATATCCATCTCCCTGAACTGAATTTTGCCTAGTTTTGTACATTCAAAAAAATACAATATCCTGCTGCTATGCACGCTTTCGTTAAACCTGTTCAAATGAAAAGATTCTTTCTGTTTTTACTGCTACTTTCTGCCATCACTGCTGTTTTTCAATCTTGCGAAACTGATTTTGATGTAACTGCGCCTTACAAGGACATAACCGTTGTTTATGGTCTGCTTAGTCAAAATGATAGTGTGCATTATATCAAAATCAATAAAGCATTCATTGGAGCGGGCAATGCTCTGGAATATGCCCAAAAAGAAGACTCAAGCACTTATGGTAATAACCTGGAGGTGATTTTGAGGGAATACAGTAATGGGAATGCATTGAGAACATTAAGTTTTGACACAACAACCATATACAATAAGGAGGCTGGTGTTTTTTATGCACCAGAACAAGTAGTCTATAAATCGGCTTTTATTGTTCCTGAAATCGATGATCTGGAATATCATCTTGAAATTAGGAACAAAATAACCGGCCAGATAATTACAGCCCAAACGCCACTGATTTCTGATTTTGCGGTTGAAAGTCCACGGCCTATGCGTCAGATTAATTTTACCATCGAGAGTCCACAGCGCATTAAATGGTCTTCAGCAAAAAATGGAAAACGTTATAATGTATCGGTCCGTTTTTGGTTTGATGAAGTTATGGTAGCGACAAATGATACCCTTCCTCGCTACATTGACTGGAATTTTAGCTCTGTAAAATCAAATTCCATTCAGGGTAGTGAATCTTTGGAAATCTTGTATGTGCCGACCACTTTCTTTACTATTTGTAAAAGCCTGATCCCTTATAAAGAAATTGGCCCCATCAGCGAAAATGCAGTTTCTGCGCGATTGGCTAACCATGTGGAATTTCTTTTTGCCGTCGCCGGTGATGACTTGAATACCTATATGGAAGTAAATGAACCATCCTCAGGTATTGTTCAGGAAAAACCTGACTACACAAATATCGAGAACGGCATTGGTATTTTTTCATGTCGTTATACGCAGTCCACAGCCAGTCTTTTGTTCTTTACCCGATTGAATGATGCCACGGAGAATCGCCTTATTGGGGAAGACATCAAGTTTGTTGAAACTTTTTGGAAATGAACAAGGACTGAAATACTGACGAATTGTCATAAATAGTATGTCATAGTATATTCAAAGAACCGTGGGTAAAACCTCGGTTCTTTATTTTTAATATATTGATAATCATATACTTGATATGCCTTGCAAAGCTTCTGCCCATTTTTCAGCACATAAACAGGTCATTACTGGCACAATACTTGACCAACTGCGTAAAAACAAAGTAGAAATTTTAAAAACTTATTTATATGGGTAAAATAATAGGAATAGACCTTGGAACCACCAATTCCTGCGTAGCAGTAATGGAAGGCAATGAGCCTGTGGTTATTCCCAATAGCGAAGGTCGTCGCACAACTCCATCCATTGTTGCTTTTACCGATAATGGTGAACGTAAAGTGGGTGATCCTGCAAAACGTCAGGCAATTACTAACCCCGAACGCACCATATCTTCAATCAAGAGGTTTATGGGCGAACCGTTCGACAGGGTTACAAAAGAAATCAATCGCATGCCTTTTAAAGTAGTAAAAGGCGATAACAATACAGCCCGTGTTAAGGTTGACGATCGCACCTATACCCCGCAGGAAATTTCTGCTATGGTGCTGCAAAAAATGAAAAAAACTGCCGAAGATTACCTCGGGCAGACCGTTACAGAAGCTGTTATTACCGTTCCTGCATATTTTAGTGATTCGCAACGCCAGGCTACAAAAGAAGCCGGAGAAATTGCCGGGCTTACGGTAAAAAGGATTATCAATGAGCCTACAGCCGCTGCATTGGCTTATGGGTTGGATAAGAAAAATAAGGACATAAAGGTTGCTGTTTTTGACCTAGGTGGTGGAACTTTTGATATTTCCATCCTTGAGTTGGGTGAGGGTGTTTTTGAAGTTAAATCAACCAATGGTGATACCCACCTGGGCGGTGATGACTTTGACCATAATATCATTGACTGGTTGGCCGAAGAATTTAAAAATGATGAAGGAATAGACTTGCGTAAAGACCCTATGGCCTTGCAGCGTTTGAAGGAAGCTGCTGAAAAAGCAAAAATTGAACTGTCAAGTTCCACTTCAACAGAAATTAACCTGCCGTATATCATGCCGGTTGATGGAATCCCAAAACACCTTGTGCGCACACTTTCCCGTGCTAAATTTGAGCAAATCAATGATAAACTCATCCGTTCAACCATTGAACCCTGTCGTCAGGCCTTGAAGGATGCCGGATTAACCACTGCTGATATTGACGAAGTGATTCTGGTAGGTGGTTCAACGCGCGTACCAGCAATTCAGAAAATTGTGGAAGATTTCTTTGGGAAATCACCGTCAAAAGGCGTTAATCCTGATGAAGTTGTGGCTATTGGTGCTGCCATTCAGGGCGGTGTTTTGACCGGCGAAGTTAAGGATGTTTTGTTACTTGACGTTACCCCGCTTTCATTGGGTATTGAAACTTTGGGAGGTGTAATGACTAGACTTATTGAGTCAAATACCACCATTCCAACCAAAAAATCAGAGACCTTCTCAACAGCCAGCGATAGCCAGCCTTCTGTGGAGATTCATATTCTCCAGGGCGAGCGACCAATGGCCCGCGACAACAAAAGTATTGGACGTTTTCACCTTGATGGCATTCCACCGGCCCAACGCGGTATTCCGCAAATTGAGGTAACTTTTGATATCGATGCCAATGGTATTTTGCACGTTTCTGCAAAAGATAAAGGAACCGGAAAATCACAACAAATCCGTATTGAAGCATCCTCAGGTCTGTCAGAAGATGATATCAGGAAGATGAAAGACGAAGCTGCTGCCAATGCCGAAACCGATCGCAAAGCCAAAGAAGAAGTAGATAAAGTCAATAGTGCCGATACAATGATCTTCCAGACTGAAAAGCAGTTGAAGGAATTTGGTGAAAAGCTTCCTGGCGATAAGAAAGCACCCATCGAAAAAGCACTTGCTGATTTAAAAGAAGCCCACAAAAATCGCGACATAGCCGGAATTGATGCTTCACTGGAGGCTTTGAATACTGCATGGTCAGCTGCCAGCGAAGAAATGTATAAGAATACACAGGATGGCGGTCAGCAACCCGGAGCTGAAGGTGCCCCAAATCAGGGCGGTTCCGATAACAGCGGTGGCAACCCTGATCAGGAAGTTACTGATGTTGACTTCGAAGAGGTTAAATAATTGTTGCAGCGAAATATTCTGCACGAATTTTGTAAAGAACAGGCGGGGAGACCCGCCTGTTCTTGTTGAGTGCCACCTGATTTTAACGTTTCAGCTAACATCGTGAAGAATATAAATACAGGCATCTGAAATTTCGTACTTTTATGCTTCCTGAATCAGGGCTATTAACCATATGAAATGCTGTACCAATGAGAAATCAACTAATACTTATACTCGCTTTATTGATCGTTGCCCCCGTTCAGGCTATTTATAGCCAGAGCGATAAACCTTTGAGGATTGAAATTCCTGTAAAGGATGATGCAAGCATATATAAAGTGGTGCCCTGCGATGAAAATGGGTTGATGATTATATACCTCAGCCCCGATAACGATGATGAAGGGAATATGATGTGGGTTGCGGCCCTGCTTGATAAGGAACTCAAAGAAACCTGGCGGATGTCGGTGCCGCTGCCACGCGGATTTATTTTGCAGGAATCACTATACAGCAATAACCATCTCATTCTGTTTTATCATTCACCTAAAGGTTCTCCCGAAAATAATTTCAGGGTGGTCGATATTGAGGTCGCTGAAGGGAAATATTCCATTATTGCTTATTCGGTGCCGGAACGATCGGGAATATCCTATTTTAGTATCGGAAACGCTTTTGCCCTTGCAGGCATCAATACACGAAACGACGAATCAATCATCCTGGCCTATACCTTCACCAATAAACAAATTTCAGTGATTAATCCGGGTGTGCCCGGCAAAGTGGTTATTGTATCTATGAATATTGATAAGTCTTCAGGCATTATTTCATCGGTAATCAGAACTTCGGGATCGGCAAGGAAAAGGAACTATTTTCTGGTAAAATCCGATGTTAGTGGTAACATTATAACAAACCTTCAACTCAGTCGGTTTGATGACAATAATATGATCAACACCGCTTTTTCATATAGGGTGGATGCGCATACCGACCTGATTATTGGATCGTATGGTAAAACCAACCGCACACGAAATATTGAAGGTGTCGAAACCATTGGGGTAGCATCCACCGGATTTTTTTCAATTGTATTGAAGGATAACCAGGAATCCAATGCCAATTTTTATGAATTTACTGATTTTGAAAATTTCTACCGCTATTTGCGTCGTCCATCCGATCTAAATTCCCGAAGATCCTCCCAACGGCTTGAAAGGGGAAGGGACTATTCATCGGATCACGATTTAATGGCACATGAGGTTTTTGAGTGGAACGGACAGTTTGTGTTTCTGGCTGAAGCTTATTATCCTGAATACCGGACGGTTACGACTATGGTTTACGATTATTATGGACGGCCTTATCCTTCAACGTATTCGGTTTTTGAAGGGTTCAGGTATGTTACAACCTTCGTTGCAGGATTTGATAATACTGGCAGTCTGTTGTGGAACAATGACCTGGAGCTTAGAAACATTTTGTCCCAAAATCTTAATCGCCGGGTAATAGCCTGGCCCGATCCCGAGGGATTGGTACTCGCCTATTCGAACGAGGGGAAAATTGTTTCCAAAATTATTAACGGAGGAACCACAATTGACGGCGTATCGCAATCGGATATTGAACCATTAAGTCCGCGCGACAGGGTGTTTAATGATGTCAATAGTATTATCGAGCCCTGGTACAAAAATTATTTTGTGGTCTATGGCTTTCAAAACATCAGAAATAGTTATGTGAGTGGCCGAAACAATAAGAATGTGTTCTATATCAATAAAATGGCTTATTATTAGGCTCCTTTGAGGATGAATTGGCTTAAGCACGTTTAGTAGTGTTGTGTTTTTATTGACTATGGCGTACAGCGTAATTAATTGTAATAATATGTTCTTATTAGTATAATTTTTTCTTCTCTTAATATACCTTTCAATTCTTCATACTGTTTCTCAGATATTTCAAATTGTTTGTCATTCGGTGTTTGAATTTCTGAAATATAATTATTAATGGCTTTACTGATTTGTGTTGAATCCAGTGAACCATAAGATAGAAGGTGCGTAAATGTAAACCAGCCAAAGACTTCCTCATAGTCCAATGTATGGATTTCTACATTGGGAGTGTAGTTCAACATCCTTATTTCATCTTTATTCAATTCTGTAATAATTTCAGGTGGGCATCCTCCTGGAAACTTATTCTGGCTTGTTTCAGGATGGCAGGCAATTTTCTCAATTACTCTATAGCTTTTAATCTGTTCAAGGCTTACCTCAACAATGTCTTCTTTCATACAATACAATAAGTCCAATGATTCGCATATTCGGTAAGGTAATTTTCCAACATTTTTGTAAAATAATAACTTAGGACGGGCTGAAGAAACTTTCTGATTATTGTTTATTCTTCTCAATACTTCATCGAAGGAGGATGTATCGGAAAAATCACAATACATCCCATAATAGATATATTCTCCCTTGAATTTTTCATCATTATCAAGGGTTATTTCAAGTTTAAACCTTATACAGGTGGTTTCTTCAGCAAATATTTTTATGGCTGCAATCAACAGTATGGATAGAATGATTAATTTTCTCATTTTGATTTCTATTTTTTATGTTGCTCAACAAAAGTAGGGGAAAGGCCAGGCTAATCCTAATGACCAAAACAGAAAAGTACATCACACAAAAAAGGCCGGTCATCGACCGGCCTTTTTTAATCTTGTGAAAGGAGTTAATTACTTAACCAGATTCATAAATTCAGCATTCTGGAAGAATTTGATAAACTCACGGTCTTCTGCTGCCTGGGCTTTGAGTGAAGGATCTTTCTCAATAGCTTTGGTCAGGTTTTCAACCATCATTGGAACATTGTTGCTACGTGCTCCGGCAACTGCCATCAGGTAATAATTGTGTCCTGATTCAGGAGCGCATTTCAATGTAGTTGAAGCTTCATTGAATTTGCCTGTCATGATCTGTGCAAGTCCAACATTGGTATTGCATTTCTTGTTGCCCATGAGGCTCAGTGCCTGATCGTATTTGCCAGCAGCAAGTTGTGTAATTCCCAAGTTGTAATTTACATCAGCACCAAGAGTTTTGGCTTTGTTGTATTGGATAGCAGCGGCTTTGAAATCGTTCTTCTTTGAAGAAAGTGCACCAAGGTTATTAACAACAGCCATGTTGTTTGGCTCAAGTTGGTCAGCTTTGTTCAGGTGTGAAGCGGCTTCGCCCAGTTGATTGCCTTCGAGTTCAACAACAGCAGCATTATTAAAACCTCTCCAGTCATTTGCAAACTGAGTGGTAGCATTCTTGTAAATGCGTAGTTTGGTGTCATTATCGTTGGTCAAAGTAGCAGCATAAAGAAGCTCTTTGTTGTCGAGTTTAGAAGGATCGCTGGTTGCGAAAGCAGCAATTTCTTCGTCAGTTTTCTTAGGCTCGAAGCAATTAACGGTAATCACAGCCCTACGGAGAGGAGGAAGGATTTCGTCTTCGATTTCTTTGTAAACAATACTCATGTTACGGATTTCCTGCTCGCGTTTTGTAACATCTGATTGAGAGTTTACAACATTCATGATGATCCGTTTGTCACCTATATTCGATGCTTCAACAGCCTGCATGAATCCGTTCCAGTCTTCACCATTGGCATAGGTATTGAACTTGAGCGTATTTTCAGGATCGTTGATTACGAAAGGCGCTTTTTTGTCTTTGGCCATTTTCTTGACCATGTCAAGTACTTGTTTTTTGGCTGTCTGTGCACGACGCTCTGACAATCCCTGGTTGAAACTTTCTTCACCCTCAGGAGAAGCCCATGCATTGATGTCGATATCACGGATGGAGTAACCCATCTTAATGAATGAACCGAGTTCCTCAAGTTTCTTTTGTGTTTCGTTGTTCCTGTTCAAAGGCAGGTTCCAGTTAAGGTTATGCATGTTTACAGCAAAGTAAATGATGGCATCCTTGCTGATAATGGTTTCTTTTACATAACCATGCTCGGCAATAATCAGGGTTTCGTCATGTGCAATGCGCATATCGGTTACAATCACACCGTCGGCAAGTTTGCGCTCAGGAAGATCAATAACTTTATATTTTGCTCCGATTTCTTCGGGAGTTGCATTGAGGGCAACAGGCTCTTTGGGTTCATATAATGTTGGGGATACTACCAAATCAGAAACATTCATGCCTGGTTCGTAAGGAATGCAATCAACATAGGTGTATGAACCACCGGTTTTGTATTTGATAACAATGCCATCACCATTTACATCTTCACCCTGGAAATTAATTGGTTTCAGTGTGCGGGTTGTGCCAGCATACTTAAGCTCCGGTTGGAAATTCATCGCAGCTTTCTTGGCGAAATATTTCTCCGGGAAAATAACTTTTACATTCACGCAAACGGTATCTCCAACTTTAACCAATGGGTCAGGAGTGGTTTCATATTTAACCAAACCATAATTTTTCTCCATGGATTTCAGGTTGGCGCTTGGCTTGAATTTGTATGTAACTCCCAGCATAGCGGTTGCATAGTGGTCATCTGCATCTCCGCTTTCAAGTACGTCGATTTCGTCAGACATAGTATAACGGAAATTGTATTCCAGATTGAGGTCCACTTTTTCAGCAAGACGGAAGTTCAGGCCTAATCCCATCGGGATTACGAATTCACGCATAGGGTCTGTTGAGAAAGGAGCTTCCGCAGATGGGCCAAAACGGTCGAGAATTTCCTCATTACTATTTTTGTATAAAACTGACGAATAATTTGCCAGCGCTCCTCCGGCAAAACCATAGAATCCTAAGAAACGCTCAGGTTTGTAGCCAAAAATCAGGTCAGTGAAGCTTAAGGTTAAATGCAACTGAGCATCCCATAAACTTGACGACATCCTTAAATCAGCATCTTCGCGGGTACTGTTGAGCCAACCGTTGTTAAATACGCCCCTTACTCCAAAAACAGGAGAGAATTGGTAACCTAGTCCTAGTCCGTAAAATAAATTAAGATCTTCGTTAAACCGATCCTCTTTATTTAAATCACCGTAGAACTGGGAAATACCACCGCTAGCCTGAAGGTAGAGGTACTTGTCGAAGGACGATTTGGCTTTCTTTCCTGAATCTTCTTCTTGTCCAAACACCAACGCTGGTGCAAGGCCAAACATCAGGATGAGCATCATCACGAATGGTTTGTAATTAATTTTTTTCATAATGGTCATGAATTAATAAACGGTTTCTGTTTGTTGTTTTGTTTGTGGTTTGCGAAAAGTTGGACAAATATAGGGCGGATTATCATGTTTTCAAAAAAAATAGATATATTTTCTTCAAAACATTGAAAATAATAGGCTTTTGGCCTGAATCCCCTTTTTATTCATTCTTTCTTTTAAACAAAGATCGTTAATAAAAGTTTAGCGTTGACACGTTGTTATTCTAAATATGTCAAAATGATTTTGTCAAGCCTTGATGCATATTTAGCAATTATCATACCTAAAATTATTGATGTTGATTTATTTGAAAAGTAACTCATTGGGAATCAAAAATATACTTTCGAAGAGCCGTTTTTTTGCTTATTGCCTGGAATGTGTAATTTTTAGTGGAAAATATTGAATTTATTAAAGAATTCCCAGATTAATATTCCTGCTGATACTGAAACATTTAGCGAATGTTTGGTGCCATACTGTGGAATTTCAATGCACAGGTCGCATTGGTTCATTACTTCATCGTCCACACCTTGTACTTCATTGCCCAGGACCAGCGCATATTTACTTTCATTCGTTATTTTAAGTTGATGTGGTGAAATGCTACTGCTGGACTGCTCTGCGGCTACAATGGTAAACCCTTCTGACTTGAGCGTTTTTATGGTTTCCAGCGCTGATTCCCGGTATTCCCAGCTAACAGATTCGGTAGCTCCGAGTGCCGATTTTTGGATTTCACGGTTGGGAGGTGTGGCCGTTATTCCACATAAATAGATTTTTCTTACCCGAAAAGCGTCTGATGTCCTGAATACAGAGCCTGTATTGTGCTGACTTCGGATATTATCTAGTACGATAACCAGGGGTATTTTATCCGCCTGTTTGAATTCATCCACCGTAATGCGGTTCAATTCAGTCATTAAAAGTTTTTGCATGTGCGTTTTATTGTTGCTGCAAAAGTAAGCTGTTTTTAAAGTTTATAGGTTTCCTGAGGGTAGGTTAAAACAAACTCCCTATTTTTGTTTTTTAAAACATCGAAAAATTTGACAAAAGCATCAATGAATAAAATAGTTGAAACCCCTTTGATGAAGCAGTACAATTCCATCAAGGCGAAATATCCGGACGCCTTGCTGCTTTTCAGGGTGGGGGATTTTTATGAAACTTTCGGCGAAGATGCCATCAAGGCATCGTCTATTCTTGGAATTGTATTGACCAAACGTGCCAATGGCTCTGCTTCTTACGTTGAATTGGCAGGGTTCCCGCATCATTCCCTGGATACATATCTGCCAAAATTGGTCAGGGCAGGCCATAGGGTTGCCATCTGTGATCAGTTGGAAGATCCAAAGCTTACAAAAACCATCGTGAAACGAGGCGTTACCGAACTGGTTACCCCGGGGGTTTCTTACAATGATAAGGTTTTAGAGAACAAGCAGAATAATTTTCTGGCCAGCATTCATCTTCAGGCAAAACAAAGTGGAATTGCCTTTCTTGATATATCTACCGGTGAGTTTTTAATCGCCGAAGGCAACAACGATTATATTGATAAGTTACTTCAGACCTTTAAGCCCAGCGAAGTTATTGTGCAAAAATCATTGCGACGGGATTTTACCGGTTTATTTGGTGAAAAGTTTTACATCAATACCTTCGAAGATTGGGTGTTTACCTTTGATTTTGGCCACGATTTATTGTTGCGCCATTTCGGAACCAAATCCCTGAAAGGTTTTGGCGTGGAGGAAATGCCATCCGGTATTGTTGCTGCCGGTGCTGCTATGCATTATCTTGCAGAAACACAGCATGATAAGGTTGGCCACATTTGCAATTTATCGCGCATTGAAGAGGATCATTTCGTCTGGTTGGATAAATTTACGGTCCGGAATCTGGAAATTCTGAATTCACCAAATGAACAGTCCACCACTTTGCTAAATGTGCTCGATCAAACTGTTTCGCCTATGGGTAGCCGGTTGATGCGCAGATGGCTGGTACTGCCTCTTAAGGACAAGAAGCCCATTCTTGAAAGGCATGATATTGTGGAGTACTTTGTCAACAATCAATCCCTTGGTGAGGAAATTCTTGCACAGATCAAATCCATGGGGGATATTGAGCGTATTATCTCTAAGGTGGCTGTTGCGAGAATCAATCCGCGTGAGGTGGTCCAACTTCGCCGGGCTCTTTTGGCCGTTGAAGCGGTAAAATCATTGTGTGTCGATGCGCCGATTGCTGCAATTCGCCTGATGGCCGATCAGATAAACCTTTGTAGTCTCATGGTGCAGAAAATAGGGGAGGAGTTGAACCCAGAGCCACCTGCGGCTGTGAACAAGGGGAATGTGATCGCTGTAGGTATTTCACCCGATTTGGACGAGTTGCGTGATTTGTCTCATTCAGGGAAAAATTATCTGGCAAAACTTCAGCAAAGGGAATCGGAACGCACCGGGATACCTTCATTAAAAGTCGCCTTCAACAATGTTTTCGGTTACTATCTGGAGGTTACCAATACCCATAAAGACAAGGTGCCGCCTGAATGGGAACGCCGTCAGACCCTGGTGAATTCCGAGCGCTACATTACCCCTGAGCTCAAAGAATATGAATCAAAAATACTGAATGCCGAAGAACGCATCCTCGCGCTCGAAAGCGATTTGTACAATGATTTGATCCTTAGTCTGGTAGATTACATTGAACCCATTCAGACCAATGCCCGGATTGTGGCAAAAATGGACTGCCTGCTTTCCTTTGCCTCCGTTGCTGTGAACAACAATTATTGCCGGCCTTCGGTGAATGAAGGGTTTAAGCTTGACATAAGGGATGGACGGCATCCGGTTATCGAAAAGAACCTTCCTCCGGGGAATCACTATGTGGCCAATAATGTGGAACTGGATGATCAGGATCAGCAAATCATCATCATTACCGGACCCAATATGTCGGGAAAATCTGCATTGCTCAGGCAAACGGCCTTGATTGTGCTGATGGCTCAGGCGGGGTGTTTTGTTCCTGCTGCTTCCGCCGAAATCGGGCTGGTAGATAAAATTTTCACCCGCGTAGGTGCTTCGGATAACATTTCGTCAGGAGAGTCCACCTTTATGGTTGAAATGAATGAAACCGCGAGTATTCTCAATAATATTTCCAACCGAAGTCTTATCCTGCTTGACGAAATCGGACGTGGTACGAGTACCTATGACGGCATAAGCATTGCCTGGGCCATTGCTGAGTATCTTCATGAGCATCCTTTGTTTAAAGCAAAAGTTCTCTTTGCCACACATTATCATGAACTGAATGAAATGGCAAGTAGCCTTGTCCGGATTAAGAATTACCATATTTCGGTAAAGGAAGCAGGCAAGCAGGTGATTTTCATGCGCAAACTTGAGCCGGGTGGAAGTGCACACAGTTTTGGGATTCACGTGGCAAGAATGGCAGGTATGCCGCAATCAGTATTGGACAGAGCCAACGAAATGCTTTCCCTGCTTGAAAAATCGCATGGTGGTGGTCAACTTCAGGGTACTTCTTTACGAAAAAAGTCAAAATCATCAGGAGATCCATACCAACTGAGCTTTATTCAGCTTAACGATCCGCTACTGGAACAGATTCGTGAAGATATTCTTGATACTGATATTAACACACTTACACCGGTTGAAGCGCTGATAAAGCTGAACGAAATTAAAAATCTTTTAAAAAAAGCATAAAAATCTTTGGCAGATCAAAAAGGCGTTGTATATTTGCAGCCGCTAAAGCAATAAGCGAAAGTAGCTCAGTTGGTAGAGCATGACCTTGCCAAGGTCAGGGTCGCGGGTTCGAGTCCCGTCTTTCGCTCGAAACCCCGGGAAATCGGGGTTTTTTTATCCAGCCAATGGATGCCCGAGTGGTGGAATTGGTAGACACGAAGGACTTAAAATCCTTTGGCCATTGCGGCCGTGCCGGTTCAAGTCCGGCCTCGGGTACACCCCAAAAGATCCCTTAATCAGGGATTTTTTTTTCGATACAAGTCAAGCAAACTTCTCCCCAAAAATATAGCCATTTGTGAATTTATTTCACCTCCTTTTCCGGTTTTAATCAACTTCTTAGCTTTATTTTCGTTTATACAGTTAAGTCGCTTCAATATGTTGCAATTAAGAATGAAAATAAACTAATTTTGTGCATGTTTTAAGTTGCTGATGAAGGTGAAATAAACTTTTAAAGCATTCTTAATTTTAGCATTGGTACAATTATTGAGTCAAAACGAAGTTTAATAACCAAATTTAATCCTTTATTTATGATGAGCACAGAAAAACGCCCCCGCTTTGAATACGCGGGTAAGTTCAGAATGTTTTTGGTAATGATGCTGATCGTGTCTCTTGGGGCCGGTTTCACATCATGCAAAAGTTCTAAAAAAGCAGCAAAAAAGAAAGCCGCCATGGAGTTGGCTGAAAAGACGGCCAAAGCAAAATCTGATCTTCTGGCCATCATTAATGATGATGGCAAAATGACTCTCGAAGAAAAAGAGTTTAAACTGGCTACCATCAAACGGATGAACCTTGAAGATCAGGAAGTAAAAGACCTGATTACACAGGCTGAAGATATTCTATCGGCTGAACGTGCTGCTGTTGAACGCAGAAAAGAAGAAGAACGCCTGAAAAAAGAGCAGGAGGAACGTGAACGGGAACTGCGTGAAGGTGGTCAGTACAGAGCCGTAAATACGGCACTTGATGCTGTTGCCAATGCTGGTGATGTTACTGCAGCCAATGCTAAAATTCGCGAAGCCCTCACGGCTTTTGCCAGTGATGATATTCCTGTGCTTATTCTCGTCAGCAGCGAGGGTGATATCAAGGATTATGACGAACCAACCAACATTCGCAAATATCTGGAATATATTAAAGACCAGAAAAAGTCACCAAACAAGGTGCTGAATGCGGTGATGGACAACAATGGAAAAATCAAAGAATTGGAACTGATAAAAAAGTAAAAAGATATGAGAAGAATCATAGGAATATTGACCGGACTGATCATTCTATCGTCCGGAAGTTTATGGGCTCAGGACGAGATTAGCCCATCGCGTAAGCAGGCCATTGACTCGCTTGCCCTTGAAAAAGTGCGTGATTTAAGCAAATATATTAGTATCGTTGGCAACAAAGACACGCCATGGTCAGAGGCCAATCGGGTTATTGAACGTACCCTTGAGCTTTTCGCAGATGGAGCTTTAATGGGTGTATCTTCCATCAACAGGGAAGAGGTTGAATATTACGGCGTAAGGGAATATCTTGAACGGCTGATGGCGCTGAATTATGACAAGGTAAATATATCCTGGTATAATATTCAGTATATCAGTGACCTGGAACGTCAGCCTGACGGAAGGTATGTTGGTGTTATTACCATTTATCAGCGCTTCGAAGGTACCACCAACGAGGGCTTAAGGTATGTGGATGTTACTAAAAAAGATGTTACCGTTTATGTGGAACGTAAAACCACACAAATTTCAGGACGAATCATTGGCTTCTGGGATGTATTGCTCGGCGATATCAGGGTATCCGAAACCAAGCCAGGTTGATTTCAGTATTGATTTTTTTTCTGGCTTCAACA
>SWCB01000952.1_pt1 | contig 40723 bp, 35 predicted proteins | sample 4692901 | NCBI WGS metagenome assembly SWCB01 (sample SAMN10267276, study PRJNA491770) | bioreactor metagenome | isolation source: DHS bioreactor inoculated with subseafloor sediment | place: Japan: off Shimokita Peninsula | collected 2006-08 | reverse complement strand
GGTAGTCTATCGCTCTGGGAATTGAGCCCTGGCCGCAACCGCGCACGATCGGTTCATCGAAGCGGATGGAGTCTATCGCTCTGGGAATTGAGCCCTGGCCGCAACCACTCTTGACATCGTTAAGACGGGTGCCTAAGTCTATCGCTCTGGGAATTGAGCCCTGGCCGCAACTAGGGAGCAGCGCATGAACAGTGTGTCGCCAGTCTATCGCTCTGGGAATTGAGCCCTGGCCGCAACGCTGCAGCGCCTTACACCACCCAGTCGGTGAGTCTATCGCTCTGGGAATTGAGCCCTGGCCGCAACCCGAACCCTGCGCAGACGCATGCGTACCGGAGTCTATCGCTCTGGGAATTGAGCCCTGGCCGCAACGGTGTGGGCAAGTTGAAAGTGCGTGGCTCGAGTCTATCGCTCTGGGAATTGAGCCCTGGCCGCAACCTCACAAATGAGCGCCCGCCATTGTTGTTCGGTTGCGGCCAATGCTCAATTCACAATCCGTTGGTCGGGGGTCTCGCCAAATTCTGATATTTCAACCGAATTGAATGGTTGGAGATACCAGGGTTGGCGAAGAGAACTTAGTGCTTGCATCTGCCGCCCTATGTCCTCTCGAGGAACTCCTCGCGTTCGCCAAGCCACATAGCAATCGCCTCCGCGAGCGCCGGCGCTGCTGCGAGGGTGGGGTCGCTATCGATGAGCGCCCTCGCATCGTCCCTTGCGACTGCAAGCAACTTGGCGTCCTTGACGACTCTCAAGAGTCTGAGGGAGTTGCGCCCACCGGATTGCGCGGAACCCAAGACGTCACCCTCGCGGCGCAGCTCCAGATCCTTTTCAGCCAAGGCAAAGCCGTCACTCGTCGCCGCAACGGCCGTCAGCCGCTCGTGCGAAAGCGTTCCCTCCTCAACGTGACTCACGAGCAAGCACAGGCTTTCCTTGCTGCCACGTCCCACCCGGCCCCGCAATTGGTGCAGCTGGGAGACTCCAAAGTGCTCAGCATCTAGCACCACCATGACGGTGGCGACTGGCACATCGACGCCCACCTCGATCACTGTGGTGGAGACAAGCACAGGGGTGCGTCCCTCTGCGAAGGCCGCCATCGCGGAGTCCTTCTCGTCCCCGCCGAGCCTGCCGTGCATGACGCCGATGTCGATGCCAGACAGCGCTGGCAGATCGCGGAGCCGTGTGGCGACCTCCACCACTGCTTCCAGGGGGCGTTTCGCCGCGGAGTTAGGGGTCGGATCGATGTCAATCGCCCCGAGGGAGTCTGAAGGCTCGTCCTCGGGAACGTCGCCATCGATGCGAGGGCACACCACGTAGGCGCGCCCGCCTGCCGCAACCTCCTCGCGGACCCTGTCCCAGATGCGCGTCATCCACGCCGCGTTGCCCGCAGGCACCACGTGCGTGACCGTCTTGGCCCTGCCCGCAGGCATCTCGGCCAGTTGGGACGTCTCAAGATCACCAAAGACCGTCATGGCGACTGTGCGTGGGATGGGCGTAGCTGTCATGACGAGCGTGTGCGGCACCCGCTCACCTCGCGTGCGCAAGGCGTCGCGCTGCTCCACTCCAAAACGGTGCTGCTCGTCCACCACCACAAGGCCCAAGTCCGCGAACTGGACAGTGTCACTCAACAGGGCGTGGGTGCCAACAACGATCCCGGCTCCCCCCGACGCGGCCTCGCCCAATGCCTTTCTGCGCGCGAGTGACCCTTGAGATCCCGTCAGAAGTGTGATCCGCGTCGCCACTTTCGCACCGCCGAGCATCCCGCCGTGCGCAAGGGGGCCAAGCAGATCACGCAGCGTGCGCTCGTGTTGCGCGGCGAGCACCTCCGTGGGCGCAAGGAGCGCGGCCTGGCCGCCGGCATCGACCACCCGCAGCATCGCGCGCAAGGCCACGATGGTCTTGCCCGCGCCAACGTCGCCTTGGAGCAAGCGCAACATCGGGGTCTCGCGAGCAAGGTCGGCGGCGATCTCTTCTCCCACCTGGATCTGGCCGGCGGTGAGCGCAAAGGGTAGTCGCGCGTCGAAGGTCTCGAGGAGCCCCCCCACAATCCCTACCCGTGCGGTCGCGGCATGGGCCTGCCTGTCGGCCCTGCGTCGCGCGAGGGCCGTCTGTAGCACCAGTGCCTCTTCGTAGCGCAACCTGTGGGTTGCTGCGTCGATCGCGGCCTGGTCCGCAGGCACATGAATGCCTTGGAGGGCTTCGAGGAGCGTGGGCAACCCGTGCGCCAGCCGGAGGGATTCTGGGATGGGATCCGGCACGTCGGCCTCAGTAAGAGGGTCCAGCACGGTGCGCACTGCACGCCCGATGCGCCAGGTAGGCACCGCCGCTGCCGCAGGATAGATCGGTATGGGACGCGAGGCCTCGAGCGTCGCCTCGTCGGCATCGGCAGCGTCGACCCCCACAATCAGGTAATCGGGGTGCACAAGCTGTCGCTTGCCCTTGTATGAGCCTGCCGTCCCCGTGAATAGGCCCACCCTCCCGGGGCGCAACTTGTCCTCGTGCATCCGTAGCACTCCGGCGCGCTTGGCAAAGAACGTCAACGAGAGGCTGTGACGGCCGTCCGTCACCACGACCTCGAGCATCGCTCCGCCGCGGGACCGCATCTGCCGGATCGTCGCGGTGCGCACCTGCGCCATCACTGTGACGTGTTCGCCATCGCGAAGCGCCGCCATGTCGGTCAACTCCCCTGGCGCTGAATACCGGCGGGGATAGTGCCGCACAAGGTCTTCCACCGTCACGAGGCCCAACTTGTCGAGCGCTCCGGAGGTGCGCGTCCCCAGCACCTTGGCCAGCGACTGGCCGAGCACCCCTGTCATAGAGCCATTGCCCCCATCACGAGCGCTCAACTCCGATCAGGACATCGGGGACCCCATGTCCCCCCTGGTAAACGGCGATATCCGCAGACGGACATACCCTGGCGGCACGGCGCTTGACGATGTCCACCACCGTCGTGGGAGCGTCGATGCCAAGCACCAAGGTGACCACCTCGACGTCGGGCCCAAGCAGGCGGTCGACATCCGCGGCGAGATTTGCTGCGGAGGACGATGCCACTGAGCATTGCTTCGCAGCTATACGCATCACATCCACGAGCGGCTCACCTGGAGTCACAATCGCGCCTGCCGCAACCGCGGCAATGACTTGCGCCTCGTGCTCGGCGGGCAAGACAGTGACGCCCGCTCCGGATCTATGGTTGGCGAGCCCCACGGCGGCGGCGCGCAGTTGCGGGTTTCCAGCGACGATGACCACCCCCCTACCCGTCGCGTCCCTCACCGCCCTGCGTAGTTCTCTGCGCTTGAGAAGCGCGGGGTTAGGGACCACGAGCACGATCGCGCCGGCATCGGCCAGAGGTGCGGCAAGGCCGGGGCATGACGTGAGTGCAACCACTCCCGTCGCGGCCATCTCACGATCGCTCGCGCCTTCCCGCGCGTGCCCCATCCCCAGGCTGCTCACAAAGATTTGCCGAGCGTGGTGCGCAATGCCGATGCGTACAGCGTCGTCGGGCGTGTTGGTGTGAACGTGAGCGTTGACAAGCCCTAGGTTGCCCGTCACGGCCACGGAGTCACCAAGGTCCGCGAGCGCGGCCGTGAGTTGCGTGAGAGCACTCCCCCGTGGCGAGCCCTTTGCAGCTCTTCCCTCCGGGAACTTCGCCACGAACATGACCTCGTACGCGCCGCCCATGTCAGCATGCTCGTGGTGCACGGGAACCGCCACGACGCCCGCTCCCGTCGAGGCGAGTTCCCACTCGACGTAGGCAATGCCTTCAAGGGCTCTCGAACCCGCAAGGGTCTCGGCCAGCATCTCTAGTTGCAGCACAAGGCCCGCCGCCCCAGCATCAACGACACCAGCCTTGCGCGCCGCAGGGAGCTCATCAAGCGTCGCGCGCAGAGCTTCTCTGGCCGCTACCACGGCAGCCACGATCACCGCGTTGCGACCCTTCTTGGCCGCCGCGGCCTCAGCAGCACCTTGAGACGCCGCTTGGGCCACGGAGAGCATCGTGCCCTCGACGGGAGCCCCCACGGCCGCATATGCGGCGTCAGACGCGCTGCGCAGGGCCGACGCGATCGCGGCAGGCTTTGCGGACGCGAGCCCTCCGGCGTTGTCGATGGCCAAGAGAAAGGCGCTGAGGTATTGCGAGACGATGACCCCAGAGTTGCCGCGCGCTCCCAAGAGTGCGCCGCGAGCAAAGGCCGCCACCACCTCGCGGTGACTCGCGGTGTGGGGTAGTTTTGCCACCGCCCGGTTGCCCTCTTGAAGCGTGAGGTACATATTGGTACCCGTATCGGCATCGGGAACGGGAAAGACGTTGATTGCGTCGAGTCTGCCCCGCGCTCGCTGGATCGCTTGGGCGCCGGATGCGAGCCAGCGGCGCAGGTCTCGCGATTCGGCGTCGGTCACGTGTCTCCTCTGTCTGGCACCACTGAAGATCGGGGTGCTCTCATTTGGCGTTCTTGCTTCTAGTCAGATACCCTAATGCGGTTGTCCCGACGCGGACAGGAATCGTGGCGCGACCCCTCCAGGTAACGCGCGCATCAACTCAAGGAGATCCATCGTGGCAGCAAACTGCGACGTCTGCGGCAAGCACCCGTCCTTCGGTAACTCAATTTCGCACTCTCACCGTCGCACCTCGCGTCGGTGGAACCCGAACATCCAGCGCGTGCGCGCCGTGGTTGCGGGTACTCCCAAGCGCCTCAACGTGTGCACCTCGTGCCTCAAGGCCGGCAAGGTCACCAGGCACGCTTAAGTCTTTCGAGTTCACCTGACGGTGGGCTCCCCGCCTCACGGGCGTCTTCCTTTGGGAAGGCGTCCGTTTGTGCTTTCTAGCGCCGATGCCTGGGCCCCGTAGACAGCTCTGGGCGCGACAGGACGCGCCATGACTGGGCGCGACATGACTGGGCGCTCCATCACAGGACTAGCGGGTCTCCCGCTTCCCATCGATCGAACGCGTGAATGGCGCGCTCCCTGCCCACCTCGATCATGTCCTTGGCGCGGTGAAAGTCGAGCGTGCCGCACGAGTCAAGCGGCACGTTGACCAGAACGTCGGGCGGGTAGCCTGCGAGCCTGTACCGCCTGATGGTCTCTTGCATGAGGTTGAGCGAGCGGTCCACGACGTCAAGGGTGTTCATGCGCAGCACGTGGTGCTTGTCGGGCGCCTCGTCCTCGCCGCGGCCAAAGGCGGGGAGCAGCGCCCGCAGCGCTGGCTCGATCATGTGCGGCATGTTGGGAAACTTCACCTTGGGAAACTTGATACCCCCGAACGCCTCCTCACGCGCATATGCCGCGGTGAGTGAGGGACTCGACAGGTTGACCGCGATGATCGCGTCAGCATGGACGGGGGCAAGCGGCGCCACGGGAACGGGGTTGAGCAGCCCGCCGTCCGCAAGCACCATGCCATTCCTGGCAAGCGGCGTGAAGACGGTGGGGATTGCGATGGACGCGCGCATGGCCTGGATCATGGGGCCCGATGTGAACCACACCTCGCGCTGGGTCACAAGGTCCACGGCGACGGCCGTGTACGGCATCCGCGCATCCTCGATTGCGAGGTCTCCCAAGTGCTCCTTGACCTTGGACATCACCTTGGACGCGCGCAATACACCCGCACCGCGTACACCAGGGTCCATAAGGCGCAGGACGTCGCGCTTGCCCAGCCCGACGGCCCAATCGCGGTAGCTCTCCATGCCGCCGCCAACGTAAAGGCCGCCTATGACCGCGCCCATCGAGGTCCCTGCTACACCGATGATTTCCCACCCGCGCGCCTGGATCTCTTCGATGACGCCGATGTGCGCATAGCCTCGCGCACCACCGGAGCCGAGGGCGAGGCCGATACGACGGGGTGGGATTCCTTTGGGTGTGTCCACGCTCATGTGGCCAGGCTAATGCCAGTGCCGCAGGGCGCTCCGGCGAACTCACTCCACCATGCCCATTGCCGCACTGCAATCAAGCGCCGAAGTGGTCCCAACCCAACGACTCAGGGACCACGCCATCGACACGTATCCCCTGGTAGTCATCCACCACTGCGCCAACGACGGTCCAACCATCGGGCAACACGGAACCCACGGGGAACGTGGCCAGCAGGCAGTGGTCCTCTCCCCCAGTCATCGCCCACGCGAGCGGTTCGATCCCGAGTACGGAAGCCGCCTCGACCGCCGCCGGATGCACAGGCACAGCAGAGCTATCGATAGCCATGCCCACATCGGACGCTCTGGAGATGCGCGCGGCATCACGAAGCAGCCCGTCAGAGACGTCCATCATCGCGGTAGCCCCCCGCAGCGCGGCCTCGAGCCCCGCACCGATGACGGGCTGGGGGCGCCGGAACAAGTCGACGGCATCCAGATGAAGCGCCTGATCGGCCGTCAGCAATGCGAGCCCCGCAGCAGCTGCCCCAAGCGGTCCCGAGACGGCGACGATGTCCCCGGGAGAGGCATCGGCGCGCGTCACGGGATCCAAGCCGTGAGTCTCGCCCAAGGCGGTGACGGAGATCGCGATCTCACTCGCACCTGACAGGTCGCCGCCCACCACGCCCACGCCATGCGGCTCGCACGCCGCACGCAGTCCATCGGCGAATCCAAGCACCCAGTCGGCATCGAGCGACGGAGGAGCAGCGAGCGTCACCTGCAGGGCGGTAGGAACGGCCCCCATTGCGTCGATGTCTACCAAGTTTTGAACGGCGGCCCGCCACCCGACGTCGGCCGCTGTCGACCAATCAGTACGGAAGTGCCTGCCCTCGATCAGGACATCTGAGGAGACCACGAGGTCGCCGTCCACCGACAACACTGCGGCATCGTCGCCCGGCCCCAGGATGGTCGCGTCGGACATAGGAAGCCTGGGGGTGAAGAGCGCCAGCAGCGCGTCTTCTCCCAGTTCACCGATCGTAGTCACCGGCACAGCCTACGGCGACTCGCAGCCACGCCGTTCACACGTGCGCGTCATCACGAGCGCCCGGCCTAGGCTGGCTTCATGCCGTCTCATCACAATGCGTTGCGCCGCGTCACGTGGGCGGCGATGCTGGGGAGCGTCGCGCTCTTGGCGCTTTCGGCATGCACTGCGCCGGTGGTAGTCGCCCCAGCCCCGTACGCCGCGGACCCGCAATGCGCGTCCGTCATGCTGGGCATCCCCGACGAGGTGGGAGGGCTGACGCTGAGGGCCACGTCCTCGCAAGCGACGGCTGCCTACGGCACCACGGCCATGATCACAGTGCGCTGCGGAGTAGAACCTCCGGGGCCATCGACCGAGCGCTGCGTCGCCGTCGACACAGGGTCCGTCTCGCAAGACTGGCTCGTCACCCAGACCGATGACTCATGGATTGCCGTTTCGTTTGGCCGCTCGCCCGCGACAGAGGTGATCGTCCCCGTGATCAGGGCCGATGAAGCTGTGGGCGAGGTGCTGGCACAGCTCAGCCCTGCGGCGGCCCAAGCCGACGCGAACGGGCTCGAGTGCCGCTAGGCGCGACTCGGTCTGCAAAGCGCTAGCGAAGCCCCAGAGGCCTATGCAAGGCTGCCTGTAGCAACTCCTCGACCAGGTCCGAGTAGGGAAGCCCTGCCGAGGCCCACATGCGCGGATACATGCTCGTCGAGGTAAATCCTGGCATCGTGTTGATCTCGTTGACAGTGACGGTGCCGTCGGCCGCATAGAACACGTCCACGCGCGCGATGCCCTCTGCCGAGACGGCCGCGAAGGCGCGCGCCGCGAGATCCCTGATGCGGGCGGCATCTGCCGCTGGGATGTCGGCAGGGCAATCGAGCCGGACCGCGTCTGCGTCGAAATACTTCGCCTCGAAGTCGTAAAAGTCCTGGTCCCCCACTTTCACAATCTCGCCAGGGGGTGAAGTGCGTACGCCATCACGCGCACCAAGCACAGCGGTCTCGATCTCCCTGCCCACGATCGCGGCCTCGATGAGCACCTTGGGATCATGCTTGACTGCTGTCGCGATTGCGGCCTCCAGCTGCTCCCACGCATCGACGCGAGAGATCCCCATGCTGGAGCCAGCGCGAGCGGGCTTCACAAACACCGGCAGGCCAAGAGCCTCGATCTGCGCGCGTCGCGCGGCCAAGGGCTCGCCAGGCGCCAACACCACATCGGCGGCAACGGGCAGACCCGACGCCCTAAAGGCCGCCTTCATGAAAGGCTTGTCCATGCCGACCGCCGACGCGAGGACCCCAGCACCCACGTATCGCACATCGAGGAGTTCGAGCGCTCCCTGAATGGTCCCGTCTTCTCCCCAAGGCCCATGAAGTACAGGGAACGCCACATCGACAAGTGCCAATGGCTCGACTTTGCCGTCTACCTCGACGCGCCACTGGCGGTCACCTGCGGTTGAAGGGAGCAGCACACGTCTCTCGGAAGGCACCACATGCGCCATCGAGCCCTCGCTGAGGGCCCAATCAGTGGGATTGTCGCTCTGGACCGTCCACGATCCATCGCGGCCTAGCCCCACGGCAAGGACGTCCCACGTGTCACGGTCGATCGCGCCAAGCACGCCTGCGGCAGTGGTGCACGACACCTCGTGCTCAGAAGACCTCCCGCCAAAGAGAACCGCAACGGTACCGCGCGCCGTCATACTCCCTCCGCCTTGCGTGGGCGAGCCAAGAGCGCGCCGAGCACTGCCTCCTTGGGTTCGCCCGCGTGGAGCATCGCCACAACGGCATCGCAAATGGGCACGTCCACATCGTGCGCCCTAGCGAGTTCCTGGATCGATTGCGACGTCGTGACACCTTCTGCGGTGCCACCCGTGGTCGCGATGGCATCGGCGAGAGTAGCGCCGCGGCCGATATGGGCCCCCAGCGTGTGATTGCGGGAAAGGGGCGAGGCGCAGGTCGCGATGAGGTCACCCATGCCTGCGAGCCCCGAGAAGGTGTCTGGCTTTGCGTCTAGCGCGAGGCCGAGCCGCGTGATTTCCGCTAGACCCCTCGTCATGACCGTTGCCGTCGTGTTGTGTCCAAAGCCCATTCCGTCGGCGATGCCAACGGCCACGGCGATGATGTTCTTGTAGGCCCCGCTGAGCTCAACGCCCATGACATCGGTGTTGGTGTACGGGCGGAAGTACCCCGACGCTGTGGCCCTGGCCACCAATTCGGCAGTGGCCTCAAGCTGGGAGGCGACAACTGTCGCGGTGGGCTGCTTGGTCGCGATCTCCTTGGCGAGGTTGGGGCCAGAGACCACGGCAATGCGCGACGCATCGACAGCCCAGGCCTCACCAAGCACTTGGCTCATGCGCTGGTGGGTGCCGCGCTCAATACCCTTCATGAGCGAGACCACCACCGCGTCGGCGCCTAGCGAGCCAGCAAAGGGACCCACGATCTGGCGCACAAACTGCGAAGGCAAGGCAACGGCAACGATGTCCGCCCCGTCGAGCGCCGATGCAGCATCCACCGTGGCACGCACAACCTCGGGCAGGCTCACTCCTGGCAAAAAGCTGGAATTGCGCCCCGTGCCATTGATCTCTTGGGCCACGCCCACGTCGCGCCCCCACAGGGAGACCTCACAACCAGCATCGGCAAGGACCGCCGCGAAGGTGGTACCCCACGCGCCCGACCCAAGAACGGCCGCGCGCATCAGGCCTTGTGCTTTCGCATGTCATAGCGCTCTGCGGGGGCCTTCTCGCCCCGCATTTCCTCGACCATCGCGGTGAGAGTGTCCATGATGCGCGTGCTCGCCTCGCGTAACTTCTCGTTGTCGATCGGCTGCCCGCGCAGATCGTCAAGGTCAATGGGCGGCCCAGCCTTGACTGTGACCACCTTGCGCGGGAAGGGATGCAGACGCTTGCTGTAGTGGCCCAACAGTTTGTGGGCGCCCCACTGCGCCACAGGAATGACGGGCACTCCTGTCTCGAGCGCCATGCGCGCGGCGCCTGTGCGAGCCACCATCGGCCACAAGTCGGGGTCGCGCGTCAGGGTGCCCTCGGGGAAGATCCCGATCACATCGCCTGCCCGCAGCACCTTCATGCCGGTGTCTACGGCGTCCTTGGCCTGCACCGTGCCGCGGTGCACGGGAATCTGATCGGTCTTGCGCAGAATCATCCCGATGAGCGGTACTGAAAAGAGGCTGGACTTGCCCAAGAAGTGCGGCGGGTAGCCGGAGTTGTAGAGAAAGTGCGCGAGCGTCAGCGGATCCGCGTACGTGACGTGGTTAGAGACTGCAATGAACCCACCCTCGGCAGGCATGTCGTCCTGACCGTGCCAATCCTTGCGGGTCACGAGGCGCAGCGCGCCGCGGATGAGCGCCGCTACGGAGCGGTAGAGCAGTGAACTGGGCGAACGCAACGGGATTCGACGCGCCATGTCTACGAGCCCTCGACAGTCGCGCCGAGCGCGGCAAGTTTGGTGCGGAAGCCCTCGTACCCACGATCGATGATGCCGATGCCCGACACCGTTGAAGTCCCCTCCGCAGCGAGCGCGGCGATGAGGTGGGAAAAGCCGCCACGAAGGTCGGGCACGTCGATATCGGCCGCGTGGAGAGGAGTGGGACCGCTGATGACCGCCGAGTGCTTGAAGTTGCGTTGCCCAAAGCGGCACTTCTTGTCGCCTAGGCACTCCCTGTAGAGCTGTACGTTGGCACCCATCTTGACGAGCGCGTCGGTGAAGCCGAGGCGATTCTCGTAGACCGTCTCGTGCACGATGCTGAGCCCCTTGGCCTGGGTGAGCGCGACAACAAGCGGCTGCTGCCAATCGGTCATGAACCCTGGGTGCACGTCTGTCTGGAGCGCGATGGACTTGAGGTCTTTACCGGGGTGGAAGAAGCGAATTCCATCGTTCACCACCTCGAATTCGCCCCCCACCTTGCGGAAGACGTTGAGGAACATGCCCATGTGCCGTTGCTGGGCGCCGTGTACAAAAATGTCGCCCTTGGTCGCGAGCGCTGCGGCGGCCCACGAGCCCACCTCGATGCGATCGGTGAGCGACTGGTGATCGTACCCGCGCAGTTTCTTGACGCCTTCGATGGTGATCGACCTATCGGTATCGACCGAGATGATCGCGCCCATCTTCTGGAGGAGGTCGATGAGGTCCTTGATCTCGGGCTCTACCGCGGCGTTGTGGAGCGTCGTGACGCCGTCAGCGAGTACCGCGGTGAGGAGCAGTTGTTCCGTGGCGCCCACCGACGGGAACGCCAAGTCGTACTTGATGCCCTTGAGACCCTTTTTGGCGGTCAGGTAGAGGCCATCCGGCCCTTGAGATACCGTCGCACCAAACTTAGTCAGAATGTCGAGGTGGAAATCGATGGGACGGTCGCCGATGCGGCAGCCTCCCAAGTCAGGGATGACGGCCTCTCCCAGCCGGTGGAGCAGAGGACCACACAGCAAGATGGGGATGCGCGAGGAGCCGGCATGCCCGGCAATCTGGGCGGCATCGGCCGCTGTGAGCGCACTGGTGTCCATCGCCAAGTCGCCCGACTCGACGTTGTAATCAACCCTTACGCCGTGTAGCCGCAAGAGCGCAGACACGATTTTTACGTCACTAATCTCAGGGACATTGCGCAGTGTCGACGGACTCGACCCGAGAAGTGCCGCCACCATGGCCTTGGATACAAAGTTCTTGGCGCCTCGCACATTGATCTCGCCGTTCAGAGGCTTACCGCCAGTGATCCGAATGGAATCGCTCATGGGCCCATCTTTCCCTATGCCGCGCTCGCCGCAGAACTCAAGGCCGCGGCTCACCACCTTGCACGACTGTGCGAGCACGCGTGTCAGACTCGAAACATGAAATCTGCAGGCGTCCGTGTCCTCTTCGTGGGGTTAGCCACGTTGGATGTCATCCAGTTGGTGGAGCAGTTGCCTCACGCGAATCAGAAGGTCGTGGCGCTCGATTCCGCCGTCGCTGCGGGAGGCCCAGCGGCAAACGCTGCCGTGGCCGCGGCCCACCTCGGCGCACAAGTGACCCTGGTGACAGCACTGGCGCACGGCGCCATCACCGACATCATCCGTGCAGACCTCGACGCGTGTTCCGTGGCTATCCACGCTGTGGGCACCGATGCAGCGCCCGTGGTCGCATCGATTCTTGTGTCACGCGGTACCGGCGACAGGGCGATCATCTCCCCCACATCGTCTGCATCGGGGCACGCGGCGGTCCGGCTATCAGACGCCGATGTCGACGCTTTGCTTGATGGCATTGGCGCCGTACAACTGGACGGCTACTACCCCGCACTGGCGTTGCCGATCGCCGCAGCTGCGCGCGATCGCGGCATCCCCGTGGTGGTCGACCTTGGGAGTTTCAAGCCTCACAGTCCGGACGTTGTGAGGGCGTCCACGGTGGCAGTCGTGTCTAGCGACTTTGCTCCGCCCGGTGTGGCGCGGGACTCCCACGCTGTCCTGGAGTACCTACGCGCGCACGGCGCTGAAGGTGTTGCCATCACCTTGGGAGCCGATGGCGTCGCTCTCCCAGGCGGGACACTCGCCGCCAAGCCGATGCTGGTGGTCGACACGTGTGGAGCGGGCGACTTCTTCCATGGCGCCCTCACGTATCGCATCGCGTCGCTCGGTTGGCAGAGCGCGCGGTTCCCAAGCGACCTCGAGTTTGCGGCCGAGGTGGCGGGGCGTTCCATCAGTTTCTTTGGCACCAGGGGCTGGCTGGGTGCGACCTGAATGTGACAGCGCCCTAGGGCGCTGTCACCCTTAGCGCCATCGTTTTCACGGCGCTGTGATGAAGATGTTGAAGAGTTCGGGTCGATGGGCGTGCACCAGCACGCCGAACACCACGGCGTCGAACAGCAGGTGCACCGTGATGACATACGGGAGTGACTTGGCCCACGAGAAGATCCACCCTTGGATCAGGGCAAAAGGCACGGTGAGCACCGGCCCCCACTCCCTATAGCCCAGCTCCCACAGGAACGAGACAAAGACGGTCGCTTGCAACAGATTTGCTAGCCACACCGGAAAGTGGTGCCTTAGCAGGGCAAACACTGTGGCGACAAAAAACAGTTCGTCCCAGATGCCAACGGCATTGACACCCATAAAGAGTCGGGCGATGTCATTGCCGCCTGCAATGTCTGGCCAGTTGAGGTACGCCCCGGAACCGATGAAGTAGTACGGGAGGATGAGGTAGCCGGCCACGACCACCACGGCGATGTACCCCCATTGAGCCTTCGTCCACGGCCAACCGCCCCGCATCGGGAAGCGAACTATCCGATCTCCCAAGACCCACCGCGAGATCGCATAGGGCACCAACACCGCCAACCCAAGCACCACGGTGAAACTTGCAATCCCCCCATTCGAGAGGTCGGCCTTGAGGGAGATGGTGGAGATGATTATCTGGCCAAGAGCGATCAGGGCGAGGTGCTTGGCAAGGAGTCGATCCACCGTCCAAGCGAGGAAAACTCCCGCGATGAGCGGCACATACCCCCACGGCCGCACGTGCACGGCAAAGAGCAACACGGCCGCGGCGCACACGAGCGCTGCAGCCGTCACGCGCAAAACGTCCTTGCGTGAACGCGTGAGTCTGGGTGCCACGTGAGCAGTGTGGTTGATCGTCAAGTCAGCCATGCCTTAGTAAAGCCGAAACCGCGGCGAATTGTTACCACCACATCGAACCAAGCGAGATGCTGAGACTCCCCCGCTGCACGTTGAACCCGAGCCATATAACTCACACCGAGGTGGCGGTACGCGTCGGTCCTCCCCACGAATGTCGGGCCGCATTCCTTACGACGCTCGTACGAGCCACATCCCGCGTGCGGTGAGTCGCGCATATCGCCAACCTAAGGTCGCGGCCCTCGTGACGTTGAGTGCCAAGAATGCCGCCCACAGCCACGCGTTGGCGAGGTGGCCCGTCACAGCAGCGAGGACGACCATCGGCGCGAACACTCCCAGCACGCTGACCGCCATCGAGGCGACCATGTCGCGCGCCCTCCCGGTTCCCAAGAACAAGCCGTCGAGCATCCACGCCGCGCCCGAAACGATGGGTAGAGCGGCCGCGGCCCACCACGTATGCCTCGCGGCGGCCGTCACCCCAGGCAGATCGGTGAGGCCTGCAAGGATCGGGTCTCTGGCGAACCAGAAGACCAAACTCAGCCCCAGTGCAATCGCGCCGCCAGCGATGGAAGTGGCCGCGAAGGATCGGTGAAATCCAGGCACATCCCTCGCGCCGATGCGCTCGGCGCCCATCGTCTCGGCGGCGGTCGCGTAGCCGTCGAGCGCGTAAGACGCCAGGTACATCATCTGCAACAGGATCGCGTTCGCTGCGAGCACGTCGTCCCCAAAGCGCGATCCCATCGAGGCGACCACGGTGATGGCGCCCATCAGCAGCGCCGATCGCAGGACAAGTCGTGAGTTCATCGCCATGAGAGACCGCCATCCCGTGCGCAGGTGCCCGCCACGCCAGTGCAACAGCTGCGCCCAGCGCTCGGGCCCGAGCGCGCGCCTGAGGAGCCACACTGCGAACGCGGCGCCCAGCCATTCGGCGCCAAACGTCGCCCACGCCGCTCCCCTGGCGCCGTAGCCAAGCGCGCCGACTGCCACGAGGTCCCCTAGCACGTTCGCCCCCGCCACCGTCGCCGCGACGTACATGGGCGTGCGCGTGTCTTGGGCGCCGATGAAGTAGCCGACGATCGCGAGCGTCACCAAGACCCCGGGCAGGGAAAGCCCCCGAATGAGCGCGTAGTCGGCGGCGACGGGCCCCGCCGCGGCGCCATGCGCGAGCACGCGCACAATCACGGGGATGAGCAGCCACTGGAGCGCGAGCCACGCCACGCCCATGACTCCCGCGAGCGCGAGCGCCCGCTGGAGGTGCCCCACGGCATCGGCCGGCTTGCCCGCGCCCAGGGCCCTACCTACCAGGGACGTCGTACCTGGACGGAGAAATGCGAAGGCCCAAAAGACCGTGGCGATCACGGCGGCACCCAGCCCGACGGCACCCAAGTTCACTGCGTCGGAGAAGTGGCCGATCATGGCAGTGTCAATCAGCCCGACGATGGGCACGGCCACGTTCGAGGCGATCGCTGGCAACGCGAGAGACCGCGCGCGAGCGTGCGGAAGCGATGCCCATCGCCGGCTCAGAGGCGAGCCCACCCGACTAGGCGACGGGACGAGCCGCGACGATCTCTACCTTGGGCTCGGTCTTGGCGGGGAGCGTCTTGGGGCGCCACGCCTCGCGAGTGCCCTCGAAAGCCGTGATGTCTTCTTCGTGCTTGAGCGTCAGGCCGATGTCGTCTAGGCCCTCCATGAGGCGCCAGCGCACGTAGTCGTCGATCTCGAACGGGACCGTGAGCTCTCCGCACGTCACCGTGCGGTCCTCGAGAGACACCGTCACCTCGCGGCCGGGCTCTGACTCGAGCACCTTCCACAACAGCTCGATGTTCTCTTGGGTCACGATGCCGGTGAGCAGGCCCTGCTTGCCCGAGTTCCCACGGAAGATGTCCGCAAAACGCGACGCGAGGATCACCTTGAAGCCGTAGTCCTTGAGCGCCCAGACGGCATGCTCACGCGAGGAACCAGTACCAAAGTCGGGTCCTGCCACGAGCACTGAGCCGTGGGTGTAGGCATCCTGGTTGAGGATGAATTCGGGGTCCCCACGCCACGCCGCGAACAGTGCGTCTTCGAAGCCGGTGCGCGTGACGCGCTTGAGGTACACCGCGGGGATGATTTGGTCGGTGTCGACATTGGAGCGACGCAGCGGAACGCCGACGCCGGTGTGGGTGGTGAACTTCTCCATGGCGTTTTCTCCTTAAACCAGCGCCGACGAGGCGCCTTCGAGGTCGTCAAGACTGGACAGAGTGCCGCGGATCGCTGTGGCGGCCGCGACGAGCGGCGAGACGAGGTGCGTACGACCGCCCTTGCCCTGCCGTCCTTCAAAGTTGCGGTTCGAGGTCGAGGCACTGCGCTCTTGGGGCCGCAGCTGGTCGGGGTTCATTCCCAGGCACATGGAGCAACCCGCGTTGCGCCACTCGGCACCAAAGTCGAGGAACACCTTGTCGAGCCCCTCGGCCTCGGCCTGGAGACGCACGCGCGCGGAGCCTGGGACCACCAAGAAGCGCGTGTTGGGCGCCTTGGTGCGGCCCTTGATGATCGCGGCTGCTGCGCGCAGGTCCTCGATACGGCCGTTGGTGCACGAACCGAGAAAGACGGTGTCGATCGCGAGGTCGCGCAGTGGAGTTCCCGGTGTGAGACCCATGTACGCGAGCGCGTTGATCGCAGCGGTCTTGTCTTGCTCGTCGGCGAAGTCGTCAGGGCTTGGCACGTTCGCACTGAGCGGCAGTCCCTGGCCCGGGTTGGTGCCCCACGTGACGAAGGGCTCAAGGTCCGAAGCGTTGAGGGTGACCTCGGTGTCGAACACAGCGTCGGCGTCGGTCACAAGCGTCTTCCAGTACTCGACTGCCGCGTCCCAATCCGCGCCCTCGGGGGCATGTGGACGTCCCTTGACGTACTCGAACGTCGTGTCATCGGGGGCAATCAAACCGGCACGTGCGCCCGCCTCGATCGACATGTTGCACACCGTCATGCGGGCTTCCATGGACAGCGCCTTGATGGCGTCGCCGCGGTACTCGAGCACGTAGCCCTGTCCCCCGCCTGTGCCAATCTTGGCGATGACGGCCAGGATGATGTCCTTGGCGGTGCTGCCCTTGGGCAGCGTGCCGTTCACGTTGATCGCCATGGTCTTGAACTTGCCTAGCGGGAGCGTCTGAGTGGCGAGCACGTGCTCCACTTCGGAGGTGCCGATGCCGAAGGCGAGCGCGCCGAACGCGCCATGCGTCGAGGTGTGGGAGTCACCGCACACCACGGTCATTCCAGGCATCGTGAGGCCAAGTTGCGGACCGACGACGTGGACGACGCCCTGGTCGGCGTCGCCGAGCGAGTGAATGCGCACGCCGAATTCCTTGGCGTTGTCGCGCAGCGTCTGGATCTGGATGCGGCTCGTCTCGTCAGCGATCGGCAGGTCGATGTCGAGCGTCGGTGTGTTGTGGTCCTCGGTCGCGATGGTCAGGTCCGGGCGGCGCACGCCGCGCCCCGCGATGCGGAGGCCCTCGAACGCCTGGGCGCTCGTGACCTCGTGACACATGTGAAGGTCGATGTAGATGAGGTCGGGTGCTCCGTCCTGACCTTCGGTGACGAGGTGGTCATGCCACAGCTTCTCGGCGAGGGTTGTCCCCATGCGTTTCTCCTTCACAGTACGCTCGACATCTCACGATACGAGACGGTAGTATCGCCCTATGGACAATCATAGCGGCGTTGGCGTCATTGACAAGGCCTCAGCAATCCTTGGCGCACTCGAGCACGGGCCCGCAACGCTGGCCGACCTTGTCGAAGCGACACACCTCGCGCGTCCAACGGTTCACCGTATCGCGGTCGCCCTCGAATACCACTACCTCGTTGGGCGCGACGCGTCCGGAGCCTTCATCCTCGGCCGACGCTTCAGCCAGCTCGCGGCCACCGTCGGGGAAGACCGCCTCGTCTCTGCGGCACAACCGGTTCTCACTGTCTTGCGCGACCGCACGGGAGAGTCGAGCCAGCTCTATCGGAGGCACGGCGCCGTGCGCATCTGCATGGCGGCCGCCGATCGCCCCGTGGGACTCCGAGACTCCATCCCCGTGGGCACGACCATGACGATGCAGGCCGGCTCTGCCGCGAAGGTCCTTCTCGCGTGGGCCGATCTCGACGTCATGCATGCGGCCCTTGCCGGAGCGAGGTTCACAGCGTCTGACCTGGCAAAGGTGCGTAAAAATGGCTTTGCCGAAAGCACTGGCGAGCGAGAGCCAGGCGTCAGTTCAGTGTCTGCACCGGTCTGGGGCACCGCAGGGAGCGTGATCGCCGCGGTGTCGATCTCAGGACCCATCGAGCGGCTCACTCCCTCTCCGGGTGCCGAACATGCGCGTGCCGTGATGGACGCCGCCCAACAACTCACCGAAGTCTTGCGACGCTCCGAGCGGTAGCGGTAGCCGTGTCGTAATTTCGCTCTCCCTCTAGCGCGCGGCGCCCATGGACCTACGTCCCTCCCCTGCGCCGGTAATTGCGGATAGACCTAGATGGTGGTCGCAATGGTGGTCTACGAGTCTGTCTGGGGGAACACTGCCGCGATAGCGCATGCGATTGCGGACGGACTCGGGCCCGGCACCAGGATCGGCAGTACTGGAGACATCTCCCCCGCCATAGCAGCCACAGCCGCTCTTCTCGTAGTGGGCGCGCCAGTGCACGCCATGAGTCTGCCCACCTCAAAATCGCTCACAAGCGTGGCGAGACGCACGCTCGGGGATGGCGAAATCGCCGCGGACATCGATCACCCTCTGATGCGGGATTGGATCGTCGAATTACGGCACGATGAATCGTTCGCCGCGGCCTTCGACACTCGAATCTCGGGACTTTTGGGCAGAGGCGGCACGACAGCAATGGAGCGACTCCTCAAGAGCACTGGCCGGCGCCTTATCGACCAGGGTGGCCGGTATGTGGTGGACCATCAACGCGAGGTCCGCGCCACCGCGAGCATGTTGCGCGAAGGCGAACTTGCAAGGGCCACGGCCTGGGGCGAACATTTGGCAACTTTGGACTGGAAGTCGCCTAACCTGCAGATGTGAACAATCAGTCCCCCATCGTGGTCTTCGACGGCGAGTGCGCCCTGTGCAACAGCTTCGTCGCCTGGCTCATCCGTCACGACCGACACGGGCACTTCTTGATCACCGGTTCGGCGGGAGACGTGGGAGCCGCCGTGATGGCCGCTGCGGGGCTCGAGTCGGACGTCGCCGCGTCGACTCTGATCGTGTGGAACGGAACCGTGCACGTCCGCTCTGGTGCCATCATCGCGATTGCTCGCGGGCTGCCATGGCCCTGGCGCGCAGTTGCAGGCATTCGCGTGATTCCTCGATTTGTCCGCGACGGCGTCTATCGGTTGATTGCAGCGCGCCGTCCACCTATGCACGCGGACGACCCCGCGTGCGGTGTTCCCCCCGCACCACTCGTGACCCTGTGGCGGTCACGCCTCGCGACGCTCGCAGACATACGCTCGTAGCCGCCTAGAACCAATCCCCCAGCGCCCGATCACGGGCGCCGGGGTTGATTCACGCCTTGGGCTTCTTGACTGGTGCGGCCTTCTTGACTGGTGCGGCCTTCTTGACTGGTGCCGCCTCCTTGACGGGTGCCGCCTCCTTGACGGGTGCCACCTCTTTGACCAACTCGGGCTTGGCCTCAGAAAGGCCCGCAGGCGGCGCCTGCTCACCCACGGAACGTCGGCGCACAAGCCACCACGCGAGCGCGGCGGCAAGCAAAGCAACAATCGCCCCGACTATCCACATCGGGAATCCGGCGCTACCCGCGCCCCCACCCTCAACAACAGGGGCATCGGGTGTGACCAAGAAGGTCGACACCCAGCCGAGTGCGGAGTTCCAGTTGATGGTGATCTCGTTAGTGGACCATGACTGGATGTCGTCCACGTAACAGAACTGGGGAGCACAGTCGCCGTTGGGGTACAGCGCCTTGATCGCTGGGTCCCACGTCGACACCACCGCGTTCGCCCCGCCAGCCATCGAGCCTGGAGGCGGGTGCGGAGAGGACTGATCAAGTTGCGCGGCGAACCACCGAGAGTGCTGGTTCTCCGAGAAGACCGTTCCGTATCCGGTGATGTACGACTGGTTCAGTCCGTTGCGTCCCAACAAGTAGTCCATGCTCAGGCGCACGGCGTCGAGATACTTGGTGTCACCCGTGAGGTCGTAGGCCGTCGCGAGAACTACCTGGTTGTTCAGGATCACGGCGCTCGACCCCCACACGAAGTCTTCCGCCCCAAGCACGTGTCCAAAGGCTTGGTCCTTCTGAACATCAAGGAGCGCGTCGGCACCAGCCACGACCGATGCCGCGATCCCGTCCTGGTCGGGTATGCCACTGTTCACGGTTGCGAGGTCCATACGCCCAAGTGCGGCGGTGTGGCCCCAGTCAATACCCGATTCGGTGAAGATGTCGGCGGTGTTCACCGGCGACGCGAGAATGAAGTCCTTGTATTGGGAATCGCCTGTGGTCAGGTACAGCTCAGCTGCGGCCCAGTAGAACTCGTCGGTCACGTCGTCATCGTCGTAGGGCCCGCCGCCGCCACCACCATCGGCAACAGGCGCGTAGACGTCGGGGTGTTCCACGGCAGCGTTCCACGCTGACTCAGCCGCCGTCAGCAGCGTGCTGGCGTAGTCCTTGTCATACTCGCCGTACAACCGCGCGCCTTGTGCCGCTGTAGCGGCAAGGTTAAGGGTCGCCGCCGTCGAAGGCCTGTGCAGGTACCTCGTGTTTGGATCATCTGCAGGCTTGAGAGGTAGCCCGGTCCAGCTGAAGTCGTGCACCTTGTGGTGCACCATTCCAGCCAATGGGTCACCCTCTGGCACCTCCATCGACATCATGAAGTCGAGCTCCCACTTTGCCTCATCCAGGATGTCGGGAATCCCGTTGCCTGTCTCCGGCAACGTGAGAACGGAGTCACCCAGGTCATCGCGCGCTTCGCCGCCTGCTCTCAGGAGCCTCTCGTACGCCGACAACAACTGGTACGTCGCGATCCCGCCATTGACCACGTACTTGCCGTGGTCGCCCGCGTCGTACCAGCCGCCCACCACGTCGAGCGTGTAGTCACACGTCCAGGGCTCGCCGTAGATCGGCAAGGAGTCGTCGGCCGGCTGACACGCAACCGCGTAGTCACCCTGGTTCTTCCCGTCGCCTCCCGGCTTGCCCAGGTGACCTGGTAGGCGCGCGTAGGCGTCGCCCACGATGTTGTAGTCAATTTTGATGCCGGAGCGTGCCAGGTAGAAGTAGTTCCACGCGTCGTTGCGCAGCGGCCGGTAGAGCCCGTCCTGAATCACGAACGGATAGCTTTCGTCCTCATCCGCAACGAGCGTGAATGTGCCTAGCGGGGTCACGCCCGTGAAGTCGATCACGTGGACGTTGAGACCGGACGATGCATCGTCACCAAAAACTGTCGACATTCCGTCGGCCGCAATGGCACCGCCCTCGCCTTTGAGCTGCCAAGCGACGGGCTCGGTGGCTTCGGTGACAAGCGTCGCGAACTTGGGGCCCGTGGGCTCGTAACCCAGTTGATTGACCCGCACCCTGGGGCCCGTCTCTGGCTCATACGGGGGAGCCTCTCCACCGGACAGCACGTGCACATTGTCGATGCACACCTCGCCTCCGGCGCCCCCACTCATCACGAGCGCGAGGTCCACCGTGTCTGGCGCTCCTTCGATGGTGAATTGGGACATGAAGCTCACATCATCGGCCTCGGCCGGCTCCGTCGGATCCGAATAGGCAAGGGTTGGGTCCGCGCTCGAGGTGACCGCGACACGCACGGGTACGTCCGCGCCCGATGCATCAAACCGCACTGTGTAGTCGAACGCGGGGAGTTCAATTCCTGTGAGCCTTACCGCGACGTCGTCCGTCGCGGACGTTCCTTCAGGGACGGCCACACACAGACCTGCGTCTGTGAGGCTCGCCGTCGCCCCTGTAGCGGTCCAGTTGCCCACACCGCCGTCAAATGCGCCACCGGCCGCATAGTCCGTGGGGATCACCTTCAGCACAGTGTTATCGACGCAGAAGTTGTGAGCGCCCTTCGACGGCGTGCCAAGGTGGAAGTGGAACTCGCCGTGTGCAAACGGCACGTCTGAGTGAAACTCAAACTCGTAGTGCGTCATCTCGTCCGATGCCGGCACCTCCAAGGTACCCAGACGTGCGTAGCTGCCGCCGCTCTGCTGGACCTTTGCGACGAAAGGCACGTCGGCCATCGCGTCGAACGAGGCGAAGTAGTCCCCCGCTGGCAGGATCATGCCGCTAAAGCCCACGCCTGCGTCGTGTTCGTTGATGTGGGGACCGGAGTAGCCGCCGCAATAGACGCCTCCATCTACAGCCCCTGCCACTCCGTACGCGGTCCAACCCTCGAACGTGGAGTCGAACTCCGGGTTGGTGACGAGGTTGTCTACGTCATCGAAATCACCCGCGCTCGCGCTTGGCGCGGCGACGCTTGCCGCTCCAACTAAGCCCAGAGCCATGGCTACGAGCGCAGCCAGGGCGCCTCGTCGGTAGATAGTTTGCAATCCCATGATGACTTCCTTGTCATTCCCGCGCTGCCGCACGTCGTGCAGTGTTTGCCCGCGAGGCTACCAGTGATCGCGCTCTCACGGGAGCGGGCAAAGCCGACTGGCCGCGCCACGGTCTGGGAATGCGTGTGCGCCGGAGAGTCCCTGGGTACGAAAAAAGCCCCCGCCGAAGCGGAGGCTGAGATCGTAGCCCCGACCGGATTCGAACCGGCGCTACCGCCGTGAGAGGGCGGCGTCCTAGGCCGCTAGACGACGGGGCCCTAGTAGCGGTTCTGACGAACGCGCCTGCCAAGAGTAGCGGATACCGGGGCCACTACGCCAATCTCACCCCGTGGAGCCGATCCGTTGCCCTGACAACGCGCTCCCTGGGAGGAATCCGGCCTGCCCAGAAACGACAAAAGGCCCGCTCTCGCGGGCCTCATGTCACTGCTGGGGTACAAGGATTCGAACCTCAACTAACTGAACCAGAATCAGTCGTGCTGCCAGTTACACCATACCCCAATGGTTGGTAGCTAACCGAGGAACCACTGTACCGGAGGCGCGGCCTTCTCCCAAACCACGGGCGCGGCAAAAACTGGGCGCTGCCTCAGCACGTGAGGTGAAGCGCCTGGGGAATTTCTGCGAGCGACTCGACGCGCACCACGCCGTCGGCGAGGCCGCCCGATTGTGGATGCCCCCCTGGTCGATCGAGCCAAATTCCCAGTGCTAGACCTGCGTCGACCGCGGCACACGCATCGATGTCCCTCTCATCGCCCACATACGCCACCATGCCGGGATCGAGTCCCAGGAGCCTCGCTCCCTCGCGGAACACGCGGCTGTCAGGCTTGCCAACGCCAAAGCGATCCGTGCCCACAAGCATCCTCACGCGCTTGAGGCCCACTCGAGACAGTTTCATCTCTTGATAGCCGGACTCAGCGTTCGACACTGCCCCGTACTCGATACCGCACCTGTCGAGGGTGTCCAACAACTCGTGAGCGTCGGGATGGGCTCGCCAGCCGTCTCTAAAGCCCGCCTCGAACACCTCGTCCCACGCCTCGTATGCACTGTCGTCCATGCTCGGCCCGCCAAAGGCCTCGTGCAACTCGTTTGCACGTCGCTTGCGCTGCTCCCTATGGCTGATCTCGCCTCGCGTGTGTGCGCGGTACCAGCCAGAGACATCGGACCTCCAGTGCGAGGTCAGGCTGTCGACGTCGAAACCACGTGGCAGGAAGTCTTCCGCGATCACTCCCAGCGCATGCCTGAACGCCCCGCGGGTATCCACCAATGTGTCATCGATATCAAGCAGGACACCAACGACAGATTTTGCGCTACTGCGCCGTGAGTCAAGCACGGCGCTCGTGGACGTAAGGGGCATCAACGCTTCTCTCAGCTGCAGGTCCCCCTACGAAACTCTCTAGGGTCGACTGTAGCGCACGTGTGACATATGTCACGTCTGGCGCTTCGATCGTCACGAAACACACGTCTCACTCTATGCGAGGCGGGCCCTCAAGGACCGCAATCGGGCTAACGCGTGATCCTTGCCAAGAATGTCCATGGATTCAAAGAGAGGTGGCGACACAAGCCTGCCGGTGATGGCGACGCGCAGGGGCCCGAACGCAAAACGGGGCTTGATGCCCATCTCGTCAACAAGCACTCCGGTGAGTGCGGCTTGCTGGGACTCTGCCGAGAAGTCCTCGAGACCCTCAAGCACCGTGATCGCGGCGTCGAGCACCTCGGCCGCGTTGTCGGGAAGCTTGGCCAACGCCGCCTCCTCGACAGTGAGCGCACCATCGGCGACAAAGAGGAAGCCAAGCATCCCAGGGGCCTCACCCAGAAGCGTCATGCGCGTCTGGACGAGCGGCGCCGCGAGCGCCAGTGTTGCCTCCTCATGCGGCGTGAGGTCACGCACGTCGCGGCCCGACACAAACCCGGCTGCGTGCAGGTACGGCACCACACGCGCGGCGAAGTCGCCAAGCGGCAGCATGCGGATGTGCTCCGCGTTAATGGCCTCTGCCTTCTTGAGGTCAAAGCGCGAGGGGTTGGGGTTCACATCCGAGATGTCGAAGGCCTCGATCAGCTCCTTGACCGTGAAGACGTCCCTATCTGGCCCGATGCTCCAGCCAAGAAGCGACAAGTAGTTGAGAAGTCCCTCGGGGATAAAACCCCTGTCTCGGTGGTGGAAGAGGTTGGATTCGGGGTCGCGCTTTGACAGCTTCTTGGTGCCCTCCCCAAGAACCATCGGCATGTGCGCGTAGCGCGGCTCTGCGTCGGCGATACCAAGCTCGACCATGGCGCGCCACAAGACAATCTGCCGTGGCGTGGAGCTCAACAGATCCTCACCACGCAACACATGAGTGATCTTCTGGAGCGCATCGTCGACGGGGTTGACGAGCGTGTAGAGAGGGATGCCGTTTCCGCGCACGATGACGTAGTCGGGCACGGAGCCAGCTGGGAACGTCACTTCGCCGCGGATCATGTCGTCCACGGTGATGTCTTCATCTGGCATGCGCATGCGGATCACGGGCTCGCGGCCCTCGGCGCGATATGCAGCCTTGGCCTCCCCGCTCAAGTCCCTGTCAAAGCCGTCATAGCCGCGTTTGGGGTCCCGCCCGGCCGCGAGGTGCCTCGCCTCGACCTCTTCTGGAGTCGAGAAAGACTCGTAGGCGTAGCCGCCTTCGACCAATGTGCGGACCACCCCGGCGTGAAGGGCGTGACGCTCACTTTGCCGGTAGGGGGCGTAAGGGCCGCCGATGTCGGGGCCTTCGTCATAGTCGATGCCCAGCCAGTGGAGCGCGTCAAGAAGTTGCAGGTAGCTTTCCTCGCTGTCGCGCTCGGCATCGGTGTCCTCGATCCGGAACACGAGCGTGCCGCCCATGTGGCGCGCATACGCCCAATTGAACAGCGCGGTGCGCACCATACCTACGTGGGGCAGTCCGGTGGGAGATGGGCAAAAGCGAACGCGAACGTTACTCATGGCTACTTTCTTGGCAATGGTCGTAGTGAACGACTCAACGCCTGACGACGGGGTTTCGGAGCACGCCGATGCCTTCGATCTCGATTTCGACGATGTCACCGTGCTGCAGAGTCGTGACACCGGCGGGGGTCCCTGTGAGGATGATGTCCCCAGGCAACAGGGTGACGACCTCAGACACCATGGCCACCGCCTCTGCCACGCCCAAAATCATGTCGCGAGTGAAACCGCTCTGAGTATTCTTGGCGCTAATGCGCGAGGTGATCTCGACGTCATCGTGCGCGAGTTCGGTCTCGATCCACGGGCCCAGTGGCAGCGACGTGTCGAACGCCTTGGCTCGGAACCACTGGTCCTCAAGTCGCTGCAGGTCACGCGCCGTGACGTCGTTGGCGCACGTGTAGCCAAAGATATAGTCCTCGGCGTTTTCGGGGGTCACGTCCTTGCAGACCTTGCCGATGACGACGGCCAGTTCCGCCTCGAGCTGCACGTCTTGTGAATACGCGGGGAGGACGATCGGGTCGTCTGGGCCAATCACGGCAGTGTTTGGCTTGAGGAAGAGAATAGGCACCTCGGCGGCCGGGCCACGTGCGGGGATCTCCTTGGCGTGGGCCTCGTAGTTTTTGCCAAGGCACACCACCTTGGAACGGGGAATGACGGGCGCCAACAACTTGACGTTGTCGCTCAGCGGGATCCTCTCCCCCGTGGGCCTACCCGTGATGTAGAGGGGGTCGCCGCTCAGGACAACCAATTCTTCTTGACCGGGCTCCCCATCGACAATCGCGTAGCGGGGCTCGTCTCCAGTGGTGAATCGGGCGATGCGCATGGCTCCTAGAGTAGCCGCCGCTCCCGTTCCAGCGGGCGCGATGGCACTGGCGCGCCTAGCATGAGCGAATGATCGTCATGGGACATGCCGCCATTGCCTCGGCAGCAAGGGACCGGCTCGCTGCCTTGCTGGCCGTGGCCGATGCCCACCCCGGTGAGAGTCTGGGCGACGCCTACCTGGGCCGCACCACCACGGATGTGCTCGCACACCTTCATGGGTGGCAAGCGCTTTTCGAGGGATGGATCGCCGCTCACTCCGCGGGCGAACCAGTCGCCTATCCCGCAGCTGGCTTTACGTGGAAGCAACTTGACGCGCTCAACGAGGCGCTCTACAAGGCACACGCCGGCCGTACGTATGAGGCGATGAGGGCCGCTCTCGTTGGCTCGCACGACACAGTGATGTCGATCGTCGCCGCGATCCCCGAGTCCGAACTCGTCGAAAGGTCACGCCACGCGTGGCTGGGGGAAGAGTCCCTGGCGGACATCGCACACGAGTGCCTCGGCGCCCATTACGAGTGGGCTCTTGGCACGCTCGAGGCCGCCGGACTCACCTGACCTCTGTGGCTCCTTCGTCCCCCATACCCGTGACATCTGGGCCGTTCACGCGCTGCGCTCGATGGACCGGGCGCATCGCGGGCCTGGATGTGGCGCGGGCGATCGCGCTCATTGGAATGTTTGCCGCGCACATCGGAGACTCAGGGACGCGCGCGCCTGACGCCGATGGCTGGCCGTGGCTGTGGACCTTTGACGGCAGGGCATCGGCCGTCTTTGCTGTGCTCGCCGGCGTCACCATCTCCCTGATGGTCTCGAAGGACGCGCGCGGGCTCGGTCACGCCGCCACGCGCATCGGCGTACGAGGCGCCATTCTCATGGCCGCCGGCTACGCCGTGGGCGCGCTGGGAACGCCGGTCGATGTGATCCTCACCAACCTGGGGCTCATGTTCATTCTGGTCCTCCCCTTCATTCGGCTGCGGCCACCGGCATTGTTCGGCGCCGCGACCGTCACGTTCGTGCTCGGGTCCGCGGCGTTGAGCGCCGTGAGCGAGTCGCTCGACGGTTGGTGGATTGTCGAAAAACTAGCGAGCAAGAACTACCCGGCGCTCGCGTGGACCGGGTACATCCTCGTGGGAATGGCCATCGGAAAAATCAACCTGCGCGCACGCGTGACAGCTCTTAGGGTCGCATCGGCGGGAGTCTTGATTGCAGTGGCGGCATACGGCGCCGGGATGGCGCTCGGAGGCACTGCGCCATGGGGAGACAGTTCACGATGGGGTGCCACGTCCTCCTTGCAGGCAACGGGCACGTGGTGGGCATCAGTCGCTCCCCACTCGGACACGGCGTTCGAGCTCATTGGCAATGCTGGCGTCGCGCTCTTCGTGATAGGGGCGTGCGTGGCGACGGTGCGTCCTTCACGATGGACTCTCCCGCTCCTCGCGTTCGGGTCAATGTCGCTCACGATGTACGTCGCACACATTCTGATCATCGCCGCCGTCGGAGACGCCATCGTGTGGCAACCGTCTAATGTGGCGCTAGTCGCCGTGACGCTGGTGCTCATCGCTGCGGCGACGGCGTGGCGTGTGTGGCTAGGGGCAGGGCCCTTGGAGAAGTTACTCACCACAGCGTCAACGCGAACGGCCGATGCCTGCACAGGGCGCGCCTAGCTCCTCGGGATAGTCCAGGCGCGGGCTCGCTGCCATGGCCTATCGCGCGGCTGGCAGAATTGGCGAGTGGCCACCTCGACCGATCAAGCGACTCGCGTGCTCCCACGCGAGGAATGGGAACCCCTCGCATCGGTCCATGCAGCGAGGGCGGACGCTCTGACGGCGGGTCACCGTGAGCGCGCGCCTCGTCACCAGAAGCATCCTGTCGAGGACTTTCTCTACGAGTACTACGACACGCGGCCGATGCGTCTGCGCAGGTGGCATCCTGGCGCGGGAGTTGTTCTGGAAGACGCACCGGAGCACGCCAGATGGTCGTTCTATCGGACTGATTCCACGGGAACATCGGTCGATGTCGAGGCTTTTCTGGAAGGGCGCGGGCGCGGCGTCGACCACATCGAACGGCTACTCGTGGCCACTGCGTCCAGGCCCGCACGGCTTGGGTGTTTTGGACTTCACGAGTGGGCGATGGTGTACCGGGCAGACCAGGACCGCCGCCACCCGCTTCCCTTGCGCCTAGGACAGTCAGGAACCGATGTCGTCATCGAGGCCAACCCCATCGCCTGCTCCCACTTCGATGCCTTCCGATTCTTCACACCCGACGCGGTGCCGCTCAACGTCATGCAGCCAACGCGTGAGAACCGGCTCGATCTAGAACAGCCTGGATGCTTGCACGCCAATATGGACCTGTATAGGTGGGCGATGAAGTTGACTCCCGCCATTCCCTCCGTGCTCGAACTCGACGCATTTGAATTAGCCATGGAGATTCGACGCGTCGACATGCGCGCCTCGCCCTATGACGTGACCGCATTCGGTTTGGAACCCATCCGCATTGAGACCGTGGAGGGCAAACGCGAATACGCCGACCTGCAGGGAGTCTTTGCGGTGCGGGGCGCCGGATTGCGTGAACGTCTCATCCACGCTTGCAAGGCCCTCCGCGAAGAAGCTAGCGCGACAAGCACCACTCTTTAGCGCGCCGCGCGCACCTGGTCGACGCCCTTGTTCGCGAGTGCATCCGCTCGCTCGTTGCCTGGATCTCCAGCGTGACCCTTGACCCACACCCACGTGATGTCATGGCGCGCCACTTGCGCATCGAGAGCCTGCCACAGTTCCTGATTCTTGACCGGCTGCTTGGCGGAGGTGCGCCAACCGTTGCGCTTCCAACCTGCCATCCAGGTTTTGACGCCTTGCATGACGTAGGTCGAATCGACGTGGAGCGTCACGGCGCAGGGCTCCGTGAGTGCCTTGAGACCCTCGATGACCGCGGTGAGTTCCATCTTGTTGTTGGTGGTGAGCGCCTCCCCGCCGCACAACTCGCGTTCGTGCCCGTCCGAACGCATCCACGCACCCCAGCCACCCACTCCTGGATTCCCCTTGCAGGCTCCGTCTGTCCACATGTCAACCTGGGGCTTCGCTTCATCAGTCACGCCGACACACTACGACAGCGGATGGCGCCGGTCACCGCGCCATGCCGCCGCGCTGGCCACGCCCTCGCGGGCCACGGCCGGGCCGGCGGGCCCCGTTCTCCGCACAAACCGTCGCGTGAGCACCGCCAATCGACCTTCGCCGTCGCCGCGCCGCACGGCCGCGCAAACACAATTGGATCCGCGGTGCTCACGCGACGGTTCGCGGCCGCACCCCACCGGGCGCGGCACAATGGGGGCATGTCGAAGCATGCAGGTAAGCACGAGCACGCCTCCACCCCCGCTGTCAGCGCGCTAGTTGACGCTGGCATCTCCCACACATTGCACCCGTACACGCACGACCCCGCGAGCGATCTCGGCTACGGCCTCGAGGCCGCCGCCGCCATTGGAGTCGAGCCTGAGCAGGTGTTCAAGACCCTCTGCGCCTACGTCGACGGGCACCTCTCCGTTGGCATCGTGCCGGTAAGCGGAATGCTCGACCTCAAGGCACTTGCCCACGCGCTGGGCGGCAAGAAGGCCGAGATGGCGCCAGCCGCCGACGCGGAGCGGTCCTCTGGATATGTCGTGGGAGGCATCTCCCCGATCGGCCAGCGCAAGGCGCTCCCCACGGCCTTGGACGAAACAGCCCAGTTGTACGACGTGATCTATGTCAGCGGCGGCAGGCGCGGGCTCGACATCGGTCTGGCGCCCACGGACCTCGCCGCCATCACGCACGCCACCGTCGCCGCAATCGCGAAGGAATCCTGATGGCACATGTCGCCTCCAGCACCCCCGATTGGGACTATGCGGCACGCCTGACGGAAGCAAGGGCACGCATCCACACCGCCGAGTGGTCCGCTGGGCGCGCGGGTTCGGGCGTGAGGCTCCTGGTTGCCACCAAGGCGTGGGACGCCGACGCCGCCGTGGCTGCTGTGAGCGCAGGCGCTTCCCTTGTGGGCGAGTCACGCATGCAGGAACTGGCGGTCAAGGGCGCGCCTCTCAAAGCAGCTGGAGCCAAGGTCCACGTCATCGGCCAACTCCAACGCAATAAGGCAGCGACCGCCGTCGAGTTCGCCGATTGCGTGCAAACAGTCGACTCGTTGGCGCTCGCCGAGCGCCTCTCACGCCTCTGCGAAGACGCCGAAAGAAGCCTCGACGTCATGATCCAGGTCAACGTTTCCGGTGAAGACTCGAAGGCGGGGGTCGCACCTCACGAGGCACTCGCCCTCGCCTCTGCCACGCAGAGACTCCCCCTGCTCACCGTCACAGGGTTCATGACGATCGGCCTCAATTCACCCGACGAGGCGGCCGTGCGCGCTGGGTACGCGCAACTCGCTGCAGTACGTGACGAGGCGCTCATCCGAGCGGAACGCGGGGACATGCCGCTGCGTGACGCTTGGGAGCTCTCGATGGGGATGTCGAACGATCTTGAGTGGGCCATCGCGGAGGGCGCGACAATCGTCCGCGTAGGGACTGCGATCATGGGGCATCGCTCCAGGTAGAACCTTCACGAGCCATGTGGGCAAGGTAAGCCTTCCTATCGCAGGACCGGGGCCGAAGGTACATTGAGCGACATGAGCAGTAGCCCCACGCACAAGGCCGATTTCAATCGCGGTCCCGACGAAGCCGACATCTCCGCGCGCCTCAATTGGCTGCGCGCAGGAGTCCTCGGAGCCAATGACGGCATCGTCTCCATCGCCGCCCTCCTTGTGGGCGTGGCCGCCGCAACCACGGAGCACTCCGTCATCTTCACGGCCGCCATGGCCGGGATCGCCGCTGGCGCGCTATCGATGGGAGTGGGCGAGTTCGTTTCTGTCTCGAGCCAGCGCGACGCCGAGGAGGCACAGCTCGCCCGCGAGCGCGTCTGGCACAAGGCTCGCCCGGCGTGGGAACTTGAGCAGCTCGTGCGGCTCAACATGGAGACGGGCATGTCCGAGCCCACTGCTCGCGCTGCCTCGATCGAACAGACGGCAAAGGACCCGCTCGCCATTCACGCGCGCATGCACCTGAGCGTGGACCCCGATGAACTCACCAGCCCGGTCCACGCGGGCGTCGCGTCGCTCATCGCCTTCACCCTGGGAGGCATCGCCCCTCTACTCACCACGCTGCTTCCGCCCGCGAATATGAGGATTCCGCTGACTTTCATCGCGGTGTTCGTAGCACTCGCCGCCACCGGCTACGCATCGGCGCGCGTCGCTCACTCGCCCCACATCAAGTCGATCGTGCGCAATGTGAGCGGCGGCACCGCAGCGATGATCGTCACCTACGGCATTGGCCTGTTGGTCGGCACAGCGGTTTAGCGTCACGCGCGCCTACGGCACGAGGTTGATCCACTCCTCCGTGCCAAACTTCTCTGCGACCAAGGCCTGAGCAGACGCGAGTTCCGCGTCCCGCACCACGCCCCGCGTCGTCTCGTACCTCCCTGCAAAGTGCGCCAAGAACGAGTCGATGATCGCCTCGCGAGTCATCCCGGTCTGCCTACGCAAGGGGTCCACGCGCTTGTTTGCGCTCTTGGTCCCCTTGTCGGAGAGCTTCTCGCGGCCGATGCGCAGCACCTCAAGCATTGCGCTCGCGTCAATGTCGTACGCCATGGTGACGTGGTGTAGCACAGCGCCAGCTATGTAGCGCTTCTGGGCCGCGCCCGCGATCTTTCCGGCAGGCGACGCGATGTCATTGAGCGGCACGTAGGTAGCCTCGATCCCCAAGTCACGAAGTGCGCCAAGCACCCAGTCGTCGAGAAACGCATACGACTGCTCAAAGGACAGACCCTCCACCAAGGACGCGGGCACGTAGAGCGAGTACGTGATCGTGTTACCAGGCTGGATGAACATCGCGCCTCCTCCAGAAACACGCCGCGTCACGGTGATGTCGTGCCTGGCGGCACCCTCGGAGTCGATCTCGTTGCGCATCGACTGGAACGAGCCGATGACGACGGCATTGCGCTCCCACTCCCACATGCGTAGCGACGGCCCGCGGCGACCGGCACCCACCTCTTGAGCAAGCACCTCGTCAAGCGCCATCTGCAGGTGAGGCTCGCGCGGCTCGTCGTGAATCACCTCGAAGGAGTGGTCATGCCAGCCGGTGGCTCGACCCAGGGCCCTGCGCACAGCAATGGCCACGGCCTCGGGAGTGAACCCGATGAAGTGAGCGTGCGGCCCCGCCGCACGTAACACAATGGCCGCGATCTCGGCGACGGGTGTCTTCACAGGGACCCCCACCAACTGCGAGTTAATCGCGAGGAGCGACTCTGCTGGTTCGAGGAAGAAGTCCCCGGAAATCACGACGCTCGCGAGAGCCTCTTGCGCGCCTTCACCCGAGACTTCGACATCGGCGACTACGAGTTTACCGCCAGGGACCTTATATTCACCATGCATAGTGTCCATTGTCGCTGTTACGGGTTGGGCGTGGCACCGGCCTTGAGCAGCCCGTAGAACAAGGCGTCGGTGAGCGCCTCCCACGATGCCTCGATGACGTTGGGGCCAACGCCCACTGTGCGCCATGAACGTCCCGTCTCGGCATCGTCCATCGAAATGAGGACCCGGGTGACGGCATCCGTGCCGTGCGAGGCGTCCATGATGCGCACTTTGAAGTCGACGAGGTCAAAGCGCGCAATCTCTGGGTACACGGTGATGAGTGCCTGCCGCAGCGCGTGGTCGAGCGCGTTCACAGGACCGTTGCCCTCGCCCACTGTGAGGATGCGACGGTCTCCCCCTGCTCGCAACTTCACCACGGCCTCGGCAGTTGCTTCGGTGGGGTTACCTGGGGCGGAGGCTACGTTGACGTTCCACTCCTCGACGTGCCAGTACCTCGGGGCCTCCCCCAGTTCCCCGCGCAACAGCAATTCAAACGAAGCGTCGGCCGCATCAAAGGTGTACCCCTGGGCCTCGGCGTGCTTCACGCGCTCCGTGACGCGGGTGAGCAACTCGCCTTGGCCCGCAAGGTCGAAGCCGAGTTCCTTGCCCTTGAGCTCGATCGACGCGCGCCCCGCCATTTCGGAAACCAGCATCCGCATGTCGTTTCCAACTCCCGCGGGGTCGGTGTGCTGGTACAAATCGGGATCGACCTTGATGGCCGATGCGTGCAGACCCGCCTTGTGCGCAAACGCTGACGCCCCCACATACGGCTGGCGAGCGAACGGCGCAATGTTGGTGATCTCGGAGATCGCGTGCGAGAGGCGCGTGGATTCGCGAAGACCGTTGGACTTGAGCGCAATGGCTCCGCGCTTGAGCTCCAGATTCGCGGCCACAGCAACGAGATCGGCGTTTCCCGTGCGTTCCCCATAGCCGTTGACACACCCCTGGACGTGGAGCGCACCAGCGGCGACAGCGGCCATTGAGTTCGCGACGGAACAGCCTGAATCATTGTGCGCGTGGATTCCAAGCGTGGTCGACGTCCGTGCTGCAACCTCGGTCACGATGCGTGTCACGTCATCGGGAAGCATGCCGCCGTTTGTGTCGCACAAGACCAGGGTCGACGCACCGGCCTCGGCTCCCGCGAGCAACGCGCGTACCGCGTATTCGCAGTCGTAGCGGTAGCCGTCAAAGAAGTGTTCAGCATCAAGCAGAACGCGACGGCCCTCCCCCACCAAGAACGCGACAGTCTCCGCAATCATGGTGAGGTTTTCTTCGCCCGATACCCGCAGCGCCCGCTCAGCGTGGCGTACATCAGACTTTGCAACGAGCGTGATGATGGGCGCCTCTGAGTCGAGCAATGCCCTCACTTGCGGGTCCGAGCCCGCCGATGTGCCTGCGCGCCGCGTCATGCCAAATGCCGCGAACTGGGCGTTGGTGAACGTGAGCTCCTTGGCGACGAGCGCAAAGAACTCGGTGTCCTTAGGGACCGCTCCCGGCCAACCGCCCTCGATCACTCCCACGCCAAGTTCGTCAAGCAGCACGGCAATGGCCATCTTGTCGGCCACCGACAGATTCATGCCCTCTTGTTGCGCGCCATCGCGCAACGTGGTGTCGTACATCTCCACGGTGAGGTCCGTCATGGTGTCTCCTCGGTCCACAAGTGCTACTCGCTGACATCATCCCAACAAAAAAGCCCCCCAATGGCGTCGGGAGGCTGCGCGTCGGGGATTCCGACGCGCTACGGAATGGTGATTGCGCGATACATCACGGTCATTGTGACACAGCGCCCGAGTTTTGGCGCCCTCATGCGATCGCTTAAGCGAGGACACCGGCAGTCACCCGCGACAACTCGTAGTGGACGATCTCACACTATCTTTGAGTTTGCCGTGCGGGCACTCCTAGGATGGGACTCATGTCCGTATGCAAGGCAGCTGCGACGGTGATAGTCGGGGCAACTCCCGACAGTCTGGAGAGCGCGCCTTGACCACAGGGACCAAGAAATCCATCTCCGAAAGACGGATACTGCTCACGATTGTGGGCGTCACGGCGACCCTGAGCGTCTTTGTTGTCGACATCTTGCTTCCGCACGGCTACGACGTCTCCTATCTCTACGCGCTCACCGTGATGGTGGCGGCCTTCGGAGGGCGCCGCACCGTCGTGATTCGGACCATGGTCGGAGTGTGGCTTCTTTCAGCCACTGCGTTTGCTATCAAGGAATACCATCAGCCACACGGCGTCACAGCAACCGAGGTCTTCAGCAGGTTGATGGCCGCCGTGGTGATCGTACTCATCGTGCTCGTCCTTAGCGCCCTGATGAAGCGCGACACGGAGAACAGCGCGCTGGGCAGGGCTCTACGCGACGCCGAAGGCGACAGGGCGCTCGACAAGAGAATGCTTGCCGCCGCGAGCGCCGTCGCGACCATTGGCACGTGGTCATTGGATGCACAAGAGGACCTATTTGAAGGTTCTGATGGGGCCATAGAGATGTTCGGATTCAGTTCCGGACACGTTCCATCACGTCAAGAAGTTCTTGAGCTGATGTCGCCCCAGGATGCTGCCCGCGTGCAAAACGCCCTCGAGAACGCGTGGGTGACGGGGCTCCCTTTCCGCGAAGAGATACAGATTCGTCGGCCCGACGGCGCTGTGCACTGGATCGTCGCAATGGGTGAGCCAATCCGTCGTGAAGACGACGTCGTTGCACGTTTGCATGGCACAGTGCAGGACATCACCCCTTGGAAACACGCTGAACTTTCCGCCGCGGATCATGGCCACCGATTCGCCCAACTCACTGACTCTCTACCGATCGTGGTGTGGACAGCCAACGCGGCCGGCAAGATCGAGTATTTCAACGACGCGCTCCTCCACCACACGGGTGCCGACGCTGATGGGCTCCTTTCCGACCAAGGCGCATCTGTCATCTACCCACCGGATCTTGACACCTTTGTTACGGCGTGGCACGCCGCCGTGGATTCGGGGACGACTTTTGACGCCGAGTACCGCCTCAAGGGCCCGGATGGTGAGTTCTTGTGGTACCACTCAACGGCAGTACCGGAGCGCGACAGCACGGGGGGCATCGTGCGCTGGTGGGGAAGCTCGATCAACATCGATGCCAATAAGCGTCTGAGCCAAGAAGCCGACGACATGGCGGAAGAGCGGGAGGTCATCCTCGAGACGATGACCGAAGGTGTCTACGCGCTCGACGACGAGTACCGATTTGTCTATGTCAACTCAAGCGCCTTCAGCATTCTTGACCTCAAGGAGACCAGCGCCGAGGTCTTGGGGCGCGTGTTGTGGGAAGTTTTCCCAGAACTTGCTGGCGGTGAGTTCTGTCAATTCCTGATAGACACCAAGTCCAGCGGAGCCCCTGCCTTTTTGTCATATCACTCGGTACTCGCCAATCGCTGGCTCGAGGTCTCAGCAACGCCCACCACCCAAGGCATCACCGTTTTCTTCCGTGATGCAACTGAGGTGCGGCAACTCTCCGAGCAACTGGCCCTATCTCAGCGCCTGGAATCGATTGGCCAGCTTACTGGTGGGATTGCGCACGACTTCAACAACTTGCTGACAGTCGTACTCGGCGGGGCGGATGCCCTGACGGCCGACGAATCCCTCTCAGATGAATCCCGCGAGATGGCCGCTCTCATTGGCAGCGCCGCCGAACGCGGAGCCGAGCTCACGCACCGGTTGCTAGCGTTCGCGCGACGCCAACCATTGGAACCGCAGTCGGTGGATATCTCCGACCGTTTGCACCAACTTGGCCCGCTCTTGCGCCGCACGCTGGGAGAAGATATCCGCATCGAAATGAGCACGGCCGATGCCGCGCAGGCCGAGGTGGACCCCGGCCAGTTCGAGAACGCACTGCTGAATCTCGCCATCAATTCGCGGGATGCTATGCCGCACGGCGGTGTCCTGAACATCGAGGTGGACAACGTCACCTTGGATGAGTCGTATGTCACTGCGCACGCCAGCGTCACCCCTGGAACCTACGTCTTGGTCACTGTCACCGACTCCGGTATAGGCGTCGACCCTGAAGACATGGCGACCCTGTTTGACCCCTTCTTCACTACGAAAGAGACAAGCAAAGGCTCGGGCCTTGGACTCGCCATGGTGTGGGGATTTGTCAAACAAAGTGGGGGCCACATCACGGTGTATAGCGAGAAGGACTACGGCACATCCTTCAAGATGTATCTGCCCGCGGCCGTCACTGCGCCGCTCTCAAGCAGCCCTGTCAGCAGTCAGATCCCCACGGGGCGTGCGTCAGGCACCGTCCTCCTGGCCGAAGACGACGACCTTGTCAGAGTCTTTGCTACTGACAGACTGCGCGCCAAGGGCTACACGGTCGTCGCTGCGGCCTCCGGCCCGGAGGCCCTCACAGCCTTGGAGTCAATGGAGCACCTTGATCTCTTGTTCACTGACGTCAAGATGCCTGGCGGCATGTCGGGCCGTGAACTCGCGACGGCCGTGCTCGAGAAATGCCCTGGCACTCCGGTGCTCTACGCGTCCGGGTACACCGAGAACGTCATCACGCACAATGACAGGCTCGACCCGGGAGTGCAGTTCCTCGCCAAGCCATATTCGACAAAGCAGCTCATCGAACGCATCGGCTACTCCCTCGCCAAAGACGAGGAGACATCGTGAATCCGCGCCCGCCGCAGAAGACAACCTCGCCTGCAGGCCGTGTGCTCATCATCGACGACGATCATCTTGTGGGCGCCATGCTCGTGGCCCACTCGCGCGCGGCCGGGTTCGACGCGCAAGTCACCGACGACCCCGAAGTCTTTTACGATCTTGTCCGGGAGTGGAAGCCCACCTTTGTGGTCGTTGACCTCGTCATGGGTGAGGTGGACGGACTTACGGTACTCAAGGCGCTCGCAGAAATGGGCTCCGACGCCGCCGTCGTCATTGCGAGTGGGATGGGCGCGAAGATTCTCGATTCGGCCAGGCAGTTTGCTGCGGCCAGCGGCCTCGCGTACGGAGGAATTCTTCACAAGCCATTCCGCAGGGCGGACGTTGCTGCGGTATTGGCCGCGGGTGCCCATGCTCCCGAGCCCGGCAGCGCGGCTCCTGACATCTTTGAGAGCTGGGAACCCGAACAGTTCGAAAAAGCGCTGCGCAAAGCTGCCGCCAACGATGAGCTTGGCGTTGCCTTCCAGCCCAAGGTCGCATGTATCGGTGGGCTCATCGTCGGTTATGAGGCACTTGTTCGGTGGACACACCCCACTCTGGGTGCAATCCCGCCCGATTCCTTCATTCCTAGAGCCGAAAGCCTGCGCCTGGTCCACATCGTCACCGACTCCGTCGCGGCTACCGCGATGGCATGGTTTGCATCGGCGCGGGCTCATACGTCAGAGCACTTAGCCATCAACATCTCGGCCAGCGAACTCACGGGAACGGATCTGGGCAAGAGGCTGCTGGCGCAATGCAGCAATTACGGGCTCGATCCCTCACGCGTCATTCTGGAGGTGACCGAGACCAGCGCGGTGACGGACGCCGTCGAGTCGCTCGAGGTTCTGACGCGACTGCGACTGCTCGGCTTCCAACTATCGATCGACGACTTTGGCACCGGTTATTCGTCGATGGTCCAGCTTTCGACCATGCCGTTCTCCGAGGTCAAGATTGACAGATCCTTTGTGCGAAACCTGGGTGACTCCGATTCGTCCGATGTCATGGTCAAATCGATGCTCTCTCTCAGCAATGACCTGGGCCTCTTGTGCACCGCGGAGGGAGTCGAGACGGCGGCGGCCATGGACGTGCTGACCCGGCTTGGCTGCGACTTCGCCCAGGGGTATCACATTGGGTACCCCATGAAGGAGTCGGACCTCGAAGCCTGGATCTTGGCCCACACCGCGAATTGATCGGCTTGTCACAATCAATCTAGGCGGCGGTTGTGCCGTTCAACACCTTGCGGCGATGCTTCCAGTCCGGTAGATGCTGGTCCATCACGGCATAAAAGCGCGCGTTGTGACCCCTCTCGATGAGGTGAGCCAACTCATGGACCACGACGTACTCGAGTAGCGCGGGGTCTCTGCGGGCGAGCTCCAGATTAAGCGTGATCCGCTTGGCCACTGTGTTGCAGGTCCCCCACCGCGTGGTCATTCGGCGAATGGCGATCTGCGGCGTCGGCACGCCCATGATGAGGGCCCATTGTTCGACAAGAGCCGGCGCGTCACGCTTGAGTTCTGCCCTGAGTGACTCGGCCTCGGGCCCTGCCTCAAGCGGCCGGGGCTGACCGGCAAGCCGTTGCTGATGCTTTGCGATCCATTCCGCCCTGGCGGCCACAAAAGCCGAGATCGTGGAGACGGGAACGTGCCGCGGCGCGCTCACCACGACCTCGCCGTGCGGTGCCCTGACTGTGACGCGAAGGTTCTTGATCCGCTTGCGTGTGAGCGTGTATTCGAGCGGTTCTGCCATGGTGCGATCAGCGTACGCCCGGTGGCTGACACCGGTGCTTAGGCTTGCTGGGCTCAGGCTTGCTGGATCCGCTCAACGTCGGCCGTCAGCGCGCGCAACTCGTCGGCCGTTGCCCGCTTGCCGTATGCGGGCGTGTCGCGCTCGACGCGCCACGACTCGCTCAGTGGACCGATATCCACCGCGTCGTATCCCAGGCTGTCAAGAAACTTCGCGACGGCGGACTTCGCCTCGTCGTGGTCCCCTGCGATGGGAAGCGCACGTCGGTTCTCGGCTCCAGCGGGCATCCCATCGGTGGGGATCTGTGCGGCGTAGATGTTGTTGAAGGCCTTCACCACGTGGCTGTGGGGCAAGTGCGCCTGGAGAAGCTCCGATGTGGTCGAGGCGTTGGTGTCGAGCGCCTCGATGCGGCCATCGCGCTCCGGATAGTAGTTGTTGGCGTCGATCACGACCTTGCCCTTGAGCGGCTCCACGGGAACCTCCCCGCGTGCGTGGAGCGGGACAGCGATCAGCACCAGGTCACCCGCCTGGGCGGCCTCATGGGCCGTAGCGGCGCGCGCCTTGGGGCCAAGCTCGGCTACGAGCCCCGTGAGCGACTCGGGACCGCGAGAGTTGGCGAGCACCACGTCGTACCCTGCATTGACGGCCGCGCGGGCCACGTTTGTGCCGATCTTGCCGGCACCGATCATTGCGATAGTAGGCATGTTCGGAGAACGCGTCAGGGGCGCGGACCATTCCATGCGAGATGACAACCCAACCCCGCGAGCCCTCGCTGCGTACTACCTGCATGACACACGCAAGGATGGCCCCATGAGCACGTGGTCGCGAGCCCTCGATGAGTTGGTTCGCGAGCGCGGTCCCGCGCTGTTCGGGTACGCCTATGTACTCACCGGCAATGGCGCCGATGCCGAGGACCTGGTCCAGACGGCGCTCGTGCGCACCTTCCGGACCGGGCGCGCCTCGCAGGGTATCGACGCCACGCACGCCTACGTGAAGCGCGCCATCACCACCGCGTTTATCGACGGCGGCCGGCGCGCCAACGCGAGGCCCCAACGCGCGCCAGGAGACGTGGGCGACCCTGCTCTCACCGCGTCGGCGCCTCACCCCGACCACGCGGACGCCGTCGCCACGAGCGTCGACTTTCACGCAGCGATCCTCGCCCTGCCACCACGAGAGCGGGCGTGCATCGTCCTCCGATATTTGGAGGACAAGCCCGTGGGCGCGATCGCCGCCGATCTCGGCATCGCCACCGGCACCGTCAAGCGCTATTTGTCCGACGCCGTGACCACCTTGCGCGCGAGCGCCGACGCCGACTTCACCACGAACGAGACCATCCCCGTCGTTTCCCACTCAGGAGGCAACTCATGAACACCGCACACGAAGAACTCGCTCGTATCGCCCGTGCGGGCGCCGGCCGCTTCGCCCAGACCTCCCTTGCGTCGGGCCACGCCTCGGTAACCCGACGGGTGCGTCGCCATCGCACGGCCCGCGCAGCCGCGACAAGCGTGGCGGGCATCGGCATCATCGGCGGGGCGGCGTGGGGCATCGATTCTTACCGGAGCGGCGAAGCCCCCGCACCTGGTGGCGTTGTGCCCGCCACAGCATCGGCGAGCATCGATTCCTCTCTGCCCCCAACCGCACAGGCCGCACCCATCGCTAGCACAGTAAGCGTCTCGCCCAACTCCTCCGTGGACACGGTGGCCGCGACCCTGGCGCCCCTGTACGGCGCGAGCAACGAGGAGGCCGTCGCGGCCATTGACGACGCCGTCCGGGTTGCCATACCGCAAGCCGCCACCTCCGAAGGGTGGGTCAAGCCGGGGCAATACAACCTCGACGCAGGCTCCACGCTGGCAGAAGCCGCCACGGCTCTGGTGGGCGTTCGTGTCGCTGAATTCCGGTCGCTTGGTATCCCGGACGACCAGTGGCAGACGGTGCTCACCAAGGCGTCCCTCGTCGAAAGAGAGGCAAAGCTCGACGTGGACAAGCCCAAGGTGGCGCGCGTCATTCAAAACCGCCTCGACCAGGGCCTGAGGCTCGAGCTCGACTCCACGGTGAAGTACATCTCGCCGAGCGAGGGCGTGTTCACTACTGACGCGGACCGCGCCACCGGCTCGCCCTACAACACGTACCTGTATGAGGGCCTGCCACCAGGCGCGATCGCATCGCCTA
>SWCB01000655.1_pt1 | contig 41556 bp, 34 predicted proteins | sample 4692901 | NCBI WGS metagenome assembly SWCB01 (sample SAMN10267276, study PRJNA491770) | bioreactor metagenome | isolation source: DHS bioreactor inoculated with subseafloor sediment | place: Japan: off Shimokita Peninsula | collected 2006-08 | reverse complement strand
CATGCCGGAGCCAAGGTCGGTATTTGCCGCAATCGTTTGGAGGCGGTCGTGCGCCGTCTCCGTCATCGTCTTGTCCGGCGGGTAGAGGAAGTATGCGTACGCGCGCTCCCTCGCCCTTCCCACGCGGCCGCGCAATTGGTGGAGCTGGGAAAGCCCAAAGGTGTCAGCACGCTCGACGATGAGGGTATTGGCATTGGGGATATCAAGCCCCGTCTCGACGATGGTGGTACAGACAAGCACGTCGTAGCGCTTCTCGTAATAGTCGACGATGACGCGCTCGAGTTCCTTCTCCCCCATCTGCCCGTGGGCGACGGCGACGCGGGCCTCGGGGACAAGATCGGAGATCTTCATGGCGGCACGGTTAATGGTCTTCACCGCGTTGTGAATGTAGAAGACCTGGCCGTCGCGCATGAGCTCTCGCCGGACGGCTGCCGCGACTTGGGCGTCCTCATGGGGTCCCACATAGGTGAGGATCGGGTGCCTCTCCTCGGGAGGCGTCGCCAACGTAGACATCTCCCTGATGCCAGTCACGGCGAGTTCAAGCGTGCGAGGAATGGGCGTGGCCGACATCGCGAGCACGTCGACATCGGTGCGCATCGCCTTGAGGGTCTCCTTGTGTTCGACGCCAAAGCGCTGCTCCTCGTCGATGATCACCAGGCCAAGCTTCTTGAAGCGCACCGAGCCAGTGATGAGCCGGTGCGTCCCGATGACCAAGTCGATGGTGCCCTCGGATAGCCCTTCGATGACCTCTTTTGCCTCCTTGTCAGTTTGGAAGCGCGACAGCGCCGCCACCTTGACGGGGAACGCTGCAAAACGCTCGGTAAACGTGTCGACGTGTTGCTTCACCAGCAGTGTTGTGGGGCACAGGATCGCGACCTGGGTGCCGTCCTGGATGGCCTTGAAGGCCGCCCTCACCGCAATCTCGGTCTTTCCAAAGCCAACGTCGCCGCACACGAGCCTGTCCATGGGGACGGCCTTCTCCATGTCTCCCTTGACCTCGTCGATCGTGGTGAGCTGATCGGGGGTCTCGACAAACGCGAACGATTCTTCTAGCTCGCGCTGCCACGGGGTGTCTGGCCCAAACTCGCGACCCTTGGTGGCCATCCGCGCCGAATACAACCGGATGAGCTCGGCGGCGATCTCCTTGACCGCCTTACGAGCCCTCCCCTTTGTCTTGGCCCAATCCGCGCCGCCCATCTTGTTCACTGCCGGCGCCTCGCCGCCCACGTACTTAGTGACGAGGTCAAGTTGATCGGTGGGAACGGAGAGCTTGTCCGCTGGTCCTCCGCGCTTGCTAGCCGCGTACTCGATGACCAGGTATTCGCGTTCGACTCCACGGACCGTGCGCTTCATGAGTTCCACAAACCTGCCAACGCCGTGGCTTTCGTGCACCACGTGGTCCCCTGGGCTCAACTGAAGGGGGTCCACCACGTTGCGCCTGCGGCTCGGCACCTTGACCTTGGGGCCCGCAGATGACGCTGCTCGTCCCGTCAAGTCGGTCTCGTGGAGCACGAGCGTGCGATCGGTGTCGAGCGAGAAACCCACGCCGGTGACGCCGGGAACGATGTCGACCACGCCGGGCTCACCTTCGGGCCCGATAACGTCCACGACCCTGCACGCCACTCCAGCGTCCCTGCACTGCTCGGCGATGCGCTGCGCGGATCCCGTGCCTGCGGCAGCAATGATGACGCGCCAACCTCGCGATACCGATACGCGCGCGTGGTCAAGAGCAGCACCTGGCCTGCCCTTGAAGGACTCAATTTCGCCGACGCCTGCTGGCTGCGCTCCCTCTGCTCCAAACGGTCCGATGGTCTCCCACTCGAGCCCAGCGGCGTCGATCGCTTCCCGTAGTTCAGGGAGAGTCAGGAACCCGCCCCTTGCAAGCGGGCTGTCTGCTGCGGCGTCGGCCACCGTACCTAGGTCGACGGGAGCGTCGGCGCCAGCCGTTGCCCCCACCCATGCGGCGGCAAGGAACTCCTGGGCGGTGTGCTGGAGATCCTCTGCCCTGCGCTCAAGCCGCTGCGGCTCAAGCGCCACCACCGTTGTCCCGCGTGGCATGAGCTCCACGAGCGACGAAAGCCTGTCGACCAACACGGGGAGCAAACTCTCCATGCCCTCGACGGGGCTGCCTGCGGCGACGCGCGCCAGCAAGTCCGCGGCCGCGGGGAAGACCGCCATCATGGACGATGCTCGGCTGCGCACATCATCGGACAGCAACAGCTCCCTGCATGGCGGGGCCCAGAGGCGGTCCACCTCTGCAAGCGAGCGCTGATCGGCCACGGAGAACAAGCGCAGCGACTCGACCTCATCCCCAAAGAACTCGATGCGGGTGGGGTGCGCATCTGTGGGCGCAAAGACGTCAACGATGCCGCCGCGCACGGCAAACTCGCCCCGCCGCTCGACCATGTCGACGCGGGTGTATGCAACCGTCGCGAGCGCGCGGGTGAGATCCTCGAGGTCCCGATTGTCGCCGCGGTGCAAGCACACAGGCTCAAGGTCAGCAATGCCGGGAGCAAGCGGTTGCAGCGCTGCACGCAAAGGCGCGATGACGATGCGCGGCGCTGCAAGGCCAGACTCGCGGGCCGTCTCGCTCGGGTGTGTCACCCGACGGAGAGTCGCGAGCCGCCTGGCGACGGTATCGGAGCGCGGGCTCAACCTCTCATGAGGGAGCGTCTCCCAACTGGGGAAGACCGCGATCTGGGCCGGATCGAGGTAGGCGGCAAGCGCAGATTCCAAGGCCTCGGCATCGTTCCCCGTGGCCGTCAGTACCAGCGTGAGGGACTCCCCCGCGCGCGCAGCAAGGATGGGAGCCGCGGATGCTGATGGCGCGATGAGGTGTGCGGCATCGGTGGGTACCGTGGCGCGCACGTGCCCAAGCAGGGACGCGAGGGGACGTGTCAAAAGAGCCTCCAGGGCATGCCAAAGAACCGGATTTCCGGCTCGACCATCCTAAGCGAGCATGGCCAGGACACGGTAAGCCCAAGCTTGTCCTCACGGAGACCCCGCTTCACTAGCGGAGTTGGTGTCCCGGCGGGGCCGCCGCACCTGGTTTGGCCCCGCCGGAGACGACTAGAGCGGCTGGTTCAGCCGGTAGTACGCGGCATTTGCGCGCAATTCATTCTCGAAACCCACGAGCGTGGTGGACTCATCGATCGCGAGCAGTTCGATGCGCGACATGCGCGCGAACTCGCGGAATACCTCGAGTCCCACTTGGTTCGACATGACGGTGTGGTGAGCCGCGCCCGCCATCAACCACGCTGTGGCTGATGTGCGGAGATCCGGGCGCGGCTTCCACACCGCGTGTCCTACGGGAAGCTTTGGCATGGGCGCGGGGAGCGCCACGTTGTCGACCACGTTCGCTACAAGGCGGAAGCGCTCGCGCACGTCACTCATCGCGACCACGATGGCGGGGCCTGCATCGGCCGTAAACACCAAACGAACCGGGTCCTCCTTGCCTCCGATCCCCAGCGGAGCAATGACGAGCTTGGCCTTTGCGGACGACAGCGCGGGGTTCACTTCAAGCATGTGGGCGCCCAGGATGAGCTCCTTGCCGGGCTCCATGTTGTAGGTGTAGTCCTCCATGAGGCTCGCGCCCCCAGGGAGCCCCGTACCCATGACGGCCGCTGCACGCACCATGACGGCCGTCTTCCAGTCGCCCTCTGCACCAAAGCCGTAACCGTCGGCCATGAGTCGCTGGACAGCAAGGCCCGGCAATTGACGCAGCTCGCCAAGGTCTTCGAAAGAGTCAGTGAACGCCGTGAACCCTCCGGCTTCGAGGAAGGTCCGTAGGCCGATCTCTACCTTGGCCCCATAGTGAAGCGATTCCGCCCTAGGGGCGCCCGGCTTGAGTTCGTCGGCCACGTCATAGAGGTCGAGGTATTCGACCACCAGCGCATCGGCCGCCTCATCAGAGACAGCGTGCACTGATGCGACGAGGTCGTTGATGCCCCACGTATTGACCTGGACGCCTAGCTTGATCTCGGCCTCGGTCTTGTCACCCTCGGTGACGGCCACGTAGCGCATGTTGTCGCCAAAACGCGCGACCTTCATTGACTTGGTTGCCCACCGGCCGAGCGCGGCGCGCTGCCAATTGCCGATGCCGCGGGTGACCTCGGGGTCCGACGCGTGGCCCACCACAGTGGTGCGCGGCAGGCCCATGCGGGCTTCGATGTAACCGTGTTCCCTGTCGCCGTGAGCGGCCTGGTTGAGGTTCATGAAGTCAAAGTCGATCTCGCCCCACGGCAGGGCCACGTTGGCCTGAGTGTGCAGGTGCAGCATGGGCTTGTCGTTGGCGTCGAGCCCTGCGATCCACATCTTGGAGGGGCTAAAGGTGTGCATCCACGCCACGACGCCCAGCACGTTGTCGGCAGAGTTGGCATCGAGGAACAGGCGCCGGATAGCGTCCGACCCAGTGAGGACAGGCTTCCACACGATCTTGATGGGGATGTCGCTTGCCGCGTTGAGCGCGTCGACAACACCCTGAGACTGCTCGGCCACCTGGGCGAGGGTCTCGGGCCCGTACAACTCCTGGCTACCGGTCGCGAACCAGACTTCTAGCTGGGTCAGATCGGGCAACACACTGCGCGTGGACATCGTTACTGCTCCTTTTTGGGCTGGCCGTACACGTTTTGATAGCGGTCGAAAAGTGAATCAATGGCTTCTTGAGGGATGGGGACAAGCGCGCCCCCTTGCCTGGCGATGTGCACCGTCCTGGCGACGTCCTCGCACATGACGGCGGCCTTCACTGCGTCTGCCGCGTCCTTGCCGATCGTGAACGGTCCGTGGTTGGCCATGAGCACAGCACGCGAACGGTGACCGGTCAGCGTCTCGACGATGCCGCGGCCAATCGAATCATCGCCGATGATCGCGAACGGTCCCACGGGGATGTCACCGCCAAACTCGTCTGCCATCGCGGTGATGACGCACGGGATGGGCTCGCGCCTGGCCGCCCAGGCGGCCGCATAGTCGGAGTGCGTGTGGACCACGCCGCCCACGTGCGCCATGTGCCGGTAGACGTAGGCGTGAGCGGCGGTATCGGAACTGGGCGCCCGCTCGGAGCCCTTGGTACCGGGGATGACGTTCCCGTCGAGGTCGCACACCACCATGTTGTCTGGGGCGAGGTCGTTGTAGCTGACTCCCGACGGCTTGATCACGAACAGGTCATGGCCGGGCACCCTCCCGGAGACATTTCCGCCGGTGCACACCACGAGGTTGTAGTGAGTGAGTTCGGAATGGAGGTCGCTGACCTGCTTGCGCACGCCGGCAACTGCCGCCTCGATCGCCTCGATGTCATGAGTGGTCACGAGAGCGCCTCCTTGCGCATGGCCTTGAGTCTCTTCATCACATCGTTGGCGCCGCGGCCAAAGTAGTCGTGGACCAAGGTGTATTCGGCGAAGAGGGCGTCATAGGCATCGGCCGCTTCTGGATTGGGCTGGTACTTGCCGCGTTCGACGCGACCCATGGCCTCCCCAGCCTCGGCCACCGACGCATACGCGCCTGCCGCCGCCGCGGCATGGATGGCGCTGCCAAGGGCGGGACCCTGTTCGGAGGCGATGGTGGAGAGCGGCAAACGCAAGACGTCGGAGTACATCTGCATGAGGTGCTTGTTCTTCAGCAAACCGCCTGCAACCACAAACTCGGTCACGGGCACGCCTGCCGCCTTGAAGGTCTCGACGATCGTGCGCGTGCCAAACGCGGTGGACTCGAGCAGCGCACGGTATCCCTGCTCCGCACGCGTGGCGAGGGTCTGACCGATCACGATGCCAGAAAGCATCGTGTCAACGAGCACCGACCTGTTGCCGTTATGCCAGTCAAGTGCGATGAGTCCGTGCGCACCAACGGGTTCCTCGAACGCGAGGTCGGTGAGGTACTGGTGGATGGAGGTGCCCGCAGCTGCTGCCTCGTCAAAGTACCGGCCGGGTACCTGGTTCTTGACGTACCAGGCGAAGATATCGCCCACACCCGACTGTCCCGCCTCATACCCGTAGAGGCCCGACATGATGCCGCCGTCGACGACTCCGCACATACCGGGGACCTCGGCAAGCTCCGTGCCGTTCATGACGTGACACGTCGATGTCCCCATAATTGCGAGCATCTGGCCGGGCTCGACTGCCTTTGCGGCGGGGGCGGTGACGTGCGCGTCGACGTTGCCAACGGCCACGGCGATTCCCTCGGGAAGTCCCGTCCACGCGGCGGCCTCGGCCGTGAGCCCGCCCGCCCTATCGCCCAGTTGGCCGATGCTGTGCGCGAGTTTGGTGGCAGCAAAACCCTCGAAGGCCGGGTTCAGAGCGGCCTCAAAATCCGCGGAGGGATACTCACCGTCCTGGAGGATCCCCTTGTAGCCGGCCGTGCACGCATTGCGCACGTACTCGCCGCACAGTTGCCACACGATCCAGTCAGCGGCCTCGACCCAATGGTCCATGCGCTCGAAGATCGCGGGGTCTTCCTCGACAAGTTGGAGGGCCTTGGCATACTCCCACTCAGAAGAAATGAAGCCCCCATAACGCGGCAACCACGTCTCACCCCGCTCACGAGCCACCGCATTGATGCGGTCAGCTTGTGCCTGGCCGGCATGGTGCTTCCACAATTTGACGTAGGCGTGCGGGCGATCACGAAGACCATCGACCTCGCACATCGGCGTGCCGTCTGCGAGGACGGGAAGAGGTGTGGACGCAGTGAAGTCTGTCGCAATGCCGATGACGGACGCGGGGTCGATGCCCGCGGCCTTCACCGCCTCGGGCACGGCTGTGCGGAGCACCTGGCGGTAGTCGTTGGGATCTTGCAGCGCCCACTCTGGAGGGAGCGTCGCGCCGCTGGATGCGAGCGTCGTGTCCATGACCGCGTGTTCGTACTCGTGCACTGCACTCGCAAGCTCGGCTCCATCGGAGACGCGCACCACGACAGCCCTGCCCGAAAGGGTGCCAAAATCGACACCGATCACATGCGCACCAGCGGAATCCACAGCCACGGGGTGGCCTCCTTCTCGAATCGTTGCCAAAAGAGTTCCGGTCGGCCCTGCCCGCAGGCAGGGCGTCATCGTCTTTGTTTCACCACCACGCGCTGCAAGAGAACAAAGACGAGGAGAATTCCGCCGATGATGATCGCTGTCCAAGCGCCGGGAATGTGGCCATCCTTCGTGATCAGCACATTGAGAAGCACAAGCACAAAGGCGCCAATCACCGATCCAAACACATACCCTGCGCCGCCTGTAAGCAACGTCCCGCCGATGACGGCCGCGGCGATGGCGTTGAGTTCCCATCCCAAACCTGTGATGTTCTGGGCCTTGCCCTCGACGCCCAGATTGACCACCGCGGCGATGCCAGACAAGGTGCCCGAGATCACGTAGACCCACAGTTTGGTGCGGTGAACTGGCAGGCCCATGAGGACCGCTGAGTTCTCCTTGCCGCCGATGGCATACACAGTGCGTCCCGTGCGCGTCCTGTGCAGGATGAACGCCGCAACCAGGACCACAAGAAATGCGACGATGACGCCGCCAGAGATGTCAAGGTCGTCCACCTTGGGTCCGTCGATGAGCCGGATACGATCGCCAAAGAACCCGATGGGCGAGTCCTTGGGCAGTTGTAGCGAGTCAGTGCTGAGCATCGATGCGATCCCTCGAGCGAGGAACATCATGGCCAACGTGGCGATGAACGGCTGCACGTTGAAATACTGGACGAGCACCCCCGACATGAGGCCGAAGACTGTGCCAATGAAGATCATGAGGACGATCACAATGTAGGCGTTCCAGCCTGCTTGCGAAAGCATCGTCCCTGCGACGGAGCTACACGCGACGATTGCTCCCACGGAAAGATCGATTCCGCCTGAGATGATGACGAAGGTCAGGGCGACAGCCAGGATGATCGTGTGCGGGTTGTTGACGAGCATGCTCGACAACGTGCCTTTCGTCAGAAGCTTGCCATAGGCGAGCTGACCATAGGTCAACATGCCGATGAGCAAGAACAGCGCGGCCCACGTGGGCAACACGGAGCGCTTCGCATCGATCCATTCGATCAACGGGGCCAACCCGGAGCGACGCGCGCCGGTCTCGGCCTGGTGCTGATGCAGTTCGCGAACGGCCATTAGACCGCCACCTCCGTCGTCTGGCGGGCTACTCGTTGGAGTTGCCTACGTTTGAGAGCTTCCATGAGGAAACCGCGGGCTTGGAGCAGGCTCAGCACGATAATCACCCCTGCCTTGAAGGCCGGGGTGGCCGATGGCGCAACTCCAAGGAAGACGACGGTCTTGTCGAGTGTCGCGATGAGAATGGCCCCCACAACCGCGCCGCGGACCGAGAACTTTCCTCCGGCAAGCGACGTACCACCGATGACGACAGCAAGGATCGCGTCAAGTTCGACGAGCGCTCCCGTCTGCGTGACGTCGACTGTCATGACGTTAGCCGTGACGAACACTCCTGCCACTCCAGCGAGCATGGCGCTCGCGATGTACACAGTGAAGAGGATGGCTCGCTTGCTGATACCAGCGAGACGTGCCGCCTCTGCATCAATACCAATTGCCTCGATCATCATGCCGAGCGCTGTACGCCTCACGATCAGGCCTACAGCGAGCACGATCGAAAAAGCAATCACGGCAACCACAGGAATGCCAAGGACATAGCCCGTAGAGATCCACTTGTAGAAATCGTTGGCGGCGTACGTGTTATTGCCACCCGTGATGACCTTGGCGAGGCCGCGGCCTGCCATCATCAAGATGAGCGTGCTGATGAATGGTTGTAATCCCACCTTCGAGATCAGCACAGCGTTGACGAGACCAAGTACCCCGGCAATGAGCACCGCAAAGACGACCGCCAGCAGCGCATCCACTGCGGACCCAGAGGTGTTCGCGGCCAGGAACTCCATGGCGACGGCGCCGCCGACCACCATGCCCGACCCGACGGATAGATCAATTCCCGCCGTCGCGATGACGAGCGACATGCCCACCGCCACCATGAGGGTGGGGGCCGAGTAACGCAGGATATCCACGAGGTTTCCCACGAATCCATGCGAGACCGAACTGTATGAGATGGCCAGGTACGAGGGATCCTTGATGACGTTCACACTGAGAAGTACGAAGATCGCGAGCACACCCCACCAATAGGGCTGCTTCAGGCTTTCCCGCAACTTCGAAGCCGGGGTGGTGGGATTCATGACTGAACCTCCTCGCCCGCGATGACAGCAATGACCGTCGCTGCCGAGACAGTGTGGTCGTTGACGATCTCGCCGATCTTGTGGCGGTCTCTCATGACCACGATCCGGTCAGACACTCGCGTGACCTCCTCGATTTCGGAAGAAATGAAGACAACGCTCACTCCTTCTGCCGCAAGCTTGACAACGGCCGCTTCAATCTCCGCCTTGGCGCCCACATCGATTCCACGGGTGGGTTCATCGAGGATGAGTAGCTCCGGATTGGTTGCCAGCCAGCGGCCAAGCAACACCTTTTGCTGGTTGCCTCCGGACAGAAACTTAATGGGCCGCTCCGGGTCTGCCGGTCGCACATCGAGTTCTCCGATGTACTTGTCAACAATCTCGTCTTGCTCCCTGCGCGACAAGGGCCGAGCCCAGCCTCGCCGGGACTGCACGGCGAGGACCATGTTCTCGCGCACCGTCAGGTCGCCGATGATTCCCTCGTCGCGGCGGTTCTCGGACGAGAAGGCGATGTGGTGTGCCAATGCACTAGCGGGTGACTTGAGGTGGATTTGCTTGTCGCGCATGATCAAGGTGCCCGAATCGGCTTTGTCAGCGCCGTAGAACAATCTCGCGAGTTCAGTACGGCCCGAGCCAAGGAGGCCCGCAAAGCCAACGACTTCTCCGGTGCGGATCTCCAGGTCTGTTGGCGCAACCGAACCCTTGCGGCCGAAACTGGTCGCCTTGACGAACACCTCGCCTTGAGTCGACACGTTGCTGGTGCGGGCTCTACCAATCTCTCCGAGGGCGGCGAGATCCTTGCCGATCATTTTGGAGATAAGTTCGGCGCGGTCGAGGTCCTTGGTGAGGTACTCGCCAACGTACTGGCCGTTGCGCAGCACCGTCATGCGGTCGGAGATCTCGTAGACCTGGTCGAGGAAGTGCGACACGAAGAGGATTGCCACGCCTTGGTCGCGCAATGTGCGAACGACTCCAAAGAGCGTCGCGACCTCCGCGGAGTCAAGGGACGATGTGGGCTCGTCGAGGATCAGCACTTGCGACTCGGTGACCATGGCGCGGCTGATTGCTACAAGCTGCTGCACGGCAATCGAAAGAGTTGACAGCGGTCGGCGTGTGTCAAGGTGGCCGAGCCCCATCTTGGCCAGCTCTTGCTTGGCACGCTTGTGGGTCTGTGACCAGTTGATCCCGAATCGCCCGCGCGACTCGTTGCCGAGCATGACGTTCTCGCCAATGGACAGGTTGGTGACCAGGTTAATCTCTTGGTACACGACGGCGATGCCCGCCGCTTGGGCGTCGGCCGTGCCGAGTAGCCGCCGTTCCTTGCCACCTACATTGATCGTTCCCGCATCAATGGTGTAGACGCCTGTCAGCGCCTTAATCATGGTGGACTTACCCGCGCCGTTCTCCCCCATCAACGCATGGACTTCGCCTGCCCGGAGCAGCAGATCGACGCCGTCAAGCGCCTTCACTCCCGGGAAGCCGACGTGGATGCCGCGCATCTCCACGACCACATCTTGGCTCATCGTTGAGGCCTTCTTCGAGTGTGTGTGCGCGTATCGAGTCGCGCAGCGGTTTGGTGGTTGTCACGCGGGGCCCCTGATCCTGGAGGATCAAAGGCCCCGCGCAACTGGTTGGGATGTCCGCCTCGTTACCGAGGCGTTCGACCCCTAATTCCTAGTACTTGCGAGCGTCAAGATCTTCCTGAGAGATCGAGTCAAATCCGCTCGAGGGCACAATGATGTACGGCTCGACAGTACCGCCGTCGAGGACCGTCTTGACGACCTCCATCGCGGTGGCACCGAACAGCGGGTTGTACTCGTGCACGAAGGTAAGACGGCCTGCGAACAGTGCCTCCATCGCGCCCTTGGTGCCGTCGATCGTGGCAATCTTGACGTCCACGCCAGGCGTGAGGCCAGCCGCTTCAACGGCAAGCGCCGCTCCAAGACCCATCTCGTCGTTGTGCGCGAAGATCAGCGGAACGTCGTTGTTGTTGGCCTTGAGGACCGTCTCAATGACGGACTTGCCCTCGTCAGCTGACCAGTTGGCCGTCTGCGCGCCGATCTTCTCAAACTCGGGGTGGCTCGACATGACGTCGTCCCATCCCTGGTTGCGCTCGTTGACAACGCCAACACCGGCGGGGCCTTCGAGAACGTAGTACTTCGCACCCTCAGGGAATGCCGTGAGGGCCCACTCGGCTACACCCGCAGCAACCTCAGGGTTGTTTGGAGCGATACGCGTCACGTAGAGGCTTGAGTCATCAGGCTCAATACCGCGGTCGATCAGAATGACGGGGATCTCTGCTTCTTGGGCACGCGTGAGCGAGTCTTCCCAGCCAGAACCTTCGGTGGCCGACAGCAGAATCACGTCAACACCCTCGTCAACGAACGCGGTGAACGCGTCGATCTGAGACTTCTGGTCAAGGTTGGTTGCAGGCGCGTACTTCAGGTCGAAGCCAGCGTCCTTGGTGAAGGTGTCCTGAATGTTCGCCTCATTGGCGGCACGCCAGGCGCCTTCTGGTCCAACGGCCACAAAACCGACAGTCACAAGCGCGTCAGCGGCAGGTGCCGCATCCGTGTTGCCTGCAGTTGTCTTTGCTTCACTGTCAGTGGTGCAGGCCGAAAGGCCCAGCATGCCGGCGCCGACAGCCAAGACCGTGACCGCGCGAGCCATGTGCATTTTGATGCTCATATGATCTCCTCCTTGAGACCCATCGCTTGAATCGAGACGCCAGGCCGATGGAGCCCGGTAGGGGGATGTCCATGTCGGACATTCTCAGTTATCCCCGCGTCGAAATGTTACCGGTAACACTTCGGACTGCGCAAGACCAGAACCGTGCAAAGCACGTCACAAAAGTATAACAATCAAAGCTTGGCTGTGGATGCCCTCACGATGAGTTCGGGATCGATGACCGTCCGTAGCGGCTGTGCGGTGCTCTCGATCGCCGCTACGAGCGCATTGACAGTGCAACGCCCAAGCGCTTCGAAGTCTTGGCGCACGGTGGTGAGCCCCGGCCGGAAGTGGCGCGCCTCAGGGATGTCGTCAAAGCCCACAATGCTGACATCTTCCGGCACGCGTATGCCGCGGACGCTCAGTCCATGCAGCACACCCAGCGCCATTTGGTCGTTCGAACAGAAGATCGCAGAGAATTGCGAAGGGTCCAACTCGTCCCGAGCGATCGCAAATCCACAGTCTGCTGACCAGTCACCTACGAACGCCGGCCTCGGCTCGATACCTGCCGCCTCAAGCGCTCCACGCCAGCCCCGCTCACGGCCCTGGGCGTCAAGCCAGTCGAGCGGTCCGGCAATATGGATGATGTCGCGATGCCCTAATTCAAGAAGATGCTCAACGGCGAGCGCAGCCCCTCGACGCTGATCGACAGACGCTGTCAACATTTTAAGCTCCGTCGCGGACGTCACAACGAGCGTGGGGATTCCGTGCGCCAACGCACTCAAGAGATCAACGGACGAGGATCGTGGCGCGATGATGCACAGCGCGTCGATCCCTTGGGATAGCAAATGGTCGGCGGCCGATCTCACGCTCAGCGGGGTGTCTTCGGCCAAGGTCACCGAACTCACCGCGTATCCGGCTTGTCGCGCAGACTCTTCAACCGCGCGCTGGGTGGCGTTCGGTCCAAACTTCCCGGCGTTGTCGATCACCACCCCGATGCGATTGGAGCGTCGAGTAGCGAGCGCTCGTGCGGCGCCGTTTGGCCGATACTTGACGTCCTCGATCACCTTGAGAACGCGCTCGCGCGTGGACTCCTTGATGCTTGGGTGGCCATTGATGACGCGCGAAACCGTCTGGTGGGACACGCCAGCAAGCGCGGCAACCTCACGCATGCCTGGCGGAGCGCCTCGCGCGTCACTCACTGCCACAACCCCGTTAGAAATCGCTAAAACAGCGCCACCAGTTGGCGCCTTGGACACATGGTAATGGCCAGATGCTGAGTTTCGGTAGGACACACGTCGCCAACGCCCTTGTCTCCCCAGCCAAAGCGAGCTAAGCCACCCCAGCTAGTAGGTGCGCGCGTCGAGTTGTTCCTGCGTGATGGACGCATAGGTTGCCGAAGGGACCGCGACAAGCGGGTCGATGGTGCCGCCCGCCAGGACAGCCCTGACCACCTTGACGGCCGTTTGACCCAACAGGGGGTTGTATTCGGCCACAAAGGACAGGCGTCCATCAAAAAGTGCTTGCATCGTTTCTCTCGAACCGCCAACGGTGACGATCTTGACGTTCGTTCCAGGGACGAGACCCGCCTCTTCGACCGCTTGGATGGCACCAAGCGCCATCGCTTCATTTTGCGCCACGATGAGCGACACGCCGTTCTCCGGCACGGCAAGCATGGTCGCTGTCTTGGATTTCGCCTGCTCGAGCGACCAATCGGCCGCTTCAGCGCCGATCTTCACAAACTCGGGGTGGTCGATCATGACGCCATCCCACCCACTGCTGCGATCGTTCACCACAGGGGAGCCTGAGGGCCCCTCGAGGACAAAGTATGAGACACCTTCCGGGAACGCAGCGAGCGCCCAGGAGGCGAGCGCCTTCCCCGCCGCGGCGTCGCCAGGAGCTATGCGAGTGGCGTAGAGATTGGTCTTATCTGGCTCGATACCGCGGTCTATCAGGATGACGGGAATCTCAGCGAGTTGAGCACGCGCCAGTGAGTCCTCCCATCCCGACGATTCGGTGGCGGACAGCAAGATCACGTCAACACCTTCGTCGACAAAGGCATTGAAGGCCTCGATTTGGGACTCTTGATCGCGGTTCTGCGCGGGCGCAAAATCGAGGTCGAATCCCTCCTCTTCGGTGAAGGCGGCCCTCATGTCGGCCTCATTCGCTGCGCGCCAAGCATCGTCGGGACCAACCGCGACAAAGCCCACCGTGGAAAGTGGCGCGGAAGATGGGCCCGCCGTGGCAAGGGTGTTCAGAGCGTCGGCGCCATTAATTGCTGTAGAACATGCTGTCAGGCCAACCAGGCCCATTGTTGCGGCCACAACCGTCACGGCGCGGGACACGTGCTTCTTGACGCTCATACAAACCCCTTCATGCGTTCTCTTGCATCATTCGCGGAACCCAACCCAGTGCAGCGCGCCACACCGAAAGCGAGAGCCGCTTCCGTCCCACCCTCACGTGGCACGTTCCATGCACCACTCTGCCTCATGAAACCGAACTACCTGATCCAACGCGTAACAAAGCAGTTCCGCTCCGTGAAGCGACGCACTCGCTAGCCGAGTGCAGGAGTGGGCTCTGACTCGATCTCAGTAAAGTCATTGTCCGAAGCGCTGGGCGGTAGTGAGGCCTCGATAATCGTGCCATCGGCCCGCAGTGCGCCGTGGAACTTTGCCGGATCGGGGCTCCCCGCGATACGGGGACCCTGGCCATCAAGAGGCACCACTGTCTCGCTACCGCGCGCCAGTTCGATCAGTTCGCCGCGGACGTCAACCGTCATCCCGTGACCGTCCTCGACAACAAAACTGATCGAGTCCCGTCGCACAGTAACGCGTACCCGCGTGCCCCGCTGCGTCATGCGGAAGGTGAGGGAAGGCCACTCATCGGGAAGTCTCGGGTCGAAGTGCAGCATGTCTCCGTGATCGCGCATCCCGCCAAATCCAAACGCGAGCGCTGACCACACTCCACCTGCCGATGCCACGTGCACGCCATCGCCAGTGTTGGAGTGCAGGTTTGCCAGGTCAACAAACACCGAGTCCCAGAAGTAACTCAAGGCGAGCTCGTGGTAGCCAACCTCCGCGGCGATAATCGACTGCACCACGCCCGACAGCGTCGAATCCCCCGTGGTGATCGGGTCGTAATACTCGAAGTCCGCGAGCTTTTCTTCAAGAGTGAAGTGCTCGCTTTGCAGGAACAAGGCCAACACGACGTCGGCTTGTTTGAGCACCTGGAAGCGGTAGATCACGAGCGGGTGGAAGTGAAGCAACAACGGCCGCTTCTCGGCGGGAGTATTTGCCAAGTCCCACACCTCGCGCCCGTTGAACAGTGCATCTTGAGGGTGAATGCCTAGCGTGTCGTCCCACAGGATCGCCATGGCCTCGGCCGCGCGCTCCCATTCGGCCACTTCTTCTGGTTTGAGGTCGAGCCGCGCCACCATCCGCGCGTACTGATCCGGCCATGTTTCAGCAAGCCTGTGCACGGATTCCGCCGCACACCGAAGATTGAAACGCGCCATGACGTTGGTGTAGAGGTTGTCGTTGACCACCGTGGTGTACTCATCCGGGCCCGTGACGCCATGAATCTGGAACGACGGTTCGTGGCCTTTCATCTTGCGCCAGAAGCCGAGGTCCGCCCACATGCGTGCCGTCTCGACAAGAATGTCGATGCCCTCGCGCACCAAGAATTCGTCGTCACCAGTAGCACGTACGTACTTGTTGATCGCATACGAGATATCGGCATCGATGTGATACTGCGCCGTGCCCGCTGCGTAGTAAGCGGAGGCCTCTTCGCCATTGATGGTGCGCCACGGGTACAGAGCTCCCCGCTGAGCGAGTTCCGCCGCCCGTTGCCTGGCAGCGTCGAGAATCCGATACCGATACCTGAGGGCGTTACGCGCTATGCCAGGCGACGTGTACGTGAAGAACGGAACGACGTAGATCTCCGTGTCCCAGAAGTAGTGGCCTCCGTACCCGGCTGCCGACACCCCCTTGGCAGAAATCCCGGAGCCATCACCACGGGCCGATGCCTGGGCAAGCTGGAAGAGGTTCCACCTGATCGCCTGCTGAAGGCCCAGGTCACCTTCGACCTCAACGTCCGACCTCGCCCAGAAGTCGTCGAGCCACTCACGCTGATCCTCGAATTGCCTATCGATACCCTCCTCGGTCACCCGATCGAGCGTGCGCCTGCACCTGTCCGCGAGTTCGCGCGCGGGGACCATGCGGGACGTGTGATAGCTGACCACCTTGGTGAAGGTCAGCTTCTCACCGGGCTTGAGACTGCCGGAGTAGACGTGCTTGGCATGGTCCTCGGCGATCTCGGCCTGACAGTCAAAGTCTGCGGTGGTCTCGATCCACTGGTCCGTCGCTACGGCAATTGACATCCTCGAGTTGGCGCACTGATAGCCCAGCAGGATGCGGCCGTCTTCCTCGTGACTCATGCGCGGCTCGAGCACCCTCGTATTGAAGGCTGTGCCCTTGCGCGGGTCGACGGGTTCGGCGGGATCAACATTGGCGTGATACTCGTCAAGCCCTGCTTGCCTGTTCAGCACTTGCGAGGAGATTGCTACGGGCGCCTCCTTGTCAAGCAAGGTCACCTCAAAGGTAAGGACAGCGAGGTGCCGATGCGTGAAGGACACCATTCGGCGCGAACGCACCCTCACTCTGTTACCGGCGGGTGTGCGCCACAACAAGTCGCGCGTCAGCACACCGTCACGCATGTCAAGGCACCTGTTGTACTCAACCAGATCCGCGAGCGAGAGCAAGAGCGGCTCATCGTCGACGTAAAGACGAATGACCTTCGCATCCGGCACGTTGACCATCGTTTGGCCCGTGCGCGCAAAGCCGTAGGCCGCTTCCGCATGGCGAATCGGCCACGTCTCATGGAAGCCATTGATGAAGGTTCCGTGGGCGTACGCGTCATGGCCCTCTTCGAGGTTGCCGCGAAACCCCAAGTACCCGTTGCCCACGGCGAAGAGAGTCTCGGTTGTGCCGAGGTCTCGCGCATCGAACGTTGACTCGGTCAGACGCCACGAATCGGCTGGGAAGCGGAGCCTATCGATGTAGTCAGGGATACTCGTGTCACCGGGAGCACGGAACGCGCCCTTCACGAGTGCACCAGTTCAAGCAGATCAGACACCACCACGTTGGCTCCATGCCGCGTCAGTTCCTCGGCCCCTGCTCCCCTATCCACGCCGATCACCAACCCAAAGTCACCCGCGGCTCCCGCTTCGACACCCGAAATCGCGTCCTCTACCACCACGGCGTCGCGCGTGGCAACCCCCAGCAAGGAGGCCGCGTACTCGTAGGTGGCGGGCGATGGCTTGCCAGGGAGCCCGTGTTTTGCCGCGAGCGTGCCGTCAACAACCACCTCGAAGCGATGGGAAAGCCCCGCTACCTTCAGCACGTCCGTCGCGTTCCGAGAGCTCGACACCACCGCCATGGGGACACCTTGTGCTTCAAGGTAGTCAAGCAGTGCGAGCGATCCTGGGTAGGCCTCGACGCCCTCGTCGCTCAGTACCTGGTTGAAGGCGTCATTCTTCGAATTGCCAAGAGCACACACTGACCGGTCACCAGGAGCGTCGCCCGGTTGCCCCTCTGGCAGCGAGATCCCGCGCGACGCGAGGCACGCGCGCACTCCGTCATAACGCGGCTTGCCGTCGATGTACGAGAAGTAGTCGTCGTCTGAGTACGCGGGAATCACGCCGTGGGACTCAAAGTAGCCGGTGAACATGCGCTTCCACGCGGCCATATGGACGTCGGCCGTAGGAGTGAGTACACCGTCGAGGTCAAAGAGAGCCGCACCAAAGGCGCGGGTCGTGACCTGCGGAATAGTCCAATCCAAGCGAGGTGAGGACAACGGGAGCTCCCTAGGAAGTGTTCATGGGGACCGCTGGGAAGCGGCCCTCGATTGGCTGGGGACGAAGGCTCGTACCGGTTCATTGAATGGTAGCCGCGCATCCCCCCGGTGTGTCCACCCCGGCAGCGTGAGCCTCAAGCTAGCCGGCGGAGTGAAAACGCTGCTGAGCATCGGCCAGGCCCTTGGTGACGAGATCCTCCACGGCATCCGCCGCAAGGGCCACCACAAGTTCCAACTCTTTGCGCTCGGAAGCTGAAAACGGCTTGAGCACGTAATCGGCTGCATCCTGGCGGCCGGGAGGCCTGCCCACGCCCACGCGTACCCTCGTGTACTCGGGGGTACCCAACGCCTTACTGATGTCCTTAAGGCCGTTGTGACCAGCGGAACCTCCGCCACGCTTGAGGCGGATGGCACCAAAGTCCACGTCGAGCTCGTCGTGAATCACCACCACCGCGGCAGGTTCCACCGAGTAGTACTTCACGAGCGAGCTCACTGGACCCCCAGAGAGGTTCATGTACGACATGGGCTTGGCGATCGCGACGGCCACACCCGACGGGCCCGCCCCGCCGATGCGAATGCTCGCCTCGGCGCAATGTGTCTTCTTATTGCGCGACGGGGAAGCGTTGTAGCGCCGTGCCAGTTCGTCGATCACCATCTGACCAACGTTGTGGCGAGTCTGCGCGTATTCGGGCCCAGGGTTTCCCAGGCCAACAACGACGATGGTCATGGAGTCATCCTGCCGCGTCGGGCCCTGATCGGACATATGAGAACGCCCGGCCGCACGGAGCCGTGCGAGCCGGGCGAACACCATGATTTACTCGGATTCGGCAGGTGCGGCCGGAGCTGCGGCGACCGTTTCGACGTCGTCGTCATCTTCGGCAGCAGCGGCACGCGTCTCGGTGACGAACACCACGGTGAGGTTGGACTCTGTAAGCAGCGTCGAGCCCTCGGGCAGCTTAATTTCGCCTGCGGTGATGTGCTGTCCGTCGGTGAGTCCTTCAACGGAGATCTCAAAGCGGTCGGGAAGGTGGGTTGCCTCGGCCTCAACGGAGACGGACATGTGCTCAAGCACAGCAACACAACCGGGGAACGGGTCGCCGGAGAGGTGCAGCGGCACGTCGACCACGATCTTCTCGCCCTTCTTGACGATCAGGAGGTCAACGTGGGCGATGGTGCGCCTCACGTAATCCTTCTGGACGTCCTTGGCGATGGTGAGGGTGGGCTTGCCATCGATCATGATCGTGAGCAGCGCGTTGGAGTGCTTGAGCGCCATCATCGTCTCGTGACCGGGGAGGAACACGTGGACGGGGTCCGAGCCGTGACCGTAGAGCACTGCGGGGATCTTGCCTGCAACGCGTGCGCGGCGGGCAAAGCCCTTGCCAAACTCAGTGCGCATCTCTGCGGCGAGGGTCAGAACGTCGGACATGGTTTCTCCTCATATACGTCAGATGGGGGCCACAGCGAGGCAGGCCAACGGCCATCTGCCGCGTCGATCACGCTAACCCGATGGAGAGTCAGCCTCGCCGAGGAACGCGTCTAGTGTAGCGGCAGATGGGGCAACGTCGCGACCGCGTCGTTTCTCCACGGGGCTCCGCCGGGCGGCGGTCGTTGCGCTTGTGACGTGACGTACGACACCAGCGTGGCGCGCTCCACTCGAAACTTTGACGATGCCCAAGTATGTTGACTTCCCATGGCTACCTCACACAGTTCAAGCGCTCGCACCGGATCCAGCGGCGATGCCTGGGAAGGGGCCGCGCGCGCGGCTACGCGGTTTCAGGCATCATTCACCTGATCCTGGGCTTCCTGGTCGTCAAGATCGGATTCGGATCGGGCGACGAGGCCGATCAAAGTTCAGCACTCTCTAGCGTCCGCGATGCCCCGCTTGGCATCGTTGCGCTGTGGGCAGCCGTGGTCGCCTTTCTCGCCCTGGGGGCGTGGCAGGCCGCCGATGCGTTCCGCAGCGGAAACGAGACGAAGGATCGCGTCAAATCCGCAGGGAAGGCCGTGCTCTACCTCGCACTCGCATCTACCGCCTTCTCCGTCGTCACCGGGTCAAAGGAATCGAACGGCGACTCACAGGCCCAAGGGCTCGCAGCTTCTCTCATGGAAGCCCCAGCCGGACGCCTCCTTGTGGGTCTTGTGGGCCTAGGGATCCTCGCGGGAGCCGCGTATCACGTCTACAAGGGCGCGAAGAAGACGTTCCTCGATGACCTGAAGCCCACGCCGGGTCACTCATTGGCCAAGGCCGTGCGCGGGACGGGAACGGCCGGCTACATCGCCAAAGGTGCGGCGCTGCTCGTCGTGGGCGCACTCTTTGTCTACGCGGCGTTTACCGCGGACCCAGACAAGGCCGAGGGCCTTGACGGGGCCGTCGAGACGCTGCTGGGCGCTCCCGGAGGACAGGTGTTGGTTGTTCTGGTGGGCCTTGGATTCGCGGCCTATGGCCTCTACTCCTTCGCCCGCGCTCGCTACGCCCGGATGTGACCATGCGAGCAAACGGGCCGGGCACACTGGCGCCAGCACTGTCGGATGTGGGCCACGGCGTGGCCAAGCGCGTTCTGCTACCAGCCGTTGTTCTGTGGCTCGCTGTCATGGGTGTGGGCTATCTGCTGGTACACGTCATCGCCATCGATGAATACCGACTGAGCCAGGCCGCTGTGGATCTCCGCACTGACACATGGAATTCGATCACCACATTCGTATCGTCCATGGGCGACACCCAAGTGTTGAGCGCAACGTGCCTCGTCATCGTCCTGCTTCTCTGGAGCCTCTCGCGCCAGTGGTGGTTCGCGATCGTCCCTGCCATCTCGCTTGCCGTCCAGGTCAGCGTGTTCCTCACCACCTCACTGCTCGTGGGAAGGGAACGACCCGACGTCGATCAGTTGGACAGCGCCCCTCCAACGTCGAGCTTTCCCAGCGGACATACAGGGGCGACCTCAAGCGTCTACTTCGCGGTGGCACTGTGCGCCACAAGGATCCAATCCGCGTGGCTGCGTATCGCCGTCCAGGCGTTGTGCGTACTCATACCCATCGGGGTGGCGCTGTCGCGGGTCTATCGCGGAATGCACCATCCCACCGATGTCGCCGCTGGCCTCCTGATCGGAGCAACCTGCGCGATCATCGCGTGGAACTGGCTCCCACGTCGTGACACGCAAGCAACCGCTGCGGGCGCAATCGGCGTCTAGACGTTCCCGTTAAAGAGGCTGGTGACCGATCCGTCGTCGAATACTTCGCGCACAGCACGCGCAAGCAGGGGCGCGATGGACAACACAGTGAGCCCCTCAAAGCGCTTGTCGGCCGAGATAGGCAGGGTGTCGGTAATGATCACCTCAGAGATCTGAGAGTCGCGCAACCGCTCAACAGCGGGGCCTGACAACAGACCGTGAGTCGCCGCGACGATCACGTCCTTGGCGCCGTTCTCAAACAGAGCGTTCGCCGCCTGGACAATGGTGCCGCCAGTGTCAATCATGTCGTCAACGAGCACGCACGTGCGGCCCTCGACCTCGCCCACGAGCTCGTGAACCTTGACCTGGTTGGGCACCATGGGGTCCCTGCGCTTGTGAATGATGGCGAGGGGCGCCCCCATGTGATCCGACCACTGGTCTGCCAAACGCACACGGCCCGCGTCGGGAGAGACGATGGTGAGGTTGTCGGGTGCCACGCGGCTACGCACGTATTGGGCCAGGATGGGCATGGCCCACAAGTGGTCAACGGGGCCATCGAAGAAGCCCTGGATCTGCGAGGTGTGCAGGTCGATCGACATGATGCGGTCCGCGCCTGCGGTCTTAAACAAGTCGGCCATCAAGCGCGCAGAGATGGGCTCGCGGCCCTTGTGCTTCTTGTCCTGACGCGCATAGCCGTAGCACGGCATGATCGCTGTGATGTTCTTGGCGGAGGCCCGCTTGAGCGCATCCACCATGATGAGTTGTTCCATGATCGACTCGTTGATAGGAGCCGCGTGAGACTGCAAGACGAACGCGTTTGCGCCGCGCACGCTCTCACCGAATCGCACGTACAGCTCGCCGTTGGCGAAGGAGTACGCCGTGGTGGGCACGGGCTCGATGCCAAGCTGCTGCGCCACCTGTTCGGCTAATTCTGGGTGTGCGCGTCCTGTCACGAAGACCATCCGGCGCTCGCTCGTGTGCGTGATCATCGACGTCATTGTTCACCCTTGCTCGCGCTGTCTTGGCCCAACGGTAATGGGCGGGCCGGACTTGAATCGCCTGTGGTGCCGCTCGCCTTGCGGGCTCTCGCAGCAGCATCGGCCGAGTCAGTGCCCGGCCTGCGTGACTCGACCCAGCCCTCGATCGTCTGTTGCGGCGCGTTGTTGCGAGACAGCGCGCCCGGAGGGACGTCCCTGCGAATGGTCGCGCCCGCGCCGGTGTACGCGCCATCGCCAATGGTGATGGGAGCGATGAGCGAGTTATCGGAGCCGATGCGCACGTGATCGCCAACGAACGTATGCGACTTATGCACGCCGTCGTAGTTCACAAAGATCGTCGCGGCGCCGATGTTTGAATGTTCGCCAATCGTCGCGTCACCCACGTAGCTGAGGTGCGGGACCTTCGAGTGGTCGCCGATGCGAGCGTTCTTTGTCTCGACGAACGTGCCGATCTTGCCTCCAGCGCCCAGCACTGTGCCCGGCCTCAAGTACGAGAACGGCCCCACGTTTGCGTTGGGGCCGATGACGGAGTCGGAACCGTGAACGCGAGTGACAGTGGCGCCTTCGCCCACTGTGACGTTGGTGAGGGTCGAGTCGGGGCCCACGACCGCGCCGGCAGCGACCGAGGTCTCGCCATGCAGTTGAACCCCCGGAAGGATGGTGGAATCAGTGGCCAACGTGACAGTGACATCGACCCATGTGGTGGCCGGATCAAGGATCGTCACACCAGAGCGCATCCAGCCCTCAAGCAACCTGTTGCGCAGGTTCGCGGCAGCCGCGGCGAGTTGGACACGATCGTTGATTCCCTCGACCGCCGTCGCGTCTGGGGCGAGGTACGCTCCCACGCCGTGGAGCGCCGTGCGCGCAAGGGCCACCACATCGGTGAGGTAAAGCTCGCCTTGCGCGTTGTCAGTCGTGAGCGATGCGAGGGCTTCCCTGAGGGTGTCGGCGTCGAAGACATAGATGCCTGCGTTAATCTCGTCGATCGCGCGCTGCTCTTGCGTGGCGTCCTTGTGTTCAACGATTGCTGCGAGCGCGCCATCGGCATCGCGAACGATGCGTCCATATCCACCGGGATTCGCCACTCGCGTGGACATCACGGTCACGGCACGCCCGCCAGCGACGTGATCGTCGATCATTGCGGCGAGCAATTCTGTGTCGACAAGCGGAACATCGGCAGACGTCACCACGATGGGCCCCGTCAACTGCGTGGACATGACGGTCTCGCGATCGTGGCCCTGCGCCGCGGCGGAGGCCATGGCCGTGGCATCCAAGGCGCTGAGCCCGCACCACACGGCGCGGCCCGTTCCCGGAATCTCGTCTTGATCAGCGATGAGCGCTTGCGGCGCCGCGTCGAGTGCGTGCGTAGCGACGAGGTCCCTTGCGTGCCTCACGACGACAACGAGGCGTTGGGGATCCAGTCCCTGTGCCGCGGCAATGGCGTGGTGAAGCAGGGAACGCCCGCCGATCGAATGCAACACCTTGGGGGTTGACGAACGCATTCGGGTGCCCTCGCCTGCTGCAAGGATCATCACTGCGGCCGGTCGCGTTACGCTCACCGCACCCCCTTGGGTTGGGTTGCCGACCCCCGAAGGGCTTGATGTACGCAGTCTAGCGTCGCACGTTCCGCCCCCAGGATTCGAACCTGGACCGCAAGGCTCCAAAGGCCTGCATGCTGCCATTACACAAGGGCGGAAAGAAGTCCGTAAGGACCTCAGGCGCTTCATTCTGCCAGCATTCCGTGCACACTAGGACTGTGACAGACGAGGCAAAGCGGGTTCCACGTGCACGCATGACCGCACGCCAACGCCGCGAGCAACTTATCGTAGTGGCCAAAGCCCTCTTTGCTGAAAAGGGATTCGACGGCACGTCGGTTGAGGAGATCGCCGCGAGGGCGGACGTCTCCAAGCCCGTGGTGTACGAACACTTTGGCGGCAAGGAGGGCATCTATGCCGTCATTGTCGACCGCGAGGTCGAGGCGCTCCTTGGCGAGCTTTCGGGTGCGCTAGCGAGCAGGGCTCATCCGCGGCAACTTGTCGAGAGGGCGGCTCTGGCGCTCTTGGGGTACATCGAGGACTCCCCCGACGGGTTCCGCATCTTGGTGCGTGACTCGCCAGTCGCGCAGGCAGGGGGCACGTTCTCCTCGCTGCTTGGCGACGTCGCCGCGCAAGTGGAGGTGCTCTTAGGCGACCAGTTTGCCCGCCGCGGCCTCAATCCGCTCGTCGCTCCCTTTTACGCGCAGATGCTCGTTGGACAAGTGGCGCTCGCAGGCCAACACTGGGCGGAAGTTCGCGAACCTCCCAAGACCGTGATCGCCGCCCACTTGGTCAACCTCGCGTGGAACGGACTCAGCGCGCTCGAGCGCGAACCCGAGATGCACGGCTCAGACTTCGGCCCCGCTACCAGCACCCCATCGACTCTCGGTGACGCTCCCTCTCCCCTAGATTGAGCACTAAGGGAGCGGCCCAACGCTCCACTCGAACAGGAGACGCATCATGCTCAAGGGCTTCAAAGAATTCATCATGCGTGGCAACGTCATCGACCTCGCCGTTGCCTTTGTCATCGGCCTGGCCTTCGCGCCCATCGTCACCAGGATCGTCGAGGGCCTCATTACGCCGCTCATCTCCCGCATCTTCGGCCAGCCCAACCTCGACAGTGTCGGCAACATCGACATCGGCAAGGACGCCGTGCTGGCCTTCGGTCCAGTTCTGACTGCGATTCTCAACTTCCTGGCGGTCGCAGCGGCCGTCTACTTCTTGATCGTGGTGCCCATGAACAAGTTCAAGAAGCCCGCCGTCGAGGAGGAGTCCGGCCCCACTGAGATTCAGTTGCTCGCGGAGATTCGGGACTCGCTCAAGAAGTAGCAACTTTCTCAGGGCTTAGCCCTCGAGAATCACGGTTCCCGTTGCGGGGCCGCTGGCGGTCATGACGACGTCCGCGGCTCCCGCGGCGCGAACGTAAGCCGCGATCGATGTTGCGTGGTGGGCACTCGTGGCAAGAGCCGCAACGGTGGGCCCTGAACCGGACACCACCACTCCCACTGCACCGCCGTCGCGCATCGTCTCCATCACGTCGCGCAAGCGAGGGGCGCACGACAGCGCCGCGTCCTGGAGATCGTTGGAGAGCGCCTTGCCAAGGAGCGCGCCGTCACCAGCCATGAGGGCAGCCATCACCTCTGCATCCACGCGCGGCGTCACGGCCGTGCGTTCGCCACGCGCCACCTGATCGTCAAACTCCGCGAAGACCGCGGGTGTCGACAGGCCTTCGTGTTGCATCGCAAAGACCCAGTGAAACTCGCCCCGCGTCATTGCGGGCGAAAGCTGATCTCCTCGCCCTAACCCCACCGCGGTGTGTCCCATCAAGGCGAAGGGGACATCTGCTCCAAGCGTGGCGGCGAGCCTGTGCAGGTCTTCTCGCGTGGCGCCGCAATGCCAAGCCTCTGCGCACGCGACGAGTGCCGCTGCAGCATCGGCGCTTCCCCCCGCCATTCCCCCCGCGACTGGCACGCCCTTGACGATGCTGAGGTCAACGCCATCAGTCACGCCAAACTCTTGCCTCACGGCCTCGGCAGCGCGCCACGCAAGATTTGTGGAATCGAGAGGCACACCGTCGAGATCCCCAGGCAAGCCTGGTCCCGCGGACATGCTGAGCGTGATGAGTTCGTCATCGCGAACCTCGGCCGTCACAGTCTCGTAGAGGGATACGGCCTGGAAGACGGTCGCTAACGGGTGGTAGCCATCCTCACTCCTTGGCCCCACGGAGAGTTGGAGATTGACCTTGCCGGAGGCCCTAGCGCGCACGCTTCGCCGCTCAACCGACCGATGGTCAAGCTCGGCTGTCATCGCAATGCCTTGATTCCAGGCAGTTCTTCCGCGATGCGCACAAATCCATCGATCCCGAGTTGCTCCCCTCGCGTGAGCAGTTCGATGCCCGCTGCGCGCAAAGCGCTCTCGGCCGCCGATGCGGACCCGGCGACAGCGGCAAGCGCGCCTCGCAAGGCCTTGCGTCTTTGGGAAAACGCCGCGTCGATCACGGCAAAGACTGTGTCACGCGGCGCAGACGTGAGCGGTACGGCCCTGCGCTGCATCAGCACAAGCGCCGAGTCAACGCGCGGGACGGGCCAAAAGACCGAGCGCCCCACGTTTCCCGCGCGTCTGACGTCGCAATACCACGCCGCCTTGGCGCTGGGGATTCCGTAGGTACGGGACCCTGGAGGCGCAGCGAGGCGATCGGCAACCTCGGATTGCACCATGACCAGAACGCGCTCGAGAGTGGGGAAGATTTCGAGAAAGTGCAAGATCACGGGCACCGACACGTTGTAAGGCAAGTTGGCCACTAGCAGGGTGGGCGGGTTGCCGTTTCCGGAGCCGCCAAGTCCCCTCACGCGCAAGGCATCGTCCTGGATGACGGTGAGCGCGCCTGCCTGTTCGGGAGCGCGCTGTGCGACGGTCGCAGGTAGCGCTGACGCGAGGACCGGATCGATTTCGATGGCGGTCACGTGGGCGCCCGCCTCAAGCAGGGCAAGAGTCAGCGAGCCAAGGCCTGGCCCCACCTCGACGACATGGTCGCCTTGGGTGACTCCAGCGATCCGCACGATGCGTCGCACCGTGCCGCCATCGACCACAAAGTTCTGACCCCACTTCTTGGTGGGAGCAACCCCCAACGACTCGGCGAGGGTACGCACGTCGGTGGGTCCTAGAAGATCGGCCACCTGGGACTAGTACCAGTTCTTGGCTGTGAAGTGGCCCCACGCGCCGCACGGCGTGGCATAGCGGCCGTTGACATACGCGAGCCCCCATGCGATCTGCGTAGCCGGGTTAGTCTGCCAATCTGCGCCATACACTGCCATCTTGCTGCCTGGAAGAGCCTGGGGAATGCCGTAGGCGCCGGACGACCTGTTTTCGCTCGTGTGTGACCAGCCGGATTCGCGTTGCCAAAGGTTGTCGAGGCACGCCCATTCGTCGCCCGTCCAGCCGTAGCCGTCGAGAGCCATCTGCTGGCCGAGCGCCCTGTTGGTGCCCTTCTGGACGTCGGTTGCTGGCGGAATGGTCAACGCGCCAACGGCCACAATCTCGTCAGTGGGGTTGCTCACCACGACGGAAATCCCTGGGGTACGGTCCACTTCGACTCCATTGACGGTGGTCACCGTGTAACTCACCATTTCCATGCCGGGGACACCCGCTTGCACTACCCTCCTGGTTCCCACCTTCGCGCTCGTATCAGGCTGCTCGATAGACCCATTGGCAATGGAGTTCTGCGACGTCACAGTCTCGACCTCGACGTTGCCGTCCACCGCCACCACGGGGGCGACTGCCCCGACCACCTCACGATGCTTTGGCAGCCACCTGTCAGCGATGCCCGCGGCTCCTGCCGTAGAGAAACTTGTCGCTGCGATGAGGACAACCGCGAGCGAACTTCCGACCTGACGGTATGTCCGCAGGCGCGCTCGATTCTGCAGACGGCGCTCTCGGCGTCCGCCTACCGCGGGTGGCAGATTTCTATAACTCATGCAGTCTCTCTATGGGAGCGAGCGTTACAACTGTCCTTTGTCTCATATCGGCGCGTCTTAATGCAAACCCAAGGGATCGGGTGTACAAATCTCCTCCACGCTCACCAAGGGCCGTACAGAGCCTCGGATGTCGCGTCGATCACCCTGCACACTCTCTCTAGATCCACACCCAAGACGTTTCCCACCGTACGCGCAGTGGAGGCGATTTGGGCGGGAGAGTTCACAGCTCCCCGCTGTGGGTGGGGAGTCAAAAACGGAGCATCCGTCTCGACGAGCACCCGCTCAAGTGGAGTCACAGCGAGCGCGCCTCGCAGTTCACTTGCGTTCTTGAAGGTCACGTTGCCTGCGAAACTCACGTAGTACCCACGCTGGACGCACAATTGGGCCATCTCAGCGTCGCCTGAGAAACAGTGGAACACAGTGCGTTCTGGGGCACCATCGGCCTCCAGTACCTCAAGCACATCCGCGTGGGCGTCGCGATCGTGAATCTGCAGCACGAGGCCTAGTTCCTTAGCCAACGCGATGTGGTCACGAAACGACAGCTTCTGCGCCGCACGCCCTTCGGGCCCTGTGTGGTGATAGTCGAGTCCCGTCTCCCCAATCACGCGGATGCGCGGCATGCGCGCCAGCCGCGCAATCTCCGCCATCGCCTCTTCGTAACCGAGGCCCGATGAATGGTTCCCGTTCGCATGCCGGGGCGCCTCGTTGGGGTGCAACGCGACCGCTCCCACCAACCGCGGCTCGCGGGCAACGGCATCGACAGTCCATCGCGCGGATTCAATCTCGCAACCCACGGTCACAGCGCGCGTGACACCTACTGCCGTCGCCTCGTCGAGCCGCTCGGTCATCGATCGCTCGGGCGCGCCGTCGTACGGGAAATCTAGGTGACAGTGATTGTCTACGAGCGGGCCTGGAAGGGGTGCAGGCGGCACGGCCCACGTGACGGTCATCGTGAGTCCACCCTTACGCCTCGGCACGCATCCGTTCAAGCTCTTGATCGACGATGTCGTCGTCAAGCTTGGTAAACACGGGCACCGGTGGTGGCACGGTGGTCCCCGCAACGAGGGAGGACCGCTTCCACGTGCCATGCTGCGCCGAGTAGTCACCCTCGATGATCGGGTACGGCGTGCCAGCGCGGTCGAGGTCCTCGACCTCGCTGATGTGAGGCATCGGCGAGAAGACCCCCGTGCCGCCCAGCGCCTCGTGCACCTTCTGGGCGCTGTGTGGCAAGAAGGGAGACAAGAGGGTGTTGGCATCGGAGACGAGCTGAGCTGCCACGCCAAGCACTGTCTTCATGCGCTCAGGGTCAGTGGTCTTGAGCTTCCACGGCGCTGTATCTGCGAGGTACTTGTTGGCGTCGCCCACCACGTGCATGGCCTCGCCAATCGCTTGACGCTGCTTTTGGAGCCCGATGAGCCTGCCCACCTCGTCAAACCCGGAACCCGAGCGTGCGAGTGCTGCCCTATCGATGTCTTCAAGCTTGTCCACGGCGGGCAGGGAGCCAATGTTGTTATGCAGCAACGACACCGTGCGATTGACAAGGTTCCCCCAGCCGGCAACGAGTTCGTCGTTGGTGCGGCGCTTGAACTCGGCCCACGTGAAATCGGCGTCCGAGGTCTCCGGGCCCGCCACAGCGATGAAGTACCGCAACGCATCGGGCTGGTAGCGCGCCATCATGTCGCGCACGTAGATCACGTGGCCACGTGACGAGGAGAACTTGTTGGATTCCATCGTGAGGTACTCGCTCGACACCACCTCGGTGGGGAGGTTCAGTTCGCCAAAAACTCCTAGATGGCCGCCCCGTGAGCCCTTGCCGTTGGCCGCGAGCAACTCTGCGGGCCAAATCTGCGAGTGGAAGGTGATGTTGTCCTTGCCCATGAAGTAGTACGAGAGCGCTGCAGGGTCGTTCCACCACAAGCGCCACATCTCGGGATCACCTTGACGACGCGCCCATTCGATGGAGGCGCTCAGGTAGCCGATTACGGCATCGAACCACACGTAGAGGCGCTTGGTGGGGTTGTCTTCCCATCCCGTGAGCGGGACGGGGATTCCCCAGTCGATGTCGCGAGTCATCGCACGTGGGCGCACATCCTTGAGCAAGTTGAGCGAGAAGTTGAGGACGTTTGGCCGCCACCCGTCGCGGGCGCCGAGCCACTGGGAGAGCTCGGCCGCGAGCGCGGGAAGGTCCAGGAAGAAGTGCTCCGTCTCGATGAACTTGGGCTTCTCGCCGTTGATCTTGGAAACAGGGTTGATCAGGTCAACGGGGTCCAACTGGTTGCCACAGTTGTCGCACTGGTCGCCGCGAGCGCCGTCATAGCTACAGATGGGACACGTGCCCTCGATGTAGCGGTCAGGAAGGGTGCGGCCGGTTGAAGGCGAGATCGCACCGCGCGTGGTCTGCGCCACCATGTAGCCGTTGGCGTGGACCGAGCGGAACAATTCTTGAGCCACGGCATAGTGGTTGGCCGTGGTCGTCCTTGTGAAGAGGTCGTAGGTAAGGCCCAGCTGAACCAAATCCTCAACAATCACCCTGTTGTAGCGATCCGCGAGCTCTTGCGGGCTCACCCCTTCCCTCTCCGACTGGACCAGGATCGGCGTACCGTGCTCGTCCGTACCCGACACCATCAAGACATCGTGGCCCGCCATGCGCATATAGCGACTGAAAACGTCGGATGGCACACCAAAACCTGCCACGTGGCCGATGTGGCGGGGGCCGTTCGCGTACGGCCAGGCGACAGCGGAGAGGATGCGTGACATGGGCCTCATCCTACCGAGGCCCTCGTTCCCGGCCCGCCGAATTGTCGGACTCGAGAGCGGGTGCCGTCGCGGGCTGTTCCGCAGCCGCCGTCATGCCTGGCACTGGGACCACTGTCCTAGATAGGGTGGGTGATGGCCGCCGCTGAAGGCGGGCACTTTTCACGTGTGACGACACCGCAACGGTGCGATGACCAGTTCAACGGAAGGCACGACACCATGACTACCGAGCCCACACCCACCCCTGCACCGGTCGGAGCTGCGCCGCAGACACCGAACCCGTTAGCTGGCATCCCTGTACCGGACCTCATCAGGGACGGCGCAGCACTTCTTCTTCTCCTCATCTCTTTCGCGCTGCCGTGGAACATCACGTCGTCTGGCATCGAGAAGTCGTCGGGACACATCGTCGTCATCCTCGTGACCATTCTCTCGATTTTGTCTCTAGGCGTGACGTACCTGGCCCGCGCAAAGGTGTTCGGACCAGGGCTTACGGGAGCAAAGGCTGGCCTTATTCGGGCGGCTGCGAATGCGCCCTATGCCCTCGTGGTGGCGTTCTTCCTGCTCCTTGACGTGTCCAAGGTGGGAGATGACTTTTACAAGGCGGGGGGCCTCGGCTACGGCGCCGCGTTAGGACTTGCGGGCGCGGCTCTCGCCGGGATGCCTCGTAAGTCCGAGGCTGATTCCTCGTCAGCGAACGCGCTCCAGGCGACTGTCATGCGTCTTGCGGTCCCCGCTCTCGCCGCACTCTGGGTCCTCATGTCGTTCATCAATCTGATCAACGTGTTTGCTGACTTGGCACCCGTGTACGACAACTTTGCGTTGACCCTCTCCTTTGCCGTCCGCGTTCTTGTGGTTCTTATTCCGCTCGCGCTGCTTGCATTTGGATTGTTCCGCCGGTCTGCCGTGGCGCGCACCGTCGCTCTCGCGGGCGGCGGCATCGTCCTCGGCGTCATGATCATTGACTGGTTCTCCGATTGGGACCTGTCAGGCATCGGAGTGGAGTCCGTGCACCGGCCTGTATTCGGGCTCATTGCCTTCGTCACCCTGGGCGCCCTCGCCTCTTCGCACGTGTTCCGCGACGCCATGCACCCAGTGGACGATGTGAAGCGCTATGTGAGCACTGCGGGCTTCCTGCTGATGGCACAGGCCGCGCTCGTCCTTGCGATTGTGCTCAGCACCATCCTGTTCCTGCTTGCAGACGAGGGCCTCTCGGGTGGCAAGGCGATCGGCTACATCTTCACGCTCCTGATCATCGCGGCCTTGGCCGCGGTGGCGTTCATGATGGTGCGCACGGGCAAGTCAGGCACTCGCCTGCTTGCCCTCGCGATCATCGCGGGCTCCATGGTGGTGGGAATTGTGGCCATGATCCTGGCCAACAGCGCGGATCTGGTGAGCCCCATGGACCCGATCTACGCGTTTGGCCTGCCCATTGCGACGCTCGTGGTGCTGCTTGTTCCCGCGAGCATGAGGGCTCACTTCGGCTCGCCGCTGGCGGGCACTGGCGCGCCTGCCGCCGCTGCACCCTTGGCACCGCCCACTGCTGCACCCTTGGCACCGCCTACCGCTGCACCCTTGGCACCGCCCACCGCGGCGCCAGTCGTACCTTCTGCCCCGGTTGCCGAGGTACCGGCTCCCCCGGTGACTCCCCCGGCTCCCCCGGTGACTCCCCCGGCTCCCCCGGTGGCTCCCCCTGCACCCGTCGCCGTCCACGCACGGGCGGCGGAGGCAGCAAACCCCGGAACCTCCGCGCAGGAACTGTTCGATATTGCGTCGAACGTTCCTGAGTTGCGCGCGGCGGTTGCATCCAACCCGTCCACGTACCCAGACCTGCTGACGTGGCTGGGCCAGTTGGGCGACCCGGCAGTGGACGCTGCGCTCAAGGCACGCGGCGTCTAGGCGCCTTTAGCGGGGAGAGCGCGCCTCGACCACAGCGGCGTAGAGATCTCGCTGCGGCACAGCAAATGTCGCAGCGAGATCCGCCACGACGTCCTTGGCGCGTTCTCCCTCCGCAATCCTGCGGAGAGCCTCGCTCACAATTGAATCCAGCGAGGGTGCCTCAAGGGGCCGCCCCGCGACTACCACCACGATCTCCCCACGCGGCTCATTCTCAGATGCCCACTGCGCGAGTTCGGCAAGGTTCCCCCTGCGGGTCTCCTCGAACCTCTTGGTGATCTCACGGGACACCGATCCCTGGCGCTCGGGGCCAAAGGCCGTCGCCATCGATTGCAGCGTGACGGCCACCCTGTGCGGAGCCTCGAAGAAGATCAGCGTCCGCTGCTCCCCCACAAGCAAGGCGAGCGCCGCGGCCCTCTCTCCCGGCTTGCGTGGCAAGAAACCCTCAAAGGCGAAGCGGTCAGTGGGCAACCCCGAAAGCGCGAGCGCGGCGAGCGGCGCCGATGGTCCAGGGAGGATTCGCAGCTCCACGCCAGCCTCGACAGCCAACGACACGAGACGATAGCCGGGGTCTGAGACCAGTGGCATCCCTGCATCCGAGACCACCACGATGGTCTCGCCCGCGAGCGCGCGTTCGATCAGCCATGCGCCCGTGCGAGCCTCATTGTGCTCGTGAAGAGCAACCAGTTCGCCCGCGATTTTGATGCCAGCACGTGCTGCGAGTTCGCGAGTGACGCGCGTGTCTTCCGCCGCCACCACGTCGGCCGTTTCAAGCGCCTCCCATAGGCGTGCAGACCCGTCCCGCACGTTTCCGATGGGGGTGGCCGCCAACACGATTCGCCCGCTCATGCCCCAAGGGTGACACACTGGGCGGCGCCGTCACTGACGCATCCCGCGCGAGGCCTTAGGCTCTCTGTGTGATGGGGACCTTATGGCGCTGGCGAGTCACCGTCATGGCCGCATCGGTCACTGCGCTCGCCGCTTTGCTCAGGTTCGCCGATCTTGGCCATCCGCGAGCGCTCGTTTTTGACGAGGTGTACTACGCGCGTGGCGCCTATTCTCTTCTCCAATTTGGCTACGAAGGCGATTGGGGCGACGACGAGGGCCGGTTCGCCCAGGGCGACTTCTCGGACCTCAAGACCGAGGGCGATTACGTTGTGCACCCCATGGTGGGCAAGCTTCTCATAGCGGCCGGCATGAAGATCGGGGGCAATGGCCCCTTCGGATATCGCCTAGCGGGCGCCTTCTTAGGCACCGTGACAGTGCTGATTGTGGCGCTCCTGGTACGTCGCATCCTGAGATCCACCGTGTGGGGAGGCGTCGCGGGGATGATGCTCGCGGTCGACGGCGAGCACATCGTCTTATCTCGCACGGCGATCCTCGATATCTTCCTCGCGTTCTTTGTTGTCGCAGGCTTCGCGCTGCTGTGGCTCGACAGATGGCGAGCCCAACGCATCTATGCCGCGCACCCTCCCGATGCCACCGGCGCCTTCGGCCCCCGCGTCGGCATCCGCTGGTGGCGGCTCGCCGCGATCGTCACCTTTGGTCTTGCCTCGGGCGTGAAGTGGTCGGGCGCTACCTTCGCCGCAGCGTTCCTGGTCATCTTTGTCGTGCTCGATGCTGTAGACCGGCGCGCGGCGGGCTACAAGCGATGGATGACGGGTGCCGCGCTGCGCTCAGCAATCCCCGGTGCGTTCGCGACAGTGATCCTCATGCCCGCGACGTACATCGCACAATGGGCCAACTGGTTCCTCACGAGCGGCTCTTATGGTCGCGACTGGGCGCAAAAGCACCCAGGCGAAGGCGTGACCTGGCTTCCTGAAGCACTGAGGTCCTTGTGGAACTACCACGTGAGCATGTTCAACTTCCACAAGAACCTCGACAGCCCCCACGCATGGGACGCGCACCCTGCGGGGTGGATCATCCAGTTCAGGCCCACTGCCTTCTACTACGAGAAGGCCGATCCCTCCGCATGCTTTGGCGGCGATTGCGTCCAATCGATCACGTCTGTAGGGAACCCCTTCATCTGGTGGGCTGGGCTCGCGGCGCTGTGTTTCGCGATCTGGAGGCTCTTCCTCAAGAACGACAGCATCGGCCTGATCCTTGGTTCAGGGATACTCATTGGCTGGCTCCCGTGGGAGCCCTACGCCCACCGCACGATCTTCACGTTCTACTCCGTCGTCATGGCACCGTTCGTGGTCATGACCCTCGCGTGGGCGCTGGCACGATTCGCGCGCCCAGACCACCTAGAGGGCAGATATTCTCGGGCACGCGCGCTCAGCGTGGGCTGGTTCCTGGTTGCCGTTCTCGTGCTCGCTGCATTCTTCTACCCCGTGTGGACCGGCCAGCCGATTCCCTCGTGGTACCGCCAGATCCATGTCTGGCTTCCCACCTGGTAACTCAGCGTGGAGCGCTCAGTTTTAGAAACAGACCCAACGGAACTCCCTCGGCGGTCGTTGTAGAGGCATGGAGACCAAGACGATCCGTGACACCACCGCTAGCCACAACGGCTGGGCACTTGCTCGCAGCACCACGCTGGGCATCATCCTGATGGCCTCCCTTGGTGGAGTGGCCGGTTTTGTTTGTGCGCGCTTGTTGTGGATGTAGCCCGTCGCACACACCTGGCATGGGTGCCTAGCGCAACCGCTCATCGATGAGTTGTGACAAGACGATGGCGCTGCGGGTCCTATCCACTTGCGCGGCATCGCGGACCTTTTCAAGAGCGACCTCGAGGTCGGGCATCGTCGCTGCTCGGATCCTGACAATCGCATCGGCATCGCCCGTCACAGTAATCGCCTCCACCACGTGAGGGATCGAGCTGAGGATGCGCGTCAGTTCATGCGGCGCGACGGTGCCCCTACAAAAGAGTTCGACAAAGGACTCAATGGATTGCCCGTCAATCGCCGGGTCTAGCCGCACCCCAAAACCGCGAATCACCCCAGACTCGACCAGTTTGTCCACTCGGCGTTTCACAGCAGAGGCCGACAGGCCCACGCGTATTCCTAGGTCGGCAAAGCTCACTCGACCGTCGACTCGCAATTCGTCGATGATGCGGTGGTCAAGATCGTCTATCGCCATCATTCCTCCTCTTACGCACGATTCTCTCACGACGCGCTTGCCGATTGCAGGTTTCGTGCGCAAAAGGGAGGACTTCTGCCCCAATTCTTTGCGATCCTTAGGGCCTAGGAGGAACAATGACAATCACCGCGCCGTCCCAGCGCGTCACTCGCGTGGCCATCCCGCTCACTATTCTCATGTGCCGCCCCTCGCACTTCACGGTGAGCTATCGCATCAACCCGTGGATGGATCCGGACTCGCCCACCGACACCCTCCGTGCCATAGCCCAGTGGGAAAAGCTCCGCGACGCGTATGTGGGCCTCGGCTTCGACGTGCATCAGATCGACCCCATCGAAGGTCTACCCGACATGGTTTTTGCCGCCAACGGCGGCCTGGTGATTGACGGCGTCGCCTACACGGCAAGCTTCCACTATCCCCAGCGCCAAGCCGAGGGGCCCGCCTATGCCATGTGGCTCGAACGTGCCGGCTACGTCGTGAAGCATTCGACTGTCGTGAACGAGGGCGAGGGCGACTTCTTGGCGATCGGTAACGTGATCCTCGCGGGACACGGCTTCCGTACCGATCCAGCTAGCCATACCGAAGCATCGGCCGTCTTCGGGCGCGAGGTAGTCCCGCTGCGCCTCACCAGGCCAGATTTCTACCACCTCGACACCGCCCTCGCAGTGCTGGACGACCGCGTTGGCCACGAACACGTCGCGTACTTCCCTGGTGCGTTCGATGCAGCGAGCCTCGCAGAATTGCGTCGCCGCTATCCCGATGCGATCGAGGTCGCGGAGGCCGATGCCGCGGTCTTTGGCATTAACGCGGTATCAGACGGCCTCCACGTAGTGACGGCCGCGAGCGCCACCGGCTTCCAGGATCAGTTGCGGGAGCACGGCTACGAACCCATCGGCCTCGACCTGTCCGAGTTGCTACTCGGCGGCGGCGGCGTCAAGTGCTGCACGCTCGCATTGCGCGGGCAGAAGTGGAGTGATCATGGTGATGTGTGTTGAGACTCCCAGCATGCGCGAGTGGATCGCGGAGCGTGGGATAGAGCCGATCATCCTCGACCTCGTTGACCGTATGGAAAGTGCGTTCTCACGGTGGCTCGAGTTCGAACGCGCCCCACGAGTAGCGTCGCACTCACGGGCGGGAGTCATCGAACTCATGCCCACATCGGATGGAAACCACTACGCCTTCAAGTACGTCAATGGTCACCCTGGCAACCCCGCGAGCGGACTGCAAACAGTGACGGGCTTTGGCGTCCTTGCCGATGTTGAGACCGGCTACCCGGTGCTCATCGCCGAGATGAACATACTCACGGCGCTACGCACCGCCGCAACGTCTGCGATGGCCGCCAAGCACCTCGCACGCCGTGACGCGACGGTACTCACCTTGATAGGGACGGGTAGCCAGTCTGAGTTCCAGGCGCTCGCCATGCGCGCCATCCTGGGCATCACACGCGTGCGCATCTGGGACATCGACCCCGCAGCGATGGACAAGTTCGAACGGAACATGGCCGGCTGGGGGCTCGACATCTACCGGGCGACAAGTGCTGCAGATGCTTGCAGCGGCGCCGACATCATCACCACGTGCACCGCCGACAAGGCAAACGCCGTGGTGCTCAAAGATGGCATGGTGACGGCCGGAATGCACCTCAACGCTATTGGCGGGGACTGCCCTGGCAAGACCGAGCTCGAGCCAGCAATTTCTCGACGGGCGCGCATCTTTGTGGAACACGAGGAGCAAACCCGCATTGAGGGCGAGATCCAGTTGCTGCCCGCCGATCATCCCGTGGAGCCCTTGTGGCGGGTTGTCGCTGGGCTCGCTCCAGGGCGCGTGACAGATGCTGAGATCACGCTCTTTGACTCCGTGGGGTTCGCGATCGAGGACTTCGTCGCGCTCGAGTACCTTGACGAGCAAGTGCGAGGCACCCGCTTTGCTGGCGAGATCGACCTCATCACGTCGCCCGATGATCCCAAGGATCTCTTTTCCCTCGTGGCCGTCCCTTCCATGATGGACGCTCGCTAGGTTCTCGCGAGACGTTCCCTGCTACGAGGTGCGATGCACCATCTGAGCGGCGGCCTGGTCGCGCGGCAAGATGGTGACGTGGTCGATATTGACGTGGGAAGGCCGCGAGGCCACCCACGCGACTGTGTCGGCAATGTCTTCCGCACTGAGTGGCGTCATGCCCGCGTAGACAGCGTCGGCACGGGCCTGATCTCCGCCAAAGCGGACCACCGAAAACTCCGTCTCGACCATTCCTGGATCGATCTCGCTGACGCGCACCGGTTGGCCGAGCATTTCGATCCGCAGCACTCGCATCAGCGACGCCACTGCGTGCTTGGCCGCGTTGTATCCGCCTCCGCCCCGATAGGACTCGTGCGCGGCTATAGACCCAATCGTGATGACCTGACCATCGCCCGAGGCGATGAGTTTGGGCAAGAGCGCCCTTGTCACGCGCAGCGTGCTCATGACGTTCATCTCAAACATCCGCAACCACTCAGCGTCGTCCGCCTGCGCGATAGAAGCCACGCCGAGCGCGCCGCCAGCGTTATTGACCAGCAAGTGACACTCATCGATGTGGGCGCAAAAGGCCTCCACAGACGCGGCGTCTGTCACGTCCAGGGCGACGGCGGTGCCACCGATCTCTTGCGCAAGGTCCGCGAGCCGATCGAGGCGGCGTGCTCCCACCACAACGTGCCATCCCTGGGACGCGAGGGCACGCGCGCTCGCTGCTCCAATCCCACTTGATGCTCCGGTGACGACGGCGGTGCGCTTGTTCACGATTGTCCCTCTCGTGTAGCCCGGAATGTGGCCACCTGGCCATCGTGCCACCCATGGCCGCTGGGGAGAACTAAGAACGCGGCGTCGTGAGAGAGTCACGCACGAGAGAAGCCAAAGCGTCGGGCGTCATGCCCAATCTCGCGGCCCTCTCTCCCAGTTTGACGATGTCTCCCATGAGTGTGGTGAGGTCGCCCGCGGCCGCCGTCACCACGGCTCCTCGCCCCCTCCTCATGTCCACGAGTCCCTCATCTCGCAGCAGCTGGTAGGCACGCAACACAGTATGCAGGTTGACCCCAAGCGACGCGGCAACCTCCCTAGCGGAGGGCAGCTTGTCATCGGGGCGCACTGTGCCGGCGACCATGTCGGTACGGATTGATGCCGCCACTTGTTCAAAGATCGAGACGTCGCTCGAAGCATCGATGCGGATCAGCATGGCTTCACTCTGTTGTTGACGCTGCGGACGAAGGCGAGTCGCTGGCTCTTTGCGCCAAGGCCATGAGTAGCGAAGCCGCAGTCGCAGCGTCGTCGACGGTAACCACGAGTCGCTTGCCGTTGTGGCGCGTGATGTGGAGCGCGTCTCCATTGCGCATGATGATTCCCGTCACACTCGGCCTTTGGCGTATACCCCAGCCGCCAAATTCGGCGAGTCCATTCACGTGCGCTACACCCGCATCGGCCACATCCGCGATTGCCACACGCATTCTCGGCACACCCAGTGCGGAGACAACACTGACCCCCGTGGCGTCGATCTTCACGTGAAAACTTGTCGTAGCAGCGACAACGAGCGCCACAAATGCTGACGCCCCTAGAAACACCCATGCCGCCGCCTCATCCCCAGCATTCAACGATGCGACCGAGCCCAGCCCTAGACCCCCGACCACTGCGTAGAGCAGTGCCGCGTACGGCCGGCCGAGCGCCACCGTTCGCATCCACACAACGCGCTCGCCTCGTCCAAGGTCAAGCGGTGCGCCGTGCTGAAGACCTTCAACAACAGTGCTCTGCTGCGGCTGGACGAACCACGCACCCACTCCGAAAGCGATGCCAGCGCCAACGCCAGCGGCCACCGCGGGCCACCCATTCGGCCCGTCTTGGGCATCGGCCAAGCCACGCTGCATCGCAATAGTCCACATATTGAGCGCGGCTGCCAGCGCCGACACGCCTGCGGCCAGGGAACCCATGATGCGAACGTTGGGTCCGCGGGCGCCACGCCTGAGGATGGGCAGTGTGGTGGCAGCGACGATGAGAGGCAGTCCACATCCGAGAACGAGAGACAAGGCGTACGCCGTCGCGAGTGAGCCAAAGCGGTCAGGACTGCCGTCGCCGCCCCAATGCGTGGCGACCGTGCTCGGCACATCCGCCCGCCAGGCGAAGATCAATCCCACGGTCACCGCAGTCAAAACCGCGGGCACGAGGAGTGCAACACATGCAAACCGCCGTACTACCAATTCCTGACGAACCTCGCCCACGACCTTGCCTCTTCCTAAGAGCACTGTTATAGAACAACTATAACACTCTGAGGAACTACCCTGCGAGGCACTGACCTCCGAGTGCCGCCGAGGCAAGAGCCATATCGTTGTCGTTGTAGCCGTAACCCGTTTGACCACCGCCAAGCAGGACCGTGTAAGCATCGGTCACGTTCTCGAAGCGGGCCCCACCCAGCAGAACGGTGCCGCACTTGTTCTGAATGATCATGTGGCTAGCCTCGTGCAGGACAACGTTTCGCCCACGCCCCTTGGCCCGATCCCACGATGAGTAGAGAGAGGTCGAGACGTAAAGTGTCGATCCTCCTTGGTAGCAGCCTGCCGCCGCACGCCCACATGGTGTACCTGTCCACGAGATCGAGGCTCCGTAGGCTGCCGCGACACCCTCAAGGTACTGCTGAGGGGTCTGACCCGCGGCCTGCGCTGCGGCGGCGCCTCCAGACTTCTTGCCCCCACGCGCCTTGCTCGCCGCCGCCGCAGCGCGGGCCTCTTCAGCGAGCCGGGCCTCTTCAGCGATGCGCGCCGCCTCGGCCACTTCCCACGCTGTCACTTCATCCGTCACCGTCACGACGGCCGCCTGCAGGGGAAACTGTTGGAGAGAAGCCTCGACTTCATCGTCGGACACCATGACCACGGCAGATGCGCGGTTGCGTTCCACTGCGAGTTGTTGGCGGCTGGCCACGCTGGCCTTGCCCTTTGACGATTCGAAGAGAGCTGTGGCGATCCTGACGTTCGCCTGGAGCGACGTCTTAGCGTCGGCCAGCGCGATCACGTGGCGCTGGTGGAGCACCCTGCGAATCTCGGGGAGTTGCTTCTTTGCGTGGGTCCACGATGTCTCTTTGACTTCTGTGGGCGCGTTAGCCGCGGCTGCCGTGTCGAACGGCATGCCCGCCGCAGCAACGGCGAGCGCAAGACCCAGCGCCCCGGCTGCGACCTTCAGTTGCTTGTTTCCCATGTCATAAGAATCGGCTCGAAGGGGGCCAAAGGTTCGGGAAAGTGAGCAAGCACCCAGGCCCGACACTGGTCACATTTGGGGCTTTTGTGGCGTCAGTCACACCACGGCATGATCTCGATGATGCACACCACCAATCGCACCATTACCTGGGCGTTCGCTATTCAGATACGCCAAAATTGAGCATGGAGTACGTCACACTTGGGGCCCAAGCCGGCGACACGCCGCGTGTGACGTATGCCGCTGCCGTCTAGCGCTGCGCGGCGAGTCCCGCAATGAGGAGATTTCCATCGTTGTCTTGCGTCGAAATCACCACGACGTCGCCCACAAGCGGCCCGAATACCGTGGCCGTGGCTCCTCGAGAACCTCCCACAAAGACGGTGTCTCCAAACTCCTCGGCCACAAGCTCACCCTCGGTAGAGACTGTCGAAAGCAGTGGCCCGCCGAAGGCGCCATCCCAGATGACCCCGTTCACCACGGGCGCGGCAGCTTCCGTCCATCGGAATCCCCGAGGAACGTAACGCCACTTCAAGGCGCCTGTGCTGGCATCGATGGCAAAGAGCTCGTTGCCCGCGTGACCAATGACGAGTCCATCGCCCGTCGAGAACGCTCCCAACGAGCGAGAGAAGGTGTGATCCGCATCCTCACCTGCGGAGTCATCCCACGCGCCAAACTCCCACGCGGGCACAAGCTGGCCCTCTTCCACAGTGAGAGCCGTGATGGTGCCGAGGCGTGACGGGTCGTCAACGTCGCCAACGAGGGAGATCACCACGGTATCGCCTGACACCAGCATGGTGATTCCGTTCGAGTACTGGTCCCGTCCTGCGACGGCGTGCGTGTCGCGAACCTCCCCCGTAGCGGCATCGATGAGGACCGCCTGGCGGCCCCCGTCATCGGACTGGCTTGTCACCACGAATGAGTCACGCACAACAACAAGGGAACCGCCAACGCGTTCAAGATCAGTGAGGTCCCACGATGGTGCGGACTCAAGAGACGCGTCCCAGGCCTTGACGGCCCCTTGCGAGTTCGTGACGGCGACAATATCGCCTGCAACGGCCATGGGGGAACAGTAGATTCCAAGAGATCCCTGGCCCTCCCACGGAGTCGACGCAAGGGCCGCTCCCGTCGATGGATCGAGGACTGTGAGACTTGCCGCGTCCTTCACGGCAAGTGAACCATCCGCGGTGCCTACGACGGCAAGCCGCCCGTCGTTGAGCACTCCCACGCCACAGGCCGCCTCCACGCCATCGACAGTCCAAACCCTTGCGTCGACTCCGTGGGAGGGCCAGGGATCTCTTGGA